>Ga0214917_10003113_pt1 | contig 19511 bp, 15 predicted proteins | sample LL_1208_BB_MetaG_FD_177983 | JGI IMG/M metagenome (GOLD analysis project Ga0214917, IMG submission 177983) | Freshwater microbial communities from Lake Lanier, Atlanta, Georgia, United States - LL_1208_BB | ecosystem: Environmental > Aquatic > Freshwater > Lake | place: USA: Georgia | collected...
TCCTCTTAGTGAATTATCAGGTAAGATTTCCGACCTCAAAGCTAAGCAAAAAACAATCATCGCTTGTTGTCAATCTGGAAGCAGAAGCAGCATGGCTGTTTCTTTAATGCGTAAAAATGGACTGGATGCCTACAATGCAGGTTCATGGAGGCAAATTTCCGATTTATTCTCCTAAGTGCCGTGAACAACCATCTAAAGTATCCTTTTACTTTAGATAGTAAACTTTTCTCTTCTAAAAAAATAAGGGTATAAATCTATAATTAAAAAGATGGTTACGGTCAAATATTCAAAAAAAACAATCGGATAATGCTCCTTATTTAGGCCGTATTGATAATGACTATAACTTAAAAAGACTAAAACAGACCAGACAATAACAAATTTTAAAGGATGAAAAGTAGTAAAAAAGAGGAGAGGAATAAGATACCAAGGGTGAATTACGGGACTAAAGAATAAATAAATGAAATATAATATCAGCGCTTGAACTGGAAATGAACCCCACAATTTACCTTTCTTTCTAAAAGAGAAATATAAAATAAAGAAGGTCGAAATCACAGCTGTCAGTGGTCCCAATATTTTAATCATGTTGTAACCATGGGTTAAATAACCAGAAATTTTAAATAAATTATACCCATAAGCATTCAATTCGAGTTTATTAAAATACAGCCCAAGGCTTAAAAAAAAACCACCCTTCATTATTCCTTGGAGAAAGGGAATAAAAAAAAGAGTCAATATGGTCATTACACCAGCAACAAATAACAGGGCTCTTTTAAATGTTAATCTTAATATCAGGGAAGGAATTAATAATAATGGGGTTAATTTGACTGCAATGGCTGTTGCAAGGGGTAAAAAAGCATAGTGAGGAAATTTTTTTAGTGCAAATAAAAATAATGCCAGGAAAAAAACCATGATACCTTCCGCATGTAAATTTCCCATTTCCTCTAATAAAACCAAAGGATTCAATAAATATATCAATGCCTGCCAGGTTTTTTGCTGATATAATTTAAGGAGCTTAGGTAAAATCAATACCATTCCAATTGAGAAAAAGGCATAAAATAATTTTAGCACAAAAATTTGTATATCAGGCCTGTTATCTCCAAAAAATACTGATAATTTAAAAATGTATTGTAAGAAAGGTGGATAAACACTATGGAATCTGGGACTATTCAGGTGGGAGAACCGATATAAATCTCCCATAGTTTCTGGGGAGGAAACATACTCCCTCGGTGTTTTTTCATACGGATTTTCTCCTTTCAGGAAAATATGACCATCCCATATAAACCTAAAATAGTCATCTGATAACTGAGGAGTACTAAAAATTAAGGCTATTCTTATTGCCACAGCAATCAGCAAATAAAAGAGGATATTATTTTCTTTTTTGGAGAAATAAAGCAATAAAAAATAAAAGATGTTTGCTGGAACGAGCCAAAAAATCAAAGAAAAAAAATCGGACTGAACGGGAATCCAGGCTCCAAGGAGTAAACAAATAATAAACAGATTGCCAGTAAAGTATTTCACATACATAAACAACCTGATTAATACCTTAACTAATTAGCTGTTTAAGCTATGTTTTGCTGTAAAGTAAAAAATAGCGCCAAAACCAAAAGCCAGCATGATATGAAAAACCAAAAAGATATATAAACCAAGATAAATACCTAAAGCAATACCTCCCAGATAATAGAGAGCAAGTAAACCTTCCACTATAGTGGATGGAGATAACTTTCTGATGATGTATTTATTTTTCAAAAATGAATCCCCCGCATTTTTAATATTAAATTTTGGTGTTCTTACAAAAGCTGATTTTTTACCCAAATAACCTTCTATCACCGCAATGCTGTTATGGAAGGAGAGACCCATTGAAAGAGATAAAAAGAGAGGAAACAAGAGAAAAAATTCTACGATGGCATCAGCCTGAGATTTTTGTCTGGCTGGAGATTGAATATTTGCCACAAAATAAACAGAAGTTACAGACATCATCCCCAGAAAGAAGTAGGTGAAGACATCTTTATTAAACCCACGTGCTATAAATTGCTCCATATAATAAAGGAGAGGCACACTGGAAAGCCCAGTTACAAAAACGAAAAGGAATACACTACTGGCAAATAAATGCTGGGTGGCATGTATTTTCTGTCTCGAGGTCAACGATTTTGATTTCCAGAGAGTTGGTAACATTTTTCTGGCTGTTTCCGCTCCCCCTTTCATCCATCTAAACTGTTGCGATTTCAAGGCATTCATTTCCGCTGGAAGCTCCGCGGGAGAACCAATTTCCTCAATGAACTTAATTTTCCAGCCTTTCATTTGCGCTCTGATACTAAGATCTAAATCTTCAGTCAGGGTATCGGCTTCCCATCCGCCGGCGTCATCAATCGTTGCTTTTCTCCAAACACCGGCTGTACCATTAAACTGTAAAAAATAATCACCCTGCATTCTTCCGACTTGTTCTACAGTAAAATGAACATTTAATTGAAGAGCCTGAAGTTTAGTTATCAGAGAATAGTTCTGATTGATATGTTCCCAACGAGTCTGAACCACACCAATTTTTGGATCTTTAAAAAACGGCACAGTCTTTTTAAGAAAATCAGGGCGAGGCATAAAATCTGCATCGAAAATAGCCAGGAACTCCCCTTTTGCGAATACCGTTCCATCTTTTAATGCACCCGCTTTAAATCCTTGACGTACTGGTCTTAAAATCTGTTCAATTTGAAAACCTTTCGCCTTGTATTCTTCTACTTTTCTTTTTACAATATCAAGTGTTTCATCATTTGAATCATCCAGGATATGTATTTCAAATCTATCTTTTGGATAATCAAAAGCAGCGATTGTATCAATCAATCTTTCCACTACATATTGCTCATTATATAGAGGCAATTGCACGGTAACCATCGGCCAGACATTATCAACTGGAAGATTATCTACGTCCTGGGCCAACTCACTATTTTTCTCAGGAGCAATGGATTTTAGACCTCTCTTGTAAAAAACGAGGAGATCGAATTGCATTACACAATACAAGGTAATATACAACAAGCAAGTTGCATAAATTCCCATAAAAACGTAGGCCAAAATGGACATAGTGGAAATAAGTTGTAGATGATTTAAGAATGCCTCCTACATTAGAGGTCATTTAGCGTAAAAAGTCACCAATCAGGTGCGCAAATTTACAATAATTTAAAGATTGTCCATAATATTTTATAACCTGCTAAAATACTTCCTTTAAAAGTACCTGATATTTTTGATTTCCCGAGTCTTTTCCGGTAATTAACAGGGACTTCCACAAAGGACCATTTGTTTTTTGCCACCTTTACCTGCATTTCAACTGTCCAGCCAAAATCTATATCTTGCATATTCAAAGAAATAAGTGCGTTCCAGCGAACAGCTCTGAAAGGACCTAAATCGGTAAAATGGGTTCCATACAACCATTTTATTAGGGAGGTGGCCAGTAGATTCCCAAATTTTTGATGAAATAATAACGCATCCTTTTCTCTTTCCCCTAATACCCTTGAGCCAATAACCATCATCACTTCTTTTTTTTCAAAGGGTTTAAGGATTTTAATAATGTCAGAAGGATGGTCAGAATTATCCGCATCTAAAAAAACGACTATATCGATGGCTTGGGTCTGTATTTTATTTTTTAAATAGGCGATTGCAGCCAGACAGGCGGAGCCATATCCTTTTCTTGGTTCAAAAATAACGGTGGCTCCCCCTTTCGCAGCCACTTCTGCGGTTTTGTCGGTGCTACCATTATCACAAACAACTATTTCACTAAAAATAGCAGGAGGTAATGCCTGAAGAACAGCCGAAATACCTGATTCTTCATTCAATGCTGGTATGATAAGGACAATATTTTGAGAATTATTTTCTGACATAAACTAGATTGAATAAGAAAGAAATCCCATAAATGTAAAATTATAAGCTATAAGAACATCGTCTTCCCTTATATTTGTAAAATAAAATAGATTCATGCATACTTTTCGCCTTTTTGCGGGCTTATTCTTTTTAATAACCTTGTTTTTGATGTATTCCTGTCAGAAAGATTGGGTATTTACAACATCATCGGAGGATAAAGTTACTTTTTCAACGGATACCTTAAGATTTGACACCGTTTTTACTCAGATAGGCTCTTCTACGAGGATTTTAAAAATTTACAATCCCTCTAAAGAAGCAATCAATATTAGTTCCCTTTATTTAGCGGCAGGTGCAGAAAGTAAATTTCGAATCAATGTAGATGGAAATATTGGGACAAAAGCGCTTAAGGATATACCTATTTATCCAAAGGATAGTATTTATCTTTTTGCTACAGTAACCATTAATCCAAATGCTCCCCTTTCCATTAGTCCATTTATTTTTAATGAGGAACTTGTATTGGAAGTCAATGGAAACAAGCAAATAGTTACCTTAGAAGCATGGGGTCAAAATGCCAATTATTTTCCTTCCCGATTCAATCAGGGGGTTCCTGTTGTTTTGAGTTGTCAAAACGGACAAATAAACTGGAATGACCCAAAACCTTATGTTATTTATGGTGAAATTTTTATTGACAGCTGTACATTAAATATTCCTCCGGGTACCCGAATATATGTTCATGGAGGCGTAGTAAAAAACAAAGCTTTCGGTGTTTTTAATGATGGTATTTTATACACACTCCCATTCGGAAAATTAATCATGAACGGGACTTTTCAAAAACCAATCATCATACAAGGTGATCGTCTTGAAGCTGAATATCAAGATGTTGCAGGGCAATGGTATGGAATTATACTGGGACGAGGATCCAAAGGAAATCAGATTTCCTATACAACCATTAAAAATAGCATCGTCGGTTTGTATGTTGACTCAACCGCCTCTTGTACCTTGAATAATTCCCGTATTTTCAATACTTCCTCCAATGGATTAGTAGGTGTAAGGGCTACCATTAATGCCGATAACTGTCTGATATACAATAATGGAGGTAATGCTGTTCAATTTATAAATGGAGGTGATTACCAATTAAATTATTGTACCATTGCCAGTTATGGAAGTAATTCCTCTGCTTTAGGAATGACTAATTATGTATGTTATGATGACCCTGTCACCTGCCAGCGAAGAAGCCAATACCGGCTAAATGCAAGTTTTAGAAACAGTATTATCTATGGCTCCGATCAAGATGAAATAAATTTATCCGATATTTCTGGAGGGCAAAACAAACCATTATTTAATGTAACGCTGGAAAATTGTGTTATTCGCGTAAAAGAATTGTTAACCGGTCAAAATAAACAATTCGCTAATTTCCTAACTGATCAATGCAAGAATTGTATCAACGGAACCATACAAAGTAAGGTTTTCAAAAAACCGGAGGATGATAATTATATCCTCGATTCACTCTCCGTTGCCGCAAATAAGGGGATTCCCCTTTTAAAACCTTACCCCATATTGATTGATTTAATAAATAAAAACAGAGATTCTTCAAATCCTGATATTGGCTGTTTCGAACAAGAAAAATAAGTGCAGATGTCTCCTTATATATCTATGATAGGTGCAGGCTGGTTAGGTTTTCCTTTGGCTAAAACGCTGATAAATGAAAATTGTAAGGTTTTTGCAACAACGACAAAGGAAGAAAAAAGAGACCATTTGCTGGCATTAGGAATAAAGGCAGAAATCTTAATTTTTGATAATTTTTTTTTAGAAAAGGAATTCACCCTTCCTTCCGAAACAGAAATTTTAATCATCACTTTACCGCCGTCTTTAGGAAAACAAGTCAACCTGGAACATTATAAAGCTATTTTAGCCCATATTTTGGAACAGACAGTAAAAATAAAGCGTCTAAGAAAAATACTATTTACCAGTTCCACCAGTGTATATGGCAATGCCATGGGAATATTAACCGAAGAAAGGGAAATACAACCCCAAACGAACCAGGAGAAAATCTTAGCCGAAACAGAAGATTTTCTAAAACAAAAATCGGAGGATTATGACCTATTTATTTTAAGGCTTGGGGGATTGGTTGGGCCTGGCAGAGAACCTGCTCATTTTTTTAAAAATAAAAAAGACCTTCCAGGAGGAGAAATACAAGTAAATCTGGTTCATCAAACAGACGTTATAGAAATAATAAAAAAGATTATAATGAATGATATCCCACAGGGTATTTATAATATTACTGCCGATGAACATCCTGCGAGAGGGCTATTTTACCCTCAAAGAGCTAAAGAGAGAGGAATGGAGGAGCCGACCTTTATTTGGGGAAGCGAACCTGAGCGGTATGTAAGCAATGAAAAAGTAAAAAAGGTAACGGGATATACCTTGGTATATCCCGATCCATTATTTTTTCCAGGCGGCGATTGACGCTTCGTTCATACGAATATAGTCATCATTTGCTGCTTTCTTCGCTAATTCCAATGATTTAGTTGCCACAGCAATAGCTTCAGCTTTTCTGCCTAAGTCAGCTAAAATCAAAGATTCTTTGCGTAAAGTCCAGTATTGAGCGTTTGTTGCATTTGCTTTTTGCACCATTTCCAATGCTTTATTTAAATCTTTTTTAGCATCGTGATAATAGGCACCTGCTGCATAAAGATCAGCTGCTGAAGGACCTGCCATTACTTTTTCAATAGAGGCCATAACTTTTGCGTCTGTATTAACGGAAAGTGGCAGGCTAACTTTAGTTTTTTCCCAACTGATATCGATGGTTGCACTTTCATTGGTGTAATTATTTACATCCATGGTAAATGATTCAACATTTTCAGCCAAAGCCTTTGTTGCAGCCATAAAAGAAGCATCGGGTGTTTTTTCTACATAGCTTGCCCAATTTGATGTTTCATATTTGTAAAGCATGATTTTCCATTCTGCAGCGTTTGGAACGGTAAGAATAGCGTAATCACCTTTTTTCAAAGAAGCTCCTCCCAATTTAAAATCCTCACTAAAGCTTAATTTAGTTGCTGAATTTGCCCCTGTGCGCCAGATTGCACCAAAGGGAACCACTTCTTTTCCAAAAATGCCTCTTCCTTTCATAGAAGGCCTGGAATAAAGAATAGTTACATCTGTCAGACCTACTTTTGTTTTCAATTCAGCAGTTACACTGGCAGCTGGAGTCATAATTTGTGCATTCAATGCATTGGTAAATACCAAAACAGATAGACATACCATACTTTTAACTAAGAAATTCTTACTCATCATTTGGTTTTTCTTTAAAGATTTACAGATTTTTTTTGCAAAATTAACACTTTAAAGGTAGTATTGCATCAAATATTTTCAATAAGGCAAAAATTGAACATGAATCAAGAAAAAACCACTTTCACTATCGCTATAATTGCCCACGATACAAAAAAAGTGGACATGGTAGGATTTGTGCGCGATCATATTGCCTTTTTTCAGGAAAGAAATATTCATCTTATTGCCACAGGAACAACGGGTTCATACCTTGAAAAAGCAGGACTTGAGGTAGAAAGAATGCTAAGCGGACCCTTAGGAGGGGACGCCCAAATAGCCAGCCGCATGGTTGAGGGTAAAGTTGATATGATTATTTTTTTCCGTGACCCTCTAGGAAAACATCCTCATGAAGTTGATGTCAGCATGCTCATGCGATTATGCGATGTTCATAATATTCCGCTCGCCACCAATCCTGCTGCAGCGTCTCGATTTGTCTTATCCCTGAAAGAAGATTTCCCAAAAGACAAGAATTAAAAGGATTTAACTTAAACTTTTAACTCTCTATTTCATTTAATTCTTAAATTTGCATTCTTTTTGTAAATTTTAATATCTGTAATTTAAAAAAAAATAAAATGAGTACAGCAACTGGTGCCTTAAACTACAAAGTTAAAGACATTGCATTAGCCGACTACGGCAGGAAAGAAATAGAGTTAGCAGAGGCTGAAATGCCAGGTCTTATGGCACTACGCGAAAAATACGGAGCATCTAAACCTTTGGCAGGAGCCAGAATTGCAGGTTGCTTGCACATGACGATCCAAACTGCTGTGTTGATAGAAACATTGGTTGCCTTGGGAGCGGAAGTTACCTGGTCATCATGTAATATATTTTCCACCCAAGATCATGCTGCAGCAGCCATTGCAGCAGCTGGAATTCCGGTTTATGCCTGGAAAGGGATGAACGAAGAGGAATATTGGTGGTGTGTTGAGCAAACGCTCAGGTCTTTTAAAGATGGCAAATACCTGAATATGATTTTAGACGACGGGGGAGATCTTACAAATATTGTTTTAGACAAATACCCTGAAATGGTTAAAGAACTAAAAGGTATTTCTGAAGAAACAACCACTGGGGTTCACAGACTTTATGAAAGAGTGGTAAAAGGCACTTTACCTGTTCCTGCTATCAATGTAAACGATTCTGTAACCAAATCTAAATTTGATAACAAATATGGTTGTAAAGAATCTTTAGTTGATGCCATACGCAGAGCAACTGACATTATGCTGGCAGGAAAAGTAGCCGTAGTAGCGGGTTACGGGGATGTAGGAAAAGGATCAGCAGCAAGTTTAAGTGGTGCAGGATGCAGAGTGATTGTTACTGAAATAGATCCTATCTGTGCACTCCAGGCGGCAATGGACGGATATGAAGTCACTACCATGGCAAAAGCCATTCCACGTGCTGATATCGTAGTTACTGCAACAGGAAACAGTGCTATTATCAAAGAGTCCCATTTCTATCTGATGAAAGACAAAACCATTCTTTGTAATATTGGACATTTTGACAACGAAATTGATGTAGCATGGTTAAACAACCACTCGAACGCTGAAAAAATAAATATTAAACCACAGGTAGATAAATATACCCTGAACGGAAAAGATATTATACTCTTAGCAGAAGGCAGACTGGTAAATTTAGGCTGTGCGACGGGACATCCATCCTTTGTTATGTCAAATTCCTTCACGAATCAAACTTTAGCACAGATTGAACTTTTCAATAATCCGGATAAATACGAAAATAAAGTCTATATGTTACCCAAACTACTTGATGAAGAGGTAGCAAGACTCCACTTAGCTAAAATTGGCGTTGAACTGGAGACCCTCTCTAAAGATCAGGCCGATTATATTGGCGTAGAAATCACGGGTCCATTCAAACCTGAATATTATCGTTATTAAATAAGGCAAAAGGCCGGTAAAGAGTGTTACCGGCCTTTTTAACTTTTATGATATGAATGGCATTTTTTATACTTATCTTACGCTAGGATTCGAGCATATTGCTGATTTAGCAGGATATGACCACATTCTGTTTTTAGTTGCCTTATGTGCTGTTTACCAATGGTCATCCTGGAAGAAAGTGGCCATAATAGTAACAGCTTTCACCTTGGGACACTCTTTAACGCTTGCATTAGCCGCTTTAAATATCCTGAATATACCTGCTAATATTATTGAGTTTCTTATCCCTGTTACCATCTTCATTACTGCGGTATCCAATACTCATCCGGCAGCCATGGAAAGTAGTGAAAAACCAGGGTTTTCCAGACCTATGATTTTTAAATATGTCATTGCTTTGTTTTTTGGCCTAATTCACGGACTGGGTTTTTCTAATTTTTTCAGACAACTTACAATGCCTGATCAAGAGAATGATTTAATACCCCAATTGTTTTCTTTCAATGTGGGAGTTGAGCTGGGTCAATTAATTATAGTAGCCTTTATTTTAAGTTTTTCCTTTATCCTTCATATCTTGTTTAAGATGAATACTCGTTCCTGGAATATATTTGTTTCTGGCGCAGCAGCAGGTATTGCTCTGATATTGATGTTAGAAAGAATACCAAACTAATTCAATTATTTATGCCGATAATCCTTTTTCTCAGTAGTTTTTTCTGCCTGGCTCATACTTTTCATGTTAGTAAAACCATGGTGGAATTTAATGAAAAAGAAAAAGCACTCCAAATCAGTGTACATATTTTTATTGACGATTTAGAGGAATCTTTAAAAAATAAAGGATTCACCAAATTATTTATTTGCACTGAAAGAGAATCATCTCAAGCTGAAAAACACATAGAATCTTATCTTAGAGAGCATCTTTCTTTCTCAATCAATGGTAAATCAACAAATTACACCTTTATTGGAAAGGAAGGTTCTTCAGACATGAGTGCTGTTTGGATTTATCTTGAAATTCCTGTTTCTGGTAGGATTAAAACCATTAATATTAAAAATTCAATTCTCCTCAGAGAATTCAACGATCAAAAAAACCTTGTACATGTTATAGGACCAAACAAAAAAGAGGGAACCATTATTTTTGCCAACGCAAAAACAGAAGATTTGTTAACCTTTAACCCTTAGCGCATTGTCATGAAAACGTTATTTATATTACCCATTCGATTTTATCAGCTATTTATATCTCCTTTATTACCTCCTCAATGTTCCTATTCACCAACCTGTTCCAATTACATGTTAAGGGCTATTCAGCTATGGGGACCGGGAAAAGGGATAGCCATGGGATTAAAACGAATAGGTCGTTGTCACCCAATGGGAGGACATGGGTATGATCCGGTACCTGAAAAATCAATAAAATAGTCATGTTACAAAGACCACGCAGAAATCGGTTAACACCCGTTTTAAGAAATCTGGTTCAGGAGAATCACCTTCAAATTTCTTCTTTAGTCCAACCTCTATTTTTAATACCAGGCGAAAACATAAAGCTGGAAATTAAATCGCTCCCTGGAATTTTTCGTTTTTCGGAAGACCTCTTATTAGAAGAAATCGGCGCTTGTATGTCCCTTGGCATTAATACTTTCCTCATTTTTCCAGCAATTCCCGAAGAATGGAAAGATAAAAGTGCCTCTTATAGTTATTCACCTGATAACTTTTATTTAAAAGCGGCAAAAAATATTAAAAAACAATATCCTGCCTCTTGTATTATAAGTGATGTTGCTATGGATCCCTACTCTTCCGACGGTCATGATGGATGGGTGGAAGATGGCCAGATTTTAAACGACAAAACCCTTCCTGTTTTAGCAAAAATGGCGATGGCACAAGCCGAAGCAGGATTTGACCTGATTGGCCCCTCTGACATGATGGATGGAAGGGTTCAATTTATCAGAGAAAGCCTTGATAAAGCAGGGTTTACCCAAACAGGCATCCTGTCTTATACTGCCAAATATGCCAGTGCTTTTTATGGACCATTCAGAGACGCTTTAGACTCAGCACCTAAATCTGGCGATAAAAAAACCTATCAAATGAATCCGGCAAATCTTCAGGAAGCCTTAAAAGAGGCCCATCTGGATATTTCAGAAGGAGCAGACATTATAATGGTAAAGCCTGCTCTTCACTACCTAGACGTGATTCATTTGTTGAAAACAAACACAAATATTCCCATAGCCGCTTATCATGTAAGTGGAGAATGCGCCATGCTTATAGCAGCAGCACAAAACGGTTGGTTAGACAGAAAGAAGGCTATTGAAGAAACCTTAATGGGTATCAAAAGAGCTGGAGCAGATATTATTATTACTTATTTTGCCCGAGAATATGCGGAGAACACGACTAAACAGTCTTGATAATTTATAGATTCATTTTTAAGGAAAAAATAGGGGCAAAAAATTCTTTCGCCCCTGTTTTTTCTTCTACACTAAACTTAACTCTCTCTCTTCAATAATTTTACGAATATTTATTAAAGCGTATCTCATTCTACCCAGCGCTGTATTAATACTAACGCGGGTTAATTTTGAAATTTCTTTAAAACTCATATCAGCATAATGGCGTAAAATAACAACTTCGCGCTGTTCTTCAGGTAAAAGGTCAAGTAAATCCTTGATTTTATCATGGGTCTGATCTTTGATCATCGCCTGCTCTGCATTTAAATCGGAAAGTGGGAGCACATCAAAAATGTCAAAGGAATCAGTGGTTGTAGTTTTAGGCTTGCGCTTATTTCTCCTAAAATAATCGACACACATATTGTATGAAATACGGAGTGCCCACTGAAGAAATTTTCCCTCGTGATTATATTTTCCTTTTCTGAGGGTATCAATAATTTTAATAAATACCTCTTGGAAAATATCTTCAGCAAGATTAGAATCCTTAACAAAAAGATAAATTGAACCGTAAATTTTTTGCTTGTGGCGAAGTAATAATTCTTCGAAAGCTCTCTCACTTCCAGCTAAATAAAGCAAAATGAGATCTTGATCACTAATGGGATTAACTGTCATACCTAAATTGGTTTACGTTAAAAATCGTAATTACTTTAGTGTAGAAGTTTAGAACCGATAGATTTCGCTTTAGTGATTTTAAATTATAATGACAAATATATACAAATTATATTAACTTTCCAACTTGCAATTATTTTTTTTTAATGAATAATTTACAAAAGCAATTATTTTAAATTTTATTAATCCTTTCATTGAATCCTTTGTTGTATTTTTCGAAAATTTAGAAAGAAAACTGCTTTATGGCCCAGCTTAAAACTGAAACACATAAAGGTATTGTTACAAAAAAGAATGCTGAAAACTCGATTGAAATTAAAGGAGCTCGTGCCAATAATCTAAAGAATATCAGCATTTCAATACCTAAAAATAAATTAATTGTAGTCACTGGCGTTTCAGGATCTGGAAAATCATCGTTAACGATGGATATTTTATTTGCCGAAGGACAGAGACGATACGTGGAAAGTTTATCCTCTTATGCCAGGCAATTTCTTGGCAGAATGAAAAAACCTGAGGTGGATAGCATAAAAGGTATATGTCCTGCCATTGCTATTCAGCAAAAAGTAAGTGTTTCCAATGCTCGTTCTACCGTTGGTACACTGACAGAAATCTATGATTATTTAAGACTACTTTTCGCACGGATAGGAAAAACTTACTCTCCCGTTTCTGGAGAATTAGTAAAAAAACATGAGGTTAGCGATGTGGTCGATTTTATCCTTTCCCAACCTGAAGGAAGTCCCATTCAGGTATTTATTCCTCTGCCATATAAATATGGAGAACGAAGTTTAGTTCAAGAGCTCGACTTGTTATTGCAAAAAGGGTTTACCAGAATTTTGAATAATGATAGTTTAACTGATATTCAAGATTTTTTATCTTCCGGAGATCCTATGTTAAACAGCAAAATGCTTGACCTGAAGGATAAAAATCTACTGATTTTAATCGATCGATTCAGGCTTGATGTTTCTGAAGAGTCTATGCGAAGAATTGCAGATTCTATCAATACGGCATTTACTGAAAGCGAAGGTGAGTGTATCGTTTATGGTTCCGGACAAATAAATAGGCATTTTAATAATAGATTTGAATTAGACCAGATTACTTTTTTAGAACCTGCCCCCCAATTATTTAATTTTAATAATCCTTTTGGGGCCTGCCCCGTTTGTGAAGGATTTAGTATGGTTATGGGCATTGATCCGGAGAAGGTTATTCCTGATAAATCATTGAGTATCTATGAGGGGGCTGTTACTTGCTGGAAAGGGGAAAAAAATAGTGTCTGGTTAGATGAATTCATTTCACTGGCAACCCTTATTGATTTTCCTATTCATAAGCCGTATGCTGAACTTTCAAAAACACACAAGAATTTACTCTGGTCAGGAAGTAAAAGCTTTCGAGGAATAAATGCTTTTTTTGAAGAACTTGAAGCGGAAAATTATAAAATTCAAAATCGGGTAATGCTCTCCCGTTTTCGAGGAAAAACAGTTTGTCCGACATGTGAAGGTTCCCGACTGCGCAAGGAAGCCCTCTATGTACAAATTGACGGAAAAACAATTGGTGATCTGGTCGAAATGCCCATTGATGAATTATCCGTATTTTTTGAAACTGTTAAACTTTCTGAGACCGATGCAAAGGTATCTGCACGCTTGCTTCATGAACTAAGAACAAGGTTAAAATTCATGAATTTGTTAGGTCTTAGTTATTTGACGCTCAACAGAATTTCAGCTACCCTTAGTGGGGGAGAAACGCAGCGAATCAATTTAACCAGACTTTTAGGAAGCAATTTAACCGATTCATTATATATTTTAGATGAACCTAGTGTGGGGTTACATCCCAGAGATTCAAGCAGATTGGTTAACGTACTCAGGCATTTAAAAAATCTGGGAAATACGGTGTTGATTGTGGAACATGAGGAGGATATTATAAAAGAAGCTGAATATTTAATTGACATAGGGCCTCACGCAGGGGTACATGGCGGTGAAGTCATTTTTGCTGGTTCGTATGAAAATATTTATACAGAAGCATCTGACAGTTTAACAACGGGATATTTAACGGGCAGGTTGTCGATTCCCATTCCTACGCGCAGAAGAAAAGGCATTGATAAAATAATCGTCCATGGTGCTACACATCATAATTTAAAAAATATTTCTGTTACCTTTCCGCTGAATACTTTTATGGTCGTATCTGGAGTGTCAGGGTCAGGTAAAACAACCTTGATAAAACATATTTTGTATCCTGCTTTAAAAGCCGCACTGGGCGAAGTTGGCATAAAATCGGTCGGTTCCTTTTCTTCCTTAAGTGGGGATATTAAAAAAATAACGCAAGTGGAGATGGTTAACCAACATCCTATTGGTAAATCGTCTCGATCCAATCCGGTGACTTATGTAAAAGCCTATGATGCCATCAGAGAATTAATGGCCAGTCAGCCACTTTCAAAACTTAGAGATTATAAAGCGAAACACTTTTCCTTTAATGTGGATGGAGGCCGTTGCGATACTTGTAAAGGGGAAGGAGAACAGGTTATTGAAATGCAGTTTTTAGCTGACATGCGACTGGAATGTGAAAGTTGTGGGGGAAAAAGATTCAAAAACGAAGTATTGGAAGTTCGCTACCACGAAAAAAATATTTTTGAAATTTTACAAATGACTGTAGAAGAATCCTTGCAGTTTTTTAAAGACTCAAAGGAAATTACAAATAAATTAAAGCCTTTAATGCAAGTCGGTCTGGGTTATGTATCCCTGGGTCAGTCCTCTAATACCCTCTCTGGGGGAGAAGCTCAAAGAGTGAAATTAGCTTCCTTTTTAGGTCAGGAGAAAACAACCGAAAAGTATTTATTTATTTTTGATGAACCAACAACAGGGTTACATTTCCATGACGTTAAAAAATTGCTCGAAGCCCTCCAGGCATTGGTCGAAAAAGGTCATACCGTATTAGTTATTGAGCATAACATGGAGATTATAAAATCGGCCGACTGGATTATTGATTTAGGTCCTGAAGGAGGAAAAATGGGAGGAAATCTGGTATTTCAAGGGACTCCGGAGGATTTAATTCATTGTAAAGATTCCCCAACTTCCTCTTTTTTAGCAGAAAAATTACAGGTTCAAAATCTGGAAGTGAATTAAAAGTATAACGATGGGATACAAGAATATGTGGTCATGTGTGGCAGATCTTGAAAAAAACAAACAGCTGATTCGCATCAAATCGCCCGTTGACCCAAATCTGGAGATGGCGGAGATACATCGAAGGATTTATGATCAGGGAGGGCCTGCCTTGCTTTTCGAAAATGTGATAGGAAGTCCTTTTCCCGCTTTATCAAATCTGTATGGCACTTTCAGCCGTACTGAGTTTTTGTTTAAGGACACCATTGCAGACGTCAAAAAAATCATTGAGCTAAAGGCAGATCCCACTCATTTCCTTCGAAATCCGCTTAGATATTGGAAGGCGCCCTATACAGCTTTAACGGCATTGCCTAAAAAAACCTTTTTCCCCGCCAGTTCCTGGGGGAAAACAACCATCGGCCAATTGCCTCAAATTAAATCATGGCCAATGGACGGTGGAGCATTTATAACTCTTCCACAGGTATTTTCTTTACCTCCTGGTGGTAAAAACATGATGAAATCAAATATTGGCATGTACAGGGTTCAACTTTCTGGAAATGAGTATCTTCCAGACAAGGAGATTGGACTTCATTATCAGCTGCACAGAGGCATTGGGGTTCACCATACAGAATATAATAAAAGTGATGAACCCTTTAGGGTATCTATTTTCGTTGGTGGTTTGCCGTCGCATGCCTTTTCAGCCATCATGCCACTACCTGAGGGATTGAGTGAGATGACCTTCGCAGGCCTTTTGGCGGGCAGAAGATTTCGATATGCATGGAAAGATAATTATGTTCTTTCGGGTGATGCCGATTTTGTTATCACGGGAATTATAAGGAAAAACACCACAAAACCAGAGGGACCTTTTGGTGATCATCTGGGGTATTACAGTCTGGAACACCCATTTCCAGTCATGGAAGTAGAGCATGTTTGGCATAGGAAAAATCCTATCTGGCACTTTACGGTTGTAGGAAGACCCCCACAAGAAGATTCTAGTTTTGGTTATTTAATTCATCAGTTAGTTAAAGAATTAACAGCGGGAGAATTTCCAGGAGTAAAACAGATTCATGCCGTAGATGCGGCAGGTGTTCATCCTCTTTTACTCGCAATTGGAAGTGAACGATATATGCCATTCAGGGAAAAAAGACCGGAGGAAATTCTTATTCAAGCCAACCGAATATTAGGTTCCGGGCAAACATCCCTGGCAAAGTTTTTATTTATTGCCGATGGCTCTGACGCCCCAGAACTGGACACCCATGAATACATTCCATTTTTTACTCATATTTTGGAAAGGACTGACTGGACGAGGGATCTGCATTTTCAAACCAAGACAACCATCGATACACTGGACTATTCTGGTGAAGGCTGGAATGCAGGTTCGAAAGTGATTGTTGCAGCATGTGGACCAAAACTAAGAACATTAGGGACTATTTTACCCCCATTTAATAGCTTACCGCCTGGTTTTTCTGAACCCCGTATTGTCCTTCCCGGCGTACTGGCCATTACAGCTCCCCCTTTTAAGACTAAAGAAAATTATCAAGACAATGCTCAGTTAATAACCTATCTGGAAAATTATTCTTTACATGAATTCCCTTTATGCGTTGTTTGTGACGACAGTGATTTTCTAAGCCAAAATATTTTGAATTTTTTGTGGGCGACCTTCACCCGCACTAATCCATCGCATGATATTCATGGGGTACATTCCTTAATAGAAAACAAACATTGGGGATGTAAGGGATGCCTTATATTTGATGCACGAATAAAAACCCATCATGCTCCCCCATTAATAGCCGATGCTAAAATATCGGCTAAAGTGGATAGCTTTTTTAAGGAGGGAGCCGAATTAGCTGCCTTTGGATAAATGATTAATATGTTTGCAGATAAACATTATCCGGAAAATTTAAACCTATGGGAATTAGATCATTACCTCGAAAAAGGTTGGTATCGCATGGGACAGGTTATTTTTACAACCCATTTTTTATTTTTTGGATCGGAAGTGTATTCTGCTATCTGGATTCGATTGCCCCTTTTAAATTATCAATTTAAAGGAGCAAATCGGAAATTATTTAACAAAATTAATGCTCAGTTCAGAATTGAAATACGTGCAGCGGAAATAAACGAAGAAAAGGACCATTTATATGCTATTTATGCAGAAAACTTTGATGGGAATTTAGCTCCTAATCTAAATGATATGTTGCTTGAATTTTCAGAGGAAAGTATTTACGATACTTGGGAAATTTCGGTTTACGATCAGGATATACTTATAGCATGTAGTTTTTTTGACCGAGGATTCAACGCAATTGCCAGCATATTTGCTATGTATCATCCTGATTATGAAAAATATAGTCTTGGATATTTTACTTTGCTTGCAGAAATAAATTATGCGATAAATAATGAGTATGTCTATTTCTATCCAGGATATGTGGTACCCGGAAATAAGCGATTTGATTATAAACTGCGCATTGGTGAGGTGGAGTATTTCGATTTAAAATCAGAAAAATGGATTGATTATAGGTTAATTGATTTTGAAAAAGTTCCTATTTATCAGATAGACAAAAAGCTTGATGCTATGAAAGCATATTTTGAGTCTAATCATATTTTTCCAAACAAGATGTATTATTCCTTTTTTGAAATAAATCTGGTTAGTCTCGGCTTAGTAGGTAAAAATGATTATCTCGAATATCCGATCATTTTGCTTATTCCAGAGACAAATTATGTGCTGATAACTTTTGACCCAAGGACAGAATTATTTCATTTAATAAAATGCAAAGATCTATTTGAGGAAAAACAGTTTCTTATTGATTATGTGATGTTAAAATACGAACCCAATAGCTTTTTCAACCATCTTGTTTTAATAGAATCTATCCTCGAATCATCCCCCAATATACATACGATTTATAAAGCTCTCTTATCTGTGCTGGCGCCACGGAGTTAATTTGGTTCGTTGGGGAAACCCTTTGGGTTTTGAATCAGGAATATTTCACATGGAAACCTGAAGCTTATCCTCCTCAATTTAATTGATAAAGGACTGGAAAATCATTGTTTCGAAGAAATATCAATTTCCCATTTTGCAAAAAATAAATTTTTCGGGTATCCCCTTCAATATTAAGATTGCTTTTTGATGGGGATACATATTGGAAAGTGCCGTTGCCTTTACCTAGAAAAACCTGCCCTTTATTGGCATCCATTTTACCAAATTTTACCCGTTGATGACTATCGTTACCGGCTAAAATGATATCCATATTTCCATCTTTGTTCCAATCGCCTGAAATGATAGCTGAAACCGTTGAATACTGGGCTTCCAAAGGTAGATTTCCTATTTTGAATTCTCCTTTCCCCATATTCAAAAAAAGCTGTGTTTCTAAGGTTTCCGCCTCAAAATATTGGGCATTTTTCCTCTGTTTAACCGATAAAAGATCATTAAATGAAGTATTTGAATAAGCCTCATAAGTGGTAAATCTCTTTTTAAATCCAGGTAATTGACTCAAAAGATCATCTCGTGATGCCATCGGATACAGGATATAGTTGTAGGAATACGCCATGATGGGATCTTTGGTACCATTGGCGTCAAAATCGTCATAAAGAAGGGTTACGGGTGTTTTTAACTGGGTATTCAAGCCTTTATTTCCGACCATCAGATCTATTTTTCCATCCTTATTTGCGTCAAATGCTTCAAGACAATTCCAGAATCCCTTTTTACCTATTCTATTTCCGGGCACCAGCAGATTGTTTTTAAGATGCCATACCTGAACGGGCATCCACTCCCCTACCGTAATGAGTTCATTTTTTCCATCCTCCTCTAAATCCATCCATTTAGCATCGGTAATGAGTCCAGCCTGATTTAATTCTGGAGCAACTTCCTTTATTTTATCTGTAAAAAAACCCTTTCCGTTATTTATTAATAAAGCATGCTTTGGATTTGCAGGATATTGACCGGGAATGAGTCTGGAGGGTATGAAAAGATCCATGTCTCCATCTCCTTCCAGATCAAAAACTAATGCTTTTGCTCCACAATATCGGAGATCTGGCAATGCTTTTGAATCCTCTATAAAATGCCCTTTCCCATCATTCCGATAATACAAATCATTTAATAGGGGACTATTTAACTCTTGATTGTAGGCTCCTGTCACCACATATAAATCTAAATCGCCATCTCCATCAGCGTCAAAAAACACGGCATCTATTTCTTCAGCTGCTTTATTTTTCGCAAAATCAACTTTATTGACTTTATTAAAATTTCCGGTTTTATCCTGAAAAAGGAGCAATCCACCCTGATTTGCTGCACCGCAAAGATAAATATCTTCCAGTCCATCGCCATTTACATCACCTGCAGCTAAGGCAGGGCC
>Ga0214917_10003114_pt1 | contig 19505 bp, 19 predicted proteins | sample LL_1208_BB_MetaG_FD_177983 | JGI IMG/M metagenome (GOLD analysis project Ga0214917, IMG submission 177983) | Freshwater microbial communities from Lake Lanier, Atlanta, Georgia, United States - LL_1208_BB | ecosystem: Environmental > Aquatic > Freshwater > Lake | place: USA: Georgia | collected...
AAATTATTTAATAAATTACGAACATCTAATTGAATATTTGGTAAATTATTTGATATCATAAATAAGTTATCCTCAAATATACTAGTCTTTCTTTTTAAATAATCTATGAAATTTACATATGCTTTGTCTTTTAATATATAATTTATATTTTCATTATCATATTCTTTAGATATATTTAAATGGTAATATTCTTTATTAGTTTTTTTAGTTTTATCTAATAAATACATTTTTGATGTTTCTTTATCTTTGTATTTATTTAATTTCCTCTTTTCAATACGATATCTACTTAATATTGATAAAAAATATTTTGAAAATTCTATCGTTTCTTCTAAACATTTATATTCACGTATCTTTGGATATTTATTTATTATATCACGAAAATATAAATACCATAATTTAAAATGATCCCAGTGAATACGCTCTTCTATTGGTATTTTACTTTTTATTATAAACGGTTTATTCACTGTATATTGTATGCCATTGCTTTCTTCATAATTGTTTGCTCTTAATAATTTATTATCTAATTTATTTATTTTATCATACATGCTATTTAATATATATGATAACGGCTTTTTTTCTTTGTATAATTTATTTAACATTTCCGGTGTATTTATTTTTTTAATTATCTCTTCATACTTGTTTTTATCTGGCTTTATTAAAATGTAACTTGAATAATAATATTTCTTGTTATTTTCATCTTGTATTAATCCAGGTGTCTCTAAATTAAATGAACTATCTGGTTTCTTTATTATTATTGAATCTATATCTATTATTATTATCTTGTCATATTCAACCAATTTTAAAGATTCTAGTTTACTTAATATATATTTTTGTGTATTATCTTCGTGATTTATCTCTATTTTATCTATCTTTATTATCTTGTCGTAAAAACTTTTTAACATCTCTTCCGTTTCTTTTGTTATCGTATTATCTATCATTATTACTAAATCTGATAATGATCCTAGTTTCTTTATTGACTCTGATAATACTATTGAACCAGGCGCATATGACTCATCAATCATTAATAATGTTACATATGCATATCGCTTACTACCATCAGGTCTTATCATGTTGTCCATAATTATATAATCAATTATATAATTATATTCTATTTTATTTATTCAAAAAATAATATTACTTCTTCTTACCTATTCTTATACTATTTGATACAGATCTAATTTCTTTGTTCTCTTTATTTTCTTTATTATCTTTCATATTCTCTTTTATTATAATATTATTTATTACATCTCCAAAATCAATCTCATCTATTCTTATTGTTTCTACAACATCATCACTATCATTATTCATATTATTCATATTATTTATATTATTCATATTATTTATAGTAAAAATATCATTTATTTTATTAATTTTTAACACGTTCTTATTATTATCTACTAATAAATAATCATCTAATTTATCAGTATTTCCGTGATTTCCATTATTTTTATTATCAGTTTCTGTTAATAATTCAAGTTCTTTATTTAATAAATTTGTAATTTTACAATTTTTTATTTCTTCATTATTATCTTGTTTATTATTATCTTGTTTATTATTATCTTGTTTATTATTATCTTGTTTATTATAATTTTGTTTATTATAATTTTGTTGATAGTTTATTATATTATTATTTTCATATTGATCATCTGAATTACTTTCAGAATCACAATTTAAATTATTTTGTAGATTATTAATATTTTCATATGAATCAGTTGAAATACCTTTTGATAATAATAAATTATCAAATTCAATTTCATAGAAAGAATACAATATTGTAGCAAATAACGATATAAAAATATAATTAAATTTTATTAGAGGAATTAATATATAAAATACACAAAAATCTTTTATTTTATTATTTTTCAATATTATTTTTAACAAAGAATTATTCATAAAATTGAAATATTTTAATTTTTCTTTATTACCTAGATGTTTATAAATATAATAAAAATTATAATAATAATTTATTAATTTTTTACTTATGAATAAAAAAGACCATATAAATATTGATAAATATATTTTTGTTAACATTATTAATAATATAAATTATTACTTCTTAAAATTAATTATATAAAAATTTTATAAATTAATATTCCATGGTATATTAATTCTTATTAAATTATTTCTTTCTTCTCTTTCATATTCAATCATTATATTATTATTCATATTTGTAATATAATCATTCATATTTTCATCACTATCGCTATTTCTTTCACTATTTCTTTCATCATCTGAATCACTTTCATTATTTATTTTTTTTAATAAATTGATTGATATATTTGAACTAGATGAATCATCATCAGTATCATAGTATAAACAATTTGAATTTATATTTTTAAATAATTCTAAATTATTGTCAATATCATTATTTGTTATATCAAAATAATCTAATTTCTTTGGTAATAGTTCAGTATTAAATGTTTTAAATTTATTTTTACATAAATCTAATCTTTTAATATTATTTGGTAATTTTTCAAGTATTTCTAATTTGTTATCACTTAAATCTAATTTTTCTATACTATCTGGTAAATTTTCTATTCTTTTTAAATTATTATTAAATGCACATAATTCTATTAAATCTTCTGGAAATGATGTTAATTCGTTTATTTCATTTAATGATAAATTTAATTTTCGTATTTTACTATTTGTAAATCTTATATTTATTAAATTATTGCAATTCAAATCTAAATTATCAATTATACAATTCATTATCAGTTAATTCTAAAATTTTACATTTTATATCTTTTAACTCATTTATAGATATTGTGTTATTTCTTATTACTATCTTTTCCCAATTTCTATCTCCAAATATTATATTTTCTATAGTTATTAGATTATTTTCTAATTCTATATTTACTATATTTTCTGGTAATATACTTAAATTAACTTCTTCTAAATTATTAAAATTTAAAACAATCTTATTTGTATTTATATTTGTATCTATAAATGATAGAATATCATCTATTTTACATATTTCTTTATTTACAAAATCCATTATTGTATTTTCTATATATTATCTTATATCAATTTGTATTTACTATTTATTTATCAATTTTTTATATTTATTAAAAAACACCAATGCCGTCTTTTAAAATAGATTGAATATTACTTGATATTTTTATAATATCTTTATTTTCTAATTCTTTCATATATTCTATCATTTTAATTAATTTATTTAATATAATTATTAGTTTTTTTATTTCTATTAATTCATTATTTTTTGAATCTTTAGATATACCGTCTAATATCAAAATTACTATTTTTATATATTTTATTAAACTTTCCGTTTCTTTTTTATTTTTTTCATATGAATTACTATTTTTTAATCTTTGTTGTTGATTTTCTAATTTTAATACTATTTTTGCAAAAAATCTTTTATATGCTTGATCTAATTCAAAATTTTCTTTACTCATTATTATCTATCAATATAATTAGTAATTATAAAAATATTAATTATAAAAAAATCCTTTATCTTTCATAAATTCATTTTCTACATTTTTTAATTGCTCTTTCAATTGGGTTTTTAATCCGTCTAATACTTCTTTTATTATATATGGTATTTGGTTGTCTACATTTTTTTCCATAACTTCATTAGTTAAATTTGTTTTTTTTTCAATTTGATATATTTTATATAAATTATTATCCATTAATAGTTTATTACTTAATTTGCTATTAATAATCTTACGCAATACAGCATCATAATTTGTATCTTTTATTAAACTTTCTTTAATATCATTAAATTTGTTATTACTAAATCTAAACTCTGTTAAATTCGCATAATATTCTCTATTAAATGTAATATTACTACAACATATACCATATTTAACTTTACCTGAATCATTGCCATCTAAAACAATATCTTTTATACCACCCGTTTGTTTAGTTTCTATATCAACTTCTTTTAATTTTTGAGGTAAATTATCAAATTTAATTTTATCAAAATTAGTATACATCATTTTGATAGCATCTTCTTTTCTATGTATTTCATTTTGTTCTAGATTGTTACGGTTTTATATTAATTGAAAAATATTTTTCTAAACATGATTTTATTTTCTTATCTGGTAATTTTGGCATATCTACACGAACTCTTAAAATAATATCATTTAATTCATCTTCGCTTATTGTAGTATTATTTGAAATATTCTTCTCTGCTAATATTTTTTGTAATGTTTTATTACAAAATTCTTTATCCCTATTTATATCTGATTTTGATTTATCAGATTCTAAACCTGTTAATATTGGCATTTCTTCGGTTGATGATTCTTCTACTTTTGGTTCTACTTTTGGTTCTACTTTTGGTTCTACTTTTGGTTCTACTTTTGGTTCTACTTTTGGTTCTACTTTTGGTTCTACTTTTGGTTCTACTTTTGGTTCTACTACTTTTGTAATACCAGAATTATTAATAATTTTTCGTGCATCTTCTTCACCAAGGAATCCAGTTAATAGTTGTAATAGTAACTGTGATAATTTAGTAGCTAATTCTGTATTAAATTTATTATTTTCTTCTATTTTTTTATCTAATTCGCGAACTTTATCTTGTTCATCTGATAATTCTTTTAATAATTTTGGTAATTCTTCTGATTTTTTCTTATAATCATTACAATTTTTAATTTTTTCACCAATTTTATCAAGTAATTTATTTTTATCTTTTTTATCTTCTTCAGATAAATTTTCATCTGCTAATAGATCTATTAATCTTTTATTTAAAGCATTTATTTCATCTTCCATTTTTTTTATATTTTCTTTTAATTCATCAATAACTTTCTTTGAAATATCTTGATCTTTAATAATTTTATCATTTAAATCAGTATGATCTTTAATATTGATATTTAATTTATTTTCTAAATCTTTTATTTTATCTTCTAGTTCTTTTATGTTTTTAACACAATTTGCTTTTATTGTTGGAATATTATAGTCATTTTTATTTTTTTCTTCATTAATTGTTTCACTAATTTTAGCCATAATATTAATTTGATCAGTCAATAATTGGTTAGATTCACCTCCTTTTTGTATATAATGTTTAAGATGTAATAAATATTCATTACTTTTTATTAAATTTAATTTTCTAAAAGATTTATTTAATCTATACGCGTATTTTGCTATTTTTTGTGATTCTATTTTATCTGTAGATAACATTATAATATATATAATTAAATATCTATTTTAATTTTTTAGAAATTAAATCCATCAAAATATCAAATAAACTATCATAAATTTCATCAAATGTTGTTTTTTCTTTTATATTAAAAAATTTATTTATACTTATTTTTTGTTTTAATTCTTCGTATAATGGATTAAATATCTTTTCAAAATATATCTTTATACTATTCTCATTTAATGTATCTTGTAATAATTTCTTTTCTATTAGTATATTTTTACATAAAGTTGTATTCATATTTATAAAAAATGAATAATCTATATTAAAATTTATATTATCTATATCAATATAATTACCATATAATATTACCCCAGTTGATTTTAATTCATTTACTTTATCATTTAATTTATCCCAATCAAAAATATCAGGATGTTCGTATAACTTGAACTTTATATTATCAACCTCTTTTGTTATATATTTATTCGGTTTTAAATAATCATTTATTTTAATTATTGGTAACTTTAAATCAATGTGTAATTCTTTGGCTATTTTTGATTTATTACTACATGGTAAACCCAATATTAATATAATAAATTGATTATATTTTTTAATATAGGCTTCTAAAATATTCATTTTTGTTTTTGAATTTTCCATTTTTATATTATATATTTATATAATATAAATGAGTTTTATTAATGAAAGTATATTATTATTAATTAATATTCTACATGTTATAGTTATTTTATTTGTAGTTTGTGCACCATTTTCATCATCAAATTATTTTTTAACCATGCATACTATTATTGTTCCATTTATTTTATTACATTGGATATTGAATAATAATACATGTAGTTTAACTCTTGCTGAAAAATATATACGACAACAAACTTATGGTGTAACTGTTTGTGATGATGAATGTTATTCTTATAAATTTATTGCTCCCATTTATGATTTTAATAAAAATCATGAAGCATATTCGCAATTTAGTTATGCATTATGTATTAGTTTATGGGCTTTTTCAGTCTATAAACTAAGCAGTAAAATATCAGATGGTAGAATTAAAACCTTTGAAGATCTTTGTAAATTCTAATTATTCACATAAACTTGATGTTGAACTTGAATTAATTCCTAATTCTTTTAACTTTAATTTCATATTGTTTTCAATCATTCCACCTTTTTGTCCTTGATTTAATTTTTTAAATATATTTAAATCAAGTTCGCTTTCTGTTTCGCTTTCTGTATTAAGATTAAATTCAGTAATAGATTTTAATGTATCTGATTCATTAAAATTGTTAATTTTACCTCCATTTTGACTTATTGGTAATATTGATGTTTCAGAATAATTATCGCTATTCTTAAATAATGATTTAATATTAGAATTTTCTAAATTATCATCAGATGTATCTGAAAAAATACCATTACTTTGTTTAAATGAATTTGTTACTGAAGATGTTTCAGAAAAAACTCCACCATTTTGTTTAAATGAATTTGTTACTGAAGATGTTTCAGAAAATATATTATTATTTTGCTTAAATGAATTTGTTACTGAAGATGTTTCAGAAAATATATTATTATTTTCATTTTGAATTGCACTAAGACTTATAGTAACATCTCCACCTGTTTGTGATCTAAATTTTATTTTATTACTACCTTTTTTATAAGATTTAAATTCTAAATCATCATTACTAAAATTATTTAAAATTTCAATTGCAGAAAATAAATTATTTATATCATTTTTTGATAATTTACTATTGGACATGAATATATATAATATATGTAAATATTTTTATTTTATAAATTTTTATTAAAAATTATTTTTTTAACTTTAATATTTGATCACCTATTGAATTAATTTCTTTTATAACTGATTCTAATTCTTTTATAATATTTTGTTTTTCATCTAATGATGTGGCTTTTTCCAGTTTATTCTTTAAATTCTTGTGTTTTCCTACTAAACCAGCTTTTCTTATTTGAAGACTATTTATATCGTTTATATCTATTTTCTTCTTTGAATTTAATACTATCGAATCTACTGTTTTTATACCATAATACATCACTTTTCCTGCATCAAAGCATTCTTGCATTGATCCTAATCTATATCCTGATGGTATCGGATTTTCTATCCCGCAATATATCTTTAACTTTTTCTCCTTCTTTTTACTGTCTTTTTTTGCTTTATTTTTTTTTTCTTTATTTTCTTTATTTTCTTTATTTTCTTTATTGGTTGCAATTCTTGGCATTGTATTTATTATTATAATTATATATAATAATTTTATTTATTAAAAATAATATTATTTAAAATCTTTTATTTGGATCATCTATTATTTGTCTTATTTCTTCTATATTTTTTCCACTCGTTATATGTGAATCTAATGGTTTTGTCTTATATTTAGTTAATAAACTTTCTAAATTACTATTTAATGAACATACTGTTTTATTAAATACTGTGTTCTGTAATATATCAGTAGATATTAAACTACCAATTAATGTTGATGGATTATTTGCATTTATTACATTTACTATACTCTTTCCAAAATCTTTCATCTGTTGATGATCATAACTACCCATGTAATCTTCTCTCTTTAATAATTCTTGCATTGCATTATTATTTTTATAAAAATTATATTGACCTGCTTCTGCTAATATACTTATTATACTTTCTTTTAATTTATCATAATCAAAATTTATCTTTGAATAATATACTACTTGATTAGTATTTAAAAATGGCGGATTTGGTGGATTGTTAACTTTACCATTGTCTGTTAAATTAATAACTGTAAATACTACAAAATTTATTGAACTCATATCTAATCCAAATTCTCTTTCTCCTTTATCACCCATTATTTTTAATAATACGCCTGCCAATTTAGAATCAGAATCAAAATTGTAAAATTCATCAAAATATTCATCATCTATATTTACGTTTCTACAATAAGGATATATGTCTTTTTCATAAAATAATGGTAATAAATCTTTTCTATCTTCTGATAATGCTAACGATTTCTTTATTAATAATTGTATATCAGTACGCATATCTCCAAGTGATCTATTTATCATATAACCTTCATTTCTTCGTAATTTACAATTATGCTGAAGTTTATTAAATCTTAAATATTCACAATACCAATCTTTCATTTCATTGTATTTTTTCTCTACATTTTCGTATGTTTCTTTTATTATTTTTTCAGTTGATTCTTTATTTGCAGACCACTTAACTTTTGTTAAATCACTTAAATCCATTCCAACTAATTTACCTGCTTCTACTGATGCTTGTTTATCTATTTCTTTATCAGCTGGTGTAGTTAAACTATCTGCATTTGCTTTAAATGCTCTACTGTAATCACTACCTTTAGCAGAATCTCTTATAAAACCTAAATGTTTTAATATTAATACATTTTTATTCATTTCTATTTTCATAGATTCTACTTCTTTTATTATTAATGATAAATCACCCTTGTGTATATCTTTAAATTTTAATTCCTTTGGACACTTCTCAATATTCTTATCTGGTTTACATCCTTGTACTGACATTTCTTCACTTGCTTTATCACTTGCTTTATCACTAGATTTATCGCTTGATTTAGCGCTTGATTTAGCAGGAGTTGTGCTTTTAGGAGCTGGTGTAGCTCCTCCTTTCTTTACAGTTGGTTTTGCACTTGATTTTGCATCTTTAGGATCGGCAGGCTTATAAGCAGTATATTGTTTCTTATATCCAATTAATACTTTAGTAAATTCATTTGTTTTATCTATATTTTGATTATATACATCAATTAATGTTTTATCTTTTATTTCAACTGAAGCAATTTTTGGTTGATCGCAAAAATATCTATCTGTAACAATTTCTTTACTATTTGGATCACCAAAATTATATTTTGCACTTAATTTATAACGATCATCAAATTTTAATATTTCTTCTGTATTCTCACAATTGAATACATTTTCAACACCTGCTAAATCACATACAACTAATTTACGCTCACCACTACCATCTGTTTTATATAATGTTAAACAAACAACAACATGACTTCTTGAACTATCTGGATTGTTTGGTGTTGCTTCTACTTCTCTCTCTGCAAATGCTTTATCTATAAATAAACCTAAACCCTTCTTTTGGTCATCTGGTACTGATGGATCATTTAAATCTTTCTCATATAACCATGTTCCTCTATCTTCAATATATACAAATGAAGGCATTTTGTCACCTGCAATTTCCATTAAATTATATTTATAATCTGTTGGACTTATTCTAGCTGCATCATTAACACCAGTTCCATGATATACATATAAGTTAACCATTTTTAATTCAATCTTGTTAAATGTCTTTATAAATTCTTTTATTTTACATACTTCAATTAATATACCATCTTCTTTTGTTTTATTGAAATATATTAAAGTACTAGTCTTTCCACTACCACTCTGACCATAACCAATTACACATATATCTTGATCTTTCTTTATTAACTTATCTAAAATTAATGTTGATGTGTCTTCTGCAATCTGTTTATTCTTAATGTCACTTGTATAAAAACCATCAAATGGACCAAATGCATAATATTCTTTTCTATTAGTCTTATTTCCTAATTTATCTTTTATATCTTTACCAAATTTTTCTACTGCTTTTTCTAATTCTTCTTTTGCTTGTTTATTTGTATATACTTTATCTTTATCATAACCATATGTTCCATCTATATTTAAATATCTCATTGCTAGATATTTATTTTTAAACGATTTTCCTGTTTTATCTTTGAATATTTCTAAATTATCTATTGTCTTAAAATTATAACGAGGATTTATACTTTTAGCATCATCGTTTCTTACCTTTACAAATGTTAATACTTTTCTCTTGTCATTTATTAATTTATTATATAATTCTGATATAAAACCTTTTTGAGTAGCAAGTGTATCATATTGTTTTATTAATGCTGTTATTTTATTTGTTAATTCATTTATTAAATTTACTAATTCCTGTGATGAATCACTATTTATTAAAAACATCGTTGAACCTTCAGAATTTTCTGTTATCTCATTCTTTAATAAATGTATTATTGTATATATGAATATTTTTTTACTAGTATTTTCACTATCATATAAATTATAGACATATGTATCACGTGGAGTTTTTATATTTAAACTTAACTTATCACTTATAAATGGATATTTAGATTCATCTAAAAAAAATAAATTTACAAACTCTTTTAATGCATTTGTATCTTGTTTATTGTTCAAAAATATCTTATTGTAAAATTCTGTAAAATAATTCTTATTACTTAATAATCCTATCAATTTTAATACAATTTCACTATTAAATATATTATATACTTCATCTATTTTCTTTATTTTTATATCTATTTCATCATGTGAACCACCCTTCAATAATCCATCAACTGATACATTTTGTATCGCTTTTACTACTTCTTTTGCATTATTCTCAGAATCACCTGGCTTGAAATTTAATGTATTTTTTTCTGTTGTCGCTTCTTTTATTTCCGATTTTTGTATTGGAGTTTCATTTACTGGACTTATTATATTTTTAACTTCTTCGTGTTCATCAGTATTTAGTTGTGTATCATTTATTGATTCTGTTTTTACTGGTTCTACTTTTGGTTCTACTTTTACTGGTTCTACTTTTGGTTCTACTTTTACTGGTTCTACTTTTACTGGTTCTACTTTTGGTTCTACTTCTGGTTCTACTTTTGGTTCTACTTCTGGTTCTACTTTTGGTTCTACTTTTACTGGTTCTACTTTTGGTTCTACTTTTGGTTCTACTTTTGGTTCTACTTTTACCTTTTCAGTAATATCTTTTTCTGTAATGCCATATTTTTTCAATAATTTATCAGCATCGTCTCCATATATACTTCTAATCATTTCAATACTTTTATTTTTTATTTTTTTAATATTATCATTATCTAATTCTAAATTTGTATTTTTATCAGATAATTCTTTATTTTTATCAGATAATTGTTTATTTTCTTTAGTTAATTTATCTATTTGTGATTCAAGTTCACTAATTTTATCAGATAATTTTTTATTTTCTTTTACTTTATCATCTAATTGTTTAGTAATTTTTTGAATATCATCTGTTGTATTTTTTAAACTTTCTGTCATTTCTTTTATTTTTGAATTATCTTTTAATTTTTCTTCTAATAACTTTATTAAATCTTTATATCTATCTTGATTTATATTATTATTATCTAACTTTCCATTTTGTATTAATTCTGATATTTTATTATAATTTTCATAATAAAATTTATTTAGTTCAGATAATTTATCTTCTAATTCTTTCTTTGTTTTTGTAATTGAATCTTTTAATTCATTTAATTCTTTTTCTGTATCCTTTAATTTATTGCTATCTTTTTCAGCTTCATTTAATTTTTTAGTTAAATTATCTATTTTTGTATTTAAATCACTAATAATGTCATTATTTTTATTATCATTCGTACTCATACTATTTTTTAACTTATTTAATTCATCTGTTAATCTTTTAGTTTCTTCATTACATTTATTAAGATCATTTGATGTAGTTTTTAATTTTGCTTTTATTGTTGGTATATGAAATTCGTCAGGTTCATTTTTAACATTTGTTATAATATCTTCAAATAAACCAATTGTTTCATTTACCATTTCTTTTGATCCACCGCCTCGTTGAGTATAATATTTTAAATGAGTTAAGTATTCTAGTCCTTTTATTTTATTTTGATTAATAACAGATTTTTTAAATCTATATGTATATTTTAAAATTTTTTGAAAGTCATTGGTATAATCCATGTATGATAATTATATATAAATTATATATAATTATTTTAATCAAAATAATTTTTCTATCTTTATTATCTCATTGTGTAATTTGTAATATTCTAACATATCATCTGTACTATTTAATGTTTTCATTAACAATAATTTCTGAAATATCCTGTCAAATTGTAATGCTAACTTATTTGAATATCTGTTTTTTATAACTTTTTTTATATTTATCGCAATTTTTGTTATACTGTCTATCTTGTCAATTAATATGTTATTATTTATATCTAAATATTCTATTAACTCTTTAAACAATAACTTTATATCATTAGTTTCTGTATCTTTCTCTGATTCTGATTTTGAAATTGTTTCTGATTTTTTTTCTGATATTGAACTTGTTTCTGTTTCTGATTTTTTTTCTGATATTGAACTTGTTTCTGATTCTGATTCTGATTTTTTTTTAGATTTTAATTTTATATTTTGATCTAATTTTTTATTAATTTTTTGATCTAATTTTTTATTAATTTTTATATCAACAAGATCAATAATTTCAGAATCTAATTGTGTATTTGTATTATTATAATTATCATAATTATAATTGTTATTTTCAGATATAATTATATTATTTACATAATTATTTGATAAATCACTTTCTAATATATATTCATTATTAATATTATTTATACCCAAGTTTATATTTATTTTTTCTAATTTATTAATACAATTAACTAATTCTTTATTGTTCTCATTTTTATTTATTTTAATAATATTTTTTGGTTGATTGTTAATTTCATATTGATTTAATATAAATAAAAATGCTTTTATATTTATATTTACAATTGTTTTTACTTTTACTTTACATCTACAATTACTTATATGTAATTTATCTGTATTACTATTTATATGTCGTTGTTCATCACATTTATTGAAAAAAAATATTTTTCCTGCAATAAAAAAATTAATAAACATATCATATTGATTTTCTTTATATCTTAATTTTAAAAAATCATAATCAATATTAAAAAAATTAATAAATAATTTTTCAGAACTATATGAATTAAATATTAATTTATTTTTGTATTTTTTTTTAAAATATTTCTTATATTCACTGTAACTATCTATATTGTATTTATCCTTAATATATTTCATGTCATATTTAAAATATTTATTCGTAAATATCTGCAATTTTATTATATAATTTAATAAACTATTTATTGATTTTGTATTCATATTATATTATTATTACATATTTTATAAATACACTTTATTCATATTTATAACTATCATTCATACGGATTATTTACATTATATTCTATGTTATCGTTCATTGTTATATTACACATCTCTATCAATTTATCCGTAAATTCTATCAAATACTTGTTCTGTGATAATAATATTTTTATATATAATCCTAACTTTGTCTTATCATTTAACTCATTAATATCTATATTATCATTTTGTTTGTTATTTATTTTATCTTCTTGTAAATTATTTTGAGTATTTTCATAATTAAATTCAAAATAATTATCCCCACGATTATCATCATAATTAAATAATGTATCACTATTATCTTTATTTTCAATTAAACTTATATTATCTCTAAAAGAAACATGATTATTAATATTATTTTTAAATTTATTAAATAATAGTGAATTTATATCAGAGTAATTATCTAATTCTATATTATCATTTATATATTTTGAAATTATATTTGAATTATTATTTAATAAATTTAAAATATATGTAATTAAATGTGATTTAAAATTATTAACAATTTTAGTATATCCTATTTTATTTTCTATGTAATAATATATTTTCTTTTTAATACAATAATCAATTAAATTATCTAATAAATTATTAATATCAATCACTTTCTCTTCTAATGAAGATTTATTATTTTCTAAATTTAATATTCTTTTTATAAAATTATCTACCAAACTTGTAATATTTATTTTCATACTTTATAATATTAAATTTTATAATTTATTTACAAAATTTAACCTTAATAAAATTTATACAAATAATAAGTTATGCAAAATATACTTAAGCTTATTAATGATAACTTACTGTAATCACCTAGATAATCCCAGTAATTTAACATTGTATATATTAATAGTAATACACCGCCTATATTTAAACTCCATCTAACTATCCAATTTGGCGTTTCTGATTTTGATTTATTATCACTTAACCATATATAACCTGCTATTATACCAATAATACTTATAAAATATATTATCATAACATATGTACCTAATTGTGTTTCTTGATTATAAATATCATTGTCTGATGAACTTATAATCTCTGCTAATTTAGTAACCATTAAAATATATAATAGAGATATTACTGAAATAATAATAAAATTAAATCCTCCAAAATTATTTTTCATAATAATTATACTATTATTAAAGAAAAATGTTTTTATTTATTTTTTATATTCAAATTATTTATTATATAATTATCTAAATAATTTATTATCTCATCTATTGTCTCTGAATTTATTTTTAACTCTATCAGTGAATAATATAATTTATTCTTGTTCTCTATATAATTATCAAATAATTTATTATATTTATCTGATATATTATCTGATGATAATTCATAATTATTATGATCTTCTTTTTTATGATTATTTAATATTTCATAATCTATTTTTAAATATGTATATATGATATTTGAATAATATTCAGATAACTTGTGTAAATTTGGATCTTTTATTTCACCTAAACCTATGAATTTCGCTGTTATTAGTAATATATATACAAATTTACTTAATATATTATCTACCCAACATATATAACATCGTTTGTTACAATATACACCCGAATTATTAAATTCTAAACTACTGTGATTTTTATTGTAATCAACTAAATTTATTAATAATTCATTTATTTCAATATAAAATTTACAAAAATTATTATTTATTTTCTGTCTTATATTATTTTTTGAATCTATTCTTGAATTCATATAATCAATGTTTTGTGAAATACTTAACCAAAAATAATTTATATCGTATAATGTTATTTGGTCCGAATTTAATAACTTTCTCTTTATTTTATTAAACAAATTTATTATACTACTCGCAATATAATAACCATGTATGTTTATATTGTTTTTTTTACAATAACGATTCATTTCTGTTAAAAATAATATTCCAACTATGTAATCTAATTCATCTAAATTATTTATTACATTATTCGTATTATTCGTATTATTCGTATTATTTTCTGTTTTTATAAATTTAATTATATTTTCTTTATACAAAAGTAATTTATGATTTGTTATCATTTATATTAATAATTCTAATAATCTTATTATTATAACATTTTATCTATTCAAACTTGATATGTGTTATTATACTAATAATTCTAATTTATCTGATGATCTAGTTATTGATGTGTATAAACATTTAGATGTTTCATCTTCATTATTATTATTTAATATGTCATTTATATCTACAAATACATTACTAAATGTTGATCCTTGTGATTTATGAACCGTGATTGAGTAACCGTAATTTAATTGAGCAAATATATCTATCACATTTAATTGCCAATCTTTATACAATTTATTTATTTTTTTCTCTATTTCTGATTGTATATCGCATTTTTTCATATTATTAAATTTTTTATTATTAAGTTGTTCATAACATTTATTTTTTAATTTACTAACAATTAATTCAAATTCTTCAATTATTCTTTTATATATGGGTTCTGATTTTTCACAAATTGATTTAATATTATAAATTGGTGTATTACTTTCAGACAATATTTGTATATCAGATATTTTTTTAACATTCATATCGTAAATATCTATTTCTATTTCTAATAATTTATTTATTTTTATTATTGATTTTTTAAATATTTCATTTATATCTATTGGAATATTATTATTTAACTTGAATTTTAATATATTAAACAGATATTTAATCTCTTTTATTTTCACTAATTTTATCTGTTCCGATGTATAAAAACTAATATACTCTTTCTTTATATTATCTTCATTTCCGTGATTATCTTCATCGTTATCACTATTTATTATATTTGTATTTATTATATTTGTATTTATTTCTATTCTATGAAAATCATTAAATATTAATATTTCACCTATTTCATAATGATTTAAATCTTTCTTATTAAAAATCTTCTCTCTTACATATTTATTATATTTATTGCATCTCTTATTTGTCCATGTTAATATTATATTATTATTAATGTTATTAATATTATTAATATTATTAATATTATTTGTATTATTTGTATTTAATAATTTTATAAATTTTTCTAACCATAAATTTGTTTGATTATCTTCACATGAATATAAGTTAATTTTATCACACATATAATTAAAAATTTGTGGAATATCATCTTCTTTTTTACTAAAAATCCATTTACGATGATCATTTGATAAATTTATTATTTCTGGATTTTTTGTTCTTATTATTTTATCCAATGTTAATGATTTTATTTTTTTATTGAATATTTCACTGTTTAATTGATTTACTGGTGGTAATTGTGCTGGATCTCCTACATATATTATCTTTATTTTTGAATTTTTGTTATTATTTATTTGACTGTCAATATCTGAAATTATTTGATTTGATAACATTGAACATTCATCAATCACTATTAAATCATATATTGACCATACTGGATCTACACCACTCCTTGAAAAATATCTATTCCCATCTAAATCTATTTGTGATTGATAATTTAATAATCTATGAATTGTCATTATATTTATATTTTTAGATATCGTCTCGTTTGAATTTATATTGTCAAATAATTTAGATTTTGCTATATTTACTGCTTTATGTGTTGGTGCTGCTATTACTATTTTTCTACATAACTTATTTTTTATAATATCATTTATAAATTTCGTAACAAGTGTCGTTTTTCCTGTTCCTGCATATCCTATTAATAATATTTCATTTGTTAATTCTTCTTTTATAAAACTAATTAAATTATTATATATTATAATTTGATCATCTGTTAATATAATATCATTTTCTATGTTATTCATAATATATTAATTATAATAATTATTTTTATATACGCATTTCAATTTTTATATAAAATATATTTATTATGACTCGTTATTTAGATAATGAAATATGTGTATTTGAACCATTGTTTGATATATATTTAAACAAAAAAATTAATATTTTATCAACTTGCTTTTTTAAAATGGATAAACATTACAAAAATTTTAATATTTATGTTAATGGACTAAAGAAACTAATTAATCTCGTCAATTCTCAAGATAAATATTATCTCCGCATTTTTATTGATCAACATATTAAAGATGATAAAAATATATTTAAATTATTATCATCTTCTACTAAAATACAAATTATTCTCTTTAAATGCTCAGATTATATTAATAATAATTATCATATAGACGTCTTTGGTGCTCTTGTTAGATTATTTCCTATTTTTAATTTTAAGAATAATGATGCAGATGATGTTATTATTATTGATGTTGATCTAAATGATGAAGATCTATTACATCTTAAATATGTAATGGAATATAATACAAAATCAAAAGAAATAGTTGGTAAGGGTACAATTAACAAGTTATTAATATTCAAAAATTTGCCACATTATTACTGTGGATTATGTGGATTTTATAATATAAAGTTTGATCGCAACATCATAGTTGATTTTATAAAAAATGCTTACAATATTAAAGATAAAGGTTTATACAATAAAAGAATAAATGATTTTTGTTATGGAACCGATGAATTATTTTTAAATAAATATTTAATTTATGGTAATAATTTTAAGAACATTAAAAATATAAAAATAGGTATGATATTAAATTACGATATTAATTGGTTTTTATATCATTATAAATCTGATTTGATTAAAGAATCATCTAAATTAACTTTAAAATATTTAAAATATATTTTAGGTGATCTTTATAATCCAAAAATGAATATTGAAAATATGTTTGATCTAATAGATAAACATATTTATCAAATAGATAATACAAATAAATTTAAAATATATATTTCTAAAAATTTCTATCTTTTAATAAAATATTTATACAAAAATAATTTAGAATGGTTTGATAAAAATACAATACACTTAATTTATGAAAATCTATTTAATGCTATTAATTCTTTATCTGTTATGTTCTTTAATCCGGATACTATTGAAATTAATAAAATTAAAAATATTAATATTTCTACTCTTAATGTTACATAAAAATAATAAACTTAATAATATATTTATATTATTAAAAATATAAATGTCTAATCTCGTTGTTCTTATTATGGCCGGTGGACTCGGTAAAAGAATGAATTCTGATATACCTAAAGTTCTTCATAATGTTGATTTTAAACAAAATTTACCCATGATTGTTCATGTTATCTTAACTGCTATCTCTTTAAATCCAGCTAAAATTTTTATTATTGTCGGTAAATATAAAAGTATTATTGAAGAAACTATTAATAAATATGTTAATTCGTCAATTATTGAATATGTTATTCAGGCTGATGCTTTAGGTACTGGACATGCTATTAAATGCTCTTTAGACCAAATTAAAAATTATGTTGATTGTAAGGCGCTTATTTTATCTGGTGATGTCCCATTAATTAGTAGTAATACGCTAAATAACTTGTATTATGATCAATCTAATAAATTATTAGTAACTGAATTAGATGATCCAACCGGATGTGGTAGAATTATTCTTGATATAGATCATAATATTTTAAAAATTGTTGAACAAAAAGATTGTAATGATCTTGAAAAAAATATTAATCTTGTAAATTGTGGTATTTATCAAATTAAAGTATGTGATTTATTAAATTTGATTCCTTTAATTTCTAATAATAATAAAGCAGGCGAATATTATTTAACCGATATTATTCAATTAATGATTGAAAATAATATTAAAATTAATTATTATAATTTACCCCAATCATCACATTATGAAATTAAAAATGTTAATAGTCAAAAAGATTTAAATGATCTAAATGAATTTGTAAAAAATAATTTATAAATTGATTATAATATAATCAATTATGGAAAATAATACTTATCAAGAAAATATATCAAAATGCCCAATTACATTTTTAGCACAATATAAAGATATTTTTGGTAAACCGACAGAAGGACCACATTCTATAAGATTTTTAGATTTTGCAATGGTAGATATTATAGCAACAATTATATTAGCAATTGTAATATCTTATATTTTTAATACTGATTTAACAACAACTATTATTTTTGCATTTATTATTGGTGAAATATCACATTATCTTTTCTGTGTTGATACAAAATTTATAAAAATTATGAAAAATATATTCTAAATAAATAATCCAATATATCTAAATAAATTAATATCTCCAAATAATTTGTCAATATTATTAAATTTTATATTATTAATAATATTATTTTGTACTTTTTTATTATGAAACATTGAATAAAATAACATAATATAACTTTTTCTTCTAAACCAATTATTAATTTTTATTACACTTTTAATATAACTTAATTTATTATTATTTGTCATATTATTAAATTCAATGCAATTTTTCCCAAAAAATAAATATATATCTTCATTTAACTTATTTTTCATAAAGATATTAATATTTCTAGTAATTAATAATCGTATAATATTTTTATTTAATTTATAACATGCGATCATAAATAGTGTATTTCCT
>Ga0214917_10003115_pt1 | contig 19501 bp, 20 predicted proteins | sample LL_1208_BB_MetaG_FD_177983 | JGI IMG/M metagenome (GOLD analysis project Ga0214917, IMG submission 177983) | Freshwater microbial communities from Lake Lanier, Atlanta, Georgia, United States - LL_1208_BB | ecosystem: Environmental > Aquatic > Freshwater > Lake | place: USA: Georgia | collected...
CACCAGCGTGTGGCGGTCCGCCAGGGCCTGCACCGCCGCCAGGTTGGCCTGGAACCCGCTGGGGTAGAGCAGCACCCGGGGACGCCCCAGCCAGGCCGCCAGGGCCTGCTCCAGCTGGTGGTGCACCGGCCGGTCGCCGCTCACCAGCCGCGAGGCGCCAGCCCCCACGCCGTCGCGGGCGATGGCGGCGGCGGCGGCCCGCTGCAGCTGGGGGTGGCAGGCCAGGCCGAGGTAATCGTTGCTGGCCAGGTCCAGCAGCGCGGGGGCGGCGGGGTCCGCCGGCCGCAGGCTGGCGGCGCCGCAGGGCACCAGGCTGCGCAGCTGCCGCCGCCGCTCCGGAGCCAGGGTCCGCAGGTCGGCCGTGAGGGCCTCTTCCCAGGGGGCGGGGCTCGCCGTTGGGTCGCTCGCCGTTGCCACCGCTTCGCCCCGCCTGGCTGGAGCCCATAGGATCGCCTGATGCCAAGCAGCAGTGCAACGGTGCCCGGTGCCCCCAGCGGTGGTGGCAGCGTGCCGCCGCTTGACCAGCTGTTTCCCTTCCCGCTCGATCCGTTCCAGCTGGAGGCCATCGACGCCCTCAACCAGGGGCACTCCGTGGTGGTGAGTGCCCCCACCGGCTCAGGCAAAACCCTGGTGGGCGAATACGCCATCCACCGCGCCCTGGCCCACGGCCAGAAGGTGTTCTACACAACGCCCCTCAAGGCCCTCTCCAACCAGAAACTGCGCGACTTTCGCGAGCAGTTCGGCGCCGAGCGGGTGGGCCTGATGACCGGCGACCTCACGGTGAACCGGGAGGCCTCGATCGTGGTGATGACCACCGAGATCTTCCGCAACATGCTCTACGCGGAGGCCGACGCCGGCGACGATCCGCTGGCGGACGTGGAGGCGGTGGTGCTCGATGAGTGCCATTACATGAACGATTCCCAGCGGGGCACCGTGTGGGAGGAATCGATCATTCACTGCCCGCCGCCGGTGCAGTTGGTGGCGCTGTCGGCCACGGTGGCCAACGCCGGGCAGCTCACCGACTGGATCGAGCGGGTGCATGGCCCCACCCGGCTGGTGATGAGCGATTTCCGGCCGGTGCCGCTGCAGTTCAGCTTCTGCAGCGCCAAGGGCTTGCACCCGCTGCTCAACGACGAGGGCACGGGCCTCCACCCCAACTGCAAGGTGTGGCGTGCCCCCAAGGGCAACAAGCGCAAGGGGCCCAAGACCCCCAAGCCGCCCCAGCCCGAGGCGCCGCCCCTGGGCTTCGTGGTGGCCCAGATGGCCGAGCGGGAGATGCTGCCCGCCATCTATTTCATCTTCAGCCGCCGCGGCTGCGACAAGGCGGTGCGCGACCTGGGCAAGGTGTGCCTGGTGAACCCCGAGGAGCAGGCCCGCATCCGCGCCCGCCTGGAGGCGTTCATCGCCTCCACGCCGGAGGCCGTGCGCGATGGCGGCCACGACGACGCCCTGCTGCGGGGCATCGCCGCCCACCATGCCGGCGTGCTGCCCGCCTGGAAGGAGCTGATTGAGGAGCTGTTCCAGCAGGGGTTGGTGAAGGTGGTGTTCGCCACGGAAACCCTGGCGGCGGGCATCAACATGCCGGCCCGCAGCACGGTGATCTCCGCCCTCTCCAAGCGCACCGAGCGGGGCCACCGCCCCCTGATGGGCAGTGAATTCCTGCAAATGGCCGGCCGCGCCGGCCGCCGCGGGCTCGACTCCCAGGGCTATGTGGTGACGGTGCAGAGCCGCTTTGAGGGGGTGCGGGAGGCGGGCCAACTGGCCACCAGCCCCGCCGATCCGCTGGTGAGCCAGTTCACCCCCAGCTACGGCATGGTGCTCAACCTGCTGCAGCGCTACGACCTGGCCAAGGCCCAGGAGCTGGTGGAGCGCAGCTTCGGCCGCTACCTGGCCACCTTGGATCTGGCGGAGGACGAGGCCCGCATCGCCGAATTGCGCCTGCAGCTCGACCAGCTCAGCAGCGGCGTGCAGGAGGTGGCCTGGGACGACTTCGAGGACTACGAGAAGCAGCGCGGCCGCCTGCGGGAGGAGCGCCGGTTGCTGCGGATCCTGCAGCAGCAGGCCGAGGAAACCCTGGCCCATGAACTCACCCTGGCCCTGCGCTTCGCCAGCGAGGGCACCCTGGTGAGCCTCAAGGCCCCGGTGCTGCGCAGCCGCGTCACCCCGGCGGTGATCGTGGAGAAGGTGGAGGGGCCTGGCCAGTTCCCGTTGTTGTGCTGCCTCACCGATGACAACGTCTGGGTGCTGCTGCCCTGCAGCGCCGTGGTGAGCCTGCACGCCGAGCTCAGCTGCCTGCAGGTGAAGGACCTGCCGGTGCCGGAGCTGCAGCGCTCCGGTGAGATCCGCCATGGCGATCAGGCCAGCGGCGGCCTGGCCCTGGCGGTGGCCCACATGGCCCGGCGCCACGACATGACCACCCCCCAGTACGACCTGGCCGGTGAGGTGCAGGCCCAGGCCCACCTGGTGCGGGAGCTGGAGCTGGCCCTGGAACTGCACCCCGCCCATGGCGCCGGCGACCGCAAGAAGCTCAAGCGGCAGCGCTTCCGCATGGAGGAGCTGGAGGCGGAGATCGCTGAGCGGCAGCGGATCCTGCACGTGCGCGCCAACCGCCACTGGGAGACCTTCCTGGCCCTGATCGACATCCTGCGCCACTTCGGCTGCCTGGCCGGTGACGGGGGCCTGGACCCCACCGAAATCGGCCGCACCGTGGCCGCCCTGCGCGGTGACAACGAGCTGTGGCTGGGGTTGTCCCTGATGAGCGGCCACCTCGATGAGCTGGAGCCGCCGGATCTGGCGGCGGTGCTCGAAGCCCTCTCCACCGAGGTCAACCGCCCCGACCTCTGGAGCGGATTTCCGATTCCGCCGGCGGCGGAGGAGGCCCTGCACGACCTGCGCGGCATCCGCCGCGAGCTGCAGCGGCAGCAGGAGCGGGCGGCGGTGGTGATGCCCGTGTGGTTTGAGGCGGAGCTGATGGGCCTGGTGTATGCCTGGGCCAAGGGGGTGAGCTGGAGCGATCTGATCGCCAACACCTCCCTCGATGAGGGGGACGTGGTGCGGATCATGCGCCGCACCGTGGATCTGCTGGCCCAGATCCCCTACTGCGAAGCCATCAGCGAGCAGCTGCGCACCAACGCCCGGGCCGCCCTCAAGGCGATCAACCGCTTCCCGGTGTGTGAACCGATCGACCTGCTGGCCGGCGGCGGCAGCCCCAACCCCGCCACCGAACGCACCCCGGGCACCAACACCGCCGGCAACGCTGCCGTCAGTGCCGCGGCCTGAGCACCATCCACACGATCAACAGCAGGCCGGTGGTGCTCACCGCAGTGTAGATCCAGTCGGCATAGGGGGTCCAGGGCATGCCAATAGCCTGGCAGCAGGGCCGCCGGTGCTGTGATCAACCCCTCCCGGATTCGGCTGTTGGTGGTGGGCCGCCTGCGCAAGGGGTGGGTGCAGGAGGGCGTGGCGCTGTACCTCAAGCGCCTGCCGGGCCTGCAGGTGCTGGAGCTGCGGGATGGCGGCATGGCCCGGGAGGCCGAGGCGATCCGGGCGGCCCTGCGGCCCGATGAGCAGCTGGTGGTGCTCACCGAGGAGGGCCAGGGGTTCGATTCTGTGGCCTTTGCCGCGCGGCTGCAGGGCTCGGGCTCGCAGCGGCTGGCCTTTGTGATCGGTGGTGCCGACGGCCTCGATCCGGCCCTCAAGGCCAGCGCCAGCTGGCAGCTCAGCCTTTCACCGATGACCTTTCCCCATGAGCTGGCGCGGCTGCTGGTGCTGGAGCAGCTCTACCGGGCCCAGAGCATTCAGCAGGGCGGGCCGTACCACCGGGGCTGAGCTCAGATCCCCAGCCGCTCCCAGATCACGGCCAGGTTGGCCTGGTGCAGGTCGGTGGAGAAGCAGTCCGCCAGCTGATCGGGGCTGAGCCGGCCGCTGACCTCGGCGTCGGCCTCAAGGTTGGCGCGGAAGTTGCCCCCGTCGGTGTTCCAGGCGCTGTGGGCGTTGCGCTGCACGATCCGGTAGGCGTCTTCGCGGCTGATGCCGCTCTCCACCAGGGCCAGCAGCACCCGCTGGCTGAACACCACGCCGCCGTAGACGTTCATGTTGCGGGCCATGTTGTCGGGGTAGACCCCCAGCCCCTTCACCACCTCGGTCATCTCCCGCAGCATGAAGTGCAGCGTGGCCGAGCAGTCCGGCAGCATCATGCGCTCCACGGAGCTGTGGCTGATGTCGCGCTCGTGCCAGAGGGCGCAGTTTTCCAGCGCCGCCACCACATAGCTGCGCAGCACCCGCGCCAGGCCGCCGATGCGCTCGGAGCGGATCGGGTTGCGCTTGTGGGGCATGGCGGAGCTGCCCTTCTGGCCCTTGGCGAAGTTCTCCTCCACCTCGAGCACATCGGTGCGCTGCAGGTTGCGGATCTCGGTGGAGAAGCGCTCCAGCGCCGCACCCACCAGGGCCAGGGTCTGGATGTATTCGGCGTGGCGATCGCGGGCGATCACCTGGGTGCTGGCCGTGTCGGGCTCCAGGCCCAGTTTGCGGCAGGTGAGCTCCTCCACCCGCGGGTCGGTGTTGGCGTAGGTGCCCATGGCACCGGAGATCTGGCCCACGCTCACCACCCGCTCCAGGCGCTCGAGCCGCTCCTGGTTGCGCACCACCTCCGCCAGCCAGCCGGCCACCTTGAAGCCGAAGGTGATCGGTTCGCCGTGGATGGCGTGGGAGCGGCCGATCATCACCGTGCCCTTGTGGGCGCGGGCCAGCTCCCGCAGGGCATTGGCGAGCTTGTCGAGCTCCTGGCGCAGCAGCTGCACCGAAGCCTTCATCTGCAGGGCCACGCCCGTGTCGAGCACATCCGAGCTGGTCATGCCCACGTGGATGTAGCGGCCCGCATCCCCCACGTGCTCGTTCACGTTGGTGAGGAAGGCAATCACGTCGTGGCGCACCTCCGCCTCGATCTCGAGGATGCGCTCCACGCTGAAGCTGGCCTTCTGCTGGATGGTGGCAACGGCTTCGGCTGGCACCCGGCCCAGCTCGCAGTTGGCCTCGGTGGCGGCGATCTCCACATCCAGCCAGCTCTGGAATTTGGCCTGCTCGCTCCAGATGGCGCCCATCTCGGGCAGGGTGTAACGCTCGATCAAGGCCGCCGCGGGCTCACATCCCCACCAATGTATGGGTCGCCCGTCTCCCAGCCGGTGAGGGGCGTGAGGGGGCTCCGGCCGCCGAAGGCCCAGCCACCGCGATCAGGCGGCCACGCTGGTGAGCTGGCGATGGGCCACTTCCCACTGCACCAGCGGCCCCCAGGCCTGCTGGCGCACCCAGCAGCGGCCGCCGCGGCACTGGATCAGTTGGAAGGGAGGCAGATCGGTTGGTTGATTGCGCAGCTTCACGAAGCTGCCGGGCTGGAGCAGCTCCACCACGTTGCTGGGGCGGGCCATGAACGGGTTTCCGGGCTCAAAGCATCCTCCGCTGGCCCGCCAGCGGTGGCGGAAAGCCTGGGTTTTTGTTCGGTTTCGCCTGTGGTTTTATGACAGCAGACCAGCGGATCCATGGCACGCAAGCAACGCCTCGATCTGCATCTGGTGGAACAGGGCCTGGCCAGCAGTCGCCAGCAGGCCCAGCAGCTGATCCGGGCCGGCAAGGTCCGTTGCGCAGACAAGGTGCTCGACAAGCCGGGTCTGGATGTGCCGGCCGACATCGCCCTGGTGGTGGAGCAGCCGCCCCGGTTTGTGTCGCGCGGGGGCGAGAAGCTGATCGCCGCCCTGGAGGCCTTCCCGATCCAGCTGGCGGAGCGGGTGTGCCTCGATGGTGGCATCTCCACCGGGGGCTTCACCGACTGCCTGCTGCAGCAGGGGGCCAGCCGGGTGTACGGGATTGATGTGGGCTATGGCCAGACCGCCTGGAGCCTGCGCACCGATCCGCGGCTGGTGCTCAAGGAGCGCACCAACCTGCGCCACCTCACCCCCGAAGAGCTCTACGGCGAGGCGGATCCGATCCCGGACCTGGCGGTGGCGGACGTGTCGTTCATCCGGCTGGCCCTGGTGCTGCCGGCCCTGGGGCGCCTGCTGCAGCAGCAACGGCGCGAGGCGCTGCTGCTGGTGAAGCCCCAGTTCGAGGTGGGCAAGGAGCGGGTGGGCAAGGGCGGTGTGGTGCGTGATCCGGCTGCCCATGCCGATGCCATTGAAGGGGTGATCACGGCGGCGAGGGCTGAGGGCTGGCGGGCCTGCGGGCTGGTGGCCTCACCGATCACCGGACCGGCCGGCAACCACGAGTATCTGCTCTGGCTGCGCAGCGGCGACTGGGCTGAACAGGAGCAAACCACCGAGCTGGCCCCCACGGAGGACAGCATTCGGCGGTTGGTGGCCCTCACCCTGGCGGCCTGAGCCGAGGGGCGGGGCTCAGATGGCGCTGCTGTCGCGATCGCCGGTGCGGATGCGGATCACCGAGTCGATCGGGCTGATGAAGATCTTGCCGTCGCCGATTTCGCCGGTGCGGGCGGCGTCCTGGATGGCGTTCACCACGGTGTCGACGCGGTCGTCGTCGATCACCACCTCCAGCTTGAGCTTCTGCAGGAACTCCACCGTGAATTCCGAGCCGCGGTAGCGCTCCACCTGGCCCTTCTGACGGCCGAAGCCCCGCACTTCGCTCACGGTCATGCCGACGATGCCGGCATTGACCAGCGCCAGCTTCACATCTTCCAGCTTGAAGGGGCGAATGATGGCCTCGACTTTTTTCATGGAACCGGGGGGCTCGATCTGCAGGGAGTCTCTCAGGAAAGATCCGGGAGAGGAAGCGGGCCGCAAGGACCGCTGCGCCATTAGGCCTCAGCCTCTGCGGGGTTGGTGTTGTGGTTGCTACAGGCGTGCGGCTGCGTAGCATCCGGCGGTCGCCGCCCTGGCCCCCTCCGATGAGCGCAGCCGCTGATCCCCAGTCCGCCGGGCAGCAGACCCTCACGCCGCTCTATGGCGAGCGGGCCATCGCCGAAGCCGAGCTGATCTGTTTCGACAACCCCCGCCCCGGCCGGCCCTATGAGGTGTCGATCACGCTGCCGGAGTTCACCTGCAAGTGCCCGTTCTCGGGCTATCCGGATTTCGCCACCCTGCGGCTGCTCTACCAGCCCGGCCCGCGGGTGATGGAGCTCAAGGCGATCAAGCTCTACGTGAACAGCTACCGCGATCGCTCCATCTCCCATGAGGAGGTGGCAAACCGCATCCTCGATGATTTCGTGGCCGCCTGTGCGCCGGTGTGGATGCAGCTGGAGGCCGACTTCAACCCCCGCGGCAACGTGCACACGGTGGTGCGGGTGAGCCACGGCAGCCGCCAGCCCTGCTGATCAGCTGGGCACTTCCGTTGGCAGGGCCGCCAGCAGGGCCGGCAGCTCCTGGGCGAAGGCGGTGAGGTTGCGGTTGCACAGCCCGCCCACGTGCAGTTTGTGGTGCTCCGGTTCGGCGATCGCCCACAGCTGACGCGTGGCCACCAGGCTCAGGGCACCGCCGGCCAGGGCAATGGCGAATCCCGCGTACACCAGGGGCACACCGGGATCCCGTTTGAGCAGGATGCCACTGGCGGGCACCACCGCGGCGATGCGCAGCGGGATGCCGGCGATCTCCACGGCGGAGCCGCCCGGGATCAGGGTGCCCAGCTCCAGGGCCTCAGCGGAGTAGGCCGTCACCGGCCCCTGCTCGTTCGAAACCGCCAGCAGCACCGGGTTGGAGCCATCGGGGCGGGTGGGCAGCACGATCCCCCACACCTGATCCCCCAGCTGCGGGAAGCTCTGCAGAGGCAGCTGCAGGATCGGGCTGTTGCCCAGTTGCAGGTCGATGGCCGCCAGGGCCCAGTCGGCCTGATAGAGCGTCATGCCGCGGTAGCGCAGCGGATGGTTCACGCTGATCTCATGGCTGGTGCTGCCGGCCTGGGCAGCCGCAGCTGGCCCTCCGCTCGCCTCGGCGCCGTTGCCGGCGATCAGCTTGAGCTGGGAGCGGAACTGCTCGGGGCGGCCGGCGGGATCGCGCTCGATGGCGAAGTCCTCCAGGGTCACCGTCACCTGGGTGTCGCCCCGGCTGTTGAGCAGTTCCAGTTCGTTGCCGGGAGCCAGGTAGCGCTCCAGCCTCTGGCCCCCCAGGGAGCCCCAGGCGGCCCCCACCATCAGCACCACCAGGCCCGCATGCACCAGCAGTGGCCCCACCCGACCCGCCACGCCCTTGCGGGCGGCGAGGCGATCGCCCTGGCGCTGGAGTTGCCAGCCACGCACCCGCAGCACCTGTTCCAGCTGCCCCAGTTCGGCTCCGGCATCGGGGCAATCGAGGCTTTCCGCCAGGGTGAGTTTGCTCAGCTGGCGGGGGGTGCGGTAGTCGATCCAGCGCAGGGCGGCCTGCAGGGCGGGCCACTGGCGCCGCCAGCTGCACAGGATCAGGGCCAGTCCCAGCCAGGCCAGCAGGGCCAGAAACCAGCCGCTGGAATACACGTGATCGAGCTGCAGGGCCAGGATCGCGTCGCCGTTGAACAGGCCCAGCCAGGGTTCGGCGTCGAAGACGCGGTGGTAGAGCTGCGCACTCTCCTTCTGGGGCACCAGGGTGCCCAGGCCGCTGGCCACGGCGATCACGATCAGCAGGCCGATGGCCACGCGCAGATCGGAGATCCAGGCCAGCAGCCGTTTCACCACGCCCTCCATCGCACCGCTCATCACGCCCTCAGTTCCACTGGGCCAGCAGGGTGAGCCCACCGGTGATCAGGAGCACCATGCCACTGATGGGGGGCACCCACTGCCCCAGAGCCCGCAGGGCCAGCAGCCGGGGCACCCAGGCCGCTGCGGTGCCGGCCAGCAGCAGGGGCATCACCTGGCCGGCCGCAAAGCAGCTGAGCAGCACCATGCCGGCCAGTGGATTGCCTGCCTGGGCGATCCAGGCCAGCAGCACCGCCAGCACGGGGGTGGTGCAGGGCGAGGCCGCCAGGCCAAAGGCCAGGCCGGCCGCCAGGGGCGCCAGGGGGGCCGGCACCCGGCGACGCCACAGCTCCGGATCGGGGCCACTGGGCAGCCTCAGGGGCAGCAGCCCCAGGAGATTCAGGCCCATCAGCACCGCCAGGGCGGCCACCAGGCTGGGAATCAATCCCGGCACCTGCCCATAGAGCCGGCCCAGCCAGCCGCTGGCCAGCCCCAGCAGCACCAGGGCGGCCACGATGCCGCCACAGAAGCTGAGGCTGCGCAGCCAGGGCCGCTGGCCGTCGGCGTTGAAGCCGGCCAGGTAGGCGAGGGTCACCGGCAGCAGCGAGAGGGAGCAGGGGCCCAGGCTGGTGAGCAGTCCGCCGCTGAACACCAGGCCCAGGGTGAGGGGCCCGGGGTTGGCCAGGGAGCTGCGGAGCAGTTCTTCGCTGGAGCGGGCCCAATCCGCCAGTGCCAGAGCGGACATGCTGGGGATCGACCGCGCAATCGGCTCAGCCTATCGGGGCACTCCGGCGGCTCGGGTCCTGGCGGCGCTCCCGACGGGCCCGGACCGGCTCCAGGCCCGCCCCCTCCAGGGAGCAACGGAGCAACAGCCCGGCGGTGAGCAGGCTGGAGAGCAGGGAATTGCCTCCGTAGCTGATCATCGGCAGTGGCAGACCCGTGGTGGGCATGGCGCCACTGGCCACGGCGATGTTGAGGATCGACTGGCCCACCAGCAGGCAGGTGCAGCCGATGGCCACCAGCCGTTGCTGGTTGCTGCGGCAGCTCAGGGCCACCCGCAGGCCCACGTAGCCGAACAACAGCAGGAACACCAGAAACATCACCGAGCCCACGTAGCCGAATTCCTCGGCGAACACGGCGTAGATGAAGTCGGTGCTCTGGATCGGCAGGTATTGCAATTTCTGGGTGGAGAGGCCGTAGCCCTCCCCCCACAGGCCGCCGGAGCCGATGGCCAGCAGGCTCTGCACCAGCTGGTAGCCATCCCCCTGGGCGTCGGTCCAGGGGTTGAGAAAGGAGGTGACGCGGATGCGCTGGTACTCGTTGATGGCGATGCTGCCCAGGCCAACGGCGGCGCCGGCGGCGGCGCTGCCGAACATCAGCGTGAGTGGCAACCCCGACCCCAGGGCCATCAGCCACAGCAACAGGCCACACAGGGCCGCGGTGCTGAGGTTGGGCTGCTTGAGAATCAGCCCCAGCACCAGGGCAAACACCCCCAGCCAGATCACCTTCTGATCGTTGGCGATGCGGCTCCAGTGGGAAAACAGGGCCGCTCCCTGCAGCACCAGAAAGGGTTTGATCAGTTCAGTGGGCTGGATCTGGATCGGCCCAATCACCAGCCAGCGACTGGCGCCATTCACGGTGGTGCCGATCACCAGGGTGAGTGCCACCGCCACGGCGCTGATCAGCAGGGCCGGGCCCGCCAGCCGCAGCCAGCGCCGCAGGTTCAGCCGCAGGGCCAGGTAGAGCAGGCCCCAGCTGGCGATCAGCCACAGCAGCTGGCGCTTCAGGTAGAAGGCGGGATCCCCCATCTCCCGGGCGGCCACCCACCAGCTGGCCGATCCCAGCACCAGCAGGCCGAAGCCGCACCAGAGGGCCACCATGCCCAGCAGCAACCGTGCCTCGGCGGGCCATTGTCCGAAGGGAACGGGCAGCCATCCCGGTGATCGGCTGCCGGACTGTGGGGTGCCGTTCCTGCTCAAGATTGGCCAACGGTGTCGCCCCGACTATCCCCCATGGTTGGTGGTTTTGCCAATGAAAAAGCCCGGCCGAAGGCCGGGCTGGTGAACATCAATGGCTGGCAATGATGGGGATGGCAACCTCAGTTGCCGACGTTGACCTGACGGCGACCGGTGACCAGCTCAACCTTCAGGATCTTGCCGCCCTGCTTCATGATTCGCTGCTGTTCAGCGAACCAGCTTTCGAAGGGCACCCACTTGGTGAAGAAGGTGTTCTGCAGCTCGCGCTGGGAACGGGTCTTCTCAGGGCAGGGGATGCAGGCCGTGACTTTGAACAGGCGCATGGGAGAGATCCGCAGGGTTTGCTGAAGCCAGTGGATCAGTTACCCAGGCCGGAGCTGATGTAGTCGAAGTACACGCCCATTTCACGACCGGCGTCGGGACCCACCAGGGAGGCGGTGACTTCCTTCATGGCCTGGATCGACTGCACGGTGGCGCCGATGGGCACGCCCAGGGAGTTGTAGGTCTCCTTGAGGCCATTCAGCACGCGCTCGTCGAGGATCGAGGTGTCACCGGCCAGCATGGCGTAGGTGGCGTAGCGCAGGTAGTAGTCGAGGTCGCGGATGCAGGCCGCGTAGCGACGGGTGGTGTACATGTTGCCGCCCGGACGGGTGATGTCCGAGTACAGCAGCGACTTGGCCACGGCTTCCTTGATGATCGCGGAGGCGTTGGCGCTGATGGTGGCGGCGGCACGGACGCGCAGCTCACCGCTGGCGAAGTACTGCTCCAGCCGGCCCATGGAGGAGCTGTCCAGGTACAGACCCTGGACGTCGGCCTGGTTGATGACGTTGGTGATGGCGTCTTGCATGGAACCTGATCGAAGAGGCGGTGGTTAGAGAGGAAGCAACCTCAGGAGAGGGCGCCGACGACGTAGTCGAAGTAGAAGCCAGCCTCTTCGGCATCAGCGCCGGTGAGCAGGCCCATGGCGGCGTTCTTCATCTCGCGCACGGCTTCAGCCATGGCTTCGAGGGGGGTGCCCAGGGAGCGGTACATCTCCTTGGCGCCGATGATGCCGATTTCCTCGATCGGGGTGACATCACCCGCGATGATTCCGTAGGTCACCAGGCGCAGGTAGTAGTCCATGTCGCGCAGGCAGGAGGCCGTCATCTCCTCGCCGTAGGCGTTGCCGCCGGGGGAGATCACGTCGGGGCGCTTCTGGAACAGGGCGCCGCCTGCGGTCTTGACGATGCGCTCACGGCTCTCGCTGAGGACCTGGGCGACGCGCAGACGACGCTGACCGCCACTGACGAAAGCCTTGATCTGGTCGAGTTCGCCAGGGCTGAGGTAGCGGGCTTCGGCGTCCGCGTTGATGATCGAGTTGGAGACGATGCTCATGCAGTTCTGCCTCGAAACAAGCGGTCGCCTGAACGGTGACCGATATCCGGTGGGTAAGGGGGGCACCCTCAGTGGTCCTTGGCGCAGGTGAGTGCGGCGGGGCCGGCCTGCCGCGCGGATCACCTGCTGCCAGGTGGCCTGCTTGGACGGGCGACTGAAGGAGGCGACAGCAGTGCTGATCGCCGAGTCATTCTGTGGCAGAGCCCTGCAACGTCCCGAGCTCCGGTAACAGTTCTTCACGGCGCTCAAAAAGGGCAAACCCCTTTGCTGGCAAAGGCTTTGGGGCCTGTTGTGAATAGGTGGAACTCGTCTCAGTTGTTAACAATCTGCCGCTGTGATCGGCGGCTTTCGCGCCATTGGCGCTGCTGAAAATATTGGTGTTATTCTAATACAAACAGCCCCCGGGCCATGGGCTCGGGGGCTGGAGCTGTGCTGTCCCTGGCCGTGAGGCGGGACGGGCGTCAGATGGCGCCGCGGCTGGGCGGGTTGAGGGCGGCGTTGCCGCCGTAGAGCGCCGCGGTGCGGTTCACGGTGCTGAGGGGGATCCCGTCGCTGGTGCCCATCCCCTTCAGGTGGGGCACGGTGTCGCGGCCGAAGCTGTTGGCGTAGTCGGTGGAGTTGAGAATCTCCTCCAGGGCTGCCCGCTGGCCCTGCTTGGCGCGGGTGGCCAGGAAGCGGCTGGTTTCCTCGGGCTGGGCTGCTCGACCCAGCAGGGCCAGGTGGGCAGCGGCTGCCGCCCGCAGGGGCGCCATGCGGTTGAGGCGACGGTTGAACAGGTCGCTGCCGGCGATGCGGGCCACGAATTCCGCCACGCACAGCTCGCCGTTGCGGAGTTGCGATTCCGCATCACCGAGGGCCTCGGAGGCCAGGGGCTGACGGCCCAGCAGCTGGCGGTACACCGCCTCGATGGCCACGCTCAGCTCCGCACTGCTGGGGCGCGGCGAGAGTGTCACCACGTTGCCCAGGCTCTGCCGCTTGCTGAAGCCCTGGGGCTTGCCGGGCCTGAGGGCCTTGGCCATGGCGGCGGTGGGTTGCTCGGCGCTGGCCCCCGGTGCTCCGGTGGCCACCGAGGAGCTCCATTCCCCCTGCACCCGCGGGGCCACGGCGGGGTAGAAGGAGGCGCTGCTCAGGCCGGAGCTCCAGGCTGTGGATGTGCCTGCACCCGGCTGCCAGCGGGGAGCGCTCCAGCGGCGGCTGGGGCTCGGGGGGGTCTGGATGCTGCCGGGGCCTTCGGGCTGTTCGGTGCGGGGAGCCAGGGTTTCGCCGCCGCTGAGGGTGGCGCTCCAGCTGCCGCGCACCACGGCGCCGCGGCCGGGCAGGTTGCGGGGGGTGAGGTCGCCGGAGGAGCGGAACTGTGCCGGCGGCGTGGCCACAGGGCGCTGCCGCGGTGTGAGATCGGCGTAGTCCGCGGCGTTGAAGGCCCGCTTGAGGGCGGGCACGCGGCGGGTGTTCAGATCGGTGGGGGTGATGAACCGCTCGTAGGGAACGGTGTCTTCGCCGAAGCTGACGCAGTACTCCTTGCTGTTGATCATGGCGTCCACGACGCCGTAGAAGCCCTTGCGAGCAGCCACATCGAAGTAGGCGTCGATCTCCCAGCGGCCGAAGGTGGGGCGGCCGAGCAGGCGGCGGTGCATCACCTCGATCGCCTTGCAGATGTAGAGGCCGCTCCAGTAACGGCGGCGGAAGGCATCGCTGCGGGCCACCTGGCGGATGAATTCCCGCAGGCTGAGATCACCGTTCTCGAGTTTGATCTCCTCCACCTTGTTGTGCTCACCGGCGTAGCCGGTGTTGCCGAGCACCTGCACGTACACGGCACGGATCACCCGCTGGGTGCTGGCCTCGGTGTTGCGCACACTGGGCTGGCCGCCGCGGCGGGGCACCGAGGCACCACCGGTGGCGATCTGCTCGAGCTTCACCACCTTGGGGCCCACCTTGCGGGGGACGGCGGCGCGGAACTGCGGGCTGTTCATCTGCCCCGGCTGGCGCATGCCGTTGCCCACCAGGATGCGGCGGGTGTCGTAGGTGAGCGGTGCCGGCCGGGTGGCCACGTTGGCGGTGCCGGAGGGGAAGATCGCGCCGTAGTTCAGGCCGAGCGGATCGTTGCCGCCGCCGTAGGGGTGCTGATCGGCGAAGGGCTGGCGGTAGCTGGCGTAGAGGGTGACGTACTGCGGCGCCCCCTCGAACGGGGCACTGAAGCGGAACAGCTTGCGGTTGGAGCCCCAGCCCGCGCTCTCCTGGGCCTCCTCGCCGATGTCGCGCAGGTAGGGAACCGTTTCCTCCCCGAACACCTGGGCGTACTCCAGGGTGTTGATCAGGGAGTCGACCAGGCCCTTGAGCCCCTGGGCGCTCACGATGTCGAAGTAGCGGGTGAACTCCTCCTTCGAGCTGATGCCGCGGCCCAGGAAGTGGCGGAAGGCCAGTTCCACGGCACGGCTGTTGGAGAAGCGCCCGTAGAACTGCTGGCGGTATTCCTTGCTGTGGCCCAGGGCGCGGATGAACTCGCGCATCGAGATGTCGCCCTGGCGCACCTGGGTGGCCTCCACCGGGCAGGGGGCCTGGCTGTAGGCCTTGGTGATGTCGCGCTGGAACACCTGGCGGTAGGCGGCCCGCACCACCTCCGCCTTCTGGGCGCCGGTCATGCGGGGCTTCATCGTGAAGCGAGGGGCCTTGCCCTGGGCCGCCAGGGCGTAGATCGCCGGCAGTTGCAGGCCCTGATTCTCGGGGCTGCCGAGGCGCTGGCGGGCCGAGGGGGTGGGAACGGCCAGCTCCTCGATCAGCACGTTGAAGCTGTCGATCAGCAGCTTGCGGGCCTCCGGCAGATCTTTCAGCAGTTCGGCCGCCGCGGCGCGCATCTCCTGCAGGGCCACGTTGGTGGCGGCCAGGGAACAGCCCTTCTCGAGCACATCGCGCAGGCCGCGGGTGTTCACCCGCAGGATGCTGGGGTCGCCCGCCACCACGGCGTAGCCCACGTAGCGCAGGAACCAGGCCAGATCGCGGATCGATTTCTTCATCCGCTCGTTGCCGTAGCGGGCCACCGAGATCGGGCTGAAGCCCGTGGGCAGCACCACCCGCACATCGGCGTCGCCACCGGCGCCCTCCAGCAGGCGGGTGAGCACGTTGCCGCGCTTGCCGCTGGCGCCGGCCGCGCCGGCGAAGGTCTGCACCGAGCGCTGGAAGGCGGCCTGATCGGCGGCCAGGGGGGTGGCATCGGCGGTCCCGGCGGGGGCCAGGGGAGCGTCGAGGTAGGAGAGCGGGGTGCCACCGGCGAAGATGCGGTTGGCGGCACGGGCCACGATCGCCTCGGCGTTGGCCGAGAGGCGACGGGCCGCTTCAATGCGCAGTTGGCCGCTCTGGAAGAAGGTGACGAGCGTGCTCAGCTCGCCGCCATCCGGGAATCGATCCTGCTGTTCCGCCTGGCGGACGCTGGAGAGCGGCAGGGTGTCGTAACGCTGAGGAGCAACCCTGCTGCTGCCGCTGCTGGCGGTCACAGTCATGGAGGAGAGCGAACCGGGCCTGGGCACGTTACGGCTGGCCCTCTGGCCTCCCGCCCCGCCATGAACAAATGTTTGCAGCCCGTGCAGGGGCGGCCTCTGGCCTCGGGGGCGGCCATGAAAAGCTCCCCCTGGTCCGGGGGTGCTCCCGGCCCGATCTGCAGCTGTATGACCCAGGCTCCAGCCGATGCCGCCACCCCCGTGGTGAGCGCCTTCTACGACCGCTTTCCCTACCCGGGCGACCCCCTGCAGGACGGCCCGCCGCCCGGGTACAACTGGCGCTGGTGCGTGGACACGGCCTTCGCCGCCTGCAGCGGCGCCCTGCCCGCCCCCAGCCCCGATGGCCGCCCCCTGCGCATCCTCGATGCGGGCTGCGGCACGGGCGTGAGCACCGACTACCTGGCCCACCTCAACCCGGGGGGCGAGATCCTCGCGGTGGACATCTCACCCGGCACCCTGGAGGTGGCCCGCGAGCGGCTGCGGCGCTCCGGCGGCCTGGAGCGGGCCAGCGTGCGGATTGAGAACCGCAGCCTGCTGGAGCTGCAGGGGGAGGGGCCGTTCGACTACATCAACTCCGTGGGGGTGCTGCATCACCTGCGGCAGCCGGAGGCGGGCCTGAAGGCCCTGGCGGCGCTGCTCAGGCCGGGCGGCCTGCTGCACCTGTTCCTGTACGCCGATGGCGGCCGCTGGGAGATCCACCGCACCCAGCGGGCCCTGACGGCCATGGGGGTGGGCAGTGGCGAGGAGGGTTTGCGGCTGGGGCGCCAGTTGTTCGCCGATCTGCCGGAGCACAACCGCCTGCGGCGCCACCACGAGCAGCGCTGGGCGATCGACTGTGCCGCCGATGCCAACTTCGCCGACATGTACCTGCACCCGCAGGAGACCAGCTACAACCTCGAGCGGCTGCTGGCCTTCGTGGCCAGCGCCAACCTGCAGTTCGCCGGCTTCTCGAACCCCCAGGTGTGGGATCCGGCCCGGCTGCTGCAGGGGGAACTGCTGGAGCGGGCCCGGGCCCTGCCCCAGCGCCAGCAGTGGCAGCTGGTGGAGGATCTCGACCCCGACATCAGCCACTTCGAGTTCTTCCTCAGCCAGGGGGAGCTCAGCCGCCAAAGCTGGAGCAACGACGGGGATCTGCTGGCGGCCAGCGGCCAGCGCAACCGCTGCCTCTGGGGCTGGCCCGGCACGGCCCTGCTGGATTCCGACATGGCGCCCCTGGATCTCAGCGCCGATGGCCTGGCGCTGCTGCAGGCTCTGGAGGCGGCCCCGGCCGGCACGGCGCTCGCGGCCCTGCCCCTGGGCTGGGAGCCCGCCCGGATTGCCGCTGTGGCCAGGATCCTGCAGGGGCAGCAGGTTCTACTGCTGCAACCGTGCCCTGACAAGGCTGCGTGATAGATTCCGCGCGCCTTTTCAGAGCGCTGCCGCCCTTGCAGGCATCCCCCCAACTTCACCCCGAGTCCGAGCCTCCCCAGGGAGATTCGAGCGGAGTGGAGGGCAGTGAGGAAGCCCCGCAGACGACGGCCAGTGCCCTGGAACCCGATTCGCCGGCGGCTGTCTCCCCAGGCTCCGACGGCGATTACGCGCAGCTCCAGCGGCGCCTCATCCGGGCCACCCTGATCGTCTCCGCCATCGCGGTGCTGATCACGGCCCTGCTCTTCGACCTCCACATCGCCACCAGCCTGCTGGTGGGCGGGCTGGGCGGAGTTCTCTACCTGTGGCTCTTGTCCCGCAGCGTTGGAAAACTCGGCAAGGGATCGAAGACGGTGGGCAAAACCCAGCTGCTCGTCCCGGTGGTGCTGGTGCTGGCCTCCTCCCGCCTGCCCCAGTTGGAGCTGTTGCCGGTTTTGCTCGGTTTCCTGCTCTACAAGCCCGCCCTGATCCTGCAGACCTTGCTCGATTTCCGAGCCAGCACCTGAAGCGATCACCCCCGCCGGATCCCCCGGCCCCCACTCCATCCGTCGCCTGCGCGACACCGACACTTCCAGCCAGATGGTTCCCTTGCCTCTCGCTCTTCCCTTCGCCGAACTGGAGGTGGGCCAACACCTCTACTGGCAGCTGGGGAACCTCAAGATCCACGGCCAGGTCTTCCTGAGCTCCTGGGTTGTGATTGGTGCCCTGCTCGCCCTGGTGGTGGTGGGAACCCGCAAGATGGAGCGCGATCCGCGCGGCGTCCAGAACCTGCTGGAGTTTCTTTGGGATTACATCCGTGATCTCACCCGGGAGCAGATCGGTGAGAAGGCCTATCGCGATTGGCTTCCCTTCATCGGCACGCTGTTTCTGTTCATCTTCGTGAGCAACTGGGGCGGCGCCCTGGTGCCCTGGAAGCTGATTCACCTGCCCAGCGGCGAACTGGGTGCCCCCACGGCAGACATCAACACCACCGTGGCCCTGGCCCTGCTGGTGTCACTCGCCTACTTCTATGCGGGGCTGAGCCGCAAGGGTTTCCGTTACTTCGAGTACTACGTGGAGCCCACGCCGATCATGCTCCCGTTCAAGATCGTCGAGGACTTCACCAAGCCCCTGTCGCTCTCTTTCCGTCTGTTCGGAAACATCCTGGCCGACGAACTGGTGGTGGCCGTGCTGGCCTTCCTGGTGCCCTGGTGGTGCCCCTGCCAGCGATGTTCCTCGGCCTGTTCACCAGTGCCATCCAGGCCCTGATCTTCGCCACCCTCGCCGCTTACTACATCGGCGAGGCGGTGCACGAAGAGCACCACTGATCCCCTGAGGATCTCCGCCAGGGTGCTCCCCACGCTCTGGCAAACTCCTTGCGCGCAGGTCCGGCTCGATCCGGGCCCATCCCGGTTCTCCGAGATGTCCCAGGCGCAGGGATAACGTCCCGGTTCCCATCCGCGCTCTCCCAGCGCCCCACATCCTTCGTTCCACCATGGATTCCATCACCTCCGCCGCGTCTGTTGTCGCCGCTGGTCTGGCTGTCGGCCTCGGCGCCATCGGCCCCGGTATCGGTCAGGGCACCGCTGCCGGCGGCGCTGTTGAGGGCATCGCCCGCCAGCCTGAAGCCGAAGGCAAGATCCGCGGCACCCTGCTGCTGTCGCTGGCCTTCATGGAAGCGCTCACCATCTACGGCCTCGTGGTCGCCCTGGTGCTGCTGTTCGCCAACCCCTTCGCCAGCTGATCGCGAACGGAGCGGAGCGGGGGGCCTGTCGCCTGAGGGCGGCCACCCCCTGCCTGCACCGTCCTCATCCAGCTTTCAAGCCGTTCCGCGGCCCGCTTCATCCGCCCGCACCCCCGCCTCATGACCAGCTGGCTCCTGTTCGGTGCTACGGAGGGAGGTCTCTTCGACCTCGATGCCACCCTGCCGCTGATGGCGGTGCAGGTGGTGCTCCTCACCTTCATCCTCAATGCTCTCTTCTTCAGCCCCGTGGGTCGGGTCGTTGAGGAACGGGAGGGCTATGTCACCACCAGCCGAGCTGAGGCCAAGCAGAAGCTCGCCCAGGTGGAGCGCCTGGAGGCCGACCTCAAGACGCAGCTGAAGGATGCCCGCCAGGCAGCCCAGCGGCTGATTCAGGAGGCCGAACAGGACGCCGACAAGCTCTATCGCGAGGCCCTGGCCCTGGCCACGGCTGAAGCCAACGCCTCCCGCGAACAGGCTCGCCGCGAGATCGATGCCCAGCGTGAGTCGGCCATGAGCCAGCTCAAGGGTGATGCCGACAAGCTCGGTGCTCTGATCGTTGACCGCCTGCTGGCCGCCCGATGACTCTCCCAACCCTCTTCGCCAACCACGGCGGATTCGGTCTGAACTTCAACCTGTTCGAGACCAACATCGTCAACCTGGCGATCGTGATCTTCGGCCTCTACAAGTTTCTGCCCAACTTCCTGGGCGGAATCCTGGAGCGCCGTCGCGCGATCATCCTGGCCGACCTCAAGGACGTCGAGGAGCGTCTCGCAGGCGCCACCACCTCCCTGGCCCAGGCCCAGAAGGATCTTGCCGAGGCCCAGCAGAAGGCCGATGAGATCCGTGCCAACGGCAAGGCGCGTGCTGAGGCAATCCGTCTCGA
>Ga0214917_10003116_pt1 | contig 19494 bp, 18 predicted proteins | sample LL_1208_BB_MetaG_FD_177983 | JGI IMG/M metagenome (GOLD analysis project Ga0214917, IMG submission 177983) | Freshwater microbial communities from Lake Lanier, Atlanta, Georgia, United States - LL_1208_BB | ecosystem: Environmental > Aquatic > Freshwater > Lake | place: USA: Georgia | collected...
TTGGTTAGCGCGCCGCCCTGTCACGGCGGAGGTCGCGGGTTCAAGTCCCGTCCGGGTCGCAAAGGTTTTGGTGTCGTACTTTAAAGAGGCCGATGTTGGAGCTTTGTTTGGCTTGGTAGCTCAGTTGGTACGAGCGAACGACTGAAAATCGTTAGGTCGCCGGTTCGATCCCGGCCCAAGCCACTTCTGAAAATACCTAACCATTCATTTTAAAATTTGCCTTACTTGATGGAATAAATCCCAATTAAAACTAGACTCCTTGCATGTCCAAAAGAAGTACCAAGGCAGCCCTGGCAAAGAAACAAGGAGCACAATTTGATTTATTCAATCAACTTCTACTTGTTGTAATAGCTGCGACCGTCACAACCTTCCCATTTATATTCGATTCATTCACAGTTTCTAAACTTTTTGTGCTTTCAGTTGGGTTGACTTACATCTCAATCAAACTAATTCTGAACAAGGATACGGCTGCTGTTAGAACTCTTCCAAGGTCGCTTTTGATATTGGTGGCACTTTTTGCGCTATCAATGATTGTCTCTTGGTCCCAATCTGGCGTACCAATTCTTAGAGGATTATTTGGACAATTTGGCAGAGGAAATGGGCTCTTTTATTATTTCTTTGTAATTCTAATTTTTGTTTATACGGTTAAAACATTTAAGTCTTCAAGTGCACCGAAAATGCACCACCTAATCACAATGCTTTCGTGGTTCATGGCAGTTTATGCAGGCCTACAACGCGTAGGTATCGATGTTGCAAAGCTGGACACAAGAGGAATTTCACCCGTTGTCCTAACATTTGGAAATAGCAACTTTGCAGGTGGAATGCTTTCTGTCTTATTGGCCTACCACCTTACATATAGTGTTGTTTCAAAGACTTACCGAGCTAAACAACTGGGATTGTTGTTTGCACTAATCGCAAGTAGCACTTTTGCCGCTGCCGTGCAGGGTTACTTAATAATTCTCTTTTCAATAGCTCTAGCATTTTCAATACTAATTACACAAAGGGTAAGAAAACCCTGGATTACAAAACTACTAATTTCTGGTTGGATCTTAGGAATAGTTACCACAATTCTGGGAGTTTTTGGGAAATTCATTTTTGCTAGCGTTTTTGCCAGGGCATCTTTCCAGGCTCGAATCGAGTATTGGAGAATTTCTTTAGAAGTGATTAGGGACTACCCAATTTTTGGCGTTGGTCCAGATAAACTCTATGACGTAACCGCAAATTACATGTCTCCTGGATCGCTCCAACTGATCACGACGACCAGAATGGATAACGCTCACAACTGGTTCCTTAACCTTGGTGCAAATTATGGCTTAATTTCCATGTTCTTCCTTCTCGGGATTTTAGGGGTTGCGTTCCTTTACTCTGCATCACACCTAAAAAATCTAGGAAAGAGCGGCGTGGTGGCAGTTTCATCATCGGTTGCATTTGTCTCTATGTTCATTGACGGACTTGTTTCACTCGAACAGCCCGGAATTGGAATTTGGCTTTATTTATTTGCTGGAGTTGCAGTCGCTACTGCGAATGAACAAATAAGTAACACAAGTGAAAGGAACTCCAGGAAAGGTCAGAACTCAAAAATTCCTTTCACCTCCTTTAAATTTGCTACTCTCGGGATTTCCTTCTTTTTATTGCTTTCGTTTATTTCTTTGAGTCAAAGAATTTATTTCGATGCCATCCTTCGCTCAAATGTACAAACAGCAGTGCTGAACAAGGCAACTGCACAAACTGTTTCGAATATTGAACTTGCAACAATTGAACTGAGATCAGATCCTGAATACTCAACCCAAGCACTCCCCCCATTAGCTGCTCTAGGGGATGCCGGCAGGCTCGACGCGATTTCTAAAGCGGTGTATGACTATTACCCAAATTCTATTCAAGCAAGTTTGATCCGTGCAGATGTTTTGAAAGCTCTCAATCGTGAGAGTGAGTCATGCCCAATCCGGAGTACGCTATTGAGAAATACTCCTTGGGATTTTTCTCAATTAGAGGGATACATAAATTGTTCCTTAAACGGTTTCGACTATCCGAACATTATCCAGACTCTAAAAATTGTCGACCAGTTCTCTTCCCAAGTAGATCGCTCCGTCATTGCCCTAGATGCGAATGAAGTAAATAATGTGAATTCTAGATTGAACTTAGCAGCGGTTCAAGCGAGGACCAACTTTATCCTTGGTCAAATGCAACTAGCGCGTGATTTACAGGCCTACGGCAACAGTCTGCTTGCACGACTAATTGAATTACAAGTTTACAATCCAGCCTCCGTGACGGAATCCCAAATAAACAACTTTAGGAGACTTCTCAACTTCTAAGATGCACTTTTCAAACTTCGGAGCGATGCTATCTTGATTCAAAATCGTTAATGTTCTTCTTCATCTCCGCTAAGGGCTCAGCACCATTGTAAACATTCTTATGCCAATTTACAGTCCACTCAACACTCTCTTCAAAACTCAGTCTGTCCGTCCAACTCAATTCAGCTCTGGCCTTTTTTGAGTCAAGCATCAACATGGAAGCTTCGTGCGGATGGTCTCCTAAATCACGTTCCCAACTCTTTTCCACACCCCATACTGCGCCTGCGATATTGGCAACATCGGCCACCGTTTTTGACTGACGCTCATTTGGCCCAAAGTTCCATGCACCATCAGCTCTATTTTGAATCATTGCTTCTACCAAGATTAAATATCCATTTAAACAATCGAGCACGTGTTGCCAAGGGCGAACAGAGTTTGGTGCTCGAAGTTTCGGCGTTAAACCTGATGAGTATGAATGAATTAGGTCTGGTACCAGTCGATCTGCACACACATCACCCCCACCAATGACGTTTCCTGCGCGAGCTATGGCAATTGGTGAGTTTTTAAAACTTGCAATCCACGACTGGGTAGCGATGTCTGCCATTGCCTTCGAAGCACTATAAGGATCGGATCCACCTAGTGGGTCTGATTCAATATAGCCAATTGATTTACCAACATTCGCGTAGACCTTATCGGTCGTAATAACCAAAATTCCATTTAGGTGTGACAGTTGTTGACAGGCAGACAAAACATTTAAAGTTCCATTGACATTTGTTGTAAATGTCTCAAGTGGGTTCCCATATGATCGTCGTACTAAAGACTGCGCGGCCATATGAATTACGAATTCTGGTTTTAACCTTAGAACTTCTGCCTTCAATTCTTCCAAATGTCTAATATCCAGATTGATATCTTCTGTAAGGGCTCGACTGATTCCTGCTTTCATATAAAGTGAATTAGCTTCGGGTTCAAGAGAAATACCCAATACTTCATGACCTCGAGACTTCAACATTAAAGATAGCCAAGCGCCCTTAAAGCCTGTATGCCCCGTAACCAGAATTCTCATAGTACCCTTCACTTCTGTAGAGACTTTTCGGTTTGTTTATCGTCCTTGGAGGTATATTCTATGCAGGTAGTAATTCTGGCAGGTGGATTTGGCACAAGATTGTCAGAAGAAACTGATGTTATTCCAAAACCAATGGTGAGAATTGGTAACATCCCTATATTACGTCACATAATGAACTACTACATGAAGTACGGGCACTCAGACTTTGTTATTGCCCTAGGTTACAAATCTGAGATTATCTTTGAATACTTTAGTGAGTTGAAGGTGTCAGAGCCAGCTCTTGATTGGACCGTTACTCTAGTAGACACGGGGTTGCACACACTAACTGGAGGCCGAATAAAGAAACTAGAGAATATCCTGGAAGATCAATTCATGTTAACTTACGGAGACGGACTTTCGAACGTTAACTTGTCGCGATTACTGGAACAACACCAAGCAAGCCAGAAGATCGCCACATTGACAGCCGTGCACCCACCAGCACGATTTGGAAAAATTCAAGTTGACAATGGCCTGGTCACAAAATTTGCAGAGAAAGATCCCGGGGATGCAGGATGGATTAATGGAGGATTCTTCTGCATGAGTAAACAAATTTGCTCTTTTATTGATGGAGACAATATCTCACTAGAGGCCGAACCATTGGGGAAGCTTGTAGAAATGAATCAGCTGGGCGCGTACGAACATTCGGGTTGGTGGCAGCCTATGGACACGTTACGAGATAAAAAGACATTAGAATCTATTTGGAGTGAAAATGAAGTTCCTTGGTTGATGGATTGAATCTTGGGCAGATTTCTCCTGCCACGCCCTACAGTTCAATCAATTTCTTGTACACAGATATGTATTTTCTCACTGCTGAAGTCATGTTAAATTCCCTCATTGAAAGCTCCCGACACCTCGCAGGTGTATCTTTATCAAAAATTAGATCCATCAATTCCTCGGCGACTCCATCCAAATCATCATTGTGACCGAGAATTATTCCAGCTCTTACACTACCCAGCATTTGCTCTAAATCTCCAATTCCTTTGCTAATCAACATTGGTCTACCTGCCGCAAGAAATTCACCAATTTTCGTAGGAACGGCAGCCGATAATGTTTTATCATCATCCTGTTTACAAATTGCAATTCCAAAATGAGATCTAGCAACAAGGTCTGGCATTTCCTCATGTCTTGTTCCGTTGATTACTTCTTCTCCCAAGCCCAGACTTGTTGTAGAGGATTCTGATGGCCTTGCCCAAAGAACCTTTAAATCTGTAAATTCTCTGATTGCTAAGATAACTTGGCGGGTTCTCTCTAAATCATAAAAAGTGTTAAATGTTCCAGACATTAGGCATGTTAGCGGAAGTTGCGGCATTGGAGATAGGTAAAACTTATCTGTTTGTACGCAAGTAGGAATCACCTCTTGTACTTTTGGAAGAATTCTATGCCGTGCCTCCAAGATAGGAACTACCGCAGCTGTCAAGGTTGTCATGGCACTTGCATTGCTTGCACAGTAATTCTCGAGGAGCCTGGCCCCTTCAGCCGTGAAGCTGTTCCACCCCTGATTGCCAATTGCTAATCTTTGATCAGCCCACAAACTTCGAACATCCCACAATATGGGTTTATCCCTTTGGCCAAGAATTCCAGCTGCTGTAGCCAAATCACTTCGTCCATGAATCATTCTAGATCCCTTGAGGGATGAACTTAGGCGAAAAATTCGCCCGAGACCTCCAACGGGCCCAAAACTTCCAAAATCCTTAACCATGAGGGCTACACCGGCTTCTTGAAAAACGCTTTTCAGTTCTGTACTTAGTGCTTTTTTCTCAAGGCACATCAATTGTACCTTCAAGCCTTCTTCCGCGAGACCTAAGACTAAAGGGGTAATTTGGCTTGAGCCAACCCCTTCCTGTATCGAATCAGCTGACAGATAAGTCACATCAAAACGCTCTCGCTTCAAACTACACTCTCAATCAAATCATCCCACGACTTCAGTAAATACTCTTCAGAATGAGTTTTGCGAATATAAGCTTGTCCTCGTTCTACATATTCTTTTCGTAAATCTCTTGAAGATAGCAATTCATCTATCTTTCGGTGCCATTCTTCTGAATTCTCACAAATTCCTGGGATCCCTAATTCTTTCATTACTCGGGAATAAGCCAAAGAGTTTGAAGTTAAGACTGGTAAGCCCATCCTCCACATCATTAACAATCGATTCTCAGCCTTCAAAGGATTTAAAGTTCCACTTGGATCTAGTGGGAGAATTGCTAAATGCGCCATTTTTGCTGCATTTATCACCGACTCTACTTTCCATTCGGTAAGTCGAAAGTTGATCCCGAGCTCTGAGGGCAAATCTCCCAGAAGGCTGGAGGTCTTTTTAGGAAAATACTTTCCTAGCACTGAGGGGAATTGTAAATCAGTAACTACTTCAAGTGAAATTCCCCGTTTGTTGCCTAAATCAATTAAGGATTTTTGAATTTCCCGCAAACCTGAAATTGTAAACGGTAAGCCTTCCCATAAAATGCCTTTAAGTCTTTCACTTTGAACTGTTTCATTAAATGGGAGGAATGGAAATTCCTCATGAAAATCGAGTATTGCATGAACATTTTTCGAGTAAGGAGATATTGTTATTAATTGTTCAGGTGTTTCACAAACTACTGCCTTTGAAAGTTGGCATGCCTCAGCAACAATATTTCGAAAGCTGTTGGGGAGATCTGAAATTTGTCCAGTTACGACTTTAGCGGTACCTCTAACCCAATCTCTAATCCAAGATTCATTTCCTAAGTAACCATCAACTAAGTCAACCACTACCGGGCGCGAGCCACGGTTCTTAATTACGCGCGGAAAATTCGCACGCGATGACAAAAACAGCAAATCGGTTTTTTGATTTAAATCCAGAACTATCTCATGGCCGCGATTCTTAGCCCAGTGCACTATTCGACGTCGATCAGCTGGATGTTTTAGATCTGGGGAGTTTGGAACGTACCCTATTCGAAGTTTAGCCACCATATCAGACTACCCTAGAGAATGAATTCGTAAAGATAACGATTCCATCGGACGCCACCCTGATTTCAATAATTCGGAACTCTCATCAACTACACATGTGACTTCATCTGAAACATTCTGGTTTTCGTATATGAGAAGCGATCTATCCAAATTCAATTCTGAACAAATAAGTTCGGCAATCTCCTGCACGCTTGAAGCCGTACCGGTTCCAATGTCCACGAATTGTTTCAGGGTATTATCAAGAGAAAATCTGATCGCATCGGCCACATCTGCGCTGTGTATCCAATCCATGCGATTATTCGGTGTCTGAATAATGAAGGGTTCGCGTCTCTGCAAACTAGATATCAATGCAGGTACAAGCCTTTTTGGCTTTTCATTTGGCCCAAAGGCTTGGAAAACCCGAAACCAATTTGAAGAAGTACCGAATTGATCAGCTAATTGCATTAATGTCAACCCTGTCAAAACTTTAGATTTAGAATACTCATTCTGTTGGACTAATTTAGTGCTATTTGAATTGCAGAGCCCCGGAGATGTCCCATATTCACTCATTGTTCCAAGACCTGAAAAAGACTGAACTCCTGCTAAAAAGCATAATTCAGCAAATCTAAGTGTTGCAACTCTATATCGGTCATTTTCGCTACTCGTCCAAAACTTCCCATGTTCGGTATCCCAGGCTGTAGAAATGACAAATTCAGGCTTGGCAATACTGAGTGCAGACTGGATAGAATCTTCATCAAATATATCTACAGGTAACTGCTTTATCGGCAAGTCAGAATTCATTCTGCGAGTAAAACCGAAGACTTCCCAACCATTATTCGAAAGATTACTAGCAATTGGAGCACCTAGAAAACCACTTGCACCTAGTATCGCTACTCTCGGCATGTACTCATCATCTTATTCCTCAACTCTTGTTGTTTGCTTTCCAAAGTAAGACTTTACATTAGTGAGGTCCTAACTGGAGTGAATACAGGGGGACACGTAGACATGACGGGCGGAAAGGGAAATTTTCATAGATTTAATGAAGTTAGCAATTCACGAACCTTATATCTAGCTCAACGAGCACAACTACCGAGGCATAAAGCCGGTCGCTACCTGATCATTGATAACGATAACTCAATAACCTGTCCCAAAGAAACTTTCCACTATAGTATCGGCGTGGTATCAACCAACTTAGAGAGTGTGTTTGTCTGGGATTCTTTTGTTAGTCTTGACGCACGAGGGCGCTTCATTAAGTCTTTCGGCCATTCAAAAATGCCGTCGGAAATCTCTGATTTTCGGACTGTGGAGCATTTCTTTACTGAATCCAGAAAGAATGTGGTGAGAGGGTTGCATTTTCAGGGTCTTCCACACGAATGCTCGAAGATTATCTCAATCGTACGCGGATCTGTGAGCGATTTTTTGTTCGATATGCGTGTTGAGTCATCTACATTTGGTTGTAGCCAAAGAATTGAATTGCAAAGCGACTCTCCAAAATCTGTTTACATCCCACCTGGAGTTGCTCACGGTTACTTCGTACATGAAGAAGAAACGATAGTTTCATATAGACAAAATAGAGAATTTTGCCCAAAGTGTGATTCTGGTATAAATCCAAATATGCTTTCGCGCTTTTTTGACATTGACTTCACGAATGCGATCATCTCTGATAGAGATTATCAACTACCTGGATTTGAAGATTTCCAGTACACATCAAATTGTGACCTATGAGAATCGCAATTCTAGGTGCTAGTGGATTTGTGGGACGTAAATTAGGAAAAAGACTTGTGGCTTCGGGGCACGAAGTGAATGGATTTGTTCTTAAGTCTAACAATGATAAGAGTATTGGATTTCCTTGCTATTCAATCGACAGAATAGCCACAAATGATAAGTCAGTTTCTCAGCCATACGACGCGATAGTAAATCTAGCTGCCAGGCGCTCAACGAAATACTTGCCATACAGTTATGAAGAAGTGCATTTATACACATATGAAATACCGAAAAACTTCATTGACGCCATTTCTTCTGCTGAGTCCTTGGTAATAAACGCTTCTACATATATTCAAGATTTCCAAGGAAAGGTTGGGCCCTCTGTCGATAGTTACAGTGCAGCAAAGGTTAAGTTGTCCGAATATCTCGCTAGATATTCGGAAACTCAAAAAATGTCTATAGTCGACTTGTATTTCTTCACTATCTACGGAAACGGTGATCGCCAAAGCCATCTAATTCCTTCACTGCTTGAGGCAGCGAAGAGCGAAAAGGAGATCTCGCTTTCACCCGGATTCCAACTTATTAATCTCATCCATGTGGATGATGTAGTAGAAAATATCTGCCGCGCGTTGCTGCGCCCTAAATTACTTGGGTACCAACAACACCGTGTTTGGGAAGACGACTACTCGACAGTCCGAGAAATTGTTGCGCGAATAGAAGCATCCATTCAGCGACAAATACCTTGTAACTGGGGTTCGAGAGATTACAACGGTCATGAAATGATGACCGTGTGGCCATTTCCCTACAATCAAATTCCAGACTTTTGCAATGCAATAAAGTTTGAAGATGGTATTAAAGCTACTTGGGATTCACTCAATGCGGCTGGGGTATAACTACTTTTTTAAACATTTCAATCTCTGATTAAAACTTTTATGCATCAGCACTAAATTGAACTGAGAAGTTGCCTCCTTGGCGTCATTAGGTGTGATCTGATGAAATCTAGGTCTTTTGAAAAGGAAGCCTTCCTCTGATAGCTCAAACCAATCATACGCTTCACCCGTGTAGCTGTGTAAATTCTCTATCCATGAAATATCACCAAAGTTGGGGCTAACTTCTATGACTATTACATCAAATTCTTTTCTACTAAGTACTTTTTTTGCCCCGAGTATTACTTCTGCCTCAAATCCCTCGGTATCAATTTTTATCAAAGATAAACTCTTATAATCAATACCCGAAAGGCTGCCGATAAAGTCATCAAGGGTCAAGACATTAACTTGTGACACCGGTGATGTTAATCCCTTGTAATTAATGAGCGAAGCCGATCCTGAATGAATTGGATTTTCGGCATCGTAAAGATCTTGCATTCCCGAGCGACTTCCCACGGCTGCTTGGAGAATTTCTCCGTTTTGCTCTAGCGACTCCGATGCTTTCCTTAATTTTTTGAAACAATAACTCGATGGTTCAAATGCAAGAAACGACGCGTTCGAATTTTTATTCAACATAGAGAGTAGTGTCGAACCCATATTTGCACCTACATCAATTACTAATCCGCTCGTTCTATAGTCAGATAGGAACTTCAAGAGGGCGCGCTCATAGGTACCCTCGTATAATGTTCTTGACGTCCAGTCTTTGTGATTAATCTCGAGAAATAATCCGTTTGGTAATTTGACAAATTCCCCGCTCCTGACAGACTGCAACGTGTATGCAGCTTTCCAATAAAGGTGGGATCCAATCAGGCCACGCCAACTCAATAAAAAGGCTAATCTATGGGCAACGGGCAGAGACTTGAAAGGAGTACTCATGGCACTAAAATCCGCTCTTAACTTGATTGAATCCCGGATGATTTAGGCCTACATCACTTGATGATGGTAATCCAGCAAACCATGGTGAAGGCGTAATAGTTAATCCTCCTAATTTGTAACAGATAAACCCGCCCCACCATGAAAAAGTACTATTGGCCGTGATAACTACATCGGCTGTGGACATAATCTTCAAAGCCTCCCAGGCGTTGCAATCATTTGAACCAAGAAATATTGCAGAATCGCGAATTGAAGCAGGCATTTTGTCTCTCGCATAGACAATATCATTTGTTAACACAATGACATTAAGGTCTTCAAATTTTAACGTTCTTGCAAATTCGATCGCTTCTAAGTAATAATCGGTTTGTAGTTGCCCAAATGTGTCTAGCATTCTAGATTTTAAGTAGTCCCCACCCCTAATGTGCAGTACAAGGTAATTTTCAGAAATTAACTCCTCGATATGTTTTTCAAGTTTAGTTTCACTTAAGAATTCGAGAATCTCTTTTGATATTCTCGGCCAAGCGATTTCGACATAGTGCCAATTCTGAAAAAAGCCTTTGATTGGAACGCTTCGAAACACTCTTTGGATCTTAGGTTGGTTGAAAAGGAATTCTTCTCTTTCATGAAGTTCAAATTTTGACCCAACGGGTACTAAGTTTCCAAAATTCAAAAGTTGTAGTTTTCCTAAAATTCTAGCCAATAACATAATTGTTCGCCTAAACTTGAATTGCTCTTCCATGCTCGAGGAAGACAAAGTCGATGTCTCACAATGCTTTAAAACACCAATAATATTTTCTGACTCCTTTACTAAAGAGGTATCAAACTCTAGTTTTAATTCATCATCAATTGTCAGATAATTATGAAGGTATGCGTATTGAAATAGTTGGTTTCCAATCCCTCCCCATAATTTGATTCTCATGAACACCTCACGCGTTTACCTCCTTTTTAGAAAATCGCCAATCATGATCAAAAATGCATGTCATGCTAGGATTATTGCATGTCTGCGGCCTCGAAAGAGAATATTCCTGACTTAATTCATCTGGTAATTGGTGGGGCCGGGTTCATTGGCAGTGCTCTTAGTAAGCGATTGCTCGAAGACCATGAACACGTTATCGTGGTCGATAACAACTTAAGTGGTCGAGTGGAGATTGAGAGAAATACTCATCCCGCTTCGACTTATGTCATTTTGGAATCCGAAGTACAGCGTAGTGATTTACCATCAATCTTAAGATCGCATATTTCTGAAATGAAAGTCGTTATCTGGCATTTAGCAGCGAACTCAGATATTCAGGCAGGGGCTACAAGCCCTTCATTAGACCTTCAGAATACGTTGGGCAGCACACTTGGAGTCTTAAATTTAATGAGTCAACTAAATGTCATTTCAGTGTATTTCGCGTCAACCTCGGCGGTGTATGGTAATTTGGTTGAATCAAATTTTAGTAAAGAGAGTGACGTTTGTAATCCAATCTCATATTACGGAGCTATGAAATTGGCAAGCGAGCATCTTTTAAATATTTCTGCCGAACGTGCATCGGTCCCGCTTACAATCTTCAGATTTGCAAATATAGTAGGAACTCCATCAACTCATGGTGTTATTCATGACTTTATTGAAAAGCTCTCTTGCAAGGCTGAAAAATTGGATGTGCTAGGGGATGGAAGTCAATCAAAAACCTATCTACACGTTCAACAACTTGTGGACATGATGCTTTGTGCACACAAGCAAGGTTTGCAAGGAGTTTACAACCTTGGACCTGGCGATAATGGCATCGAAGTTAGGAGAATTGTTGAGATTCTAAGTGAACACTATAATCACAAGTTCTCAACCTCTTACCAGTCAAGCGCGCAAGGATGGCCAGGTGACGTTGTAACGTCCAGAATGGAAATTTCTAAGGCGAAGAGAGACATTCCAGTTATGGCGGTTTCTAGTTTGCAATCTGTGCACATGGCTCTACATGACATTCTGGCTGCAAAATCAATTGCACACAATTGTGCAGAAAACTTTGAACTCAAGTCCTAGAATGCTAACTTACGAAAAAAGCCATACGCCCTCACGGCAACTCGTAGTATTGGCTGGGGGCTCAGGGAAGAGACTTTCGAGTGCTGGAGTGAACATTCCCAAAGTCTTACTCCCGGTAGGAGAATCCACTATTTTGGAAGAAATCATTCATGAAGCAGAACTTGAAGGGTTTTCCGAGATACTGCTTTGCTTGGGAAATGGCGCTGAGGAGATTCGGGAATTTTGCCAGAAAATTCGAAGTAAAGTGACGCTTAAATTTAGTGTTGAAGCTTCAGCTCTAGGAACTTTGGGAGCGCTCCTAAATGCTTACGAAATGCTAAGTGATGAGTTTGTATTAATCATGGGTGACTTGATTTTGGCAGGAACTAATCTAGGTGGCTTTCTCAATTTTTCAACCTCAATAAAGACAGACATGGCAATTCTTGTAAAGTTCACTGATCATCCTGAAGATAGCGATCTTGTACGGTTAGACTCATTTAACAAGGTTCTAGAGGTGCTGAAGTATCCCCACCATTCACTTCCTGACGATTTCATAGGAATGGCGGGAGGATTTTATCTGAAGAAGAAAGTTTTGGAAGGTAAAACTCTTTCGGGTAACTCAGACTTCACGAGTGACTTTCTCATTCAAGCCGTAACAAAGTATCACTCGATAGCGTACTTCCACCAAGGATTGATACGGGATTTGGGAACTATTCGACGCTTACAAGCCATAAATATTAAACTCTGTGGCGAAATGCGATTAGATTCAAGGTCGACTATCTTCTTTGATAGAGATGGCACATTGAATAAGCACAAAGGCTATATTGTATCCAAGGATGAAATGGAGTTAACTCCGTGGGCAATGAAATTAGTGAGTCAAGTGCGGACCCAATTTGACTTATTTGGCTTAGTTACAAATCAACCGGTAGTCTCAAGAGGAGATTTAGACTACTCGGGCGTGCGGGAATTGAATAATTATCTGGAAACTCTGCTGGATTTCAAATTAGATTTCATTGAATTCTGCCCTCACCATCCCGACTCGGGCTTTTTGGGGGAAATTGTAGAACTAAAGATTCATTGCTCATGCAGAAAGCCAAATCCGGGAATGATTATAAAGACTTTAAACGAATTCAAAGTCAGAGCTGAAAACGCTGTCATGATCGGTGACTCGATTTCGGATTTAGTCGCTGCCGAGCGTGCAGGGTTAAAGTGGATCCACTTGATTGATGCTCCTAAAGAGCAAGTTTGTGCCCATAACAGATTGCAAAATGGATACTGTCTTAATGTCTGGGACTACCTTGCGGACGAGAGAGTCTTGATTTTATGATAATAACTTCAGCGCCATTGAGATTTAGTCTAGTTGGTGGTGGATCAGATTTACCTGCTTTTACCAAGCAGTACAAGGGAAGGGTGATATCAAGTTCTATAAACAAACGTGTTTATATAACTCTCAACTTGAGTTTTTCAGGTGACTACAGAATCTCGTACAGCAAATTAGAAAATGTCCAGTCTATAGGCGAGATTCAACATGTTTTAGTTCGATCCTGTCTTGAAAAAGTTGGGTGGGATGGACCCGGCTTGGAAATTACTTCAATCGCAGACGTGCCATCCGATGGAACCGGACTCGGATCATCTAGTGCATTCACAGTTGCGCTTCTCTTAGGTTTGAATAGGCTGATGGGCAATAATATTACGAAATACGAGTTGGCTAACCAAGCCTGTGAAGTTGAAATTGACATGGCTCGCTCGCCAATTGGTAGGCAGGATCAATTCGCATCGGCTTTTGGCGGCCTTAATGAATTCACTTTCTCTAATGACGAAGTAGTCGTGAAAAAGCTCATGGGGAATCACTTTAAAGGCGAAGATAGAATGATTCAAAAATTAAATGCTCATTTACTATTTTTTCACTTTAAAATGCCTAGGAATGCAAACGAGATACTAAGCAAACAAGGAATTCTTCTCGAAAGTGACAATCGATCCGTGGAATCAACAATTCAACTGGCCGACCTTGCTCTATCTGCGCGAGATTCAATTCTTAAGGGTGATTTAACTTCGCTTGGTCATCTCATGACTCAAGGATGGACGCTCAAATCTCAGTTGAATGGGGATTTAGACAACCCAAAAATTCTTGATATTTTAGATTTTGCTAAAAGACCTAAGGTTATGGGAGCAAAACTGATGGGGGCGGGGGGCGGGGGCTTCCTAGCAATTATGGCTGAACCCGAAAACCATGAATACATAAAGCGACACTTAGAGAGTCGTTACCCACTCTTTCCTATACGCTTAGAGACTGCAGGACCAACTTACCTTGAAACCACTGGAGGTCCGTACTTTGGCACTCGACTACGTAAGTGAAATTATTGGATCCTGGGAAAAGGTTGATCAAAAAGAACTTAGTGCGGTCGTTGAGCACACTTACTCCAGATTAATCCAAGGTGAATTAGTACTTGTGGCGGGAAACGGGGGAAGCTCCTCAACTGCATCCCATTTTGTAAATGATTGGACGAAGGGTCTACGTATCAAGGCAAACCTACCCGTCCGAGCACTGTCACTTTCAGATAACGTCTCAACATTAACGGCATTAGCTAATGATTATTCCTATGAAGAGATTTTTTCTTTTCAACTTGAAAACTATGTGGGGATTGCAACAACCTTGATTTGTATCTCAGGCTCAGGAAATTCAAAAAATGTTTTAACAGCAGCAAAGCGAGCAAGGGAACTGAACATGACGGTCATAGGCTTAATTGGTTTTGATGGCGGGGAGTTAAAGTCACTTTGTGATCTGGTTTTTCATTGTAAAGTAAATGACATGCAAATAGTCGAAGATATGCACCTTAGCTTTGGCCACATGGTCCTTCGTAGACACGCCAATTAAGTTGGGTTATTAACTGAAATGTCGAATCTACATTTTTGGATTTGCTTTAAAGCAATTCCCGAGGGCAGAAAAGTTGAATGATCACATTAAGTATTCGTTGAGGAATTAAAGACTGATGAGTGCGGTTTCTGTCATACTCCCGGTTCACGGTTCTCGAACCGAAATCGATCATTCTATTTTAAGTGTTATTCTACAGTCATTTCTTGATTGGACTCTCGTCATTCCTGCATATCAAACCTCTTTCGAGGTTGATTTGATCCTCAAGAAGTGGTCTAATCATGACAAGCGGATTAAGGTTATATATACCGATGAGCCAGGAATACCTGCGGCTTTAAACCTAGCAATATCTGCAGTTCCCAATTCAAAGTACATAGCAAGACTTGATTCTGATGATGTTATGTTACCTAATAGACTTCTAAAACAGTTTAAGTACCTAGAACTTCATCCAAAGTGTGTAGTCGTTGGAGGTCAAAGAATTCTGCTCGACGAGAATGATCAAGTGATTTTTAACAAGACTTGGTATTCACTATTTGATTTTCAACTTCGATCTAAGTGGAACATTGATTCTCCTTTTGCGCATCCCGCTGTGATGATTCGTAGGGATGCGCTGACGAGAGTGGGAGGGTATAGAGAAGAGTTTCAAAGTTCCGAAGATCTCGATCTCTGGTTTCGTTTACTAGAAATCGGATTTGGTCATAATTTGAAATCGAAAGTAGTTGCTTATAGAACAAAAAAAGCTGAGAGAGGGGAGTCAAGAAATAATGAAAATCTTGAACCTTGGAAACATATCCCGCTTTTGTGTTCACTTCTCCGAGAACTTGGCATTAAAGAAAATTTGGATGCAATCCAGGACGGCCCAACGAAATGGTGTGTGAGTAAGATTCAAGTCATAAGAAAAACTTCCAAATCGACTTTTTTGGTGAATCAGTTGATCAATAGGGTCTCGCAGGACCTGAATCTTGGAGTAAAGAGGCCTGTTCTCGCACAAACACATAGATTCGTCCGCCAGAAGATTGTTTGGAGGTTAGTAATTCCATTTTTAATTTTGAGAGACAGGTCTGATCGAGTCTTGTGGCGTGCTGTTAGTAGAGACTTACGTGTGGGGAGTTCTTAAGACTATGAATATAAAGATGTACTCGGGAAGATTCGCATTTGATCAATCCCGATTTGATTCAGGCCATAATACTATTGGCGGGTATATTAAATTCAGTCAGCTGAATTGGTTACCAACAAATAGCAAGGATGCAAAGGTTTCAATTTTTACGGATGGATACCTAAAGCTTCGTTGGCTCAAAAAAAATCGAAAGAACACTTGTGTGGGGCTAGCACTGGAGCCTCGTGAAATTAACCCGCGAATAACAGGTGATCTAAGAATATGCCGGGATAGGCTCGATCTAATACTCACACACGACGACGAAATTCTTGAAAAGTTTCCTCTTGCGCGGCAATACATTGTTGGTGGTAGTCTGTTCAAAAATTCTGATAGGTTGACAAGTTCCAAAAAGAATGGCCGAGTATCAATTGTAATTTCTGATAAGAAAGTAACAGAAGGTCATATTTTTCGGCATGAAATTGTGGAGAAATTGGCAAGTAAATACGATATTGATGTTTTTGGCGTTGGAATAAAACCATTTGCGGATCGAGGGGATCCCTACTCCTCATATTCTTATACGATCGTAGTCGAAAACGTCAAATCTGATTTTTTCTTTACAGAAAAGCTCATAGACCCCCTTCTTTCGAAGTGTATTCCAATCTATTGGGGTGCTAGGGATATAAAGAGTTATTTCCCTAACGAGGGAATACTAGAATTCGACGACATTATCGATTTAGAAAAGATTTTGCAGGGCTTGCAACTTAAGAAACCACTTGTGAATCAAGAAACAATCCGCACCAACCAACAAATCGCTGTTAACTTCATGAGTAAAGAATGGAATATCCAATCGGCCATTTGTAAGGAACTTTACGGGTTGGTTCTACCTAAACTCAGTACCTTGATTCCTAACTTGGAAGAGTTTCTGTCAGGGAATCTATCATTTGAAGAAGCTGAGCCAACAATTTTCAAAATTGGCTCACATAGAAGCCTAATCCGAGTTGGTCTCCAATCTCGTTTTCACTTCGCTGGAAACATCTTGCGATACTTCAAGAAGCACTTTCGGATGAAGGGCCTCAAGAAGGAGCTTAGTTAAGGCTTTCTGCAATCGTGCGTAAGGATTTTCCTAAGTAGGAGATTTGCTCCTTAGTCAAATCATGATGAGATCCGACCATGAAACACTTTCTCGAGATTTCTTCAGCTATTGGGAATTCAGAACCGTGAGGCATACCAGGCATTCTCTTCATGGCTCGTTGATTTAAGAAATTTCCAGTTAAGACGGGAGGTTATTCGATCCTAAAAGTTTCAAGTTGTGATTCTATCTTGGCCCTTTCTGATTGAAGGACTCATGCATCACTGTGAGGGATGAAGGAAACGCTTGGAGAACACATAGATACATTAGAGACATTTTGGAATTGATAATGTCAATCATGATTAGTGGCAACGAAAAACTCTATAACGTGGGCGGTGAATCTAAGTTTCAAGTGATGAATTTAGCAGGGTTAATTTCTTAACTTTCTTCGTGCAAGGTCGTCTCTGCCTACAGACCCAGTGACTTTGCCTGATAATCAAAACTTGGGATCTTGCTTCTAATTTCATCGAAAGTCCCAGAAGCAATAATCTCGCCTTTATCAAAATAGATGACCAGATCTGCATTTCTTATCGTAGAAAGCCTGTGGGCTATCACTATCACTGTGGTAGAACCACGTAATGAACTGAGCTCATTTGTTAGCTTGGTTTCAGTTTCGCCATCTAGTGCACTTGTAGCTTCATCCAAAACTAACAACTTTGGCTTTGTGAATAAAGCTCTGGCCACCCCAAGACGCTGTCGCTGTCCACCGCTCAGTCTGCTTCCATTCTCTCCCACCTCGTGATCAAAGCCATGATCGGTGGTTGATAACAACTCTTCAAGCTGAGCAATGCTCGCAGCCCAGTTGACTAATTCATCCGTAGCTTCGAAAATAGGGAAACCCAATGCAATGTTTTGGCGCAATGTACTGGAGCTTGCCATTACATCTTGCGGGACATATGCGACAGCACCCGGCCATTTTGAGAATGCAATTTTGGGTTCTAGACCAGAGATTTCGATTTCTCCTAAATCTGGTTTTAACACCCCTAACAAAAGGTCAGTTAGGGTAGTCTTCCCGGACCCTGAGGGACCGACAATGGCTACGAAAGTGCCAGGTTCAACGTAAAGATTTAAGTCTTTTACCGCGGGAATTTCCTGGTCTGGATATGTGTAACTTACATTCTTAACTTTGACTTCTGAAGTGAAACCTTCATGTGAGACCAAAAGCGGAGCAACGCTTGTGTCACCCTTTGGAACTTTTTCTAGAGATTCTAGGAGTGTTAAGGTGGGGGTTGCCATTCCTAGGCCACCTCGAATGGAAATTATTCCTTGTTGCAACCTAAGTACTGCAGGTGCTATCCGCGAACCAGCCGCCAAAAAAATAGCAATTACACCTAGGGCCTGACTTGCGTCTCGAAATAGGAATTGTATAAATCCAATTAAAACAGCCCCTACCACAATTGAAGTTTCAAGAACATACTTACTCACATAGGGCATAAAGCTCATTTCGGCAGCCGAAGAAGCAAGTTCATTTCTTAATTTTCCAACTTCATTGACGTAATAATTTTTACGATTCCTCACGGTTAGTTCACGAAAAGCCGATAGAGCTTCTAGTATAGTTTCATTACTTCTAATGTTTAGCGAAGAACTCAATAATCCAAGCTGGCTTGCTTTGGTATGCATGTACCTGTGCAAGAAAAAACTGATTACCGCAAAAAGTGAGAAGCTTGCTAATGCTGTGGGTGCATCAATAAATATCAATGCAAAAACAAGCACAACCAAAAGTGCAAAATCACTAATCCAAATAACAGACGCAGCTATAACTTGAAGTATGATCGCGCTAACTCCATGTGTTAAAGCAAAAAGTGTCTCCTGTGAACTTCTTTGCTTTACTTCGGCAAGAGATTGCGAAAGCAGTTTGGAAAGACTCTCTGTTGTAATTTGTGCCCCGCGTCGAAGAAGAAAGTAAAGAATTCTTCGAGTAAAGAAAATTGAAAGCAAAGTCCTACCAACCAATAAAAGTACGGCTGCACTACCCAACACCGCACATTTCATCTCAAAGGTCGCGCCATTAAGTCCCAGTAATTGAAGTGCGAATTGAACCTTCCCACTGGCTTCAGTTGATTCACTCCCAGACACAGAAACTGTGACCAGTAGTCCAACGGCGATTACTCCTACTAAATCAAGAGCCGCCATTAAAACTTGAAAAATAGTGATAAAAACAACTTTTTTACGATCAGTTGGAGGCAGAATCTTAAACGAACGAAGAAATGAACCATCCCCTGAAGGTCTGAGAGTAAGTTTCACAGATTCTCACAATCCATATACTATTCATGCGACACTAGAACATCAGGTCAATTCCTACAAATCGCGCCACGACTATGCTTAGAGAATACTCCATAGAACGGAGGAAGCACAGTTAATTTAGGTTTAACCCATTGATGATTAGAGCATCTAACGGTGATCTAGGGTTCTAAGAATGTTTGATTCTACCCCTTCAGTGATTAAACTTCGATCAACATCAAGAGTTTTTACTGTTACAAATCACGAGGAGGGCGCGTGAAGGTTGCAAAAAAAAAGGTAGTGTTGTCAATTTCACAGGCAAATAATAGCCCTCTATTGACAAGGATCATTTCAGCAATTTTTGAAACT
>Ga0214917_10003117_pt1 | contig 19493 bp, 21 predicted proteins | sample LL_1208_BB_MetaG_FD_177983 | JGI IMG/M metagenome (GOLD analysis project Ga0214917, IMG submission 177983) | Freshwater microbial communities from Lake Lanier, Atlanta, Georgia, United States - LL_1208_BB | ecosystem: Environmental > Aquatic > Freshwater > Lake | place: USA: Georgia | collected...
TACCTGCTCATCGGGCGGGCGCCGTTCGCGAAAGGCTCCCTGGGCGAACGGATCCGCGCGCACATGAACGAGCCGCCGCCGAACCCGCTGGACGATCGGCCCGATCTCCCGCCGGCGATCGTGGAACTGTATTTCCGGATGCTGGAGAAGCATCCCGACGCCCGTCCGCAGACGGCCCGTGAGGTCGCCGAGGCGCTCGACACGTGGCTGGCGTCGGCGACGGCGAAAGCCCGGGAACGACACGAGCCGCCTCGTCGGCCTCCGCTGCGCCGGGCTCCGGGATCGGGCTCCGACGCCCGCTCGATGCCGCCGCCCGGCACGGTGCTGCGCAGCGGGCCCAGCAGCAGTTCCGGACGCGCCGTGCGGCCGGGAGGCAGCGGCCCGATCCAGCCGCCGAGGCGGGGACCGGTGCCGCCGCCGGCACCGCCGGCCGTCACGCCGAAGGTGCCTGCGCCCACCGGCGGCGATGCGATCGACCTGTCGTCGCTTTCATTCGGGGCTCCCACGGCCCCGGGGCCGGGACGTGCCGCCCCGGCGCGCGCCGCCAAGGCGGAAGACACGCGCAACCTCCTCGACAGGCAGTTCGCGGGGCTGCCGCTCGGATTCTGGGCCGTGGTCGCGGTGGCCCTGCTGGTGGCTGCCGCACTTGGCCTCAGTCTCTGGCTCCGTCGCTGACCGACGTGCGCGGTTCAGGCCCGGGGCTGGATGTGCCAGGTTCCCCGCGACAGGTCGTCGATGACCACGCGGCGCGTCAGGTCGAAGTGCAGGGGCGTCAGCGTCACGTCCCCCGCCGCCAGCGCCGTGACGTCCGATTCCGAAGGCGACGGTGGGGGCGGGGGCTCGTTGGTCGCCCAGTAGTAGGGGCGGCCACGGGGGTCGACGCGGCGCTCGAAGGCCTCGCCGTAGCGGGCGGTGCTCATCGGCACGACCCGCAGCGACGGCCGTCCCGAGAGCGCGCGGGTGGGGATGTTGATGTTGTAGAGGCTGCCGGCAGGCGGTGACCGCGACAGCAGTTCCCCGATCACGTCGATCGCGATTTCGGAGGCCCGCTCGAAGTCGGCGTGCTCGTCGTACTCCAGCGAGACCGCGATGCTCGTGATCCCGAAAAACGCCCCCTCGACCGCCGCCGCCACCGTGCCCGAGTACAGCACGTTGATCCCCGCGTTGAGTCCGGCGTTGATGCCGCTCACGACCACGTCGGGCCGCCGCGGGCAGAATTCCGAGATGCCGAGTTTCACCGCGTCGGCGGGGCTCCCGTCGACGGCCCAGCCACGACTTCGCGGGCCGTCGAAGATCTCCTTCGCGGTGAGCGGCGTGAGGAACGTGATGGCGTGCCCGACACCGCTCTGCTCGGTGGACGGTGCCACGACGCTGACCTCGCCGATCCGCCGCAGGGCGCGTTCCATGGCCGCGAGGCCCGGAGCGAAGATCCCGTCGTCGTTCGTAAGCAGCGTCAGCATGGGAGGCGGGAGGGCACTATAGAACGTCGGCCGGAGAACTTTCTATACTCCCGGGTTTTCCGCCCCCCGCACCGCCCCGCCATGCCGACCGCCACCGTTCCCCAGCCGCCCGTCGAACGCGGCGGCTCCGCGCCGCAGTCCGAGCGGGTGCTCGTGCTCGACTTCGGCTCCCAATACGCGCAACTGATCGCCCGGCGTGTCCGCGAGCAGCACGTCTACTGTGAGATCGTGCGGCACGACATCACCGCCGAGCGGATCAGGCAACTCCAGCCGCGCGGGATCATCCTCTCGGGCGGCCCGGCGAGCGTCTACGAGACGGGCGCCCCGCAATGCGACCCGGCGATTTTCGGCCTCGGCATCCCCGTGCTCGGCATCTGCTACGGCATGCAGCTGGCCTGCAAGGCTCTCGGGGGGACGGTGGGACAGGCGAGGGCCCGGGAATACGGGCGTGCCACCTGCACGGTGCGCGAGGCAGATTCCCTGTTCGAGGGCGTGCCGTCCCAGACCGAGGTCTGGATGAGCCATGGCGATCAGGTGGACCGCGTGGCGGCGGATTTCGTCACGCTCGCCAGCACCCCCACCTGCCCGCTGGCCGCCGTGCGGCATGCCCGCCTGCCCGTGTTCGGGCTCCAGTTCCATCCCGAGGTCACGCACACGCCCGCCGGCGGCGTGATGCTCGGCAACTTTCTCCGGTCGGCTTGCGGCTGCAGCGGATCGTGGCGGCTCGAGGATTTCGCCGCCCGCACGATCGACGACGTGCGGCGACGAGTGGGGAACGACCGCGTGATCTGCGGACTGTCGGGCGGCGTCGATTCGGCGGTCGTGGCGGCCCTGCTGTCGCGGGCGATCGGCGACCAGCTCTCCTGCATTCTCGTGGACAACGGACTACTGCGCAGGAACGAGGCGGCCGCCGTGATCGAGGAGTTCACGCACCACTTCCGGACCGACCTCCACGTCGTGTCGGCGGAAGACCGCTTCCTGGAAGCTCTCGCCGGGGTCACCGAGCCGCAGGAGAAGCGGCGGCGGATCGGCCGGACGTTCATCGACTGCTTCGCCGACGAGGCCACCAAAATCGCCGGGGCGAAGTTCCTCGCGCAGGGCACGCTGTACCCCGACGTGATCGAGAGCGGGGCGGCTCCCGACGGCCCGGCTGCCACCATCAAACTTCACCACAACGTGGGCGGCCTTCCGGACGACCTGCAGTTCGAACTCATCGAGCCGCTCCGCGACCTGTTCAAGGACGAGGTGCGTGCGCTCGGACTGGCGCTCGGGCTTCCGGAGCGGATCGTGTGGCGGCATCCGTTCCCGGGCCCGGGCCTGGCCGTGCGGTGCCTCGGCGAGGTGACCAAGCCTCGCCTCGAAACGCTCCGCGACGCCGATGCGATCGTGCTCGAGGAACTCGAGCGGGCGGGGCTGATGCGGCGGATCTCCCAGGCGTTCGCCGTGCTGCTTCCGGTGCAGAGCGTGGGCGTGATGGGTGACGCCCGCACCTACGACGACGTGCTCGCCGTGCGGGCGGTGGAGACCGAGGACTTCATGACGGCCGACTGGAGCCACCTCCCCCATGACCTGCTCGCCCGCATCTCCACGCGCGTGATCAACGAGGTGCGAGGCATCAACCGCGTCGTCTACGACATCTCGTCGAAACCCCCCGCCACGATCGAGTGGGAGTGACGATCGGTCCCGGTTTCATTCGACGGGCCTGTTCATTTGACGTACTGCTGGCCGCGGACGACCTGCACGTCCGACAGCCAGGCGATCACCGCATAATCGTCGAAGTACTGGTGGGAGATGTGCGTGAGGATGGCCACGGCCACGTCGCCCGGCACGACGAACTCCACTTTCATGGTCCGTGCGCCGGTCGTCGAGGCGACGTTGCGGGCACTGCGGGAGCCGTGGCCGTTGACCTCGGTCATGGTGTAGCCGGTGGCCCCGAGCCTGACCCCTTCCTCGGCGATGTCCTCCATGATCACGGACTCACCGACGACCGTCACCAGTTTCAGCGGATAGAGCTGCATCGTTTCCTCCCGAGCGAGTCACGAACGCCGGCCGACAACTACTGCGCACCGACCCATTTCGCCATTTCATAATAGATCGGGATGCCGAAGGCGATATTGAACGGAAAGGTGATCGCCAGCGCGGCCGTGATCGACAGCGTCGGGTTCGCCTCGGGCAGCGTGAGGCGGACGGCCGGCGGCGCCGCGATGTACGACGCGCTCGAGACGATCGCCGCGAAAACCGTGCATCCGCCGAGATTCAGCCCGGCCAGATGCCCGAGGTAGGCTGCGAGAAACCCGTGCGCGAGCGGCATGAGGATGCCGAACGCCACGAGAAACGGCCCCACCTTCACGAGATCGCCGAGCTTCTCGCCGGCCACGAGCCCCATCTCGAGCAGGAAGATGCAGAGCACGCCGCGGAACAGCATCCCCTTGCTCTGGAAGAACTCGTAAAACGGCTGAAACCCCTTCGGGTCCATGAACATCGTCGAGACGAATCCGATCGCCAGGAGCCCGGCCATGAGCATGATCGACTGGCCGGTGATCACCTCGTAGAGCGCTTCGCCGAGCTTCGACTCCTTTGCCGGCCTCCCGGACGCGGCGGCCTTGGCCGCACGCTCCCGCGCGGACAGGGCCGCCCCGATGACGAGCGCGATCGCGATGCCGGGGCACTCGAGGATCGTGACGAGCGTGGGCAGGAAACTGTTCGCCGGGTGCTGCGTCTGCTCGACGAAGGAGTTGGCGACGGCATAGGTCACCGCCGAGGTGCTTCCGTAGTGGGCGGCGATGCCCGCGGAGTCGGCGATCGACAGGCCGCCGACGTACCGCAGCACGAGGTAGGATGAGATCGGCGTCAGACAGCCGAGGAACAGCGTCGCCAACGCCGGCTTCCAGATGGTGGACAGGCCGTGCGCCTCGTACTCGTGGGCGAGTTCATGGCCACCCATGAACCCGATCGACATCAGCAGGAAAATCGCGATCGAATAGTACAGTTCTTTGGGGATCTTGATGCCGCCGTGGATGCGTGTGCAGATGATGCCGAGCACGAAGCACAGCGGAATGGGCGTGAGGAGATTCCGTTCGAGTGACTCCAGGATTCGGGAAGCCTGCTCGGCGTTGAAGACGGCAAGAAGTGACAATGCAACGAGGTTCATGCACGCCATGGAAGCTATCTCTGAGTCGGATGGGGCAGCCGCGGGATGTTCCAGAGCGTAGCGTCCACCCCGTATTTGGCGAGGCCGGATCGGTGTGGCTGTCGAAAAGGTAAGCGCGGCGGCCGCCGCCCGTGGCATACTGGGCACATTCGAGAGCGAAGGTTTGCCCATGCACATCGCAGTCATCGAAGACGACCCCGTGATCGCAAAGGCCGTCCGCACGGCGCTCGAGGATGCCGGACACACCTGCTCGATCGTCTCCGACGGCGAGACGGCGATGCGAGACAACACGTTGCTGGCATGCGATCTGGCCGTGATCGACGTGATGCTGCCCAAGGCGAGCGGGCTCGACGTTCTCCGGACGGCACGGTCTGCGGGCGTCCGCACACCGGTGGTCATGCTGACGGCCCGCGGCGGCGTGCCGGACAGGCTGATCGGCTTCGAGGCGGGGGCCGACGACTACCTCGCCAAGCCCTTTGACATCGACGAGCTGCTCGCCCGCATCGAGGCGGTCCATCGCCGCTCTTCCCACAAGCCAGCCATGGAGCTGCAGGCGGGGGAACTGCACCTCAGCCTGGCCACGAAACGACTCACCCTCGCCGGACGGATCGTCGATCTCACACCGACCGAATTCAGCATCCTGGAACTCCTGATGCGCTATCACGGCCAGGTCGTGACGCGCAAGATGCTGTGCGAGCACGTCTGGGGCTTCGACTGGGACGGGCCGACGAACGTCATCGAGGTGCAGATCAATCGGCTCCGCGGCAAACTCGACCGTGGCCGAAAGGATTCTCTCATCCTCACCGTGCGGGGACGCGGCTATGCCTTGGCGACGAACTGACTGGGCATGGCTGTCGTCCCTCGGCGCACGGCTCACTTTCTGGAACACGACGCTCGTCCTCCTGATGACCGTGAGTTCGCTGCTGGGGGCCCGGTTCGTCACCCGTGCGACGCTCTATGACGACGCCGACGCGGAACTGCGCGCCGGCGCCGAGGAGGTCGTGTTCGCGCTTCAGGATCTGTATCCGGACCTGGAGGCGGTGATCGCCCAGATCAAACGGCTGGCGCGCAGCCACGAGCAACGCGGCTGGTTCGTCCACTTTCTGACCGAATCCGGCGACACGGTGTGGCGGAGCGACCACTGTCCGGACGAGGTGTTGAAGGTCCAACCCTCCCAGCCTGACAGGCCCGAGCTCGTCGTCCAGGCCGGTCCGTACAGGTTCGTGCGCCTGCGGATCGCCGAGCCCGGCCAACCCACCTACCACCTGCGGGTGGGAACCTACACCACGGGGCTCGACGAAAAACTCACGTCGCTGGTCCGGCAGTTGACGCTGTTGGACGGCGTTCTGCTTCTGCTCACCCCACTGGTCGGCTGGTGGCTCGCACAGCGGGCGACCCGACCCGTGGCCGACATCCTCCAGATCGCCGAACACCTCCGGCCGACGCGGCTCAGCGATCGGCTTCCCGTGCGCGGCACGCGCGACGAACTCGACCGGCTGTCGTTGAAGATCAACAGCCTCCTCGACCAGGTGGCGGGACACGTCGATCAGCAGCGGCAATTCGTGGCGGACGCGGCCCACGAACTGCGCAGCCCCCTCGCCGCCATGCAGAGCTCCCTCGAGGTCGCCAACTCGAGGGAGCGCACCACGGCAGACTACCGGCAGACGATCGACGACGTCCTGCGGGAATGCCGCCACCTCGCGAGACTGACGAACGACCTGCTGCTGCTCGCGGAGCAGGAGTCGGAATCCAATGCGGGCCGGCTGAGCGAATTCGACCTGTCGGAGGCCGTGATGCAATCGGCTGGCATGTTCGCCGGTGTGGCGGAGGAGCAGGGGGTTGCCCTGCACGTTGATGCCTCGGACGCCGCTCGCGTCAGGGGTGATGCCGGTCAGTTGCTCCAGGTGTGCGGCAACCTGCTCGACAACGCAATCCGCTTCACGCCGGCGGGGGGCCGGGTCTCGCTGCGGCTCTCGGCCGACAGGCAGCGCCGTCAGGCCGTGCTCGCGGTCGAGGACACCGGCTGCGGCATCGACTCCCGACTGTTGCCGCGGGTGTTCGATCGATTCTTCCAAGCCGACGCGGCCCGCGACCGGGGCGATCCCAAACGTGGAGGCGGACTCGGCCTCGCCATCTGTAAAGCGATTGTCGAACGGCACTGCGGCCGGATCGACGTGGAAAGCCGCCCCGGAGCGGGCACCACGTTCACCGTTCGGCTGCCTCTCGCTTGAGCAAGCCGCCCAAGGCGCCCAAAGCCCCACCCCGCCGCTTCCCTTGTCGTCAGGATCGGACCGACCGTCAAGGTCTGGGTGCGGAGTTGACGATGGTACGGGTGAGAGAGGCTGGGAAACCCCTACCATGCGACCTGCGTTGTACGCCCACCATACCCGCGGGCGTTTTTTGCGATGGACGCTGTGCTGGTTGGTCGGTGTGGGCATGTCGTTCGGCGACGGGGCGGGCGGATTCCAGGAGGTCTCCGCGGACGACCTGCTCGTGATCGCGGAATCCGCCGACGGCCAGACGATCTCGCTCCCCAGCGTGGCCACGAAACTCGACTCGTTCGACGCCGTGACCGATGCCCTGGCGGCGGAACGGACACGGGTCGCCGCCCTCGAGGAACGCCTCCTCCGTCTCGAAGGCAAGGCCGCCCCCGAGTCTTTGCCCGCACCTGCGGCGAAGGCGGAGGGAGCCGCGAAGGACGGAGCGAAGGACGCTGGCAAGGACGGGGCGAAGAAGCCGGCGGCCTCCGGTGACAAGAAACCGGCCGAGCCGTACGAAGTCGGCAGCGACAAAAACCTCAAGGACACCTGGAAGGATGGGTTCCAGGCCGAGTCGGCCAACAAGGACTTCCGCGTCAAGATCGGCGGCCGGACGCAGGTGGATGCCGTGGCGTTCTCCGCCGGCCCGGGCCCGAACCGATCGCCCAACCAGGGCGGCCTCGACCCCAAACTCGCCAACACCGTGAACTTCCGACGGGGTCGGTTGCGCATCGAAGGCCGGATGTATGAACTCTACGACTTCGCCTGCGAATACGACTACATCAACGAACTCAACGTCAACAACGAGGTGTATCCGACGGAACGCGACGCGGGACCGATCACCGCCGTCACCGACCTCTGGCTGCAACTCCGCGAGATCCCGATCCTCGGCACCGTGCGCATCGGCAATCAGAAGGATCCCTACGGCTACGAGCATCTGACGAGCAGCCGCTGGCTCAACTTCATGGAGCGGTCGTTCAGCCAGGATGCCTTCGAAGGTCCGTTCAACAACGGCTTCTTGCCGGGCATCCAGATCCTCAACAACAACGAGGAGGGCGATATCGCCTGGCAGGTCGGCGAGTTCAAGAACACGACGAACCCCTTCGGCTTTTCCAACTCCAGCGGCGGCAGCATGACCGTCGGCCGGCTCGTCTACCTGCCGGTGTACGAGGACGAGGGGCGGAAGCTCCTGCACCTCGCCGTGTCGGGCCGCACCATGGAGCCGCGCCGGCAGTTCACGAAGTTCGACTCCTTGACCGGGCTTCCCAGCGGGCCTGAGATCTCGGCCGTCCGATTCCGCAGCCGCGGCGATATCCGCAACGGGCCTCCCGGCCCGCTCAACTCGATCTACGCCGATGCGGGCCTGCTCCAGGGCAGTTGGCAGAACATGATCGGCCTGGAGTTCGTCGGCAACAACGGCCCCTGGTCGTTTCAGTCGGAGTATTTCGGCTCGTGGCTCTACAACGCGCGCACGACGGCCGCCGGCCCGCTGGTCACCAACGGCTATCAGCCCAAGCCGGGCACGTTCGTCGGCACCACCTACTTCCAGGGCGGCTACGCCGAGGTGCTCTACTTCCTCACCGGCGAAAGCCGCACCTACTCGAAGATCGAATATCGGTTCGACCGCCCGGTTCCGCACAACAACTTCTACGCGATCCGTGGGGGTGGTTCCGGCCGCCGCCTCAGCATCAGCGAGGGAGCCTGGCAGGTGGGCGTGCGGTACAACTACCTGTGTCTGAACGACGGTGAGGTGAATGGGGGCGTCCTCAACGGCATGACGCTTGGCCTCAACTGGCTGCTCAACCCGAACGCCCGCATCTACTTCAACTACGACTTCACCTATCGGGATTTCGTGAGCACCCCGTGGGCCAAGGAGCTGAGCGGCCCGAACAAGGGCAACGTCGTCCCCGGGACAAGCTACAACGGCAGCGGCTGCATCCACGGCTTCGGCACCCGCCTGGCATTCGATTTCTGAACCGCACGCACCCTTCACCAAGTGGAGACTTTCCTGCCATGCGTCGCTTGGCTCACTTCGTGCTCGTGCTTCTCGTCCTCGCGTCCCGCGCCACTCTGACCACGGCCGCCGAGTGCTGCTGCAACCAGCCGTCATGTGCCGGCGGACCGGCGTGTGCGCCCGCCTGCAAGGCGACGTGGGACAAGAAGAAGTCGTCGAAGCCGAAGTATTCGCTGAAGTGCGAGCATGCGTGTGTGCGAGGCTTCGACTCCTGGCACGCGCCGCCGCCGGAGTGTCGTTGCAGCCCACCCTGCGGCGACGTGATCGTGAAGAAGAGGCTCTACAAGGCCGACGGACCGGAGAAAGTGGAACGGGTCCCGAAGTACGAGGTGCGCATGGTGCCGGCCGAAGCGTGCGACTGCTCCGCCTGCCGGGCCCATCGGGCGGCCGACTGGCTCCATCCGCTCCGCCTGCTCGCCGCGTGCCTGCCGTGGTGACGCCGCCGGCACGGACGGACGCCGGAGTCGTATTCGCCCTGCCGATCGAGGCGGGACGGTTCGGCGACCGCGTTGGCGAAATGGCCACTTTCCGGACGAATGACCTGACGCTTCACGAGGGCGTGATCGCCCGGCGGACGGTCGCCTGGGTGGTCGCCGGCACAGGCGTCGAACGGGCCGCGCGCGCCACGAGGCTGCTCATCGACGGTCACCGCCCGCGTCTCGTCATCGCCGCGGGATTCGCCGGTGGCCTCGTGCCGGGAATCGATCGGGGAAGCCTCGTGACCCCCGGCCGTGTCGTGCGGCCGGGTCTCGAGCCATTGCCCCTCCTGTCACTTCGACCGGGCGTCGAAGGCCAGACGGCCACGATCGTCACCGTCGATCGCGTGGTTTGTGCCACGGACGAAAAGCGACGTCTCGCGGACGACACACGGGCGGACGTCGTCGATCTCGAGACGTGGGGGATCGCCGCAGCGGCGCGGGACGCGGGGCTCCCCTGCGGGTGTTGCAAGATCGTGTCGGATTCCGTACTCGATGAACTGCCCGCGGAGGTGGCACGACTGACGGAAGCGCCGTCGCGGTGGCGGCGAGTCGGTGCCGCCCTGCGGACGATCGGTCGTCGGCCCGCAGCGGCGGCCGATCTCTGGAAGCTCTGGGAGCGGGCGGTCATCGACTCACGGTCGCTTGCCGACGCGCTCGAACGCGCGATCTCTGCGCTCCCGGCGGCCGTGGACGCCGGACCCTAGCGGCCGGTCACGAGGCTCGTCAGCCACGACCGCCGCAGATCCGGCACGATCGCCACCGTCGGGCGACCAATCCACGCGAGCAACGCCTCGGCCCCCAGACGGCCGCTGCGCACGGCTCCTTCCATCGTGGACGGCCACCCGGTCGCCGTCCAATCCCCCGCCAGGAACACGTTGGGCACGTTCGTCTTCGCGGCCGGACGTGCAGCCTCGACGCCGGGCCGCACCGACAGCACCGCCGTGGGATCGGTCACCACCTTCGCCTCGCGAAGCGTCGCCGCGCGGCCGGCCGGGAACACCTCCCGCACCTCCGCGGCGACGGTCTTGACCAGGAGATCTCGGTCGCCTCCGAGCAGCCCTCGCGATGCGCTGATCACGACCTGACAATGGCCGGGAGCATCGCCGCGAAAGATCCACTGCGAGACCCGACCGACGAGCACCGCATGAGGCAGGTCGGTGATGTCGCGATCGAACCACAGGTGCACGGCCGTGATCGGCGAGCCCGCCAACCGCTCATCGGCCGGCGGCACGACGTCGGGCAGGAGCCGCATCGCCTGCTTCCACGGGACCGCGAGCACCACGGCGTCCACGTCGATCGATGTCTGGCCGCAGTGCACGCGGCGGACGACGCCGTCTGCGGCACGATCGAAGCCGGTGACCGGCGTGGAGGTGCGCACGGCGACTCCGCCGAGTTCGAGCCAGCGCACGAGCCGTTCCCCGAACAGCGTGCCGAGCGGCTCGCGCGGGACGTAGAGGTCGGCCGCGTCTCGGTGGGCGAGAAAAGCGTCCACGGCGACCTTCCGCGCCGCAGGCACGCTCACCAGATCGATCGATTCCCCGAGCGCGCTCTCGATCACCGGCTGCCAGAACAGATCGATGACCCGGGCCGGCTGGCCGTGGCTCGCCAGCCACGCCCGGGCCGAGGCCCCGGCCGGATCGTCCCGATCGGCACACCGGGCCAGCCGCAGCATCCCGAGGGCGAGCGACCACTTCTCCGCGAGCGTGAACTGCGGCAGGCCGAGCAGGAGCGGCGCGAGGTGGAGCGGGGCGGGGAGCCACTTCGCGGAGTTGCAGGCCGCCCGCGACCCGTCCGGCCCGATGAACCACAGCGTCCGGTCCCTCCGCAGGTGCTCGCCCAGCCCTGCCTGCCGACAGAGGTCGAGAAAGTTCGTGCAACAGCCCATCGCCACGTGCTGGCAGGCATCGACAAGCAGGCCATCCGGGTCCTCGAACGACGCCGCCCTCCCGCCGCACCGCCGCCGTGACTCGAACACCGTCACCTGCGCTCCGTGGCTGCGCACCGCGGCGGCGGCCGCAAGCCCCGCGAGGCCACCTCCGACGACCGCGACCCGCAGGCCCTCGGCCCGTCCCGCGGGACGCCGCCGCAATGGTTCAGCCTCTGCACTCATGGCCGTGGCCCCGCCACCACACCGGCGCAGGTCGCGGTATACAGCGCGATCCGTGACGGCCTGACACGACGCTCGAAGATCCCGGTACCGGCCCGCCGCACCGCCCGAAACACCGCGCCGTAGGCGCCAAACATGGCGCGAAACACGATCCTCCCGTCGGTGGTGAGCATGCGGTCGAGGTCGGCCGCCTGGCGAAACAAGCCATCGGCGCGGCCGACGTACAACCGCACCACCTCGGCAGCCCCGGGGTTCGGCACGGCCTGCAGCAGTTCCTCGGTGGACCAACCGCACCGCGCCAGATCCTCGCGGGCCAGGTAGACCCGGCCGCGGGCCCGATCCTCGACCACGTCGCGGAGGATGTTCGTGAGCTGGAAGGCGAGACCGCAGGCGTGGGCTGCGTCGAGCGCAGACGGGGTGAGAAAACCCCAGATGTGGATGGCTGCGATCCCGACGGCACTCGCCACCCGACGGCAGTATTCCTCGAGTTCGCGAAACGTCTCGAAGCCACGATGATCGAGATCCATCCGCACGCCCGCGATCACGTCGAACAGGCACTCCTCCGGCACGCCGAATCGTCGCACCATATCGGCCGCGGCTCGCAAGACCGGGTCGGCGACGACCTTCCCCTGGAGTGCGTCGCCGAGCTGCTGCTCCAGGGCATTCAACTCGCAAGCCGCCTGCCGCGGATCTCCGGCATCGTCCACGATGTCGTCCGCCCGCCGACAGAATGCGTACAACACGGTCGTGCCGATCCGCTTGCTCGCCGGCAGCATGCGAATCGGCAGCGTGAAGCTCGATCTCGACCGACCGAGCAGCGCCGCGCACGCGGCCTGATCCTGGGCGAGCGTCGTCACGCGTGCCTCCCGCCGAACCGGGCGGTCGCGGCCCGCCACAACGCCCACCATGCGAGCCCGAGTTTCCGCCCGCCGGAAACGATCGGCCGCCGGGCCAGCGTGTCGTATCCCGCACGCTCGATCGCGTCGGCCACGGCTCGCCCCCCGCCGAGGAACAGGTCGATGGCCGGCCGCAGAGCCGCCGGCGCGCGGCGCGCCAGGGGCTCGCCGGCGTCGAACTGCGTCCGGGCCCAGACGACTTCGTCGTGCACCAGCGCGCACAGCGCGGGAGAGGCTCTCGCCGCGTCGAGGTCGGCCGCCTCGACGCCGTGGCGCACGAGATCCTCCCGCGGCAGGTAGACGCGTCCCGCATCCCGGTCGCGCCGCAGATCCTGCCAGAAGTTCACCAGTTGCAAGCCGGTGCAGATCGCATCGGACAACTCCATCAGATCGCGATCGCGACAGCCCTCGAGGGCGAGCACGATCCGACCGACGGGGTTGGCGGATCGACTGCAGTAGCGGAGCAGGGCGGCTCGCGTGTCGTAGCGGATCACGACGGCCATCTGATCGAACGCCTTGTCCTCCTCGAATGCGGAGAGCAGGTCGGCGAACGGCCCGATCGTGAGCCCCGTCTGCTGCACCGTTTCACCGAGTGCCACGTAGACGGGGTGCATCGGCCGTCCTGCGAAGCAGGCCTCCAACCCGTCGCGCCAGGCGGACAGGGCCGCACCGCCGTCACGCGGAGTCTCGTCGGCGAGATCATCGGCCCAGCGGGCGAAGGCATAGACGTTGGCCAGGTGCTGGCGCAGTCGCGCGGGAACGAGCCAGGTCGCGACGGTGAAGTTCTCGTAGTGGCGGGTGGCGATCTCGCGGCAATAGGCTCGGGCCGCCGGTAGGTCGCCGAGGACCGGGAGCGGCGCCATCCGCCACGGGGCGGCGTCGCGGCCCGGCGTTGACAGACGGTCAGCCATGACGGGCGATGGGACGGACGGGCCGCTGGACATGCAGGACGATCTCTGGCCGCGACGAAGAGGATGCCGTAGAGTGCTCGCCGGTATGATAACGGATCGGGTTTGGCCCGGACTCGCGGCATCCTGGAAACCACGACGATGAAAATCCTGCTTGCCAGCCCACGCGGTTTTTGTGCCGGCGTCAACATGGCCATCGAGACGCTGGAGACGGCGATCCGACTGTACGGCACGCCGGTGTACGTCTACCACGAGATCGTCCACAACAAGCACGTCGTCGATCGGTTCGTGCGGGAGGGGGCGATCTTTGTGGACACCGTCGAGCAAGTACCCGAGGGAGCGGTGCTGCTGTTTTCGGCGCACGGCGTCGCCCCGGAAGTTCGGCGGGTCTCCGGGGAGCGGCGGCTGCGGGCGATCGACGCGACGTGCCCCCTGGTCACGAAGGTGCACCTCGAGGCGATCAAATACGCGAAGGCGGGATACCGGATCGTGCTCATCGGCCACGAGGGGCACGACGAGGTGATCGGCACCATGGGCCAGGCGCCGGAGGCCTTCACCCTCGTGGACGGCATCGCGGACGTGGATGCATTGCCCTTCGGCCCCGCGGACAAGCTCGCCTACCTCACCCAGACGACGTTGTCGGTGGACGACGCCTCGCGGATCATCCAACGCCTCAAGGAGCGGTTTCCCCAGATCGTCGGCCCGCCCAAGGACGACATTTGCTACGCGACGCAAAACCGTCAGGAGGCCGTGCGCCTTCTCTCGGAGGGTGCCGACATCGTGCTCGTGCTCGGGAGCCAAAACAGCTCCAACAGCCAACGCCTGGCGGAGCTCGCCCGCGACAATGGGATTCGTGCCTTTCTGATCGACGGTGCCAACGAGATCGATCCGGCCTGGTTCACCGGCGAAGAAACGGTGGTCATCACGGCGGGGGCGAGTGCACCCGAGAGCGTCGTGCAGGACTGCGTCTCGTGGCTGCGGGCACGCTACGGCGCCACGGTCGAGGAGCGCACGATCCGCGAGGAGGAGGTGTACTTCCCACTCCCCAAGGAGTTGCGCGCGGCCGCGACGGCCGCGCAGCTGCCGATGGCGTGAACGGCGTCTGTCATCAGCCCTCGACCGGCGCGTCGGGGGTGGGCAGGATGAGCTGATAGATTGCCGCGTCGAGCCAGCCCCCGAACTTGAAGCCCGCCTGCCGGACGACGCCCGCCCGCACGAAGCCCAGCCGCTCGTGCAGGGCGACGCTGGCAGCGTTGCCGGCATCGACGACGCCGATCAGCGTGTGATACTGCTGGCTGACCGCACGTGCCATGAGCTGCTGCATCAGGGCGGTGCCAACGCCGCGGCCGCGATGGTCCCGGTGCACGTACACCGAGTGCTCGACCGTGTACTTGTAGGCTGGAAAAGACCGGAATGGGCCGTAGGTCGCGAAGCCCAGCACGAGATCGCGATCGTCGTGCGCGACCAACACGGGGAACCGCCCATCCGCCTTGCTGCGAAACCACGATTCCATCCCCTCGACGGTGCGGGGGTGGTATTCATACAGCGCCGTCGATGTGGCGATCGTGTCGTTCACGATGTCGAGGAGAGCCGCGCGGTGGTGGCCGTTCGAGCAGTCAACAATATTCATGGTTTGCCTTACTGAATACTCCAGAGTGAAACCGCGAGTCCGCGAAAGCGGCTTCGTCCTTCCCTCGGCGATGTCGCGGCGCACACGATCCAGGAAACGCTGCATCCGACCGCCCGACAAGGAATCCTGGGCGCTAAACCCATCAAGCCCCGCCGGCCGCTGCAGCGTTTGGTTCGGCGTCTGGGGCTGCCCGCGCGATGAACCATTCGACGATGGCCGATAGGACCACCACCCCTGCGGCGTCCACCACCTCAACCGGCACGGCCGCCAACACCCGCCCACGTGCGTTCAGTTCGGCCGCCCACCGCTCCACCTCCCCGGCGGGCACCGCCGCTCGGGCTGCCACGCGGCCCGCAGCCGGCTTGCGGAACTTGGCCTCCAGCCGCCGCACCACGGGCACGAACCCCACGGCGTCGCCCAACCGCCCGACCAGGAAGGCGCCCGATCCGGCCTCCGCCACGGCAAGCAGTGCGCTGGCGTGCACGGTGCCCAAGTGATTGCCATGCTGGGGGCCAGCCGGCAAAGTCACAAGCAGATCGCCAGCGGCCAACTCCAGGCCGATGAAGCGGTTGAACGGCAATAGCGTGACGTCCACCAGTGCGCCCTCCTTCGCTGAACGATCAAGCTCAGCGGCTCGCGACCAAGGGCCTTTCCATGCAGCCAGACTTTATCGCGAGTCCGCTGCATCGCCTGGTTCCGCGACTTCTGAACCGCCAACGTCGCTCCGTTGCTCGTTTGATTCCTCCGTGAGCATTCGGATTATTCGCCGCTCAAGAGGCTCCTTGACCTCGCGATGGCGAGGCACTGGTTCGGAGACACCTGTGGCTGGGTTGCGATACCAATCATGCCTGCCACCATGTCTCATGCCTGCCACCATGTCTCATGCCTGCCACCATGTCTCACCAATACGCAACCGCTCGCCTCGATAGCCTTGATCAGATCGACACGCTTCATGGCATGACGAGCTCACCAACCTTGCGAGCACCAGGAATATGTCCCCCCGAAAGATCGAGATAGAGATCCTTCAAGTGCTCGACCAGATCTTGCAGGGTCTCGCCTTGCGTCCAATAATCAGGATATTCCTCAAGGTAGCCGAGCCACCAATCGCCTTCCTGCCAGTGGACATACTTAACCGAGTGCATGGGGCACCTCTACAAACGTCGCGACAAACGTCGCGACGGAGATCGCCGTCGACTCAAGTTTACCCCGGCCGTCGCTCCGAAGACCAGTTGTGACCTACCGCCCGCGGCGAGGCCTACCTGCCGCAGAACGGCGGCGATCAGTGGCTCGCGGCCATGGGATTATCCACACCTACCGATTTTATCGCGAGTCCGCTGTATCGCTTTGTTATGCACTTTCGCGGTGCGACACAGGCTGCAACTCGAACACACGTGCGATCGCTGCAGCTTCCGCGAGCCGGCCCGCCTTTAACGCAGATCGCACAGCATCCAGTTTGCGGGCGTCAGCTACGCTTAGATATGGTGCCCACCCGGTTTCGTCATCAATCAAATCGACTTCCACCTCAGCTGCAAATCGACCTTCATGGATCAGCTTGATCTTCTTTTTTGCGGTCATGGACGCACCCTTCGCGTAAACGTCGGATCCCAGAGGGCGGGGTCGGGCTTGTAGGCGGTTACCAGCACGGCAGGACTATTGTAACCGCGAGGAATGCCCCATACCGCATGCAGAGGCCTGCCCTCTGTATCCAACTGCAGCACGAGCGCCGCGGGGCCTTTCGGATAATCGGGGTATTCCTCAACCACGACGGCCCGAGGTACGCCGGACAGAATCTCATCGATCCCGAGTCCATCGTCAGCCATGGCGTCATAGCCGTGCTCCGATACTCGCACGTCGCCTGCTGCGATCAGGTCAGCAAGTTTCTGCCAAAGGGCGGACATGTGTTTCCTGACGCTTAAGAACGCCGGCTCGCATAACGGCTGCCCTCAGCAGATCGCAGCCAATCGATTCTCAACTCCGCAGGACGTCATCGCGATTCTGCTGCAAGGCTTTGTTCGGCGTCTTGTTCAGGCCTCATGACACAGAAATCTTCACGAACTCGCGCGGACGCAGGCTAGCGAGTGCCGCAAGCAAAGCCGGGAAAGCTGGTCGCAATGCCTCGATGGTGTTTGCAGGGCCGAGAACCACAACGACCGCAACAGGCAAGCTGCTCAGGTTTTGTTCGTACTCCAACCCGCGATCGTTGGTCACAAGAGCATCGAAGCCAGCGGCTGCCACCTGTCGGAGCAACTCGCCGTTCTCGATCCCGCTGAAGCCCATGTAAGCAGCGGTAAATATGTCGTGCCCTAGCAACTCCCGCCGCATTTGATGCGGCAGATTTTCGTCGAGCAGCAGCTTCAAGCTGGCACCGCTACGGCGGCTCGGTTGGCCTCGTCCCGCAGAACTGCCAATAGCGCGATCACTTGCTCCCTACGAACAGTCGGGAACTGCTCAAGAAATCCAGCGACCGTGTATCCGGCCTCTAGATGGTCAAAAAATGTTTGCACAGTTACCCGCGTACCCGCAAAGCACGCCTCACCATGCATTATCCGCGGATTCCGAGTCACGATCGCGTCCATACTCGGATTCTACCCGGCGTCCAATCGAGCGGCAACGGCGACGGTTGCGAGCGCCTTGCGACTACGGCTCAGAACTTCGCTGCTCTGGCTCTGGGTTCCTGTTGCCGAACGGGGGCGATCAGCGGCTCGCGACCTTGGGCGAACCACACCGCCGGATTCTATCGCGAGTCCGCTGCATTGCTTGGTTCGGTGATACCGTTTGCTTGCCGCCGCGTCGCAAGTCGGCGGGTCAGCGTAGCATCCTGCACTCGCTTTTCACTTACACGGCGGTGGCAAAACGCGCTGAGCCTCACATGCCTAGCGGTCGAAATAGGCGCCGATCCGGTTGAGCATGAAACAGTTGCAGGCTAGAAGCCCGAGCATCAGTGGCTCTACGAGATTCCACTCCCTCGCCGCCTCAAACGCAGAGACCAACGCCACCGTCACAAGTGGCATGATAGCCCCCACGATTATGAAGGCCCCACAAACTACCCCAAATGCGATCGGGCTAAGCCCAACGGCGCACAGCACCGCGATGACAGGGAGGTAGCACGCGGGCAACAAATAGGCTGACTTCTGCCACGCGGAACGAACGCGCGGCTGCACTGATGTCCTGACGCGTAACGTGGTCAGCGAGTCGTTGTGGTGGCCGGGGTATTCATCCATCGCAGTTATCAACGCTTCAGCAGAGGATGCAGCCGAACGGTTCCGATCAATGGCTCGCGGCCACAGGATTATCCACGCAGCTGGGCTTCATCGCGAGTCCATTGCATCGGGTTGTTCTACTTTCCCCATAAGCGCGTGGTACGCCAAATACGCAGCACCCGAGAGCAGACCTACCACGCATCCGATCAAGCAGACGCCGCACACCACAATCCAGTCTGGGTCCGACCACGACACTGACATTACGGCGATCCCGCATGCAAGAGCAGGCCCAACACAGAGCACCGAAAATACGTCGGCTTTTCGATAAGCAATCGCCCCACTGCTGAAAGCCAGTAGGCAGGACCACGCAAGGCACAATTGCTGAAACGTTGGGTTCAGGTTGAGGTAAGGATGGGAGGACCGGGAATAGGCTCTGAAGGTACGCAAGAAAAATGCGTCCACGTCGCCACGCCCGAGAACCAACGGCGTGGCCAAAGCGATCCACGCGGCGGCCAAGCACGCGAGCGCCGCAATCTGCCACTTCGGAACTGGCTGGCGACTGGGGTTCATGGCCATTGAGTAGAACGGTTGCAATCAGCGGCTCGCGACCTTGGACGATCCACACCGCCGGATTCTATCGCGAGTCCGCTGCATTGCGTGGTTAGGTGCTTCCCGCATCGAGTACTTGCAACGTCGCTCGAAAGCTCTCGTACCAGGCCTCGACTAGCGCAGGAGAGGTCATAAACCATTCAACGCCCGGGCTGTCTGCGACCTGTGCATCCATCAGCCGAAGCGAGGCATGCAACGCTTTTTCCAGAGCAAATGAGTCGGTGGTGCGAATAACGAGACCGATCACCGGAGGATGGGACAGCGCCGTTTTTGCGCCTTGCGACAAGATTCGATAGCCCGAATCCATGCTTGCTGTGCGCCCAATCTTGCATTCCCACACCTTGCGCCCCTCAAGTTGGGCCAATTTGCGATCGTTCGGGTTGAAATACAGATAAATACACTCGGGCCCTGCGCCGAGGATTTTCTCCGTTGTTGTGGGCTCATCTTCGTCAGCCGACTCCTCAAGATCGACATCGCTTTGGTCAGAGTTTTCGCCAGTGATCGGCGCGGGAGACCCATCGCGCCATCTCCAGTGGCCGTAGTGATGCTTCATCACAAGGCCATCTTCTTGGAGGGTGCTCAAGGCCTTCTTTACTACGGCGAATGGATCTTGCTTGCCAGGCAGGCCGCCTCGCTCGGCGTGCAGTCGCTGCACTTCGGCAACGAGCGCATCGCGCTTCCAAAGCGATTGGCGTTGAAAAAGTTCTTCCGCGAGGTGCCTCGCCACGTTCGGCGTCAGCGGTACCTCCGAAAAGCGGTTGTCCATACTTTTCACCTAACG
>Ga0214917_10003118_pt1 | contig 19483 bp, 22 predicted proteins | sample LL_1208_BB_MetaG_FD_177983 | JGI IMG/M metagenome (GOLD analysis project Ga0214917, IMG submission 177983) | Freshwater microbial communities from Lake Lanier, Atlanta, Georgia, United States - LL_1208_BB | ecosystem: Environmental > Aquatic > Freshwater > Lake | place: USA: Georgia | collected...
GCAGTAGTATTAATATTGGCAGTAGTATTAATATTGCAGGTTATTTTTTTTTGGTCCAATGCATTACAATTGTTTAGCCGTTTTGTACAATAAAAATATGGCAAATGCACCAAATATGAAAAATGCGTATTTTTGACTCTCGCTCACAATTTCACTCACTTCCAATGCAGCGTCCATGGTGTCAAACCCCTCTCTCCGTGAGTTTGACATGATTGTGTCGTAGGCATCTATGTCGCCCTGTAGTTTCAACCCCATTTTCTGCATGTATGCATTCAGGTTTGATGCGGTGGCTGCACGCTGTTTGCTCTGTTCCGCGCGGTTTGCGGTGGATTGCAGCAACCGTTCATTGGATGCGTTCAAGTTTGCAACCGTGGTTCCCAATCCGGTGACAATGCCATTTGGATCATGTGCCGCCGCCGTGTTTGCGGATCCCGATTCCGTTGACAATTTCATGAGATCGTCCATCATCATTCGGTGGTACGACGAGTGCTGGCTAATCATGCGGTTGTATTCTTGCTCGGATGCATCCAAAGCACGCAGTTCATGCGTGTTTTCTGGAACTGATTCAGCGGTTGCAAAAAATGACGGCACCGTGCGATACATGGCGGTTTAATTTATTGAACTATTGAACTATTGAACTATTGAACTATTAAGATACATGTATATTATTTATTTTATATATGCATCATCATGCGCATCCCCCCCCCCATCTTCTGCAGTTGTGCACTTAATTTCCATCGTTCAATCCGTAACTGGAGTACGTGTCCGTGCTTGATCCAAGTGCCGTTTCAATCGTGGCTGGCAGTTCATCCGCCATCAAAAACCGGAACGCAAAAAAAGCCAAAATGAGTCCTATGACCACTGCCACCCCGAATTTGATGCGCGATTGCAACAACAATTGCTCCGCATTGGATGCGTCCACATCCATTTGACGGGTTGATTGAATCGCCGCGATTAAATTCGCTTCATCCGTCTTAAATCTTTGAAGAATGTCCGAGAGTGCGGGGTCGTTGCCCCGTTGCGTAAACGCCTCCTTCGCCGTTTGGTCAGATGATATTTTCAGTTCATCGGTCAATGCCATGATTTGTTGGTTCAACCGGTACATATTTCTCAAATGGTTGATGCCCTCTTTTCCACCCAGTTTGGTGAAGCCGTGCGCGGGCGTCATGGTTTGCACGTTGTCGTCTTGTGCAGATGCACCCGTGACACTCGGTGCCCCCGCTACATTCCCGTAGCACATGCGCGCAAACACGCTGTTTCCATTTTTTGGATTGTTGTATGATGCGTTGTAGTACGTGACTGCGGTGTAGACGTGCGCGGGATCATCGGTTGCCGCGCGTTGACATGCCTCGGCCGAATCATGCAACCCCAGAAACTGCCAACTCGGAATTGACATTCCTGCCAATTGAGGCGGAAGTTGATTGCTTTGCCCGCTGCCAATCATGGCGTTCTCATTCCGCGCGACATTCCATACGGGTTTTTCAAATGCAGAATAATTGTAATTGAATTTGGATGATTCGGAAGTGGTTGCCGCCAGCGCGGCGGCCGTTTTCAGTCCGGCCGCTGTGCCCCCCGTCGATGGGGCTGCGCTGTTCCAAAACATGGTTTGCCCGGCAAATGTTCCCACATAGGACGTGCTGCCCTCTTTCGGACTTACAATTTCATGGAATCTACCATTGGCTTGAGGATTTGGAACAGGGTTCGCGGTTATAGTGAACATAGTGTTTGCTTGATTGGATATATATCCCTTACACCTTGGGTCAGAACTACAATATTTTTGTGCGTCACTTTCTTTATTAAAAATGCAGTATCTACCAAAATCACCATAGCCACCCGTCGTGTTGCGCGTTAGGTCATTATTGCGCACTATTTCATCATTGCACGTGTATTCATTTGGACCTTCGCCACTCCACATCCCTGAGGTTGCAACAACATTATAAGAAGATGCCGATGCATTTGTTGACGACAACTTGGAAAATGCAAACGTGCCGAGCATCCCTTGGCCCGCCACAACGGGCGCGCTGCCCGACTGCAGACCGTACGCGTTCAGCCAATACTCTGCAAAGAACCGGAACTGCAGGCTGATTTCGTTGCCGGCAGCGTAATTCACGTCCGAAAATTGAGAGTCTGGACCCCATGTTTGCACGTTCGTGGTCAAATCCACCGTCATCGGTGAGTCTGCAGCGTTCACGGTGCTGTTCGGCATTTGCATTGCCAAGCCGCGCCAATCGGTGCCGCCCAATCTCAGCACGAGCGCCGGAATGATGGAATTCGACACCGGCCGATTGAACGTCTTGCACCACGCGTCGGTTCCTGCAGAGTCGCCCGAGACCGGGCACGCAGTGGACAATGCTGACGGCAGCTCCTTCACGGGAGCAACTCCGTCCGCGTTTGAAGTGAAAAGCAAGCACTTGTTCGGATTGCAGTCAATGCCGCACCCGGAATTGGAATACAGGGCATACGCGCAGTCCTTCGTGTCCACGCACGACTTGAAGCACGCGCCTTCGGTGCCGTTGGATGGAAAGGGGTACGCCGGGGTCAAATTGTTTTTGAATTCGTTCGGATTCACAATGTTGTACGGGTATTTTCGCTGCGATCGTTTTTTCGTTTCGGCTTCCACTTGCTGCAGATACGTCCTGTACTCTTGATTGTACCGGGCAATGAGGTGATTCAATGTTGCCACATTTTTTTGAATATTCACTACATCCGTTGGTTGCGTTGGTTGCGTTGGTTGCGTTGGTTGCGTTGGTTGCGTTGGTTGCGTTGGTTGCATTCAATCGGTCTTGCACTTCTTCAATAATTAATAATAATTCAATAATACTCAGTAATACTCAGTATGCAAAATATACTCATTAATATTATAACTATATTATATTTTGGTCTCCAAAAATTAACACAAGCCGTCTTAATTTTTCAAATCAAGGTTCAAATGTAATGAATGCGAATAACTGGCCCAGCGTTTAAACCGACTGAGGGTGCAATTGACGGCAAACCAAGCGAATCAATCCAACGAGCCAAGAAGATAACCACTGCCACCACAAACCAAATCAGAATCACCCAACAAAGGACCTGCCCCGCGGGAGTCGTCATGTCCGATGTCAGGTTCCTAACTGTTATCACCAGCACAAACGCCGCAGTTATGAAGAGCAAAATGAATTCATACATGTACGAACGGCGCATTTTTGAACTGTATTCGTACTGCCCAAGCAACGTATCCTCAAAATTGGATATGAAATTTTCTGTCATTTGTTAGAATTACAATTACTAATTATTTTATTTTTTTTATTTTTTTTTGCCACCCACAATCAATTCCCGTTCAATTCATTCATTTCATTTGTCATTGTCGTTGGATTGGTACATGGTTTTCACCTGTTCCGCCTTCGTTTTTGCGTCGGCTAAAATGGTGGAATCCGGACCGGTAACCGTTTGCAACACAAAATACGACACAGCAACAATGCCCACCAACAAATAAACGATGCGAGCAATGCCATACATGTATGTCGTTTTTTCAATGGATTTTGCTTCTTCCACTATGGATATTTGATTCGCGGTTGTAGTGCATTTTTCATTGCAAGTGGACGAACACCTGGATTCATTTTCTTTCACGCATGGACAGTTTATCGGTTTGCCGAATTTATCCAATGTTGCACTACACCCCGGCATTTGCCGCACGGTGAACGGCTCTTGCACCATTGGATTCTGCATGGCAATCAGTGCATCTTTGCCGTCCAAAAACGCGCTCTTTTTTGCCAACATTGCGTTCAATCTCGCGTTGTCATTCGTCTGCTTGTTCATCACGGATTCTTGGTGGTCCAAGTGTTTTTCAACTTCACCCTGATATGCGTACATGCGGCGATACAGGGCGGTCAGGTTTGCTTCCATTTTGTCATGGTCCTTCATGGCAGACGGCAGATGGGGGTTTGCATTGTGGTTTGCATACACTGCAGGATACCTCTCCACCGTCGAATAAAACTGCGTCCGTATGTCCGACAACTCATTCATGTCCATCTCGCTAAACTACAAAAATATACACATATGCACATATTTTTATTGCATTATACGATTTCAATCAGCCTAGACCCGCCGCGTTTGGAACGCCGACTGCGGGTTACACAACGGTCGCCGTAGCATTAATTCCATTATTGGTTGTGTTTACAACAATGCAAATGTAAATAATTTTTGTTGGAGGAGGCTCAATCATTTTGTCGTGCAAACCCGATAGTACGGAGTGATCACCGCGGTTTTACTGAATCGCTCAATGTGGCACACTTGTCCCGGTCGCATGCCAATCGCCATGGCAACCGGGTCGTAGCGTGAAATGTTTGGCAGCATGTCTGGTTTGGCAATGTTGTACCTAGTCAACATCTCCTGTGTCTCCGATTCCGTCATGATGCGGTGCTTGGGCACGCACGCATGCTCCAGTATGTTGAATTGCAGCCGGTCCAGACTGAATATGACAATGTGAATGCCTTCCTGTTCCCATATTTGATTCAGCACCGCAATGTTGGTGTCGTTCATTTCGGATTTCATGACGATGATGAGCGAGTCGGTCTTGGACAGTGTTTTTTCTAAATGGTACAAATCGTCCACGTATTCGGTGATGTTGTCGCGGCGCAGCGGTTTTCCCAAATGGTATTTGACGTACGCCTTTTGTCCCGACTCCTTCACCACCAGCATGTCCAACTGCTTGTTTGTGTTCATGGCGTGCACTTCGTTCATCCCGAAGTTGTCATACTGGCTAACATCGTAGCCCTGAGCTTTCAAGAGGCTCAGCAAGTTGGTGCGCGATTTGTATATTGTGGTAATTGTTCCACTTGCATTGCCGGATAATATGGCAGCAGAAGCGGCAGCGGTGGTGGTCATTGATGCGCGTTGTTAATGTGTTAATGTTAATGTTGAATGATGCACATATATCTAATTCAATTTTTAAATATATGTACACATTGGAAATTTGGGGGTTATTCATTGGTTCATTGGTTCATTGGTTCATTGGTTCATTGGTTCATTGATACGCAGCCACAATGGTGGACCCCACGACGATTTGCCGGTTTCCGCCGGTGGAAGTCAATGCCGAACCACCGCCAGATTGAAACCCGCTGTTCAGCGCGCCTTTTTTGCGCGGGGCAGTGCAGCCTCCGGCGCGGCACCGCTGCAGTCGCGTGTTGCGAATGGTGTCATCATTGCTCCTAAATGCCAACGGGGTGCCGTTGGCGTTGATGGAAGAGTGCCCGATTGCGTTGTTGCGTTTCATCTCAATGTAGAGTTCGGTGTCGTGGTTCTGGGTGGCCCATTTTTTGGACCCGCCTTGGCAATAGGCGCTGCTTGCCGGATTGGTGAAATTTGCCCCGCCCAACGTGCGCAAATACACCGATCGTCCCATTGCAAAATCGTTGCCGCCGTCGCTGGGGGTAAACTTGGCGGGCATGGCCGACGGGGCCGACAGGACCGCATTGTTGCCGGCCTGCTTAATCAGAATGCCTTGATCCGGCGGCCCGTTGAAATCGGGTCTCAGATAAATCAATTTTACCATGTGCGCGTGTCGTGTCTATATAATAATTAATAAATTAATTAATATATGAACGTTTCACATGAGTGGAAGTTGGAAAATCAATACCGGCGCACACGACGCCACGCGCTTTGAGAGGCACTGCTTTCGTCACCGCCGAACGACTTGTCGTTGTACGTGCGGTTGATAGCTTGGTTCTTTTTAAAGGTGGTGTAGTCGGAGCCGTCATACACGTATTTCACGTTGCACGTGGCAGAAGGAATGCCCGTGCCGTCGTTGGTGGCCTGCACATGCCCCGCAAACATCTTCCACGACCCCGCAGAAGAGCTGCGCACCACGCCCTGCACTTGGTCCGCCCCACCCGACACGTAGTTCTGGCGCCCTAAATAATCGCCCGCGTTGTTAACGAGACGGAACGGGGTGCACACGGGCTTGCGACCGTTTACGACACCCGAAGCATACTGCCCGTTCCACGCCTGCCTTAATAATAAACGCTCCATGCTGCGTTCGTTGCCACCCTCCATGCCGCTGCTGCCGTGCGTGCCTGCACCGCCACCCAACAGCGCGGGGGAATACCCGTTGTAGCCGCCACCCAAGTTGCTCGGCTGGCTGTTGGGAGACACAAACGAGTTAGGGTTCCGAGTGACACCCGACATTCTAGAAAAATAGCCGATTGACGTGGTCATGATGTTATTGTGATAATGTGATATAGTGTGATATAATAATTGTGATATAATAATTGTGACTAATTGTGACATAGTAATTGCAACATTGGGATTTATCCCTCTATCTCTCATCCGCTCATCCGTCTAAAGCCCGGTGCGCATTTGCAACGATTTTTAACTTTTAAAATGCGCATAGAAAAACCAATCCAGTCCTAAATCATCATCCACGGATCCAAACAGACGCGGTTAAAATTAAAGCCCGCTGCGCGGAATGTGCACCTCCTTGATGAACGCCTTGATGATTTTTTTGTGCGCACTGTCGTTGCATTCAATGTTCTTGTACAGCTCCTTGCATATCGTTTGATATTCAATGTGCATTTTTTCATTGTTTTCCCAACCCGGGTGCGTGTCCATCCATTCCTGAATGATGCGCGTCTGATAGCAGGACGCCATGTAAATGAATTTTTTCACATACGAGTTGTCTTCGTCCTTGATCCACTCGTCCGTTTTCACGTACATGGTTTCGCGCTTCAAGTCCGTGCAGTGAATGGGGCGCAGGTGCACGTCCATGCCCTTCAAATTATTAACAATGATGGAACTCACGCCCTCCACAATCCCCTTCGACTTCGTGTACTCCAAGTCCTGCAGCGTGATTTTCAGAGTTTTGACGAAATCGCTCAGCTTAATGGCGTCCTTGCACTCGTTGTTCAAAAACATGTTCAGGTTGAACTGCGTGTTGTTCGTGGTAATAATGTTGCCGTTCCCTATTTTGGGTGTCATCTCTTGAATGGTTTGAATGAGCTGCTTGTTCTGCTCCGTCATCTCCCGCAGCACCTCTTGGTTGTTCATCAGCACCTCCTGATTTTTCATCATCATTTCATGGCTCTTGTCAAACATCGCGTTCCGGTCGTTCAGCAGCATTTGCACCATGGTCTTCAAATCCATCAGCTCCTCGTTCTTATCCGCAATGTTCTGTGTCTTTTTAGCTACGGTCGCAATCTCCTTTTCCACCACAGTCAGCGACATGGATGATGCATCGGATGCAGTCATTGCTTTGCACGTCTTCTTGTGATTGTAGAGAGACGACCGCAACTCAAATGTTTTGCCACACGCGCACGCATTGGATGTCGCATGGGGTGCAGATTTTATTTTGGCTTGGTGCTTTTCAGTTTCACAATGTTGGGTCATGTGGCTTTTTCTCGTGCACGAATAATTGCACACATCACATACAAACCGAGTTTGTTGAGTATCATCATTCATTTTATTACAGACAATGCTAAATCAATTGGATATGTGTTTACATACTTATACATAAAAAATTGGATATTTGCCTATTTTCATCTAGTGTTTTAAAACACATCATGTGATTAATTTTTTACATCATTTGTGATGTGAATGAAAATAAATGTAATTTTGGCGTATGGTCTCAGCCTAGGCTCGTTTTATTCAAAAATAAAACAAAAATAGGCAACAATAAATGGGTTCATATTTAACATGCATTATGCTGTGGAGATTTTGTATTGATCATATATCCTTATGTAGCGCCTATTTTTGTTTTAAAACCAAAATAGGCACGATGCATTTTGATGGGTCACATGTCATAAATATTTCGGTCCAAAAACTCGGTTTTTTTGGATCCATTTTTTGCCTGACCATTATGCTGTCATTTTTACACATTTATTACCTAAAATATTTTTGTTATTTTTTCGATTCGAATTTGCACAAGAGTCGAAAAAATTTCAGAAAATGGACAAGAATGATGTCCAAAATCGACATCGACGAAAGACTTTTGGGAAAATCCGCGCGTTGCTAGGTGTTTTGCGGAACTTTTTGGGAACGCATTTTGAGAGACCATATATGCAGTGGTTAATAATACAACTTAATTATTTCCAACAGTTCATTGTTTTCATCATTTTCAATACGGTCAATCTGTATTTGAATTTCCTCCATAAGACGAACCAATTTGTCCACCATGTCCACGCCCTTTCCATCTGGATTAAATCTTATGAACACCCATTTTCCACTGTGTATCATGTAGAGATCATCATACCGTAATTCTTCATCCTTGGGGTCATACCCTGCATGTCCAAACTCATCAGTCTCAATGCAAAGAAGCGTTGCACCGATCAGTTTCCGATGATCAATGCGTCGCCGATGCGTACAGTCGCAGTGTCCTGTGTATAATGGTTTATCATGAATGAATCCTTCAAAACTGGAATTAATTGCATTGCGAACCCGGATTTCCTTTGCATGCGTGTAAATGACTTTGCTTCGTTCATCGTTGGGAAATTCTCGTTTGAAACAGGTTGCACAATATCCATCATAAGCGGTTGAACCACTGCGAGAATCTGGCCAAGTAATGCAGTTTGGACATCGGTTTCCACCGCCATGTTCAACGCATTTATCGGTTTTGCCAACGGCACTTTTGGTGCAACCTGGTTCAATGCAACGTAATCCGCCGCCATGTTCAACGCATTTATCGGTTTTGCCTGCGGCACTTTTGGTGCATCCTGGTTCAACACAGCGTAATCCACCACCATGTAATTTGCATTTATCGCTTTTGCTTCGGGCACTTTTGGTGCATCCTGGTTCAACACATCGTAATCCACCACCATGTAATTTGCATTTATCGGTTTTGCCTGCGGCACTTTTGGTGCAACCTGGTTCAACACAACGTGCGCCGCCGCCATGTTCAATGCATTTATCGGTTTTGCCAACGGCACTTTTGGTGCAACTTGGTTCAACGCAACGTGCGCCGCCGCCATGTTCAATGCATTTATTGGTTTTATCTCGGGCACTTTTGGTGCAATCTGGTTCAATGCAACGTAATCCGCCGCCATGTTCAATGCATTTATCGGTTTTGCCTGCGGCACTTTTGGTGCAACTTGGTTCAACGCAACGTGCGCCGCCGCCATGTTTAATGCATTTATCGGTTTTGCCTGCGGCACTTTTGGTGCAACCTGGTTCAATGCAACGATTACCGCCGCCATGTTCAACGCATTTATCGGTTTTACCTCGGGCACTCTTGGTGCAACCTGGTTCAATGCAACGATTACCGCCGCCATGTTTAACGCATTTATCTGTTTTACCTTCGGCACTCTTGGTGCAACCTGGTTCAATGCAACGATTACCGCCGCCATGTTTAATGCATTTATCGGTTTTGCCTTGGGCACTTTTTGTACAACCCGGTTCAACACATCGTTTGTGTTTTCGTGTCATCATGCATTGCATTAACCATGTATCATGTATTACATTAATCAAATTTAAATTTAATTCAATTTTAACCGTAATGATTATAATTGGATATCGTGTGTGTGCCTATTTTTATCTAGTGTTTTAAAACCATTTGATAAGTGCATAATTCGCATGCAAGTCAATGAGGCAATATTTCACACATTTGAACGGTCATGGTCTCAGCCTAGGTTTTGTTTTATTTAAAAATAAAACAAAAATAGGCAACCGAATGTTGTAAAATATGGAATGCATAATGATGTGGTGAAAATGCGTTGTTCAAAAAGTGTTATGCAGCGCCTATTTTCGTTTTAAAACAGAAATAGGCAAATTCGGATTCGGAAGCGGGTCATATGTCAGAATATTTCGGACTCAAAAACTCGCTTTTTTTCCTTCTTAAAAACATGTGACCATTATGCTCTCGTTTTTACACGTTTATTACATAAATTAATTTTGTTATTTTTTCGATTCGAATTTGCACAAGAGTCGAAAAAATTCTGGAAAATGGACATCGTTGATGTCCAAAATCGAGATCGACGAAAGACTTTTGGTAAAATTCGACGCGGCGCTAGGTGTTTTGCGGAACTTTTTGGGATCAATATTTGAGAGACCATACATGCAGTGGAAAAAATAAATTGTATGAAATGTATAAAAATCATAAAAATTCATAAAATGTCGGTCCAAAATTCAATAGGTCACGATGGAAGTTGGATGTGTATAAAACAAGAAACCAAGGACCCTTGGAATTGGGATCATAAAAAGGTTGTTAAGGTTGTGGATGATTCAGTTGTTGTTAGTCCATCAGGATGGATAAATGAAATAAAGGAAATAAATGAACAAAATAAGAACCACATTTTTTGTGTACCTACACAATATGAACGCATGGATAATACCCTTCGTGGTATAGAAAATCAAATAGCCGAGGGTGGGTACTATCCCCCCCCCCAATCCATGTTTTAAGGATGTAATCCATCATTATATGATCATTATGTGCATCATGTGCATCACATAATTGGTAATCCGGCCCAGCCTTTTGCTTTTCTGCCTTCGTCTTTTTCATCCTTTTTGGCTTTGGTATCCTTGTGTTTGGCATCTGCGAATGCGAATGCAGATGCATCCTTGTGTTTGGCAACATGATCCGGCGTCCATTGCACCGGATGATGTGCATCGGACGCATCGTACGTCGGGCTGTCCGTCATCAAGATGTCGTAATTCTGCTTGACGTAGTACGCCCGTCGTTTGTACCACTGATTCTTGAAAATGTCCTGCTGGTCCACGATGTCAATGACCAGCGGGCGCCCGTGTTTCACGCGCAGAATGCGCCCCACGGACTGACACACGTCGGTTTTCGGTGATGCCATAATGAGCGTGGTCAGTGTCTGAATGTCCAGGCCCTCGGATGCCATGGCGTACGTGGCAATGATCACCTTGCGCGACTCGCTGGCCTTCAGGTCGGCTTCCTTCATGCCGCCGATGTAGTACCCGACTGATGCAATCCCCCGGTGCTCAATCGCCTTGTGCAGGTACGTGAGCAGCGACTTGTTGTGCCCCAGAATCATGACTTGCTGCTCTGGGTTCTCGGCCAGCTCTTTTTGTAAAACGCGCAGGATGAACTCGCTGCGGTGCGCGTAATCACACACGCGCGAAATCATGGTGCTGAATTTTGGGTTGCCGCGATAGTCGTATTCCGTCTCGTTGAACGCGGCGTCGTCCACGCAGTAATTGATGGCCTTGACGACCACGCGGTGCTCCGACGCCGCCTTCTCCTTGTGCACCACGTCGCCCAGGAACATTTTGAACACTTTGGTGAGCCCGTCCTTGCGTTGCATGGTGCCCGACAGTCCCAGTGTGTACAGCGTGGTGACCTTCATCATGCACTGGCAGAACACTTCGGCGCCCATGTGGTGCACCTCGTCAAACACCGTGAGCCCGAAGCTGTCAAACATGTCGGCGGGGTACTCCTTCATGGACAGCGACTGCAGCATGCCGAGCACGATGTCTTTGTCGTCAATGTCCACGGTTTGCCCTTGGATGCGGCCCACGCGCGCGCCCGGCAGAAACTGCTCAATGCGCTCTATCCACTGGTTCATTAAGAAGGACTTGTGCACGACCACTAGCGTTTTTCGGCGGAGCTGGGCCAAGATATAAAGCGCCATCACGGTCTTGCCCTTGCCGGGGTCCACATCCAACAACCCGCCGCCGCCGGCGCCCACGTGGTTCAAATACTTTTGCACGATGTCTTTTTGGTAGTCGCGCATGTCGCCCTGGAACGCGAGAACAATGGGCTCGCCGGGCCCAACGTGGATGGCTTCGGGTGGACCGTATGCGTCAATGCCAAAGTACCGCGGAACATACATTTTCAGCGGAGATTCGCGATAAATGGGATATGCGGGGGGTTGGACGGGGGCTTTAGGAATGTACGGCCGAATCGTGAGTTCGGTGCGGATGTATGTACGTTCTTCTTCATCCAAGTTTTCTTTATGGATGGTGTATCCGCGGGGTCCCAAATACGTGGCGGTCATGATTTGGCTGGATTGGCTGGATTGGCTGGATTGGGTTGTCGGTTGGTGGTGCATGTGTGCACATGTTTCAATTTTATGCAAAAAAAAATATGATATAGTTATAAAATAAATAAAACTACATCAATCCAATCACGTCCATTCAAATGAATCAAATCATGCGCGACGCATTCAATGCCTGCCGCAAGCACGAACTGCTGCTGACCGTGCTCCTCATTTTGTACATTGTTCTGAACGTGCCGACTCCCGACGTCCTTTCATCTTATGTGGACACGCCTTTAGGCAACATTGTGGTCGTTCTGATTGCGCTGTCGTTTTTTACGCATTCGCATCCCGTCGTGGGTGTGCTGGGGCTATTTGCGGCGTACGTGCTCATTCGCCGGTCTTCCATCAGCTCCGCCATTGAAGCGTACATTCCGAGCGAGGAGCGGAAGAGCAATGAGTTGTCGATATTGAACCAGTTCCCCGTCACGCTGGAGGAACAAATTGTGGCGCTGAGGGCGCCCTTGGCCGATACCGAGGTCGGCAGCGCTACGGCCTCCTTTTCACCGAACCAGCTGGAACAAACCTCGTTGAGTTACACGATGGTTTAAAGCGTGCCGCTGCCGCTGCCGCTGCCGCTGACGTCGTTGACATTATCCCCGTCAACAGATGGGGTGCTTCCGTTCCTAAATATGTACCAAATTCCCAATAAGGCCAATGCAAGTATGATCCCCCACACGATGTTCATTCCAATTCTGCGCGAATCATTTAGAGATGATGTTCCGTTGTCATCATTGTTGGATTTGGCTGCGTCATCATCATCGCACTGACCCCCAACCACTTGAAATAGTGTGTATTGGTCAGTTGATTGCTGCGATCCGATTCCCGTGTTCGGTCCACTGTTGCTTTTTTGCAAATTGGTGTTTATGGACGGTTGAACCGTGGCAATGCCGCTGTCCACGAGTATGGCGCTCAACGATCCGGCTGCCGAAATGGGGTCAGTGAATGCAGCGTAATAATAATTGCCGCCGCATGAATCGTACGGCAGCGTGCCATAATAAACGTAGTACGGTTTTGCTGGAATAAAATTGTTCACGTTCACGGTGTAGTTAATGGGTGCGGAGGCGTTGAGGGTTAGTGTGTTGGGGTTAATGGTGTTGGCTGCCTTAATTATGGCGGCCAAATCCGAATTGCCTGATCTGCTCAACGACACAGGCACGCTTATAATTAAGCCGGTTGCATTGGTGTTTGAACCGGCGCTTGACCCGGGTGTGTGCACGACAAGGATTTCGGCATTCGCACGAGCGCCATTGTATGTGTGCAATGATGGGGCATAGATGCGAATTTCAGATGGAACGTATGCTCTGCCGTAAAATAAGATGTTTGATTTGGACCCTCCGCTGCACTTGATGGACAAGTGGCTGCGGTCGTCCGAAACCGTCACGGGTGCGCCGGAACACATGTCCGCGTCGTATATGCAGTTAAACGTTCCCGAAATGGGATTCGCGTTTCCTCTGGTTGGAAGGTCAATCGGCGCCGTGGCACTGCATGAAGTCATTCCGTGCCCCCTTATTGTTTACTTATTGTTATATATTGTTATATATTGTTATAAAATAATATATCACACAGACGCACATCCGTCGCATTGTTCCTTGTTTCATTGTTTCCTTGTTTCCTTGTTTCCTTGTTTCCTTGTTTCCTTGTTAGTTAGGCTTTGCAATTGGGGAATGCGGTAATGGGGACTGGGTTTGCAGTTCCAATCAAATTCAGGGGAAGCGGGGTGCTTGACCCACTGCTGAAATTATTTGACAAGGGCACGTTGCCCATGTATTGTTGATAGGGGAGGTTTGCACCGCCAGAAAAGACGGCGGGTGAAATTGTGCCTCCGCGCATGGTGCGCCGACGCCGACACTGGCACCTTCCGCGGCACCGGCAGCTGCGCTTCTTGTTTTGGCGCCGGCACCAGCACTTTCCGCGACAAGTGCAACCGCGCTTCTTGCTTTGGCCGCACTTCTTGCTTTGGCTGCGCTTATAATGGCCTCCGCGGCGCTCGCCACCAGATTGGGTTGCTACAATTTTGTATCCTGGGTTTCCGGCAAGGGCGGCCGCGCTTCCGCCGGCGCCAGCGAAGCCAGTTACACCGCCGACAACGCTGGAATATTGTGGACCCGGATTCGTAAAATGTGCATTCGACGGGTTTGCACCGCCTACAATGTTGGGCTGCAGAATCTGGTTTGCATGGGAAATGGACGAATATCCCCACGATGTCATGCGACTATTTGTGTTGCGTTTATTGTGCGTGTTATAAATACATGCAATATTTTTATTTAGGACAGTTGTTGCCGTGGCACTTGTTTTCAAAATAGTAGTAGTCCAGCGTTTTGGGGGCGTTTGCGTTGGCATCGTGTTTGAAAATGGGACCGTTTTGGTTCCCAGACACGCACGATTCAGTGGAGTTCATTTTAGCCCACACGCAGCACGACGTGGCTGTGCACGAGTGCTTGCTCAGCTTGCCGCACGCCGTTTCCAGTTCGGCTGGGTTTCCTAAATGCGATTTGCAAAACCCGGCTTTCAGCTTTGCATCCAGTGAATCCGGTGGCTCGGCCGGGTCTTGGTTCATCGTGTCGAATGTTTCCACGACGATCGTTCTCCGTTTTCGTCCTGCCGACACAATGGTTTCGTTTTCGGCGATGTCCATCTCTTGATTCGCTTCTATAATTTGCTGATACACCAGCGCGCTGATTATCACCACCACCACGATGGCTATGGCGGTAATGTTTTCTATGAAGTAGTGGCCGAGCCGTTCCGCCAGTTCAACTAAATTGATGCCGTTGTTGTTTGATTGATCATTCATTGTTAAACCGAACTCACAGGGAAAAAAAAACAATATATATTGTGTACATTTTATTTATTTCTGGTGCGGATTGTTTTGATAGGTGATGCATGGTGGGTTTCAGAAAACGAATACCATTCTGGGGCGGCCCGGTTTTTCTTCCAAGCCGCAATGCGCCGTTTTTCGGGTGACATGTAGTATGCCCGATACGACTCCACCGCATTGCCGCTGCGGGCCTTGTATTCATCCGGCATCGCCAGTGCAAAGGGCGTGAGGCCTGCGCGGGGGCACGGAAATACATGGTCACGCGGCACATGGCGTCGCAACAGTTGCGCCACCTCATACGACCTGTGAACTTTGGTTTCGGGGTGGCTGTATCGGAAGCGCCACTCCTCGTGCAGCGCCTCCACGAGGTCCAGCGTCCAGATGAAGTTGTCGCGCGATGTGCGCACCCAGATGCTCACGGGATGGTTCAAATGCGCCTGCTTATACAGCGCATCTTTGATCTGCGTGTCAGGAACCAACACGTGCATCGCTGTGCACAGCATTTGCACCGCTTCCAACAGGATCTTGGACACATGCTTGTCCATGTAGGCTTCGGCGGCTTCGGTCGGGATCAATGAGAGAATGAAGAGATTCATTTTGTTACTGTTACAGAGGGAACAACATGTTTTACCCGAATTCAAATGCTAATTTGAATTCAATTTTTTTTAATAGTTTGATTTTAATTCACATGCCATGCAATTTTCGGTATGTTGTTGTAATTCTTGTTCCATGATGATGACCGAATTTTTGAAATTGCTCTGCGTGCAATATTCAAAAAAATCATGATCGGGTGAGTCCTGATTTCTGCTGAAATATAATTAAAAATTGATTTAAAATTACACTTTAAAAATATACTCATACACACAACACATTGGTTCTGTCCTGTCATGTCTTCTTTACCTGCGGCACCGTCAGTTTCACTTGCCATGAATAGAACACAATTATTGGAGTGCTGCAAAGCGCATGGCATCGCAAATTGCAATTCCAAAACCAAATCGCAACTCATAGATCTCATTAATTCAAAGACACAAACACTCCAATCATCCCCCCCTTCGCTGAACGTGATTGATTTGTTTTGCGGATGCGGTGGAATGTCCAAGGGATTGACCGATGCAGGATTGAATGTGATTGCGGGAATCGACATTTGGGACAAAGCAGTTGAAAGTTACAATCGGAATTTTCAACACAAGGCATATTGCGAAGACTTGACCCAATTGTCTCCGGAAAAATGCAACGAGTTGTACATCAAGGACAGACGCGTGGACATTCTGGTGGGTGGTCCTCCGTGTCAAAGTTTCAGCATTGCTGGGAAACGCGACAAAAATGACCCAAGAAATGCTCTCTTCATGGAGTACGTCAAATATTTGGACTATTTCGCACCGCGCGCGTTCATCATGGAAAATGTCATTGGCATGCTTTCAAAAAAAACGGCAAGCGGCGAAAACGTCATTGACATCATAATGGAACAGTTGGGCAAAAACTACAATTGCAGAATCAACAAATTGTATGCGAGTGATTTTGAGGTCCCGCAAAACAGACGACGCATCATCATCATAGGACTTCGCAAAGACTTGGGCATGGTGCCAGACGCCCCCGAACCCATTGCAAAATCAATTCAAGACAGAATCCCCGTCAAAGCCATTTTGATCCCAAAGGATGAGGTTGAACCCAAACATTATTTGAGTGAAAAAGCATTGGCAGGAATCGCAAATAAAAAGGAGGTAAGCAAGGGAAAGGGGTTCGGGTTTGGAGCCCAAATGCTGGATTTTGAAAAGCCGTCATATACTATTCCTGCAAGGTATTGGAAAGACGGGTATGATGCATTGGTTAGATACAACGAAAAAGAAATCAGACGGTTGACAATCGTTGAATTGAAGCGGATACAAAGTTTTCCGGACGAATACATCATGGTTGGTTCAAACAAGGACATCATCATGCAAATCGGAAATGCGGTGGCTTGCAAGTTCGCGTATCATCTTGGCAAGCACATGATCAATATACTTCAGTGATCAAACTATCCCAAAACGCGTTTTTGGCTCTAAACACATGACGCCATCGCCCCTTCGGTTTGGAATATCCGTCGTGATATATGATTCCTTTTTTCAATTCATCAATCCATGTGGCGAACGTGATTGGCTTCCCAAAACATATTTTAACATATGCATTGTTTTGCTTTATGCATTTGAAGAACCCCTTGTTGTTGAATTTTTTTTCAATCGCATTTTTCAATGAGTCTGCATTCCATCGCATGATGGGGTGCGGCGTTTTATTCAGATCCAACTCATCCTTGTTTTCGCGTTTGTCGTGCACATAATCATAAATGACATACACATTGTTATTGTCATCCGTGCGCAGCCCTTGGCCACCATGATTGTATTCGGCTGGTGATTTGAGAAATGACCAACCTCCCATGGTTGGAACATCGGTGTTTTTTCGGAAAGCGTATTTGCGGAAGAATGCTTGTTTGTGTTTTGTAAATTGTCCGCTTGGTATTGCAATCCCATCCACATAAAACGTGTCGGGTGCTTTGTCCACAAACGTTGTCACACTATCACCTGTTTTCATTTCCCAACCGGGGAAGTCGGGTTCATTTTTTGAATTGTGTTTTATCCCCATTTTGGTTTCCAACCAGTGTCCGTATTTCCCAGAATGGTTTGCATTTTGTCCGTCTAAATCTATGGGGACATTCCTCACCTTATCAAATCTTTTTTTGATTACATGTATGTCATCGTCACATTCGTGGTTGCTGTTGCTGTCGCTTGTTTGCATGCTCTGAAATTATATAATAGTAATATAATTTCATTCAATTTTTAACATAATGCATTATTCACATTGAATTTTCATTGAATTTTCATTGTCATTTTCATCGCATCAATTGCATCAATCGCACCATCGTATATAAATAAAAATTGATTTAAAAATGCGTTGTAAATAAATGCAACACACAACGACTGAACATGCCAACTCTAAGGTTTGTGGATTTGTTCTGCGGTATTGGTAGTTTTCATTATTCATTCAAAAAATTGGGATGGCAGTGCGTGATGGCGTGCGACATAGACAAGGCGGCAAAAGAGACGTATCAAACAAATCACGGGTTGTTGCCGTTGGGTGACATAACCACGATTGAACCAAAAGATGTGCCCACATATGATGTGCTGTGCGCAGGATTTCCGTGCCAGCCATTCAGCCAATGCGGACAGCACAAGGGATTTGAGGACGAGAGAGGGACGCTCTTTTTCAACATCATGAAGTTTGTGGAACATCATGCGCCGTCCATCGTGATTCTAGAAAATGTGCAGGGGTTGCTGGCACACGATGGCGGAAAAACTTTTGAACGAATCAAAAACGACATTCAAGCTGCAAACTACACGGTTGTGCACAAGGTCATCAAATGCAGTGATTACGGGCTGCCTCAAATGAGGAAACGTTTGATCATTCTTGGAATTCGCAACGATTCCGCGCTCATCCAACATGTTGACAAATTGCTTGATTTTGATGCATACAAAAAAAATACGACCCTCTCTGAATTACTGGGCAAACCTTTTGAAAAATCGGTTGCGTACACCATTCGGTGCGGTGGAAAAAATTCCCCGATTGATGACAAGCACAATTGGGACGGTTACATGGTGGACGGAGCGGAATACCGATTGACCAAAGAGGATTGTTTGAAACTACAGGGATTTGACGCCGAATTCAAATTGTGCGGGAGAGAAATGGACAAATGGAAACAATTGGGAAATACCATACCCACTATATTCACCGAAATAATTGGCCGCAATATTTGCAAATATTTATTGGAGCATTAGATAAGTGATCGCAGCAGTGAAATCAAATCATTAAGACTCAATTTGAATTTGCGGTCATCCTTTTTTTTGGGTTCGCAGGTCATGATTTTTCGGGTGTCCGATTCTTGGAACCGTTCTGCAGGTGGAGGATCATTCATCGTCAAGAATATGAACAATTTTGGAGCATGCACAAATGACCATTTTTGGTCTTGATTCCATCTTTCACGAGCAGACGTTTTGAGGCTCAAGACACAAGGGAAGTCGGATATGTGTTTTCCAATTTCAATGTTTGTGCCAACCACTATGTCCAAGATGTGATTGCATTTGTCCTTGATGCCAAACCCAATCACGTTGCCATTCGCATCTATGGTGACTTGCCGTTTGAACGGGATTGAATTGGTATGCAGCATGTCCTCCACGTGTTTTTCAAAAAATGCACCATTTGCCTGCATGTTCGATTGGTGATGCGATATGGCTGCGTTGTAAATTTCGTCCCAAACCTCCTCTGAAATGCCCAACTGCGGCATTTTGCTCATCCAGTTCTCTCGTTTTTGTTGTTCGTGCGCATGATATGCTGACATGATGCGATCGTTTTCATCCAGTTTAGTGGCATCTTCAGGTGCAGGATGAGGCGCCTTGGTCTTGGCCTTGGTCTTGGCTTTGACATTTGCACCCACTACTAACTCCAGTATCTGATTGAACAAGGATTCAATGGATGTGACATCTGCTGGCAACGCATTGTGACGCTTCAATAATTCGGCGAATTGTTGAAGGGATGCGGACTGCATGGTGTGATTGCTGGTTTGGATTTAAAATCACGATTAATGTGTTCAATTTTTTAAATATATTGCATTCATTTGTGCACCTCATCGTGGCACCTAGTGCAGAGCGCCATCAAGTTGGCCACGTGGTTTTTC
>Ga0214917_10003119_pt1 | contig 19481 bp, 18 predicted proteins | sample LL_1208_BB_MetaG_FD_177983 | JGI IMG/M metagenome (GOLD analysis project Ga0214917, IMG submission 177983) | Freshwater microbial communities from Lake Lanier, Atlanta, Georgia, United States - LL_1208_BB | ecosystem: Environmental > Aquatic > Freshwater > Lake | place: USA: Georgia | collected...
TTTCACACCATTTGGATCCGATGAAAGGCAATACTGCTCTCCAGGTATAAATCTACCAGTCTGCCTCCTGTCTCGCGCGAACAATTTTACTTATCGAGAATATCACACTTCAATGGATAATAAGAATATAATGCACTTTGGAAACATTATAAAAACAGCTGAAACTCTTTATAAAGCGATTGAGCTCACAGGCAAAAACAATAAACTAACAAACAAGCTGTCTTGCGGAGAGCCGTTTTTTACAAGGCATAAATTATATCCAACCACATCTACCGGAAATGCTGTAAGTCATGGTCTGGACAAAAAACAAGAAGCCTATGTTTGGATAATGAGCCTTTGTGATGGGAAAAAAGATTTAATCACTATTGCTGAGGAGAGCAAAGGAGGAATCGAAACAATAATTGAAGCTAGCAATAATCTCTTGACGGCAGGACTTTTGGTGCAAAAACGACATAATAGTCGCTCAAAAATATAAAAAAAGACCGCCTGTTCTTTATAAAGATATTTGTTACTCCGTAAAAGACCTTTCATATCTAGCTAATTCAATTTTCCGAATTCTGCTGAAAGAAAGGTTGCAGAACATATTCCGCTTTGTAAAAATACGCTATGAAAAGTGAATCCAAAAAAATACTAATCGAAAAAATAACGCCTATCTTTCGTGATATATTTGATCAACCGACGCTTACAATTAGCGAGGAAACAAATGCTTCGAGCGTTAGCGGTTGGGATTCATTTGCGCACATTAATATGATCGTGGCACTTGAAAACGTATTTGATATAAAATTCTCCACAAGAGAGCTGGGCGAGATGAAGTGTGTAGGTGATTTACTTCGCCTTCTTCAGTTAAAAGGCGTATCTGGTTAAAGGGGTGCCTGCGTGTCTGTAAAAAACTATTTACTTTCTGATCTTTCAAAGGGCCAAATTGAGAGTATTTCCACGAAAATTACCATTGAAGATGTGAATGCCTTCGCGGCCTTGTCTGGTGACATTTCGCCGGTTCATTTGTCTGATGACTTTGCAGTTAAAAAAGCTCTGCCCGGCCGAATAGCCCACGGGCTACTTATTGGGGCACGAGTCTCATCTCTTATTGGCAATTCTCTGCCTGGTGCTTTTGGAATTCTTCAGTCTTTTGATATTGAATTTCGATCCCCTCTGGTTCCACCTCAAGAAATTCAGATTCAGGGCGAAGTGACCAATATCTCAGAAGGGACAGGGCAAGTTTCCTTAAGTATTATAGTCACAGCATCTGGAAAGCTTATTGCGAAATGTAAGGCTAAAACTATTGTAAGTCTAGGGACTCAAACAGCGAACATATGAATTCAAGTGCCTTTAATGAACTATTTCGAATTTTGCAAAAGCGATATCCCAATTACGCGTCCCTTTGGGGTAAAAGCCTTGAAGAATTCGGAAACGAGTGGGAAAAAGAAATCTCAGATAACATTGAGCGTGTATTTGGAGTTAATCCAAATCCAAGTTGGGACGAAGCAGTCGAAGGGTATGCCGAGTTTTGTACCGAAGCGTTAAGAGCACAGGTTTTCTTTGAAAAAAATGGACGCTATCAAGCAAGCAACTACCAAGATGTGCTTAAAGCTTGTTACCACTCTGCGGACTACATGCAAAAACGCTATCTTCCCGGCCAATATCTGTCACATTCCATTTGGCCACATCATCAGCGAATGCTACGCCACTTTGTTGGAGAGTTACTTCCAAAAATCTCTAGTGACGTTTCGATGTTCTATGAGGTCGGTGTGGGGTGCGGAATGTACTCTCAATTGACACTAAAACACCTTAAGCAAGTTTGTGGTGTAGGATACGATATCAGTGATTATGCTCTTGATTTCACGATGAGAATTATCAAAGCCCACGATCTGCAAAACCGATACAAAACGATTAATCAAGATATCATATCAAGACCAATACTTAAAAAATGCGATTTTGTGATCAGCCAAGAAGTGCTTGAACATTTGGAAAATCCGCAAGAGTTCATTCATGGCTTATATTCTGCAGTGCGGCCAGGAGGTTGGTCTTATATTACTGCCGCAATCAACGCGGCTCATACAGACCATATTTATTTATATCGTTCAGCCGATGAAGTCCGGAAGCAGATTGAAAATGCGGGCTGGTCTGTTGTGGATGCTCAAATCGAATGTAACTATCCGGAGAAGCCAATTGAGAAGCGACCAACTATTGCAGGCTTTCTTTCTAGAAGATCTTGACCGAATTAAATGATTTACTGGTTCGGCTAAGGACTCAGTCTGAGAAAGGCCGCTTCGATTTGGCATGGAGTGCGCTGCGAACACTCGTATTAAAGGATGTTCCATTATTTGAACTAAAGAAAATTAACCGAATATTAGTTGGGAGCCAAGCTGGATGGAATGAGTTTGTTAAAAAAAAGTGCAAAAGAGTCGCAATTCTCGGAGGATATACTACCCAGCCTATTCGTGAGCTTATGCTTCCAGCATTACTTTCCGAAGGCTATTGGGCGGAGGTATACGAAGGAAACTACAATAGTTTTGAAACTGAGCCCCTTGACTTAAACTCAGGCCTTTTTCGTTTTAAGCCGGACATTGTAGTAGTCGCAACAGGATCAAAACACATAGCATCCTTTCCTGATTCTGGATTAGATGATAAAATAGTTTATAATTTAGCGGACCGTGAAATAGAACGACTCAGAATTCGTTGGAATGCCATTAAGGCAGGTTCAAATGCAACTATCATTCAACATAATTATGAACCGCCTGCGACGCTGACTCTTGGGCGACTTGAGGGGCGCTATTCGTGGTCCAAGACAAACTTCGTTCATAGGCTAAACTCCAAACTTTGGGAGTGCGACGGGAAGGAAATCCGAGTTCTAGATATGTATCAGATGGCAGTGGAATCTGGCAGGCAAAACTGGCATTCTCCGCGGTGGTATTATCACAGCAAGCATGGCTTCAATCCACAGATGGTATCACAGTATGGCTGGGCCCTGGCAGGCCTTATGCGAGCAATTCTTGGAAAAACAAGAAAGTGCTTAGCTTTAGATCTCGACAATACCCTATGGGGTGGGGTTATCGGGGATGATGGGCTGGCAGGAATTAATTTAGGAAACATTTCCCCAGAAGGTGAAGCATTTTCAGCCTTTGGGATTTACTTAAAACATCTGAAACACCAAGGGGTGATTTTAGCTGTTAATAGCAAGAATGATTTAGCTGTAGCAGAAAGTGTTTTTAGGAATCACGAAGAGTGCGTGCTAAAATTGGAGGACTTCTCGGCATTTGTTTGCAACTGGCAAAGCAAATCCTCCAATTTGAATCGAATTGCCAATAGTCTGAATATTGGGACGGAAAGCATTGTATTTGTTGATGATAACAAGGCAGAATGTGAGGAGGTACGGTATGCACTGCCAGAAGTCAATGTGATTGAACTTTCAGGCGATCCAACATCTTTTGCTGATCAAATAGAGAGGCTTCACCTGTTTGCTCCATTAGATATGACAGCAGAAGACTTACGCAGGCAAGAGTCCTACAAGGCAACAAAGGAGATCTCTGAGTTAAAGTCGTCACCCGAAACGTTATCCTCATATCTTGAGAATCTAAAAATGCGCGCTAATATAAGGCCCGCAAAAACTGAGGAAATTCCTCGCATCAATCAGCTACTTCAAAAGACAAACCAATTTAATCTAACAGGAAAAGACTTTCAAAATGAATCTCTTGAATCACTACTCTCCTCAAATAATAGTGTTATATTAGTAGCTCATCTTGAGGATCGTTTGGCAATTCATGGCTTGGTATCTGTGCTTATCGGGCGTATAGAAAAAAAGTCCCTTTGGATTGAAAACTGGGTTATGAGTTGCCGAGTTTTCACTCGAACACTCGAAGAGGCGATATTTCTTTCTCTTCTCGACATTGCGAAGGCAAAAAAATGCTCGGAAATATGTGGGCAATTTCTTCGAACAGAAAAAAACGACTACGTAAGTAATCTTTATGAACGCCTTGGCTTTAGGCTTGCTGGAGAGGAATATTTCTTCCAAATAAAAGATGAAACACCGTCAATCAGCACAAAGATAAAATACAAAAATGGTTAGATAATTCGAAAAAACGAATGCCGGATTATTCAAAAAAAGACTTTGTCGCTGCACTAAGACAAGCTGGAATCTCATCGGGTCAAATTGTGCTCTCCCATAGCAACATTGGGTTCTTTGGGATCCCAAGCGAGGGAAACGACAGGGAAACTGCAGATCGGATCGTCCTTGAGGGGTTTCTTGATGTGCTTGGGAAGTCCGGAACTCTCATCGTGCCAACATTTACCTACTCTTTCTGCAAAAATGAGACATTCGACCCCGATTCAAGTCAATCAACCTGTGGCCCTTGGTCTGAGTATGTGAGAACCCAATCAACTGCCCGTCGGTCGCTCGACCCTCTTTTTTCTGTTGCCGCTATTGGGAAGCAATCACGTGAAATGACAAAAGATATGCCTTTAGAGTGCTTTGGAAAAGGAAGTTTCTGGGAAAGGTTTCTTCGTGCGGATGGAGTGATCTGCAATCTAAATGTTTGGGTAATCTCAACATTTATTCACTATATTGAAAAAAAACTTAATGTTCCATATCGCTATGACAAACTCTTCCAAGGGACTCTCTCTCTTGGTGGAAAAATAAACCAAGGTAGAGCAGTCTACTTTTGTCAGGATGGAAGTAATCCAGACACAAGAGCTTCAACTGAGCTGTTCGATGAAATCGCATTAACCTCAGGCTTGGCTGTAAAAATACCCGTAGGAAGAGGTTACATTACGAAAATAACAGCTCGTGACGTTGAAAGGCTTATACGAAAGACTTTTGCTAAACAACCTTACTTTTTAATTGAAGCAGGAAAGAGCAAGCGTGCCCCCAGATTATTAAAGCCAGCCGCAAAGAGGCGAAATCTCCAATGCAATCCTTCCATGAAAGGTATTATTGCGAGTCTAACCTCAAGTAAAAGGGATATCATTTCTGATGGCTATGATTCCTCTTTAATTGCGTTAGCGAATGTAATCCCTATGAAAATTTATGAGTACCCAACTGGAACTAAAACATCTTCATCTTTTGTCCCCGAGAAGTGGACCTGTTACGAAGGCTATTTGCAAACAAAAATGGGAGAAAGAGTTCTGGACTACAAAAAGTCTCCTTTGCACGTAATGAGCTATTCGAAATCTTTTGTCGGTGAAGTTTCACGGAAAGAGCTATTCCGACACCTAAAAGTGCACCAGAGAAATCCTTTCGCTGTGCCGTATTATTCAGCCTTGAATGAGCACACATGGGGTTTGTGCTGCTCCCAGGAAGTCAAAAAAACCCTTAATAACACGAGCTATAAAGTGTGTATAAGGGCAGAACATAGCTACGGAATGTTGAAGGTCGGAGAGGTTGTAATTCAGGGGCACAGCGATGATAACTTGTTGCTTTTCGCGCACCTTGACCACCCTGCTCAGGCCAACGATGGGTTGAGTGGGGTCGCAGTTGGTATCGAAGCCATGCGGCGTCTTATGGCTGGTCCAAGGCCTAGATATACAGTTCGATTTCTAATAGTAAGTGAAGGTATTGGGCTTTCTGCTTGGCTTACAGACAATAGCAATACTCTCAAAAAAACGCAGACAGCGCTTGCTCTGGATATGCTTGGTCTAGATTATCCGCATATACTCGAACACTCACAAAAAAAGAATACATTATGGGGAAAACTAGCTTTTAATGCGTTAAAAAGTGTGGACGTCGAAGCAGTTAATGTGGGACCAACCCAAAAAGATTACGAGCAGCATGAATCTCGTGAAATTCATGTACATTTTCCAATTCATTCACTCTACAGACATGCAGCACCCGACGGCCAGGTCAAAGGAGTTCCATTTCCTCAGCATCACACCAGTGATGATAATGCATCGCTAATATCAGAGAAATCTTTGGCGACGTCAGCTTTGATTGTTCAAAGAATATTGAATGTGTGGAATAACAAAAAACAGGGGGAAGCCAGCAAGCCATCATCAGGGGAAAGTAGCTAAAAAGAAATGAATATCATTTGTTTGGCGTTGTACGATGTGCTTTGGGGTCAATCCAAAGCTCAGGCACTACTTTTAAAGATTTTAAGGGAAAAAAAGGAAAATAATATTATCTACTTATCCTGCATGCGATACATACAAGGGTATTGCAATGCGATGGCAAATAGAATGGTAGATGTAGGGGCCCCCGGCAAACTCAAAGACAAGATCTGCGAAGAATGCTGCTCGAATTCCAAGCTTGTAACAAAAGCGCTGAAGATTGAGCTAAAAAGCCTTGATGAAATAATCTTACAGTCACCGCCAAAGAATACTAACAAATCTCAGCTGATCCGATGGGCTTTGTATGAATCAATTATTCTGACAAAAAGTATAAGTAAAAAGCTCAGTCGAACAGGAATGGCCATCTTCAAACTCATCTCAAACAACAGCCAAAAACTATCTAGCAAGATCCAAAGCGAACTCGATCTGGAAAAACCGTCCTTAGCGTTAACGCAACATACAGCGTACACTTATAATCGACTTTTTAATGAGGAGTGTAAAAAAAGAGGCATTCCTTGCTACTCGATCAATAACAGCCTTAATATATCGCATCCCAACACCCATATATTACTTTTTCGAGATAGCCCTATTGACTTTTACAGTGCGAGCATAAAGGAATGGCCTAAGTATAAAAAAATCCCATTAAACAAAAGCGAAGTGTTGCAGTGCACAAGTCATCTGCATTCGCTTATGAACGGCAAAGGCTTTGCCTATTCACGGAAAATTGTCAAACAACTGGGTAGAACTAGCCGAAATAAAACAAAACACATAAGTGTCTTCCTGAGCAGCTATGATGAGTTAATGGCAGCAAAGTTTTCGGGTTTAGGTCTAATGAGCTCAAGTAAGGTGTTTAAAGATCAATTAGAATGGATCAGGTGGATCTTTAAGTTTGCCGCAAAACAAGAGAACTGGAGATTTACCATACGGCCGCACCCAAGAGAGTTTATCTTGAATCAAGCAGGAGAAATCTCAGAGCATGCAACACAACTAATTTGCATATTCAAAAAGAAACCTAACAATGTAATAATAAATATGCCGAATGAGGGGGTTGCTGCATATGACCTTTTATATGATAGTGACATTGTTTTATTTTCATGGTCAACAGTTGGACTAGAAGCCTCAATGTTGGGGATTCCGGCAATCACTTATTTCCCAGAAGCGTTATTGCATCCTCCTGAGCTAGTAATTGCAGCCAAAAATAAAAAAGAACTGAATAAATATATTGTTCGCGAAGCTGGCGAGGGATTGAACATCTCGAGATCCGTTCAAGCACTTCGATGGGTAAACTACCTTTATAATGCTTCTTCTGTTGAACTTGCAGGAAAAAACTCTATCTTGAAACGATTTGCTTTCAAGCTTCTGAAAAATCTACCATTTAATAAAGAACTAAAAAGAGAGCTCGAGATTAGACTTAGCTGTACAGCTAGTAAGGAAAAAAGACAAATTAATACAATGTTTGCGAGAGGAGATCGATCCTTGCAATATCTCTACTTTAAAAGCCGTACTAGGGAGATTCGATCGAATGAAATAAAGAATGTTAAGGATTCACTCATTTCACTTTTCACTGACTATACAAAACTATCAGGGAAAAAAAGCTGCCGATATCAAGAGTTTATTGAAGAAATTTTTGTCTGAAAGTAAACCATTACAATCATAGGTCTTTCAGCAAGCCTTCAAATGTTTCATTCCTTAGGGGGAACTCATTAAAGTTCTTCGACGGCTTTGTTATGTGATAGTGGTAATAACTAAGAGTGAGTTGGCTTAACGAATAGTAGCATGCGTTAACATATGTGTCTGGGAAAAACTCCAAAACTTTCAATTCCTTTGAAAAAAGAACGCCAGAAAATCCAGCTCCATGCGGACCTATTGCCAGCTCTAAATGCTGGAACAGTTTTGTTTGCTCAAGAAATGTCATTTCTTCGAGGCGGACTACTACTATTCGGGCTTTGTCTAAAACCCTCTTGATTTGTTCATTTAATCTAATATGTCGAGAGACACTAGATCCGCGGTCAATCCAAATTCTTTTAGGAAGGCCGGGATTTAAAGTGGGAATACAAAACTTTTCTCTAATAAAATCTGCAACCCACTCCGGCGTGTCGCCACTTGAGGCTTCGCAAGGAAGGGAGGGGACATATAGTTCTGAAAATCTCACATGGGGTGTTTTATCCAGTGCGACTACGCGACCCAAGGGAATGCCCAAAAGAGACAGTGATTCTCGAACAAAAGGGCGATTTAGCGTGTTAACAACCCACCAATCAGGTGGTCTTCCGGTTCCCAATGCTTTAGCGAAGATTTCAAGACGGGGCAGGGCATCCGTTAACCAGTGAAAGTAAGTGTCAGCGCCGGTACAGGCGAGAAGCAGTGCCGTGCCCTGATATTCCGTACATCGTGGCAATCGAAATTGGCGGTAAGCAAAATGATCTAAACCCGGATGTCCCCAATCCAAGGAGACATCGGAAAGCATCCGGTCAGCTGAAGTTAGAACTGCCACAGTGGGGCCAAGAACCCGGCCCCGCGGCACTCGGGCAAGGTAAGTGGGAGTTTGGGGTGCGACTGGAATATCAAAAGCCGGATGGGGCTTGCAACCGATGGGAATGGCCACTTTGTTGCGAAAAATCTTCCCCTCTGGATGGACAGGAATAAGTTCTGGAAGCTCATTTTTTGATTCCTCTGCCACCTGCACCATTTTCGCTGGGGGTAGTCTGGGGGGGCCAAACCGGGTGGAATCTCCGGGCCATCCCATGGCCCATCGTAGAAAAGGCCGTCTCAAATCCCTAAAGTTCATAAGTCGTTAAGGGAGCAAGTGTCCAGATGCTCAGGATAATGATTCTCCGAAGAAATCCGGTAAAATTCGTTATTTCCAAGAAAAGAACAGAAATAGGGAAGAGTGCTCCAACCGCCTACTAAACGCCTGCAGCGGCTCATGATAAAAAGATCCTCGCCCAACTCCCGTGGAATCCCTTCCAATGCCTCGTTTGGGAAAACGCCCTGCGCCACAACCTCGTCAGAACAAACCCAAGTGCGGATTTGGGGGCTCCAAATATTCCAGGCTTTAGAGGAGAGATTTTGGGCCATTGCTTGAGAAGAAAGATAGTATTTACCTTCGTTCCATTCCCGAAAATCTCCCTGCCGGATGTGAATAGCCAAGCTGTCTTTTCCGGCTCCCATGGCAGCCGCAAATTCACGGGAAAGCATCGGAGCGACTTGGGCGCGAACTCGAAAAAAAGACCTGATTTTTGTGGCATGCTTTTTGACCAGCGCTGGACAGCGGTAAGGGTAGCCCCAAAGGATAATCCATCTGGATTGACGGGTGAGGGCGGAAAACTCAGGGGAATCCAACCGGTAGACTGGTTTGTTCTCCATATCCAAAACCGTGAGCCATCGATTCTGGATCGGGGGTTTTCCTCGGCGACTGCGGATCCAGTTTTGAATCGGTTTCCGAAAGGCTCGGAACAGCCAGCGAAGGTCGATCGGGAAGAATCTTTTCGGATATCTCCCCAGAGGGTTCAGATGCAGACCTTCAAAATAGTGGGCGGCTGGGAGAATGCTAAGATTGAGCACCCGGCAACCATGCTCCTCCGCCGCCGCGATCACGTGGGAGAAAAGAATCAATCTGTTGCCCAGCCGGCCGGTCTGGTCAGCAAGAATTAGGGTGGCTGGCATTCTTCAGATTAACAGAAAGGGCCGCATTTTCTAAGCCAATCTTGCTTGATCAGAAAATACAAAAGTGAAAAAGCGTTGTCGAATCAACCCCAAAACGATGATCAAACACTTTCGCGACGGGCAAAAATATTGATCTGGGCATCCATTCCTTCAATCGTTTCGGCAAAAGCCCAAAAATCTCTCGGGGTGAAGTGGTTTTGAATCCAATAACGGAAGCCCTCCCTAGACAAACAACCAAGAATGGCATCCAGCTCCTGGAGATGATTCTGGAAGGAGTGGTATTCAATAAAAACAAACCGGGCATGACGCAGGTAGCGGGTGGCTGCCAGCACCGCCCCCTCCGCGCCTTCAATGTCTATTTTTAAAAAATCCACAGGATCGGCCAGAAGCTCATCAAGACAAATTCCCTTCACCTTGATGCTGGAGGCAGAAGTCTGCAGAGAATGCCCCAACCGGCCGGAGTCCCCTTGGTGTTGGTAAAAGTCATGCGTTCCCGGCCGGGCGGCCAATGCAAGATTCAGAAGGGATGTCTGCGAATTTTTATGGGGACACAGGTTGTTCTCAAGGACTTTAAAAATCTCCGGATCCGGCTCCAAGGCGGTGAGATGGCAGCCTGGGTAGGTTCGGAGAAAAAAAAGCGAGGCGAGGCCGACATTGGCGCCGCAATCCAGAATACGTGGAGGGTTGGGGGAATTAGGGAAACGGTAAATCTTTTGCTCAAAAATTTCGTGGTATCCCCAAAAAAAAGACAGTGAATCGATCACCTGGAATGGATGACCGGCTAGTTTCACTGAAAAAGGTTGGTGCCTTGGGCATTTCAGAATTCTTTTTAATTCCATCTTAGAAAGAAGCCTGTTCGACAATCGAGGCCATGGAAAAAAAATCATGAGAGGGATTGCTCCGGCCTTTGTCCGACCAAAAGCACCTGTGTCCACGAGGTCTCCCACCATCCGTAGCACCGACAGAGTAGATGAAACAGAGATGAGCCAAGGAGCTTGGACCACATTTGAAAACGGGGAGGCCATTTATGGATAAAGGGTTCGCAGGAAAGAACACGAAAGCCGGCATCCTGGGCAAGGTTGGCAATAGCCTGAGGGCTCCAGCTAAAGAGGTGATGATTGGGGTCATTTTGGCGAAATCGGATCCGGATGGTTTCGCAAGGAACCACCAAAATCAGCAAGCCTCCTGGGCGCAATTTTTCTCGGATTTGACACAAAGTGGGATAAGGGTTTAGCACATGTTCAAGCGCATTGTTGGAAATTACTCGGTCAAAAGATGTCGGAGAAACCTGGCCAAGGTCTGGAACCGTTGGGACCCCGAGGTTTTGAGCTGCACGTCGAGCCTCTGGGTTGATTTCAACACCAAGCTTTCTGCGGCCGGGCAGGTTAGCCAAGAGGGATCCAGCACCGCAGCCAAAATCAAGAACATCAAGTTCTGGAGAAAGCCATGGTTCGAACTTAATCCGGTTGGCCCAGCCTCCGAACTCCCCGATTGGGGTGTGCCAATTCAAGTATTTCCTGCTGTAACGATTTTCCTTTGCGGGGGATTGCTTCATGGTTGCGAGCAAAAGCCAGCAGTCCCTGGGGCTCCCTGTTTCAGCATAGTTCCAAGGAATCCTTTAGTGCCTAATCAAGATGCGGTGCATCCAGCTTGGCAGGCTTTGGCGTGCTTTTTCCTTCCAGGTTTTCTTTTTAGAAATCCAGCCGTAGTGGTGCCAAAAGGCGTCCGCGCGGCTTACGGCAAAACGGAGAAGGAGCTCCTTATGGGGGCCCTCCTCAGGTACCACAAAAATGATGTCGTCGATCACTTGCAGAAAGCGCGGGCTTGGCCAAGAGCGAAAATGTTCCCAAATCTCCCGTATGCCGGGCCACTCATCGGGTTTGTTAGGAGGAGGGGGAGCAGAGAGAAAAAGCCTGGCATCATCGATCAAAATCACATCCTTGGGTCTTTGCCGAAGGGCTGTGAGCTCCCCCAGAAGGGGGCATTGGCCGACCTCCCCTGCCGAGCCAGTCCCGCAGAAATGCGCATCCAGCCAAAAAAACAGTGGTTCATTCGGGAACTTTGCCACAATGGATGGCAGGGTTGCAGCGGAATCACCCCAATGGCAGGTGACGTTGGGCCGACCCGCGAGAAGAGCGGAAGACTCCTCGTAATTTGCACGGAATTTTTCGACGGTGTGAACTTGCGGAAAAACTTCCGAGGCCCAGCGTGTGGTCCCTCCCTTGAAGGTCCCGGTTTCAATAAAAGCCGCAAAAGGGCTTTGGGCATGCAGCCTCTCGGCCAATTCTCGGGGAGGACCTCCATGCACAATTCCCATAGAAATACACTATTCCATGGCGCGAATTAACAAAGGCAGAAATTCTGCCCCACAAGGCAAGGTTCCAGTGGTTCTTTTTATCCACAAAAGAACCTGGCACTTGAGGCGGGTCTTGAAAGGGATCTGCGGGTACCGGCCCATCCGGCTCTTTATTTTCGCCGACGGATGGGCGAAGGGAAATCAAAGCGAGAAAGTGGCATGTCAAAAAGCGCGCAGGTTGGTGGAGGACGAGATAAAATGGCCCTGTCGAACCTCGTTCCAATTCTCCTCAAAAAAAATGGGGTTAAAGCCCAGCGTGGAAAAGGGATTGCGATATGTGTTTTCCAAAGTACCGGAGGCAATCATTCTGGAGGACGACTGTGAGGCCGGCCCCGAATTTTTTGCCTTTTGTGAGAAAAATCTCCGTGAATACCGTCAGAACCCCCAGGTGCTGAGCATTTCGGGAAGCTGTTTTGTTGATAATAAGGTTCCCATTCTCGGCCGGGCATACCTTTCCCGTTACCCCCACTGCTGGGGATGGGCCACATGGAGAAGGGCCTGGAGGGAATACCAGGGAGGGATGCGAACTGGGACCCTGTTAAGCATCCTTCATCGCCAAGCGTTCCCAGCCCTCGAAAGAGCACATTGGTCTCGGGTAGCCACGGAGCTAGCTCAAGGGAGGATTTCTAGCTGGGCCTATTTTTGGATTTGGACGCATTGGAGGATTGGGGCGAGGGCCCTCACTCCAACCGTGAACCTAGTGAGGAACATCGGATTTGATTCGACTGCACGGCACACGCGGGAATTGGCAACTCCCCTTGCGGTCCGGAGCGGAAATCGCAAACAAGTTTTGAGGGGGAACGTTCTCTCTCTCAAACAAAGTGAAAATTTGGATCGATCTGTTTTCCGCAACCATTACCTGCGCATGTCGGGTCGGCGGGGGTGCTGGGAAAAAATCATCGACCGCTGGCGGCGACTTTTTGTGACCTTGAGGCAAGCGGACTGATGAGAATCCTGTTTGTCCAAGATCATCTGCAAACCGGCGGGGCTGCAAAATGTGCTTTGCGGATGCAAAGGATTTGTCGGGAATTGGGACATGAAACCCTTGCTCTGCATGGGGATGAGGCTTCTCTGCCGGGCATCCTTTCACGGTGCCTCCATGGGAAGCCGCGGGGATTCCTGCGGTTGTGGGAAACTTTTCAGGTGCGGGACAAGCAACAGTCTCGACGCCGTGAAAGGGCGGAGAAGAAGCTTCTTCATCTGTTGAAGGACGAAAGTTTCGATTTTGTGTGGTTTCACAATTTCTCAGGCGCACGGAAGTGGGGGTGGACAGAGAGATGGATTGAAATGGCGCTGCAACGCTCAAAGGTGGTGATCACACTCCACGATATGGAGTATTTGGGGGTGGGGATGCCATATGTCTGGGATCGCCCTTTACATCCGTCTCGCTTCGCCGGCCTAGATCCCGGCACGGCAAAAGAGTGGAATCGAAACGGCAGACTACGAATTAATGCCTGTTCAAGGTGGTTGGGACAAATGTGCCATAAGCTTTACGATCTGCCTTGCGGACAACTGCCGGTTCCGCTCTGGGAGGAGGACTTTCATAAAACAGCAAGACGACCCGGGGCAGGTGCAGCAATCCGATATTTGCTGGCCGCCGAACTTTTGGATGATCCTAGAAAGAATATTCTTCCGACAATCCATCTTCTGCAGGAAAATCAAATTCTTGAGCGGACCAATAGTGTTTTGCTTTGTTTGGGGCGAAACTTTCCCGAGCGTTTGCGGGGCCCACGGGTAATTCCCCTGGGGCATGTGGAAAATCGGGCACGATATCGACAAATCTACGACAAAGTTGATTATTTGTTGCATCCGTCCCTTTTGGATAATTTTCCACTCTTGATCCAAGAAAGCTTGGCTCAAGGTTGTCCCGTGGTGGCCTTGGACCGTGGTGGAGTGAGTGAGATGGTCATTGAGGGACGAAGTGGTCACCTTCTAGCGGATATTAGTCCCGGATCTCTGGGAAAAATATTTTTGAATATTTCCCGAAAAAGTGAGGCTCAGTATGAGGAGTTATCCAGGAGCTGCTTGGCTCTTGCGACGGATCTGTTCCTGGCGGATGGGCTTGCTCCGCGTTACGAGGCTTTTCTTGGGGAGGTTCTGCATGCCTAAGGCTATTTTTTGCCTATATTCTCGGAGCGACAACGCCGCGGAACAAACCCTGCAGAATTGGCAAAGGGCTTATTCGCGCCAAGGATGGGAAACCACGGTTCTGAGTCACGAACATGGCTCGGGGTTTGCCCATGAAATCCTTCTCGGAAGGCCCCGATGGTGGCCGTGGTTGACTTGGCGTCTGCATGGGGTGCGTTGTGTAAGCGAGGAAGTCGCCAAGCAGCCTGACTTTTTTATCGCCTGGTTTGGATTTCCCCGGAAAATTCTTGAAAGAATTCGTAGTAGCCCGCGATTGAAAGAATATGGGGATCGTCAACGTGTTGTGTTCGGGTACTCGGGGAAAGGAGGGCCCGACTCCATTGGCATTTTTCCAAACGAGCGAAAGTTTTCAGGTAAATCCAGATGCGGGATGGCGCGACCCAAGTTAAGCGCAGGAGAAACTTATGATCTCCGATGTGGAGGGGAAAAAAATCCCTATCACTGGCTAATGCATGCTCTCGTGCCTCTCGCCATCTGCCGTCGTCCCGAAAACTTTCAGGTTCTTCTTAATTCGGATCCCAACCCCATGCAACTCGGCTCCCTTCGAATGATCGGCATCGGTAGTGAGCAAATTCTAACTCAACCGCCCAGACGGCAGGCCGTGGGACTGCCCCAAAGATCGGTGGACCTTGCGGATGCAATTAAGATTCTGAGAGAACAGTTCGGCCACAATCGGGGTGGGGGCCCTCAGGCTTCGCCCATTTACATTTCCAGAAAAGATGCCCGTTACCGGCGCCTTATGAATGAGCAAGCGATTTTCTCGCTGCCAGAAAAGATCCGGCCACGCCCCGTTGTCATGTCTGAAAAGACCTGGGAAGAACAGCTGTTGATCTTTCAAAGCACCCGGATGATATGCGGGGTGCACGGCGCTGCATTTGTTTTTATCGTGTTTTCTCCTCAAGGAAGCACACTTATCGAGATGTTTCCCGGAGGTTACGAAAGAAACCACTTTCGCCACTTGGCAGATCTCTGCGGGGTCCGCTGGGAACGGATCGATTGCGAAATTATTGGTCGCCAAGGCCGGAGGTGTCGCGAAGCGGACCTCAGACTGGGGTGTGCGGGTTTGCTGGAGTTGGAAGCCCGCTTGGAGTCTCTGGTGTAATGAATCTGCGCTCCAAGGTTAGCCTCAACTTCATCGACACCCCATCCCAGGTGGAAAAGTATTTTCTCGGCCTGCTCGAAAAAAAGTATGAGGTGATCCGGGATGATACCCCAGAGTTTCTGATCTTCACCCACATCGGGCAACGCCACCGCCTCTATAACTGCACGAAAATCTTTTACTCGCAGGAAGTCTATCCTCCGGACTGGGGAGAATGTGACTACACGATCCACTCCTGCTGGTTTCCTGGGGAGAGGGCTCTTCACCTGCCTATCTTTGCTTTTGGCAGAGGCCTAGCTCCGTTACTGGGTTTACGGGGTGGTGAGAACCCCTGGCACCGCCGGTTCTGCGTTTTTTTGGCTGGTTACGATGATTCCTCTGTCCGTAATCGTCGCGAATTTCTGGAGGCTCTGGGGAGGTACCGCAAGGTGGACTCCTTCGGCAAAGCGCTGAACAACACTGGGATCAAGGCGGAGGATGGTTATTACCCGAAAATCGACTTGCTGTCGGGTTACAAGTTTCATATTGCTTTCGAAAACAAGCAACGTCCTGGCTGGTGTACGGAGAAACTTTATGACGCTTTTGCAGCTGGAACGGTCCCCATTTATTGGGGAGATCCGCGAGTAGAGGACTATTTCAACCCTCAAGCCTTTATTAACGCAGAAAACTTTCGATGCTGGGAAACCCTCGTTGAGTATATTGCTTATTTGGACCAGAACGAAGATCTTTACACCAAATATCTTGCTGCCTCCCCATTTCCTGGGCGAGAGGCGCCGACAATTTTTCAGGAGGAGCGAATTCTGGCTTTTTTCGAAAAAATATTTTCCAGCCAAGAGAAGCCGGTAGCCCAGCGGCGTTGGTTTTTTCCTCTTACCAAGTGGCGCCTGGCCAAACGGAACAAGCTACCCGGGGAGTAAGGCGAATGATCGGAATCCAGTATGCCGGGGGGCTTGGCAACCAGATGTTCCAGCATGGCTTCGCAAGAATTCTGGAAAAAAAATACGGGGTTCCTCTGGGAAGTTGGCATGGCACTCCTCCCGCCCTTCGCCCGTTTCCCGCCACCAGCCTGGGCCTTTGCGAGGAGGACGTGCGGGAGCCCCTATCTGTTCTACCTGAACAAAACTCGGGGGTCCAAATTGATCCCCAGCGGGAAAAGGAATTGGACTTGGAATCGCTGGGATCCTTACTGCGGAAAGGGGACGTCCTGCTGCACGGCTATTTTCAAAAGTATCACTACTACAGTGGGCAAGTCGCTTTTTTCAGGACGCTATTTCAAATGGAGCCCGTGAGGATCGAGCAAATGCCAGGCAACGAGGATTTGGTGATTTATATGCAGTCGTACTTCAATGTCGGGGTGGATTTCTTTTTGCGGGAAATTCCAAATGTTCCTTTCAAAAAACTTTGGATCATGGTCAACGATTTGGAGCGGGGCTGGGAGATGGTGGGGCAAATTCGAAAAAGATTTGGTGGGTGCATCGTACACCATGCATGCCACCTGAAGGATTTCACTTTCCTGCGGCTGTCGCCCAGAATGATCTTGGCGCCAAGCACCTTTGCCTGGTGGGCGGCGTACCTTTCGGAGGCAACCGACGTTGTGTTTGCTCGCCCGTCCTCGGGTTATGGCTCTCGAAGCCACGGGGTGGCCAGCCTGGAAATCACCGATGAGGCGCGGTTTCGTTACGTGGATTATAGAGTCTGACGGACGGCTTGGAGCAGTTCCCAAGCGGGCCTACGAAAACAGACAAATTCGGCCACGGCAAGCTGTTCAACGCGCGCTTTTTCATGCTCGGCTTGATTAGATTCAAAAAAATGCATTTTTTCCAAGGCTGAGCGGAAATCGGGCGTCACGGTCTGCGGTATAAAAAGGGAGCGTTGGACAAATGTGGAGGGATCTCCCAAGGCCAAGCAACCAGCCATAATGGCCTCCACCTGGCCATTCCCAGTTAGCGGGCCCCCTTGAAGGCGAAGGTAGTATTTGGAAGCGCGCAACATAGCGGTGACTTCAGACACACTACCCTGGGGTTTTCGCACCGTGCCCAATGCAGCGAGCTGCTTGCGCTGTTCCTCATCCAGCATGGCGAAAGTCTGGTGTTCGACCATGACTCCCTCCCTCCTCGATTGGGCAGTCCAGACCTGATCCCAGGAATAGGAAGACTGAAAGGAGTAGGGACATTCGATTGCCGCTGAGCTTAACCCAGGGCGGACAGCGAATCGGCGATGGGTGTGGGTCAGGGAAAAGGAGTAACCCTCTGGGGGATTGCGCCGGGCCCGTTTGGCGGTGGCCGTCCCTGGATCGGCGGGAAAATAAATCCAGCTGATCTTTGGATGCGAACGGATGATCCGTAAGGGGACGGAAGCATCAATAGTGATCACGACATCAAAATCGCCCCATGGGACCTCGTCGACTGTAACGGCCATTGAATGGGGAGTTTTTCCGGCGAATGGATGGGATGAGGGCAAGGGTTCATTTGGAAAATTTCGTGCACGCTCCAGATCCACCTCCCGAGTGGCAGGATTGCTTCCCACACTTTCCTCCCAGCAGCGACATTCAGGGGCGGAATCCTCATGCACCATCCAGAACTTCGCTTGTAGATCCACCACTAGGCCTAAGGGGCCAGTGCGTCGAAGACTTGAGCCGGCCGTGGACGCAGGTGCTTGACCTGGGGGTAGGCAATAGAGATCCCCATAAAGAGATTGTTTAATGACGGCTACGCGTAATGGGGCCCATTCCCGGGCTATCTGCTTAATTTCAGGAATGGAGTCTAGAGATTGTGGAAGAAAACGGGTTTCAACAGCATTCAAAAGTGGGCGCGGAAACGCAGGAAGATAAAATCGCCAACCTGGAAAAAGGGTTTTCATGCCGGACGGGAAAAGTCAGTGACAAAGAGGTTAAATGTCAATTTAACGTTTTCTTAAAAAGAAAATCGCGAGGCCAAAATGGCAGCCGAAATTTCCAGCCTTCATTTGAGCGTCGGCAGCGACGGGATGTTGGAGGGAGCCTCGATCATCCACGAAATAAAAATCCTCTATGTCAAACGCTGTTTCCACAAGACCTCGAAGGTAAGCGTAGGAAAAAATACGATGGGCATCGAATTCGATTCGAGACGGACCAAGAGGAACAGAAAAGTAAAAAAGCCCGCCTGGGTCGACCAGCCCAGTTAGATTGCGAAAAGCAATCTCATGGCCCAAAGGGTCGATGGGATCCCCGTAACGACCTAGGCCGATGTGCTCGAGAGTGTGGAGACAGGATAGCGAGTCGGTGGTTCCAAGATTCTCCAGATTACGGCTGAGAATATTGCCTTGCCGGTAAATCATGTTGGGAACTTCAGAGGGCATTGGCCGGATGTCTACGATCTCGATTGGACGAAAAGTAGCCACATGGGCACAGAAACCGTCAACTCGCGATCCCACATCAAGGTGGCGCTTGGGATTCCGACGGTAGATTTCACGAGCCACCAGCAGGTCTTGGTGGAAATATTGGCCTTGGGCTTGCCCGGCGGGAGCCCATCGGTCGTGGAAAAAATAGGGTGTCACCTTGGTGACCGGGAAGGTGTCAGCCAGCCGGGCGGCTTGCGATCGGTATTTTTGGTAGTTTCTCCAAAATATTGGGAAACCGCGAAGGGTGTCGCCCAGCTGTTCTGGCTTCCAGCCAATCAAACGGTTAATATTCAAGGAATGAATATAAGACAGCTAAGGTCTGGTCGGCAAGGACTTGTCATTGATTCAAGCGCTGGCGCAACTTGGATTGAATGCTTTCATGAAAGTTTTCACCCCACTCAAGGTGTTGTTTGAATATTTCAAAGAATCTTTTTCGAAAGCTTCGCGGCTGGGCATACCGCCGGCTCCCAGTTTGTAGTCGGAATAAATATGTAAAAAAACTAGTTGGCTTCGAAAGACGATGGAACATGGAATTGGAGGGCTTTACCAAGGAAGGCTTTTTCAAAATCTTCCATGGGCGTTTTGGGCTAACCCGCAGCAGGGGACAATTGGTCGAATTGGTGGCCGGGGATGGGCTTGTGGGAAGTTTTGGGCTTTGGATGGGCACAGGTGCTAGCGGATGGAAGGTAATGGCTTGGGAGCATCGGCCTTACGTTTTTGATCAACTTCGGAAAAATCGTCCAGATACCGAGATCCATAAGGGAAGGCTCACGAATTGGGCGGGTAACTTCTCGAAAA
>Ga0214917_10003120_pt1 | contig 19472 bp, 20 predicted proteins | sample LL_1208_BB_MetaG_FD_177983 | JGI IMG/M metagenome (GOLD analysis project Ga0214917, IMG submission 177983) | Freshwater microbial communities from Lake Lanier, Atlanta, Georgia, United States - LL_1208_BB | ecosystem: Environmental > Aquatic > Freshwater > Lake | place: USA: Georgia | collected...
GTGGAGGCTGGGATGGGCTTTTTTGTCGATCTGAGCCGGCCCCGCTCCTTCCCGGGTCGCTCCGTTCTCGAGAACCAGAAAAAAAATGGACCCCCACGCGTGACCATTGGATTGGTGGGTGAAAAAGGACAGGCGCCCCCCCGCCACGGCTACGCCGTTTTCTATGAAGGCAAAAAAATCGGGGAGATCACTAGCGGCCTTCCTTCCCCTACCCTTGGAATCGGCATCGCCCTCGCCCTGGTGACCGCACCCGCCCCCGCTTTGGGACAACCGTTGGAAATTGAGGTGCGCGGTCGCCGCGTGCCTGCCAAAGTTTCCAAAAGAAAATTCCTGGCAGCCCGATGAACACCCCCGACGATCTCCGTTACGCCAAGACCCATGAATGGGTCCGAATGGAAAAGGACCGGGCCACCGTTGGGATTACCGACCACGCCCAGAACGAGTTGAACGACGTGGTTTTTGTCGACCTCCCCAAGCCCGGCAAAAAGGTCAATGCGGGGGATGTCATCGCCACGGTGGAAAGCGTCAAAGCCGCCTCGGACATATACGCCCCGGTGGGTGGCGAGGTCATCGAGGCCAATGCCGCTCTTTCTTCTGATCCCGGGTTGATCAACCGTGAACCTTATGCGAATGGATGGCTTTTCCGTCTCAAGCCCTCTTCCCCTGCCACCGATCATCTTCTCTCCGCCAACCAGTACACCGGCACTCTGAAGAAATAGTTCCTTGAGCCTTTCCCCGGGTCCGCTCACGCCTCATGGCGATGGGTTTGCCACCTGGCATGCCTACGACCCCGCCTGTAAGGCGGAACTTTGGTCCACATCCTTCAGCTCGGAAATTGGCACCGTGCTCTTCGACCCCATTGATTGGCCCAGGGATTCGGCCCTTCCTTTGGCCCCCGTCCGGATCGTCCGGACCAACGGAAACCATGAACGCCATATCCTGGGCATCCTGGATCAAACCAAGGGTAAAATCACCACGACACCCGCGGAATTTACCTCCGTACCTCTCCCGGGAGCGGGTGATGACGAAACCGCCTTTTTTCATCACCCGACGAAAAGCTTGGTGGTGGGAGACGCCCTGATCAACCTAGCCCCCCAGGGCCTGATGCCATTGCCGGACAAGTACTGCACCGATCCCGGTAAGTTAAAAACAAGCCTCCGCCGATTACTGGATCTTCCGGTCAAAAGAATCTTTTTTGCCCACGGCGGCCCGATCCTGCAGGATGGTGCCGAAAGGATCCGTAAACTTCTCCTATGAACTATCTTCTCGCCCTGTTTCTGATGCTCACGGTGGTCTCTGCTCCCGCCGCCAAAGACAAAGAAAAGGAAAAGCCCACCAACAATCTTCCCCGGGTCAATACCCTCATTCCCCAGCTCCTCCCCCGGAACCCCAGCGCCAAACCCCCTCCCGCTGCCGTCCAGAAGCAACTGGACGCATTCTTTCAGGGGGTTCAGGCGGGCAAGATCGACGATAGCTTCCGCGCGCTGGTGGCGAATAATCCATCCCTTTCAGATCCCGCCGCCGTGCCGGAGTTTGTGGAGAATATCCGCAAGGGACTCGAGGTCTTCGGGCCCTTGCAAGGCGTGGAGTTATACGACCAACGCCCCGTCGGAACCCGGGTGATTTATCTCACCTATATTAGCTTTCACACCAAGAAGCCGCTTCGTTGGCAATTCGTCTACTACATGCCCGTCGGGGCGGACTGGAAGCTGCTCAATCTACGGTTCGACGACACGGTCGAGCAGAGCCTGATTCCCGATTGAACCTCCTGAAGATCAGCATCCGCGCTTGGTTCGTTAGGTATTTAGTCTTTCGTTATGCAGGAGCCTTCAGCGTTTCGCTCCATCACTAAGACCTAAAAGACCAACCAACCACCTAACCGCCTGCAGCCTGCGGCCCACAAGTGAGATTAGCCCAATCCAACCTTCGCCCGGCCACCGCGGTTATCGAGAAAATCAACGGTTGCGGCCACAGCACCCCGGTCAAGGGAGGCTCCCGCCTCACCCATCACCGTGCGCAGCGCCTGGTCCAGCGACTGGGCCTGACCCTCCTGGCCCTGGATTAAATCCACCAACCTCTTGGCCACCGCCACGACCTTGGCGGAAGGCAGGATCGCATCTCCAGCCAGCCGGTTGGGAAAGCCAGTGCCGTCCGCACGTTCCTGCGCCTGACGGATGGTGTCAGCCACCGGCCCCTGGAACTCCAGATTACCAATTAGGTCCGCACTGCGCAGGATGGCTTGGCGCATCCGTTGCTTTTCTTCTTCGCTGCGCCCACCGCCCTTGGCAACCACGCCCTCGGGCAGCGAAACGGTTCCCAAATTCAGCAACTCGCCCGCCAGTTCGGCCGTCTCCGCATCGATCGGCGTCAGGCCCATTTCTTCTGCTGCACCCCGGGCGATCCGGCCGATCAGCCTCGCGTTGGTGCGGGCCGCCTGGGCCTGCCGACTGTCAACTTCTCCCACAAAAGCCTCGATCAGGCCACGGAACATCTTTTCGCGCTTCTCGCGTTCCACGATGAACTCAGTGATGTCCTGCTCGATTAGCAACACTCCCGGAGGATGGTCGCGATCGGCCCGCAGTGGGATGTGGTCGGTCTTCGTGTACTTCTTTTTGCCGCTCTCCTCGAACTCAAAACGCCCCTTTTGCGGTTGCCACTTGCCCTCGGTGCGGTCCGCCGGCCAGCCGGGATACAGGTCGTCGATCACCTGCTTGTTGATCTTCTGGTAGGCCGCCGCCCGGACGGGGCCGATCACCGCCGGCATGGTCTTTCCCGCGACTTCCTCCGGAGTGATTCCCGCCGCTTCGGCCAGGGTGCGGTTGGCAAAACTATACTTCCCGCCTCCATCGACTGCCGCGATCGCGGTGGGCTGGTTATCGGTGATCACCCGGAGAAACTTGGAGAAACCGGTGAACCGCTCTGCGGCGATTTTCAGCCGCTGGGCCTCGGCCGAGGCACGGATCTCCGCCCCGTGCTTCCATGCCACCCCCATCGAAACGGACGCCAACCCCAACACCAGGGTAAAGCCAATCAGCATCATGTTCTGGCGCTTCTTGGCCGGCCCCAGCGCCTCCTCCTCCGAGGCCGTTCGCACGACCACCCAGGGCGTTCCGGCGATCTTCCGGCCCAGCACCAAACTCGGGGTGTTTGCGTAGCTGGGTCGGATGGCGAAACCGCCGGGTTGCTTCAACGCAAATGCGGCCGCGGAATTTTCCGGGTCGTTGGGAGCATCGTTCGTCATCGGTTTGGTGCCGTTGGGCAGGGGCTCCCGGCGGGGCGTGAGGAATTGGACGGTGTTGCCCGAAGTTCCGGGTTTGGCCTGAACCAGATAGTTCTCCCCGGTCTTAAGGGTTTCCCCCGGCTGTAACATCAAGGGGAACAGTTCCTTGGCCACCTGTTTCAAGCCGACCACATAGGCAATCGGTTTGGCGTTATCCGCCGCATCCACCGGATAAATAGGAACGATGAAGCCGAGGCTGGGTTGACCTTCCCCGTCCAGCCGCATGTTCCAGAGTCCCCTTTGCCGGGCGGCATTTTCCTTGAGAACGTCGATAAAACCGTCCTCTTTGAGGGCGGGGAGAAACTCGCTCGCCACAAGGATCTGACCGTTGGGCGCCACCACGGCGATGCCGGCAATCCCCTCACGGACAACATTGGCGCTGATCTCCAGAGCCGGGGGAGGCGTGAAGAAACCGTTGGCCTCGGCCATTTTCTTAAGGTAGTTGCGCAGAAAATTCTCCGCTCCTTCCTTCTGGTCGCCGGCTGCGGCTTCATTCAGGAGGGTGTCGATGTAGATCTTCTGCGATTCGTTCGAGGCGATCGTTCGGAGAACATCAAACTGGGAGGAAAGCCAAGTCTCCACGGCCGCCCCGCGGGTTTCCGCCACCAACCCCATTTGCGTTTGCCAATCCCTTAGGGTGCGCTTTTTCTCGGAGTCCACAAATTTCAGGATTCCCATCACTCCCCCAGCCGTGAAAACCCCCAAAAAGGCGACCGCCAAAATGGTCGTCAGGTTCCAGGGTCGCTTGACGGGAGCCTGATCAATCTTGGGAGCATTGATCTTAAGCTTGGAGGGATCTTGGGGGGCGGGGGTGTTGGTGTCGGCCATGGAGGTTTACCTTTCCTTTTGCGGGACAAGGATTTTCCGATTCCCCTGCGCGCTCAAGGTTTTCCTCTGTCGTATCGTCGTGTAGACTCTCGGATATGACCGTTTTACGATGGCTCATCCTCCTTCTTTGGGGGGCCAGTTTGGCCGGTGCCTGGGCCTGGGACGGTCAGTACCAGGTGGTCCAACAGCAACCAATTCAGAAATTTCCCAAATGGACCGGCATTTTGGCCGAAGTGCAGCAGGAGCTGGCCCAAAAGGCCGATATCAACGCCCCCTATGCGGGTGGTTGGGACGAGTTTATTCAAAAAAACCAGTCGGGTGACAAGTTGGACATGATCAAGAAGGTCAACGAGACCTTTAACTCCATGCGCTACGTGCCTGACCAGAAGAACTGGGGGGTGCCGGATCTTTGGAACACCCCGGTTCAGTTCACCCAGTCTCCCGACTATATCGTACCCGGGCGCGTCAGCGGCGACTGCGAGGACCACGCCATCGCGAAGTACTACGCCCTGCAAAAACTGGGCTTTACCCAGGACGAACTCCGCATCCTTGTGGTGAAGGATCTCAACCTCGGCGTTGGGCACTGCATCCTCGGGGTCATCACCGCCGGCCAGTGTTTCATCCTTGATAACCAGATCAAGAGTGTCTGGACCGCTGACAAAATCCAACACTACAAACCAATCTATGCGATCAACGAGACCGCCTGGTGGCAGTTTGTCCCAGCCGGGCAGGCGGTGCCGGGAGCTGAGGGAGCCGCGGCCGGTGGTGGTGGTGGTGGCGGCGGCGGCGGGGCCGACCAGGGCGATTAAAAGCACTTCGCGGGCTTTTCCATCGCCTGCTTGGAGGGCAAGCTAACGCCCCCATGCCTGAACTCGCCCCCGCTTACGATCCCTCCAAGGTCGAAGACCGTCTCTATCTTCAGTGGACGGAGCGGGGCGACTACCGCGCCAACCCTGCCTCCCCCAAGCCCGCTTTTTCCATCGTCATCCCTCCCCCGAACGTCACCGGCATCCTCACCCTTGGCCACGTCCTCAACAACACTCTGCAGGACATCCTTGCCCGGCGCGCCCGCCTCAAGGGCATGGAAGTCCTTTGGCTTCCCGGAACGGATCACGCCGGCATCGCCACCCAGACCGTCGTCGAACGGACGCTTAAGAAAGAGGGCAAGATCAAGCATCGGGACGACCTCGGCCGTGAGGAGTTTTTAAAGCAGGTCTGGCAGTGGAAGGACAAACACGGCGGCATCATTATCCAGCAGCTAAAAAAATTGGGCGCCTCCTGCGACTGGTCACGCGAACGCTTCACCATGGATCCCGCCTACTCTGCCTGCGTGCAGAAGGTCTTTGTCGACCTTCATCAGAAAGGCCTCATCTACCGCGGCCGTCGCATGGTGAACTGGTGCCCCGTCTCGCGCACCGCCCTCTCCGACGAGGAGGTCATCATGAAGGAGCAAAAGGGTCACCTCTGGCACTTCAGGTTGCCGGTGATGGGGGAAAAGGACCGCTTCCTCACCATTGCCACCACCCGCCCTGAAACGATCCCGGGCGATACCGCCGTTGCCGTCAACCCGAAGGACCCCCGGTACGCCTCTCTTATCGGCAAATTTGCAATCCGTCCCCTGCCCCCCGAGCAGCCGGAATCCGAACGCCGCATCCCCATCGTCAGTGACGAACACGTGGAAATGGAGTTCGGCACCGGTGTGCTCAAGGTCACGCCCGCCCACGATCCGGCCGACTTTGCCATCGGCCAGCGCCACCAACTTCCCGCCATTGAGGTCATCGACGAGGCCGGCCACATGAACGAGGCTGCCGGCAAACAGCTGGCCGGCTTGGATCGCATCAAGGCCCGGGCCGCGGCCGCCGACCAGTTGCGCGACCTTGGGCTACTGGAAAAGGAGGAGCCCTACACCAACCAGGTCGGCTTTAGCGAGCGCGCCGACGTTCCGGTGGAACCCCGTCTTTCCGAACAGTGGTTTCTGAAATACCCCAGTGCCGGGAAATCGCGGGACGTGGTGAGTTCCGGCAAAATGCGCTTTTTTCCCGAACGCTGGACCAAGGTCTACGACCACTGGATGGGCAATCTTCAGGACTGGTGCATCAGTCGCCAGCTTTGGTGGGGACACCGGATTCCTGTCTGGTACCGCGGTGACGAGACCCGCTGCCAGATCGAATCCCCGGGGGCCGGCTGGACGCAGGACTCCGATGTTCTGGACACGTGGTTTTCTTCTTGGCTCTGGCCCTTTGCCACGATGGGCTGGCCGGAAAAAACACCGGATCTGAAAAAGTTTTACCCCACGACCGACCTGGTAACCGGTCCCGATATTATTTTTTTCTGGGTCGCCCGGATGATTATGGCGGGCTTCGAGTACATGGGGGAACTCCCTTTTCGCAATGTCTACTTCACTGGACTCATCCGGGACGCCAAGGGTCGCAAACTTTCCAAATCCCTGGGCAACTCCCCCGATCCGCTCGATCTTATCGCCAAATACGGGGCCGACGGTCTTCGCTTTGGCCTTCTCCGCATCGCCCCCCAGGGCGTGGACATCCGCTACGACGAGAAACAGATCGAGGAGGGCCGCAACTTCGCCAATAAACTCTGGAACGCCTGCCGTTTCCGCCAACAGCAGGGTCCCTGCGACCCCCAGGCCGATCCCTCCAAACATTCCCGCACTCCGTTTAGCGATCATCTTCTGGCCGAGCTGGATACCCTCGAAAGGGAGCTGGAGAGCATGTACGCCGGTTATGAGTTCAGCCAGATTGCCCAGGCCCTCTACGGGTTTGTCTGGGATGAGTTCTGCGCGCGCTTCATCGAGACCGCCAAGGCCGACTTTGCCGACACCGCCTCCCCCACTCGGCCCGGCACCCTCGCCACGGCGGACTTCGTCCTTTCCCGCATCCTTCGCTACCTCCACCCCTTGATGCCCTTCATCACGGAAGAGCTCTGGCTCACCCTGGGCCTGGGCCAGGCAAGCATCCAATTCTCCGGCTGGCCCAACCCGGGGCAGATCGACTGGGACCCGTCCGGGGCCCAAAAAGCCGGGGCCTGCTATGCCACCGCGGAGGCTGGTCGGCGGCTCCGGGGTGAATTCGGCCTCTCCGGATCCTCCAAATTAAAATATCTTCTCGTCGCCAAGGCACCCCCTTCACCCGAAGACCTGCGCACCTTGGCCAAACTCCTGCAATCCGGCTCCGTGGAAATGGTCACCCAGCCGCCCAAGGCCCCGATGACCCCCACACCATGGGGAGACCTGTACCTGCCGCTCGAAGGTCTGCTCGACCCCGCCAAGGAGACCGCACGGTTGGAGAAGGAGATCACCGCCGCCGAAGCGGCCCGTTCCCGCGAAGCCACCAAGCTGGCCGATCCCAAAATGACCTCCAAGGCCCCTCCGGAAAAAGTCGAAGAATGGCGCCGCATTGAACGGGAGGCCGCCGAGAAAATCGGGCGTCTCCGGGACCAGCTCAAACTTTTCACAACTTAATCGGACCCGCCCTCTTTTCCTCTCGGCAGGGCTCACCCGGCGAGGTTCAGTTCTCCCTTCATGGAAAAGGGCCATACCATTCCAATCCTCGGCCAGGGGTACGTCCGTTACATCGACCATCTCGGCACAGACTTGCGGATCGTCGAGGCCGCCCGCATTTCCTACAAAAGCCCGAGCAAAGGAGAGGATCAGGACAAGAAACTTCTCCTCTATCTCTACAAGCACCGCCACACGAGCCCTTTTGAGCAGTGCTCCGTTACTTACAACATCAAGATGCCCATTTTCATCATGCGGCAGTTTGTCCGGCATCGGACTTTCCGTCTGAACGAATGGAGCGGTCGCTATTCGGAGCTGGCCGACGAGTTTTACGTCCCCACAAAATGGCGGGGCGCCGATGCCAAAAACAAGCAAGGCAGTCAGGTTTCCGCCTCGCTGAACCACGCCGCCCTAACGAAAGAGGTGCAAACCTTTAACGACACCGCCTATGCCACCTACCAAAACCTACTAAAACAGGGTGTGGCGAAGGAACTGGCCCGGATGGTGCTCCCGGTAAGCATCTTCACCGAGGTGTATGTGAACTGCGACCTGCACAACCTGATTCACTTCCTCCAGTTGCGCGAAGACGATCATGCCCAACAGGAGATTCGCGAACTCGGCGCCGCCATGCGCCAGATCGCCGAAAAGCTCTACCCCTGGACTTTTGAGGCTTACCACAAATACCGCCTGACCATCTCGGAAAAACCCAAAGAAGAGTAGGGTCCGCTCGGGGCGGTTCCGCTGATTCCTTCCCTAACTTCTGCCTGCTATCTCCCATCTCCTTAATCTTTTCCGCCTGACTATTTTGGTTCTCCCTTTATAACTTGCTTATGCCCAAATCCCCAAAGCAGTCCCCCGCCTCCAAACTGTCTCCCTCCAAGCAAAAATGGCTTCCCCTGATCGTGGCCGGCGCCGTGGGCTTTGCCGGAGCCTTTCTCCTGCTCAGAGGCTGCCCCCTCTCCATGATGAGCTGCCCCGCCTACACAAAAATCTGCCCGGTTACCTCGACCCTGGACCGGTTGGAAACCTGCTTGGCACAGGGCAATCTCGCTTCCGCCAAAAACTGCGGGGAAAAGTTGGCCGAACTTCTGGAACCCAATATGCCGGAACTGGCAAAATCCGCGGAGGCCATTGCCCGGGCAAAGAATCTGACCGAAGCCCGCAAGGCCTTCAACTCCCTCCAGGAAAAAATCAAGGCTGGAAAGCCGATGCCTGCATCCACCAGTCCGTGATTCGCTGGGTTTTTCTTTCGCTGGCTTGTTTGCCTTTTGTCGCCATGTCGGCCTCGCCTGAACTGAAATTGGGAGATCGGATCCCCGCTCTTTCTCTCCCGGATCAGGACGGAAAACCTCTCGACCTTGCCGCGTACGGGGCCGAGGGCTACCTGCTTGTGTTTTTCTATCCGAAGGCCAACACCCCGGGCTGCACCGCGCAGGCCTGCAGTCTCCGGGACGCCGAAAGCCAACTCAAGGATCGGGGTGTGAAGATTCTCGGCATCAGCGCCGATAAGCCCGATTCCCAGAAAAAGTTCGCGACGGATCAAAAGCTTCCCTACCCCCTCATTGCCGACTCGGAAAGCAAGGCCATCCAGGCTTTCGGGGTGGAGGGTCCGATGTTCGGTTTTGCCCGGCGCTCCGCTTTCCTTTTTCACAACGGAAAACTGGTTTGGCGCGACGCCAAGGCTTCCACCAGGGATCAGGCCGAAACCGTTCTCCGGGCCCTCGAGACCCTCGCTCCGTCCAAGAAGTGAAGTCGTTCCGCAAGGAACTCACCTTCAAGACCCCCACGCGCCGGGCCCTTCTCAACATTACCCCGCAGGTGGAGTCGGCATTGGCCGAATCCGGCATTCGCGAGGGACTGTGTCTCGTGAATGCCATGCATATCACCGCCTCGGTCTTCATTAACGATGACGAGTCCGGCCTGCACGACGACTTTGAAAAGTGGCTGGAAAAGCTCGCTCCGGAAAAACCTCACTCCCAGTACCGCCATAACGGCGCAGAGGACAATGCCGATGCCCACCTGAAGCGCTCCCTGATGGGCCGAGAGGTGGTGGTGGCGGTCACCGCGGGTCGTTTGGATTTTGGCCCCTGGGAAAGGATTTTTTATGGGGAGTTTGACGGCAAGCGTCCCAAGCGTGTGCTTATCAAGATTCTTGGCGAATAACCCGTCCGTTCCCCCTTTTCCGCCCCTGCCGGGGAATCTATAAAACCCCGTGCCTTCGATCTTCGGAAACAACCTCCAAATCTTCTCCGGCAACGCCAACCGCGAGCTGGCGGAACGCATTGCCGCGCGGATTAAACTCCCGCTGGGTAAAGCCACCGTGACCTCCTTCCCGGACGGGGAAACCTTCGTCAAATTTGAGGACAACATCCGCGGCAACGACGTCTTCATCATCCAGCCCACCTGCGCCCCCACCAACCAGAACCTGATGGAACTGCTCATCATGGTGGATGCCGCCCGCCGCGCCTCCGCCTTTCGGATCACGGCTGTCCTGCCCTTCTTCGGTTACGCCCGGCAGGACCGCAAGGATCAGCCCCGCGTCCCCATCACCGCCAAGCTGGTTGCCAATCTCCTGGTGGCCGCCGGGGTACACCGCGTCCTGACCGTTGACCTGCACGCCCAGCAAATCCAGGGATTCTTTGACATTCCCGTGGATCATCTCTTCACCGCCCCGGTTTTCTATAAATACCTGGTGGAGAAGAAAATCCCCAATTTGGTCGCTGTCACTCCGGACATCGGCGGGATGAAGATGGCCGCCGCCTATGGCCAGATGCTTGAGTGCGGCTTGGCCATCGTGAGTAAAAAACGGCTGAACGCCACGGAAACCGAAGCCACCCATGTGATTGGGGATGTGAAGGACAAAAATATCCTACTGGTCGACGATATCACCGAAACCGCCGGAACCATCTCCTCTGCTGTGGAAATCCTTCGTCGCCAGGGCGCCAAGGACATCTATGTGGGCATTCCCCACGCCGTCCTTAGCCCGGTCGCCGTTGAGCGCCTGAAAAAGTCTGGAATCAAGGAGCTCATCACGACCAATACCACTCCACAGACCGAAATCCCCGGGGTGCCGACTAAGGTTCTTTGCGTGGCCCCGCTCTTGGCCGATGCCATCGTTCGTATCCATGCGGGCGAATCCGTCTCCTCCCTTTTCGAAATCCGCGCCGGTGTCAAAACCTGACCGGACAACAAGTCCCCAACCTCCGCGCTCTGCCGTGCGTCTTTCCCCGCACAGCCCCCCCCAAAAAAACTCTACTGTCCTAAGATGTAGGCAAACACCAACGGGGCCACAATGGTGGCATCGGATTCGATCACGAATTTCGGCGTGTTTGCCCCCAATTTGCCCCAGGTGATCTTTTCATTGGGCACTGCCCCGGAATAAGACCCAAAGCTGGTGGTGGAATCACTGATTTGGCAGAAGTAGGCCCAAAGCGGCACCCCGGTCCGTTTGAGATCCTGGTGCAGCATCGGTACCACACAGATGGGAAAATCCCCGGCAATCCCGCCGCCAATCTGAAAAAATCCAAGAGGTGTTTTGGCGGTACTGGTATAAAAATCCGCCAGGGAAATCATGTACTCCACCCCACTCTTGATGAGTTGGGGGGATTTCACCTCGCCGCCGATGCATGCGGCCGCGAACATGTTGCCCAGGGTGGAGTCCTCCCAGCCCGGGACCACCATCGGTAGATTTTTTTCCGCCGCCGCCATCATCCAAGAGTCTTTCGGGTCGATCTGGTAATATTTCTTGTAAAGTCCTTCCCGCAGGGCCTCGTAAAAAAACTCGTGAGGAAACTTTCGCACTCCCTTTTTCTCGTCCCGCTTCCAAAGCTCGATAATCACCCCCTCGATCCGGCGCATCGCCTCCTGCTCGGGAATGCAGGTGTCCGTGACCCGGTTGAGATGCTCCTTAAGGAGTTTTTCCTCATCCTTGGCGGTGAGATGACGATATTCCGGAACCCGCCGGTAGTGATCGTGGGCCACTAGGTTGTAGACATCCTCTTCCAGGTTCGCCCCAGTACAGCTGATGGCATGCACCTTCCCCTTGCGGATCATCTCAGCCAAAGAAATTCCCAGTTCCGCCGTGCTCATCGCCCCCGCCAAGGTGACCATCATCCGCCCACCATCCTCGATCAGTTTGCGGTAAGCGATCGCCGCATCACGGACGACCGCGGCATTGAAGTGACGATAATGTCTATCGACGAATTTCGAAATCGGACCTTCGGCCATGCAACCCCTGTTCAACCTTCCCGCGGAAAGATTGACAAGCCTATTCCGAGATTTTTCCGGTTTTTTTTGTGCGTAAGTGCGGATCACAAAAGTGATCCATCGCCAAAAACATGGATTTCGCGTGCCGCGCAAACAAAACACTCAAAAAAGGGGCGGGCACCACGCAAAGAAGAAACAAAAAGGTGGGACGGAGATCAGTGCAGATCCGCAGGATAAAATAAGCGGACATCGCCCCCAGGCCGATCACCCCGTAATTCACACCCCAAATCGCCAACAGGAAATAGCCGGGTTCCCTTTCGTAGGCATACCCGCAGCGAGGACATCCATCCAGGGGGGTAAACCAGTCGTGCAGGGACCTTGTGCCCTTCACCGGCGGGAAAATCGGCCTCTCCCCGCAGGTTGGACAGCGACAGAGCAAGGACCGTTTAAGGTAAAGCCAGGCTTTCCCAACGGTGCGAGGGGCGTGGGCCGTGGAATCCCCGGGATTCATTCGCGATGGTACGGATGACCCGCCCTCCAGCTCTCCACCCGGTAAATCTGTTCCAATAAAACAACCAACGCCAGGTCGTGTGACAGGGTTTGCGGGCCAAGCGACCAAACCACCCCGCACTTTGTGCGAAACCCTTCTCCGTGACCATCTGCCCCGCCTAGAATCCAGGCGGTCTTCGCTTTGCCTGTCTGTTCCCACCGCTCGAATTGCTTTTTCCAATCCGCCGTGACGACTGCCTTTCCGCGCTCGTCCAAGGCCACCCGATGCCAACCCTCGGACTTTTCCCACAACTCTTTCTCTTGCTTTACCCCTTCCTTCACATGGACCAGTTCGAATTCCGCAAATCCTCCGATGCGCCTGGCAAACTCCTCCACCGCGCTCCGGGCCCAGCCAGCCGGCCGGCCGACGGTGATCACGCGGTGTTTCACGCGCCCATCCGCCGGGGACCGCTGACCCGCACCGCCGAACCGTCGGAAAAGAAAACCGAGGAACATTCGCTTTGAAAAACCGGCCCGAAAGAGGAACCAAAAGGGGCCCCGGTGGCGCAGTCCACCGCATAACGCAGGGGTAGACGGATCGTCCAGGGTTCATGCATCACCTCGTAAGTGGTGCCTCCGCGGAAGGAGTTGTAGCCCCGGTTTCGATGAAGAAGAAATTCCTCCAGAGTTCCGGCGGGCACAGGATGCGCCCCCGCCTCGGCCCGCACGGAAAGCCGGAAGGTCCGTGCACCCACATCCCATTCATACGCCGCTTCTGGCTCGCTGTGGCGGACCCTTTTCTCCATCCGGACCTTCCGTTTGTCATACGGCTCACCAAAAGTCCGCCGTGCCAAACGGGCCACCATGAGTTTGGGGACCAGTTCCCCCAGAAAGACCACGCCGGGCCCATTCGGCCCCTGCACATAGGTCCGGAGATTCACCTCGGGAAAACGGTCGTGCCACGGCCAGCTAATTCCTTTGACCACCACGTTCGAAAATTCCACCCCCACCAGACTTAGGGCCGCCGCCCCCTCCCAAAGATCCGGAGCGCAGCCCGGCGGCATTCGTTGCTGCACTAGGGCCGGATCCACCAACCAGGAAACCATTACCAGGTTTCCCCAATCAGCCTGCATCCACGTGCTCATCCCCATGATCCTGCAAAGCGGCAGCCAAACGACAAGAAATCCGCTAGCCCAACAGCTTTTCCAATTCGTTGACCCGTTCCGCAAAAAGGGCCAAAGCCGACTCCACCGGGGCCGCACTCTCCATGTCCACCCCGGCCGTCCTGAGGGTTTCCAAAGGCGGTCGTGATCCCCCTGATTTCAGGAAACCATGCACTCGCTCCACGGCCGCACTCTCCCCGGCCAGCACCTGGCGGGATAAGGCGATCGCGGCGGAGAGACCGATCGCATACTTGTAGACGTAGAAGGCGCTGTAGAAGTGCGGGATTCGCAAACACTCCAGCTCAAGCGGAGCCTCAATCTCCATCGCCTCCCCCAAATAAGCCTCCAGCAGTTCGCGATAGCAGATCCGGAAGAAATCAAGCGTCAGCGCCATCCCCTTCTCTTCCGCCTCATGGATCCGGTGTTCAAACTCCGCAAACATGACCTGTCGGTAGAGGGTTCCCCGGATATCGTCGATCTGCCGATTCAGAATGTAAGCTCGCAACGTCTTGTCCTCGCGTGCCAGCCCCGCCAGAAGATGGTGGGTCAGCAGTTCTTCGTTAAACGTGGAGGCAACTTCCGCCAGAAGGATCGGATAGTGGGCGTCCTGATAAGGCTGAGCCCGGTGACTCATCCAGGTATGCATCGAATGACCCGCCTCGTGCGCCAGGGTGTAAACATCCGACAGCACGTCCTCACGGTAGTTCATCAGGATGTAAGGGGGCTTTTGGTAACTTCCACTGGAAAAGGCCCCGCTCCGTTTCCCCCGGTTTTCGTAGCGATCGACCCAGCGTGCCTTGCTCAATCCCTCGCCCAGTATCTTTTGATACTCCCCGCCCAAGGGCCGGCACGCCGTCGTCACCATCTCCGCGGCCTCCTCGTAGACTGTTTTTCGCTTCGCCGCGCCGACCAACGGAACCTGCAGATCCGCCGCCCGCAGTTCCTTTAATCCCAGCACCTTCTTCCGTAGCCGGTGATACCGCTGGAGCGGTTGTAGGTTTTTCCGCACCGCCGAGACTAAGTTGTCGTAGACCTTCTCCGGCACCCGGTCAGGAAAAAGGGACTGCGCCCTCGCGCTCGCATGCCTTCTGGCCTTGGCCCGGAACACATCCCCCTTCACGGAACTCGCCAGTGTCGCCGCGAGAGAAAAGGCGTGTTGTTCAAACTCAGCGTAATACTGCTTCCAGGCAGCCCGCCGGACCTCCTTGGAGCGCCGTTGCAAGAGCGACGCGAATGTTCCGTGGCTCAGCTCAACCTCCGTCCCGTCTTCGTCTTTGACGGTCCCAAAACTGAAATCCACGTTGGTGAGTTGGGAAAAAATCTCATCGGGTCCCCCCAGTGTCGGCCCCGCCAACGCCATCAAGCGCTCCTCCCCTTCCCCTAAAATATGCGGCCGGTACCGCCGCATCCGCTCCAGCTTGCCCTGCCACTCGGCCAGTCGCGGACTCTTGACCAGCACCACCCACTCCGCGTCACTGATCGCCATCAACTCCGGTAAAAACCACGCCGTCTCCTCCGCCAACTCCGTGGTCAGATGTTCCAGTCGCAACGACCGGTCCCGCGCGGCCCCGTCCCCACCGTCTTCCGCCACTCTGAGATGGGCGTACTGACCGATTCGTTCCGCCAAAAGATCAATCTCCCTTTCCTCCTCCAAGGCCGCCGCCAGGCTTTCTGCCTGGTGTAGCCTCCCTTTCCATTTCGCCATTTTGCCCCGCTGCTGCCGTAACACCTCCAAGGCCTTTTCCCATTCCGCCTCCCGGGGGTACAGGGGTGACAAATCCCACGTGTCCTTGGGATCCACCTCGCTCCGGGCAGGCACCTTCCTTACAGGAGGAGAGGCGGGCTGAATCATGGCTTGACCCTAGCCAACCTGTTTTTCGGAATCCACCCTCGCCTCCGCTTGCCGTCCGCCATGGAATCCTTCACCCTTTCCCCATGGCCGAGATTGCCGCATTTGCCCAACGCGGGGCCTCCCGCGTCACCCCAAAGATCATGAACAATCTTCTGCATCGTCTGCCCATGCTGAAGGCCGAATTCACCCAGATCCATGCGCCAAAATTTCCCCACCTCGTCGAACAGCTCGAGTTTCTCGCCGATGTCGTCGAGGATTTCGCCGAGGGAGCTTACAAGGACATTCCCTACGCGGCTGCGGCCGCCGCCGCCTTCGCCATCATTTACACCCACCGCTTGCTCGACATCATCCCCGATTTTGTCGCCAAAGTGAGCTTTGAAGATGACTCCGCCGTGGTCCGCGCCGTCCTGATCCTGTTTGAAAAGGATTTTGAGAAATACGCCCACGCCCAGCACCTGAACTGGAAAAAAGTCACGGTCGACCCCTGATTGGTCCCGGTTGATGAGCCCCGCCGGTTGGACGGATTTTCTGGAGGAGCGATTCGGGCGCTGGTCCGTCCCCCATCTCGCCCGCGGCCTCGTTGCCATGAATGCCGCCAGCTGGTTGCTGAACCTGGCCTCCCCTGGTTTTCTCTCCATCCTGAAACTTGAGCCTTCCCTCATCCTCCAGGGGGAGTTCTGGCGTGTCTTAACCTTCATCTTTGTCCCCCCTTCTTCCGCTCACCCCATTTTCTTTTTCATCTTTCTCTGGTTTCTCTGGTCCATCGGTGAAGCCCTGGAGGAAAACCTCGGATCCTTCCATCTGAATCTTTACTTTCTTGTCAGTATGACCGCCGTCGTCGGGGTCTCCTTCCTTCAGCCCTCCGTTCCGGTCAACTCATTCTACCTGTTTAACTCTCTCTTTCTCGGCTTTGCCACCACCCTGCCTGACCAGAAGATCTTTCTCTTTCCCATCCCTGTTCCTCTTCCTGTCACCTGGGTCGCGGCCGTGACTTCCGCCCTTCTTTTCATCCCGGTGTTTTTTGAGCCTGCTCTTCTTCCGGGAATCCTCGCCGCCCACGTGGGATATTTGAGCTTCTTCGGTCACGGCCTTTTCGAAAATCTCCTTTCCCGCTTTCGGCGCGATTAGGCCGTATGGCCCGTCTGCTTTTCCTTTTTCTCATTCCCGCCTCCCTCTTGGCATCCCCTGTTCCGGATCAGTCCCGCGCCCTTCTTTTGTCGGTTCCCGAAAACTGGAACTCCCGCCACGCCACTCTTCAGATTTACCGGCGTGATTCCACCTCCTCTCCCTGGACCGCCAAAAATGCCCCCATCCCCGTGAACCTGGGCCGGCGCGGGTTGGCCTGGGGTCGCGGCCTCCACCCCGCCCAGCCCGGCATCCAAAAACGCGAGGGCGACGGCAAATCTCCCGCCGGCGCTTTTCTCCTTGGCAACATTCTTTACGGATACGCGGAACGCTCTCCCTTGCCCGGATGGCGCTACCGGCAGGTCACGGATCGCGATCTCTGGATCGAGGAATCCTCCTCCCCTCTTTACAACCGCCACCTCATCCTCTCCGCCCACGACCCCTTCCCCGCCGACCACCATTACCACCTTATGCGCCAGGCCGACCCCGCCCACGCCCTGAAACTCTTCATCCGCCATAACGCCCCGCCCGACGCCAAACCCGGTGCCGGCAGCGCCATCTTCTTCCACCTCTGCCGGGAAAACGATGCCGTCACCACCGGCTGCACCTCGATGGAGGAGCCCGCCTTCCGCACGCTCCTTGAATCCTTCCTGCCCAAGGATGAACCCGTCTATGTCTTGTTGCCCCGCGCGGATTACAGTCGCCTGAAAGACTCCTGGAAGCTTCCCTAAATCAACCCTGTGAATCCCTGGCTGCTCGACTCCTTTATCCTTTTCGCCTACTTCGCCGCCATTATTGGGATCGGTCTTGCGGCCTCCCGCCGTCAGACCTCCCTTGATGAATATGCTCTGGGTGGAAGAAAAATGCCATGGTGGGCCGTTCTCGCCTCCATTCTTGCCGCCGAAATCAGTGCCGCCACTTTTCTCGGGGCTCCCGGCGAAGGCTATGCCCTACGGAACTTCACCTACGCCCAGCTCGCGATCGGGACGGTTCTCGCACGCGTCTTTGTCAGCTGGATTTTCATCAAGCCCTACTACACCTACAACGTCGTCTCCATTTACGAGTTCCTTGAAAAACGCTTCGGCCCCCAGTCCCGCCAGGCCGCCAGTGCCGTTTTTCTAGTCACCCGCGCCCTCGCCAGCGGCACCCGCCTTTACGTTGCCGCGATCGTCTTGGTTCTCGGCTGGGAAATGTTCTCCGGCACCAAGCCCTCCCCTGGCGCGGAACTGGGCATTTATTTCGCCGCTCTTTTCGTCCTCGTCCTTCTGACCGCCGTCTACACCGTCGCCGGGGGCATCAAGGCCGTGGTTTGGACGGATGTGATCCAGGCCATCGTCATGTTTTCGGGTCTCGGCTTCGTCCTTTGGCACCTCTTTCAAACCATTCCGGGGGGCCTCCCCACCATCACCGGAAAGCTAAATCAGCCGGGCGACCTTTCTTTCTGGAGTTTCGGCCCTTTGGTTCCGGGCGATTTTTGGGCCTCCTGCAAAGGCGTCCTCGAGAGCGACTACACCATTTGGACGGCCTTTCTAGCGGCCACGTTTGTCACCATGGCCACCCACGGAACCGACCAGGATATGGTCCAGCGGATGCTTACCGCCAAAAACCCCGCCCGAAGCCGCCTCGCGCTGGTGGGCTCGGGTCTCGCCGATATCCCTATCGTTCTAGCCTTCTTGGGCATCGGCATCCTTCTTTGGGTCCATTACCAACACGATCCCGATCCCAACCTTCCTACCCGCAACGCCCACGTCTTCGCCTACTACATCCTGCATGAACTTCCTCCCGGTTTTCGCGGCCTTCTCATCGCTGGGATCTTTGCCACCGCCATGGGCTCCCTCAGCACCGCGCTGAACGCCCTCGCCACCTCTTGGGTGCGTGACTGGTATGAGCCGTTCCTTGCGCCTCGCCTGAAAAGTCCCGACTCACTCCGCGCCGCCCGCTGGGCCACCGTGGCCTTCTCCGGTCTTCTCGTGATCATCGGCGCCATCACCGCCTGGGTCGTCATCACCAACCCCACCTCCCGCATTCTCCCCATCGTTCTTGGAATCTTTGGCTACACCTACGGCTCGCTTCTTGGAATTTTCCTGCTCGGGGCCCTCACCAAGACCCGAGGCTCCGACCGCGGCAACCTGATCGCGATGATCGCCGGGTTCCTGGCCGTTGCCATTCTCTCCGGCCTTCCGTCAGATCTGTTAAAACTTTGCGGACTGCCGCCCCTCCCTCGCCCCGACTGGCTTCCCGTGATCGCTTTCCCTTGGCGCATCACCTTCGGCACCCTCGTTACCTTCTTCGTCGGGTTTCTTTTCCGCCCCAAGCCGGTTTCATCCTAATTCTGCCGACTTCCACCTGACTCCTCACCCTCGCCAGTAGCATCCTCTTCGGCCGTAAAATTCGAGCTAAGTAGGCCACTTTTGGCCCCGTACCAAGTTCAAAACTTGAAAACCGAAAATTCAGGTGGGGCTGGGTCGATAACCCCGCCTGCGTTGAATGTCATGAGCCTAAATCTTTCAATTCAGGCGCCCTCATCGAGGGCGCCCTACCTTTGCTTCCAGCTTACGCTCACCTTCACGCCCCACCTATCTCCTAACTTCTATCTGCTATCTTCTATGACGCCCTCCTCCGCCCCATCACGGTTAGCAAGGTCATTCCCGCGACGAGCAAAGCCCCCGTCGAAGGTTCCGGCACCTGGGTGACCATGATCGCATTCACGTAGGGGGTAGGATCCGTGTTGGCCCCGCTAATTAGCGCTCCGCCGGCAAACGTGATATTGATGGAACCAGAGGACGGCGTGACTTCAAAACGATAGACCAGCGGTCTTCGGGTGGGCTCTTGCGTGCCATAAAGCGTAAGATCGTCCACATATAACAATCCTCCGACACTCACATCAAAAACCCGATAAGGATAGTAACCGGCTCCTGATCCGCTGAATTGGTTGGCAAAAAGAAGATCGACCACATAGGTGGCTCCTGCCGTCGCCGAAATCTGAATGCTGGTTGAACCACCATAGATCCCCGT
>Ga0214917_10003121_pt1 | contig 19470 bp, 14 predicted proteins | sample LL_1208_BB_MetaG_FD_177983 | JGI IMG/M metagenome (GOLD analysis project Ga0214917, IMG submission 177983) | Freshwater microbial communities from Lake Lanier, Atlanta, Georgia, United States - LL_1208_BB | ecosystem: Environmental > Aquatic > Freshwater > Lake | place: USA: Georgia | collected...
CAGTAGAGATCATCCGCGTTAAAGGTCTTAAGGGTGTAACCAAGCGCGAAGGTCGTGCGACCTCAAACGGCCTTGTGACCACAAAGGTCGATGGTGACTCGGGGGTAATCCTCGAACTCAACTGCGAGACTGACTTCGTCGCAAAAGGAGATCGCTTCCAAGCGTTGGCAGAGGAATTGGTTAACAAACTAGCGGCATCAAATGTCACTGATACCGATGGCTTCCTCGCATCTGATTTTGGTGGCGGCAAGAGCGTGCAGGCTCATATCGATGAGGCAAATGCCACGCTCGGTGAGCGCATTGCCCTTCGTCGAGTGGGAGTTCTCAAAGGCTCTCCAGTGGTGGCATACCTTCACCGCACTAGCCCCGATCTTCCACCGCAAGTGGGCGTCTTGTTGCAATTAACAAAAGAGGCTGGTGACACGGGCAAAGATGTTGCTCAGCACATCGCAGCCTTCGCTCCACTATATGTAACTCGCGAACAGGTACCAGCAGACGTTATTGAGAATGAGCGACGTATCGCAGAGGAAACTGCTCGCAATGAAGGTAAGCCAGAGGCAGCTTTGGCCAAGATTGTGGAAGGGCGAGTCACTGGTTTCGTCAAGGAAGTAAGCCTGGTCGAACAGGCTTTTGCCAAGGATCAGAAGAAGTCGGTCGCTCAAGTTCTGAGTGAAGCAGGAACATCTGCGAGCGCCTTCTTCCGTTTCCGCGTCGGACAGTAAGAGAATATCGCCATGACCTACTCGAGAGTGCTCCTCAAACTCTCGGGTGAGGTCTTTGGTGGCGGAACCGGAATCGGGGTTGATCCCGATGTGGTTCAAGGAATTGCAAAACAGATTGCTGATGTCGCGCGCTCTGGGACTGAAGTAGCGATTGTTGTTGGCGGCGGAAATTACTTTAGAGGCGCAGAGTTACAACAACGCGGCATGGATCGCGCTCGCGCCGACTACATGGGCATGCTCGGCACTGTGATGAATTGTCTTGCGCTCCAGGATTTCTTGGAGAAAGAGGGAGTGCCTACTCGTGTTCAAACGGCAATTCACATGGGGCAAGTTGCTGAGCCATACATTCCATTACGAGCGATCCGCCACCTCAATAAGGGTCGCGTAGTGATTTTTGGCGCTGGAGCAGGAATGCCCTTCTTTACTACAGATACGGTTGCCGCCCAACGTGCACTCGAAATCAAGGCCGAGGCTTTACTCCTCGCGAAGAGCGGCGTCGATGGCGTCTATTCAGCAGATCCACGGAAAGATAAGAACGCTACAAAATTCGACAAGATTTCCTTTGATGAAGTCTTGAGCAAATCGCTCGCCGTCGCTGATGCTGCAGCATTTAGCCTGTGTCGAGAGAACGACCTTCCAATAATTGTCTTTGATCTGTTGAAGACAGGAAATATCGCCCGAGCAGTTCGTGGCGAGTCAATCGGGACTCTCGTCTCTTAAGGAGAAACGCATGTCAGATTTAGTAAACGAGATCCTCAAGGATTCTGATTCCAAGATGACCAAGGCTGTAGAAGTGGCCCGAGAGGATTTCGGCGCCATTCGAACAGGACGCGCTCATCCATCTATGTTTGCAAAGATTATGGTCGACTATTACGGAACTTTCACACCACTCTCTCAATTAGCCTCAGTGCAAGTTCCAGAGGCGCGTATCGCTGTTGTGAGCCCATACGATAAAGGTGCTATGGCCATCATCGAGAAAGCTATTCGCGAATCGGACCTCGGAGTAAATCCCGCTTCAGATGGTGGAGTGATTCGCGTGAATTTCCCTCAATTAACTGAAGAGCGACGTAAAGATTTTATTAAAGTTGCCAGGAATAAAGCTGAGGAATCTCGCGTATCGGTCCGCAATATCCGACGTAATGCCAAAGAAGCTCTCGAGAAGTTAGAGAAAGATGGCAAAGTTGGAAAAGATGATGTTGCTCGTGCAGAAAAAGAACTTGATAAACATACGAGCGCACACGTAGCCAAAATTGATGAACTCCTTAAGCATAAGGAGGCCGAACTTCTCGAGGTCTGAGAGTTCGCGCTCGTGATGTCCGACCTTCACTCGCTAAACGAAGCGATTAATAAGCGTGCAGGGCGAAAACTACTTCCCTCAATTGGGGTGGGGATCGCCATTCTCACTCTTGTTATTGCATCCCTTAGTTTTTTTGATCGAGTTCTCTTCATCATTTTAGCGCTTGCATTCGTCTATCGCGGAATCTGGGAGATGAATAGAGCGCTCTCTCGCGCAGACGTTGAGCTCTGTTGGTCGCTCTACATATCGGCGACGATTATCTTTCTCGCCGCATGGTTCCAAGGGATTGCAGGAATTGCTGTGGCCACAGCGTTCACGATTCCTCTCACGCTAGTTGCTCTTCTTACTCGAGGGCCGAAGGATTTTGTTCGTAACTCTTTTGCCAGCATCTTCACCCTTGCATACATACCATTTCTTGCTTCATTCCTCCTTGTATTGGCGGAAGAAGAGAATGGCTTACGTCGCATCATGACGTTGGTCGCACTCGTTGCGTGTAACGATACTTTTGGTTATCTATTTGGCGTACTTCTTGGTAAACATAAAATTGCTCCTAAGATAAGTCCAAAGAAAAGTTGGGAAGGTCTAATTGGTTCCATCATCTTCACCGCGCTAGGTGGAGCATTGATGTTCACGATTTACTTCGAACAGAGCTGGTGGTTTGGCGCACTTGTTGGTTTAGGCGCTGTGGTGACTGCAACTTCAGGAGATTTTATTGAGAGCGCTATCAAACGGGATCTTGACCTCAAGGATATGGGCGCGCTTCTTCCAGGACACGGTGGCGTCCTTGATCGTCTCGACTCCGTCTTACTTACCTCACCATTTATTTGGGCAATATTTACTATGGTGAATTAATGGTAAGTGATCTCATTCTTGAAGCTCCATCTTCCAGCAAAAGAGCGCCGCGACATTTTGCTGATTTCTCTCCAGAGGAGCGAACGAAAGCGCTCGTTGATTTAGGGGAGCAAGGGTTTCGAGCGAAACAGGTGGCGAACCATTATTTTGCGCGACATAACGGGGATCCAAAGAGTTGGACCGATATCTCACCGGCAATCGGCGAGAAGATTGCAAGCGCCCTCTTTCCTCGTTTACTCACCTTGGTACGAACAATCGAATGTGATGGTGGGTTAACCCGAAAGGATCTATGGCGCCTTCATGATGGAGTACTCGTTGAAAGCGTGTTGATGCGCTATCCCGATCGCGCCACTCTTTGCATTTCGTCGCAAGCAGGTTGCGGCATGAACTGCCCCTTCTGTGCGACTGGTCAGGCAGGGCTCACCAGAAATCTGAGCGCAGGAGAGATCACTGCTCAAGTATTTGAAGCTGAGAAGATCTGTGAATCAGGCGGGATGGGTGAGCCGATTCGCCTCTCCAATATTGTCTTTATGGGCATGGGTGAACCGATGGCGAATTACAACGCAGTGATGCGGAGCATTCGAAATATCACCTCACCCGCGCCTGACGGATTTGGTATTGGCGCTCGTTCCGTGACGCTCTCGACAGTAGGACTTGTCTCCGGAATCGAGAAGTTAATTACCGAGAAGATCCCCGTGACTCTGGCAGTCTCGTTACATACTCCCGATGACGAGCTTCGAGATACTTTGGTTCCTATCAATACTCGCTGGAAAGTACGCGAAGTTTTAGCGGCTGCCGATGAATATGCTAAAACTACTGGGCGGCGTTACTCAATCGAGTATGCATTAATTCGCGATATCAATGATCAGGCTTGGCGCGCTGACTTACTGGGGCGAATGTTGAAGAATAAGAATGCACATGTGAATTTGATTCCACTCAATCCCACACCAGGTTCGAAATGGACCGCCTCTCGCCCTGAAGATGAGAGAGCTTTTGTGAAGACTTTAGAAGGCTACGGAGTTCCGGTCACTGTTCGAGATACTCGAGGACGGGAAATTGAAGGAGCATGCGGGCAGCTAGCCGCGAGTGAAAGTGCTCGCCCTTGAACTATCCACGCTGAAGATTTAATGTGTCAGAGCCTTCAGGACTTAGGGCTAAGTAACCCCCATCTACAGCTAAATCGGCTCCAGTTACATAACTCGCATCTGGACTTGCAAGCCAAGCAATTGCTGAGGCGACCTCAGCTGGTTCACCGCAGCGATCCATCATCGAGTACTTTCCCCAGATAGGTTCCCATTTTGCTCTATCACCGTTTGCAGCTTGGTCTGACGTTTCTGTCCAAATCCATCCCGGACTTACCGAATTCACTCGAATTCCATATGGAGCAAGGTCAAGCGCTTGGCATTTAGTCAGTTCCAAAAGTGCGCCTTTCATTGAGTTGTAAGTCCAACGACCAGTTTGTGCTCGATGAGCTGAAATACTGGTGACATTGACAATTGAGGGACTGTTGCTAATTTTTAATTGAGGAAGTGCCTGCACGACTAATTGCGCTCCCGCAAGTAAATTCACTTCAAAAGTCTTTTGCCATTGTTCAACAGAGGCATCCACACCAGAGAGAAGGAAGACGGCTGCGTTATTCACAATGATGTTCAAAGCGCCAAACTCTCTCATAGCAATCGAGATTGCATCCTCACGTACTTGTGAATCGCAAATATCGCCCGCGATGATTTTGAGTTGGTTGCTATTGATTTCGCGCGCTTTACCTTCAAGTGCGCTCCGATTAGAATCCACCGCTACGACATTAAGACCGTCCTTTAAGAATCGACGAACAGTTGCAGCGCCTATCCCAGACGCACCTCCAGTAACCAGTGCAGTTCTCGCCGCTGTCATAATGGGACCCCTTTCGCGTATGGTTATCATTCCTTGACCTCACCTAGATCGCACCCATTTGCGCTCCCTGATTTTTCACAGGTGGTGGCGGGTGGTTCACACAAGAATCGGCACATCTGGCCTGACAAGTACCTCTGCGGCTACTCTTTTTTAAAGCAACATAACGGGCAAAAAGGACATAACACAAATGTTTATCGAAACGTTACTTAGAACACTACCTTTAAAATCCTATAGGAAATAAGGTGAGGCAACTTCAAGGGGGTTCTGAGTTCACAAGAGCGGAAACCTCGACTAATCGTTAGGGAAGGGAAGCATGATCACACAAAAGAGCAGGAGAAAGCTGGCAATCAGCACATTCGCTGCGACTCTTGTATTTTCAGTAGCTCTATCAGGTGTTAACTCTATGAGTGCATCTGCGGCACAAAAAGCTGGAGCTGCGTGCAAGAAGGCCAACGCGGTTGTTAAGGGCGCATCGGCGCTGGAAAATCTAGTTTGTGTTAAAAAGAAAGGAAAATTAGTTCTTGAAGAACAGTGGAAGCAGCCAGCTGAATTGTCTCTTCTCGTGTTCAAGACCCCAAACATCCAGGAGGATTACTGGGTGGCATTGACCGCCGAGGCGCGCAAAGCGATGCCAAACCTAAAAATCAAGTATCTATACACTCCAGGACTTGATCGCAAACAATATGCACAACAATTGCTCACGACGAATCAACTCCCAGACTTAATTTGGGATGTTCCGCAAGCAGATTTTGCTAAAGCAGGGGCGCTGCTTCCATATCCCGAATCAGCCCTCGCTGGATTCAATGGCGGCGAAACGCGAATTGACGGCAAAGTCTATGGACTTCCTATGGGTGCTCAAGCAATCCCAGTTGTGTATTACAACAAAACACAATTTAAAGAGGCTGGAATTACAAGTGTTCCAAAAACTTGGGCAGAATTTCTCACAGCATGTGAAAAATTGAAAGCTAAAGGGTTTACACCTCTACTTGCTGGTGGCGGTAGCGATGGCTGGGCAACGCCAATCATGATGTCAGGAATTCTCAATTCAGATGTCATGAGCAAGAATCCAAAATTCAATCAAGATTATAAGTCAGGAAAAGCTAGCCTTAAGGCTAATGCGCTTGCTGCTTTTAAGAAGTTTGAAGTCTTGGTAGACAAGAAGTACTTTAATTCTGATGCCTTGAGCATAAATTATGGTCAGGTAAAGGAAAAATTTGAGAGCGGTGGCGGATCTATGTACCCCATGGGAACATGGCAAGCCGCTGGCGTGGGCAAGGGATTTGATATCGGGGTATTTCCTATTCCTCCAGATTCGGGAAGCCCTACTGTCGGCGCAGTAGTCGGACCAGTTCCTTTCATTTCTGCTAAAACTAAATTCCCAGCGCAAGCACTTAAGGCAGGAATTTTGATCGCTAGCAGCCAAGCAGGAGGCGAAGCAGGAGCAGTAAATGATGCTCTCTTCCCGAACGTAAAGGGCTGGAAGGCGAAGTCGAAAATGACCCAATTGTTCGATGAGAGCTTTGCTATCTACAACGATTCAAAGCGAGTTCCTACATTTGGTTGGAATGGCGGCGCGGATGAACTCCCTGCAGCCTTCATGGCAGACTTCTCAAAAGCAATCCAAGGCATGATGGACGGATCTAAAACCGCCGATCAAGCAGTTGATGATCTCGACGCGTCCATAAAGAAAAACACAGCTAGATAAACAAACTTGGGCTTCTGCCCATGTAGAAGTGAAGTAGAAAAGGAGGTTTCGGGGTGGACAATGTGAAAACATTTGCACCCCGAAACTTCGTTTCAAGAAGTATTTCAAAAGTTGGCGATGTAATTCTTTATCTTCCAAGTTTCTTAACTTATTCTTTCTTAATACTGATCCCGTTCTTAGTTCTAATCATTTCGAGCGTAACTAACTATAATTGGACTTATCCTGATACGAGCTTTATTGGATTACAAAACTACACAACTTTGTTCTCTGACCCCGAATTCAGAAAATCAATCGTAACCACATTGAAATTTGCAGGCATAATTATTGTTTTCCCAAATATAGCTGGTTTATTTATAGCAGTTCTGCTAAATAAAAAAGGCAAACTATACAATGGGGTTAGAACTTTAATATTTATGCCCATGACCTTGAGCGCAGTGGTTGTTAGCGTCGTTTGGGCCTCGATTTTGACTGACAACGGCATTCTAAATGCACTACTCAGCGAAATAGGTTTGAATAAATTGACACAAAGTTGGATTGGGTCGCAATCGCTAGCTTTACCTTCCGTCGCTTTTATAGTTTCTTGGCAGATGGTGGGATTCTGTATGGTGATTTACCTTGCGGATTTACAGTCTATACCCAAGGAATTAGCAGAAGCAGCGAAGATTGACGGATGCACTGAATTTCAACTTTTTAGGTATGTCTCGTGGCCGCTTCTTGCCGGGTCTCTTACCATCAACACAACGGTGCTTTCTCTGGTTGGTTTACGACTTTACGATCAAGTGATTGTAGTGACTGCAGGCGGTCCTGCGGGCGCGACCGAAACAATTGCGACGACTATGGTGCGCACCGCCTTCCAATCCGCACGAGTCGCCTATGCCTCTGCCATGGCGATCGTTCTTACTGTGCTAGTCGCTGTTATTACGAGCGTGCTTGTGTATTTACTAACTAAAAGAGAGGTTGAAAGATGAAAAGGAAGTCGTATCTCTCTTTTGTTCGACCAGCCCTAACAATCTTGGTTGCCTTGTTGTTCATACTTCCAATTTTTATAGTCTTAATAAATTCGGTCAAAGAATCTTCACAGATTCTGGGTGATCCTTTGGGCATTCCGACAAAACCAACTTTTCAGAATTTTTCAAAGGTACTTGATCCTGCTCAGAGTGACCTGCTACCCGGTTTGAAAAGAAGCTTCATCGTTACCATTGTGAGCGCTTTATTAACATGTGTTCTCTCAGCTGGATTGGCTTACACGCTGGCCAGAAGTAGAACCCGAGCCTCAAAAATTTTCACCGCAATTTTACTAGCTGGATTCATGGTACCTGGACAAGTGCTTTTAGTTCCACTTGTCGAAGTGTTGAGAAGACTCCATTTGCTTGGAAGCTATTTGGGATTAATCTTTGCCAACGTAGGATTTTTTCTTCCATTTGGAGTATTTGTTTTTACTCGCTTTATACGGGGAATATCAAGAGAACTTGATGAAGCTGCCGCGATAGATGGAGCCTCCAAGTCTCGTACTTTTTGGGTAATTATTTTTCCGCTTCTACGTCCGGCTACGGCGAGTATTTTAATCTTTTTGGGTGTATGGATTTGGAACGATTTCTTGGCTCCATTAATCATTTTGGGTCCACTTACCGGTCAAACAGTAATTACTGGGCTATTTTATCAAGTGAGTTCGCGACAAATTACGGATTACGGAACGATATTTGCATACATGATTGTCGCCAGCTTACCAATTTTAGTCTTCTTTTTAACGCTTCAGAAGCAATTTATTAGTGGTTTAACTGCTGGCGCAACTAAAGGATAGTTTTAGAGGAGTGGAGTTATTTATGGCAAGAAATGTGACTTTGTTTCATGAGAGACCATTGGGAGTTTTTTTAGCTAATCACAATGGTGATACCGGAATGAGATATTGGCAATTTAGTAGGTGGAAACGCGAACTTTCAGATCTAAAGAAGATGGGAGCAAATACTGTTTGGTTTATTCCCTTCCAATTTGGGCAGAGAAATCCTGAAGATTATGAATACGATAGTGATCACTGGAGTTTACAAAGAGCTATCTGTCAAGAAATCATAGATCTTGGGATGAACGTAGGAATCTATAGCACTTTAAATGATGTTTTTGAAAGCACTCTCGAACAACACCCCGATTGGAAAGCTTCGAATGGAGTTCTTTTTCTCGAAGAGGGATGCGCATGTCCTTCTAATCCACAGGCGTGGGAAGAGATTTTACGTTTGCGTAGGAAAGTATTCTCGGAACTCCCACGAATAGATTATTTGATGACTCCGGCAACAGACAACGGAGGATGTTGCTGTGAATCCTGCGAGGATTGGCCAACGGTTTATCTGAACAGTTATAAAATACAAGCCGAACTATGTCGATCTTTTCATCCTGACGTGAAAGTAGTGGCAGCGAGTCATGCACTTTCTTTGAATCGACACGAGAAAGTTGAAAAGATACTTCGGAATTCGCCGTGGGTAGATTACGTTGCTGATATTCCGCGTGGAGCAGGTAAACCAATCATTAAATATTATATGAATCCCGAGACAACAATGTTGGGTGGATGGGGTAAGTGGGGGCCATGTCCCATTCTTCCTATTATCGAGCGAGCCTTACGTACCGATACGAAAAATATTGCCGGTCATATCCAGTACGTTGAAGGAATTCATGATGATGTAAATAGATTTGCTATCCTAAAAATGGCTAGCGACCAAAAAGCAACTGCGCAATCGGTAGCAGAGGAATATGTAGAAGTGTGGCTGGGAGTAACTGGCGAAAGCAAGAAGAAATTAGCTTTTGCGATTTTGGAATTAGGAGGGGGGGTGTGGGCGGACCGTACAACTTACGTTGACCCAAACGCATGCGTTCCAAACCCGGGAGCTGATCAGCGAGTACTTGATTTTTTGATTGCGCGTTCAGAATTCCCTAATCTAGAAAATAATTATCGATACTGGTTACTCCTCTACCGTGCGCTGTGTGAGTCCATGAATATCATTTCTGATGAAATACCTCTTGAAAAATTGCATGCGGAATTGGCGCTTTGTCGAGAAAATTTTGGAAAACTTGAACCAGCCTATGCGTATTGGCTATCTAAGCTTTTCCCATTCCTCTTGCCAGATCAGGCTCCTTGGGTTTGGCCACGATCATTTCACATCGCTTGGAAAAAAGAAATTGAAAAATAGATAGCTATGATTACCTGCAATTCATCCAAGAATTTAATTCACATCTTTTCTGAGGATCTTTCTGTTCTGATAAGGGTTTATCAAGAAAAGTTACCTGAAGTTGTATATTGGGGCACAAAGCTGAATGACCAAGTCTTAATGGATTCCCAATCATGGGATGTCGATTCCTTGAATCCGCCACTTCCTATCGCAGTTCTTGAAGAACCAATAAATTATTCAATCCTGCCATCAAGAACTTTTCTTTATAGAGGTCATCAGGGATTAAGAGGATCACGATGTGGGCGTGATTTCGCAGTCAGATTAGTATTAAGAAATTTTCATGTTGACTCAGCTCAAGATCAATTGAAATTTGAATTTCAAGACAGTATTTCAAAAATCGAAGTTATATCAACCTTCAAATTAGTTAATTCCAGGCTGTTATCAGTCAAATATGCAATTAAGAACTTGTCTTCAGAGATTTTTGAGTTAGATGAATTGTCAACAAATATGCCCCTTCCGGAGCGAGCTGTTGAGATATTAGATTTCTCTGGGTCTTGGTGTAAAGAGAGAGTTCCGCAGAGACACAGATTAGTTTTCGGGAAACATACGAGAGAATCTCGCAGAGGTAGAACAGGCCATGATGCGACCACTTTGATGCTAGTTGGTACTTCTGGATTCAGAAATGAGAGCGGAGAACTTTGGGGTGTTCATCTGGGTTGGAGCGGAGATCAGTTCTATTTCGCAGAGAAATCACCTTCAGGACATCAAAATATTGGCAGCGGAGAACTATTTGAATCTGGTGAGATTAGTTTAGAAGAGAATGTGATTTATGAAACTCCAGAGACATTCTACGTATATTCCAATTCTGGTTTGAATGGAGTATCGGAGCAATTCCAACAATATTTACGGAGTTTACGAAAGCCTAAACCGAATCAAAAAAGGGTTATTTATAATTCCTGGGAATCCGTATATTTCGATTTAAATGAGGAGCACTTGTCACGGCTTGTTCTAGCAGCCAAAGAGATTGGTGCAGAATTATTTGTTATTGATGATGGGTGGTTTAAAGGACGACGTAATGCAAACGCGGGTCTAGGAGATTGGGAAGTGGATGAAGCTGTATTTCCCTCCGGTCTTAACACATTCATCGATTTTGTAGAAAAGCATGGAATGGATTTCGGTATTTGGGTTGAACCGGAAATGGTGAATATTGATTCTGACGCTTATAGAGCCAATCCAGAGTGGCTATTGAAACCCAACCAATTTCGATTACCACCAGGGGGGCGTGGTGGACAGCAAGGCTTAGATTTATCTAATGCGGAAGCATTTCAGTATGTTTTCGACAAAATCAATACGCTTTTAAGCGATTATAAAATCTCGTATCTCAAATGGGACATGAATAGAGATCTCGTTGATGCTGGTCACGACGGAAAGCCTGCAGTTCATAGCCAAACTTTGGCTGTCTATCGTCTATTTTCTAGTTTGAAGAGGGCACATCCTAATGTGGAATTTGAAAATTGTTCATCTGGCGGAGGTCGAATAGACCTTGGCATAGCTCAATTAACGGATAGAACTTGGGTAAGTGATACAAACGATCCCTTAGAACGAGCATCAATTCAGCGATGGACAAGCATGATTCTTCCACTTGAGATGATGGGAAATGATGTTAGTACCGCTGAATCTCATACGACCGCACGCACGCATGCCTTTTCATTTCGTGCAGCCATGGCTTTATTTGGACACTTAGGAATACAGCAAGATTTGTTACAAATCTCAGAAACCGAAAAAAGCAATTTGAGCGAGTTGGTGGAATTTTATAAGAAGCATCGGAACTTTATACATAGTGGGATTTATGTAAATGCCGATTTAGATCTAGATAACGAGTTTATGCACGGAGTCATATCTCATGATTCAAAGCATGCTATTTATGTATATTGGAAAGAGAGAAATACGGCCAGTGAAATTTCACCAAAAGTAAGATTTCCAAAGCTCAGTCGAAATCTAAATTATTCACTTACTGTAGTAAAGGGAGCACTTTTCCCAAGCAGCTCAGAGATCCAACTGATTGGAGCGCTTGATTACCCTCAATGGATGCGAAATGAACCCATTTCTCTTCCAGGAAGCGTGCTCACGGATATTGGTCTTCATATGCCGATTTTGAGTCCGGAGAAGGCGCTAATCCTTGAAGTCAAAAGCGAATAGTAAATTGTTGGCGCATGAATAAACCAATCCATGTTCGGGTCGGATGCGCACACGAACGTCATTTCATTAATGAAGAGTTCCCCTCGATTTCTTGGCAAATAGAATCTTCTAATTTTGATGTGAGAATGGAAAGTTATGAGCTAGAGTTGTACAAAGAAATGGGTCTAAATGATTTGATTTTCACAACTGGTGAAGTAATCTGCAACAATCCAACAAATATCCAGTGGCCCACAACAGGACTAACAAGCAGACAAATTTTATTTTTGCGAGTCAGGGTCCGATGCAACGGGGAATGGGGTAGTTGGAGTGACTTGACGAAAATAGAAGCTTCCTTACTCAAGAATTCTGACTGGAAAGCAAATTTTATTACGAATCCCGACGATTGTGGGCGTGAGGATATGAGTCCCTTGCCTCTTTTTTTGAAGCATTTTTTTGTACAAGGTGAAATCCAAAAAGCTCGTATCTACGTGACCGCGTTAGGGCTTTTTGATATTGAGATAAATGGTAAAAGAATTTCAGAAAATTTTCTTGAACCTGGGTGGGTTGATTACAGATACGAATTACCTGTAGTAACACACGATGTTACAAATTTACTAGAAGTTGGGATGAATTCTATTACAGTGATTTTAGGAGATGGGTGGTATCGAGGGAAAATTGGATGGGAAGCAATTAGAAATCTATACGGGAAAGAGGTCGGATTACTTCTTCAACTTGAGTATCAAGTAGAGGATCAAACCTACTCCGTGTACTCCGATGAAAGCTGGCTAACATCATTTGGGGAATACCAATATGCAGATATCTATGATGGCTGTTCGATTGATTTTAGGAAGAAGAATCTGGCCTGGCGCACGAAAGGGTATGCTGCAGATCAATGGCAAGCCTCGCGCATCCTCGATTTTCCTAAAGTGAACTTGGTTCCTACTGAAGTTCCCCCAGTTACGTGCTCGACCGTCCTAAAAGCTACTCGAGTAGAAAGTACTTCAAAGTCAGGTCAGCTTTTTAAAATTGATCGGAACATAACGGGTTGGGTGGTCCTTACAGTTCGAGGTAAAGAAGGTTCCTTAATCTCCGTGAAACACGCTGAAGTTCTCGACGATGACGGCAATTTATATACAAGAAATTTACGTAAGGCTAATGCTACTGATGTTTATGTTTTGCCTAACGAGGAAATTGCAATTCTCGAGCCAATCTTCACATTTCATGGTTTTCAATTTTTTGAGGTAATCGGAGAAGTTGAAGTTGTGAATGCGGACGTCAAAGTTATTCACTCGAATTTATTTGAAATTTCCCATTTCAATTCTTCTAATACTGACTTGAATCGCCTTTTTCAAAATATCAAGAATTCGCAACAAGCCAATTTCATTTCAATTCCAACGGATTGCCCACAAAGAGATGAAAGACTAGGTTGGACTGGGGATATTCAAACTTTCTCGCGGACAGCGGTTAATCTCTTCGATTGTGAATACTTTCTGAAGAGCTGGTTACGCCAGCTGTCGTATTCTCAAAGATCGAGCGGATCAGTAACTAGTGTGGTTCCAGATGTACTGGCGGTGTATGAAAAAGACGGACATGAATCCACTGGTGTAATGGGTTGGGGAGATGCTGCGACGATAGTTCCATGGAATCTATTTCGTGCTTATGGGAATCGGGATCATTTGAAGTCCACACTTCCGGCGATGGTTAAGTGGGTTAATTATCTCGATTCACGAGTAGCACAATCTGGGCTTATAGAGGATGAAAATGGACAATTGGGAGATTGGTTAGATCCTGATGCGCCCCATGGATACCCCGGAAAGGGTAAAACAGAAACTCTCTTCATAGTGAATGCTTTTTATTCATATAGCGCACGAATGATTAGTAAAGCATTTGAAGTGCTCGGGAATCACGTCGAAGCTGAAAAATATTTGAATAAAGCGAGAGAAGTAGCTCGTAAATGCTTTGAAAAATGGCAGAGCAAAGTTCTAGAAACTTCGACTGGTTGCGCCATAGCCATAGAATTCAATCTGATTGATGACGAATTGGTGGATAAAATTGGTAATCAATTAGCCAAATTAGTTCTACGTAATGAGGGAAGAGCAACCTACGGATTAGTAGGAACAGGAAGAGTCTTACCAGCACTATCGAAAGCAAAAAAATGGGATGCTGCTTTCACAGCTTTGTTCAATGAGGAATGCCCTGGTTGGTTGTATCAGGTTAAGAGCGGTGCCACGACTGTATGGGAGAGATGGGACGGGATTTTGCCGGATGGGTCAATTGACGAAGAGCCTCATTATTGGAAGGGTGAAGATGTTGGAATGAATTCATTTAATCATTACCACCTTGGTTCCATCGGGGATTGGATTATGGAACACGTCGGAGGAATTGGATTAATTGAAGAAAAACCAGGTTATGCAAGCATTATGTTTGCGCCTCGCATGACCGAAAAAATTGAATGGTGTGAGACTCGATTACACACGCCACATGGGTTGGCCCGGATTGATTGGAGAAAGAATGAGAATGGATTTTCTGGAGTAGTTGAAATACCTCCAGGCCGGACTGGAATCCTGAGAAGCACTTTTGATAACCCTGCAACAATTTCTATTAACAAGGAGTATGTGCATTTGGATTTTGTGGAGCTGGGTTCAGGTCAATACGAATTTGACATTTGTTATGGATGAGAAGAGGGGAAGAAGTATGAATGCTAGTAATTCAAAAATTTTCTTAAACCATGTAGGTTTTAAGAAAAATGTAAGAAAATCAATATATACCATAGAGAACTTATCAGATTCTTTTCAAGTTGAAAAAATGATAGATTGCAAATTCGAAGAAATTTTTCGCGGTAAACTCTCAAAAGTACAGGCAGTTGGCGGAGAAATGTACTCGGGAGATTTTACGGATGTAACTGATCCGGGTATCTACCGAATAAGAGTAGGAAATTTTAATAGTCGTATCTTTACGATTGATGAGAAACTCCACGATTCGATTCAGCGAACACTTTTTAATTTCGTTACTCAACAGTCTTGCGGAACAAATGTGGGATGGGCAGGGGCCTGTCACACAGGAGACCAAATCAAGCTAGCAAATGGGGAAGTACGGGATTTATCTGGAGGATTTCATCAATCCAGCGACTTGCGAAAATGGAGTTGGGGAATTTCTCTTGGGATGATTGGACTTTTAGAATACGCACTTTTAGCGAAACCTTTGTGGAACAGTGGCGAAATAGAGAGAGAAATTCGAAACGGTTGTGATTATTATCTTAAACTAATTTCGAATGAGGGATACATTATAGATTCCTGTTTTATTCCTGTAGATGATAATGGTCAAGAGCTACCAAGATCTGATGAAAATCATCTCATGATTCATGGTAAGGGATACTCAGATCAGTCAATTTCGTGGAATAGCCGTGAATTTTACGATCGTCCTACTGCTTCACCGGCACATTGGTTTACAATAAGATTTCTCTCTCTTGCAAGTCGTTATTTTCGTGATAGAGATAAATTATATTCAGATAAGTGTTTGGCGAATGCAACGAAAATCTGGAAATTTATGGAAAAACACGCTGAGAGAACTTACAATTATGACTTACCAAGGTATCCGCCTTTAGGGCACGATCCGTTACCAAAATGGTGGGTTCCTTTCTATGAGAACTCTACTCTGGAAATTGCTGGCCGAGCAGCCGCAGGGATTGAACTAAAGCTTGCGTTGGGAACGCCAGATTTCGATACAAGAATTACAGAGGATCTTAACGCACTCTGTCGTATGCAAATAACTGGTACAAACTCAATTGCAGACGGTGCTTTTTGGGAGGGCAAAGATTCTAGACTTGCTAATAATTATCACTATTTTTTCTCTACAAACGTACCTACCGCTCTTTGTAAGGCAATTCAAACGATGCCTAATAATGAATTCTTGTCAAACTGGAAAAATTGCCTTGCTCTCGTCTGCAATCAATACTTACAAACAAACGAGTTGAATGGTTTTCGTCGAGCTCACGGAACGATGTTCACGGAGGATGTGTTCCAAAGTGGAGCTTGCTTTAGTTTTAGTGAGGAGTTATTGAATGACAATCCTGAAGCATATTTTGCAGGTAACGTCGCGCAGGACAAGATCTATTTTAAATATTTTAGCTTTTGTTATAATTTAGATTTAGCAGCGGTTGGGATAGTCCTCAAACATGCATCAAAGATATTTAACACTTTGAAATATGAACACGCCGCACAGAATCAAATTGATTGGCTACTTGGAGGCAATCCGTTTGATGCAAGCTCAATAGAAGGTATTGGGTATAACAACCCTCATCGAGGCGTGTTTGGTGAATTTTTTCCTCCTGTTCCGCAAATTCCTGGTGGTGTTTATACCGGAATCACCGCGCATTCCTTCACCGAGGAGGCCTACGGTCTCGAATGCGAATATGATCTGCCGGAAACAACTTGGTTGATGCATCTACTCCAATTGTAGTTCTCATTTAAGGTCTTGATTTATCACTTAAATACGAATGATGTTGTTAAGCGCGCTTGAGATTCTTGAAGGTTTGCCTGTACTTGCTTCTTCTCTGTCAGCAAAATCTGTTGCAAGAATACTTCCATTAACACCTAGCCAACGGAGTGGCTCTCGCTCCCACTGTGGGTTTTTCCAATTAACGTGTGGAAGTTCAGTGATCGGATTCTCTCGCTCCAAAATTAAGTGGGCGAGAGTTTTTCCTGCAAGATGAGAGAGCGTCACACCGTCACCGGAATAGCCACCCGCTTTTCCAATCCCAGTGGCTTTATCCCAAGTAATGTAGGGGTGCCAATCTCGCGGAATCGAGACAGCGCCACCCCAACGGTGAGTGAACTTAGTTCGCTTGAGCGCGGGGAACCACCCTCGAACCATCTCAATAATTTCATTATGCGTTCGATAATCCATTTCATGTTTACGTTGAAGCCGGGAGCCAAATAGATAACGAGCTCCACGCCCACCAACAGCGAGACGGTCATCGATAGTCCGTTGCCCATAATTAACTAAATGAAGGGCTTCGGAGAATGTTTCGCGCTTTGCCAATCCAATCTCATCCCAAATAGCCTCTTTCAAAGGCTCTGTTGCGACCATGAGCGAGTAGATCGGTGCATGAGATCGAGGAGACTGAGAAAATACTTCGGTAGCTTTGATGATTGATGTTGTTCGAATCGATCCAAACTCACTTTCTATAAGGTTCGGTGCAAGAGAGTTAATACGAGTATTTTCATAAATGACTCCACCTAATTTCTCTACAGCTTTAGCGAGAGCACGCACCAAACGTCCTGGATGAACCACTGCGCAATCTGGAGTGTAAAGACCGCCTAATCCACCGTTCATTCCTATATGGCTATAGAGAACGCCCTTTGGAAGATAGCTCTCATGCGGCGCTGTTGATTGCGAGATACGAGCAAGTTGCGCTTTGTTTCGTGCAACGGTGATTGTTCCACTTTTCACAAATCCCACTTCGGGCGCGTGGTGATGACAGAACGAGCCAATCTCCTCCATCGATTGGAGTAGATGCGGCCTTACCTGGTCATAACCTGCAGTCGTTGGATAAAGGGCAGAACACCAACCGCCATTGCGACCACTCGCTCCAAAACCGATGCGCTCTGCCTCGCAGATTATTATTTTTAAAGAATGATCAAGGTGAAGGAGGTGAAAAGCGCTCCATAAACCAGTAAAGCCTCCTCCAATAATGGCAACGTCGGCATCGTTAGCGCCGTTGAGGCTAGGTCGCTCTATCTCGTTATGAAAAAGCGTGTCATCCCAGAGGTTCATGTTCGACCTTCGGGCCACCGCTTGATGTACTCAGGAAGTGGATGTACTTCTGTCATCCGCGGATCAGGAATGGCCGCTCCGTAGCTATGGTGGATCGGAATATTCCCTGCCCAGACGGGCCACGATAAATCTTCCTCACTATCTGCTGGGAACTTTGAAGATATTTTTACGCTCGCCTCTTCCATTGAGATTGAAAGTATAGAAGTTTGCCTAATCTCTGCATCATTAAGTGGACGAAGTGATGGGCGTCTTTCAGGGAAGAGATGGTCGGTAAGAACTTCAAAGGCTCGAATTTTTTCATCGCCATCGAGTTCCAGTGCACGACCGAGAATTAACGCGCTCCGATAATTCATCGATGATTCAAAGGCAGAACGTGCGAGCACTAAGGCGTCGAGTATCGTGATTGAAACTGCACAAGGCGCTCCGCTCGCTAATAACTTGAATAAACGAGATGCCTTCGAACCGTGCAGAAGGAGATTGTCGCCATCCCGCGCTATCGCAACTGGGATGACGAATGGTTGCCCACCGTCAATAATTCCGACATGGCCAACAAGTGCTGTATCAACCAATGCGTAGAGAGCGCCTCTCTCCTTCACCTCTTTGTGAGGAACCCGATGGACTTTTGTCCGCGCGCTTTCACTGAGAGGTTTCTCAGCTGAACTCATTAAAAAATCAACTCACATGCCTCAGTGAGCACTGAACGTAAAATTCCTTCAATCTCATCGAAGTGAGTTTGATTAGCAATAAGGGGCGGGGCAAGTTGGATAACTGGGTCGCCTCGGTCATCGGTGCGACAGTAGAGGCCAGAGTCGTAGAGTTTCTTTGAAAGGAAACCACGGAGCAATTTCTCGCTCTCTTCGCCGTTAAAGGTTTCGCGGGTGGAGCGGTTCTTCACCATTTCAATCCCATAGAAGAATCCTGCGCCGCGCACATCGCCTACTATCGGCAAGTCATACAGCTTTTCTAGCGTTGCGTAGAAAGCACCTTCGTTCTCTCGCACATGCTCATTGATTTTCTCTCGTTCAAAAATGTCGAGATTCGCAAGCGCTACTGCAGCACCAACGGGGTGTCCACCAAAGGTAAACCCATGGAGGAATGCGTTGTTATCTTTTAAGAATGGTTCATAGAGTCGATCGTTGGTAATCATCGCCGCCATCGGGAAGTAACCCGATGTCATACCTTTACCGCAAGTAATGATGTCTGGGGTGATGCCATAAAGGCGCGATGCGAAGTAGTCGCCGATACGACCAAAGCCTGTGATGGTTTCATCGCAGACCATCATCACATCGTATTTATCGCAGATCTCTCTCACTCGCTCCAAGTAGCCAGGGGGAGGAGGGAAACATCCACCGGAGTTCTGCACGGGCTCGACAAATACCGCCGCTACAGTCTCTGCGCCTTCGAAATTAATCATCTCTTCGATGCGGTTAGCTGCCCACTGGCCAAACTCCATGTAATCATCGCGATGATTTAGAGGTGCGCGATAGAAATTGGTATTGGGCACTTTGTGGTGTCCAGCAATCAAAGGTTCAAAATATTGCTTAGCTGCAGGAATTCCTGTGATGGACAATGCGCCTTGAGTGGTGCCGTGGTAAGCAATAGAACGGGATATCACCTTGTGTTTCAAAGGCTTTCCCGTCATCTTGAAGTATTGCTTGATTAGTTTGATAGCGGATTCAACGGATTCTCCACCTGTGGCGGAGAAGAAGACGTGATTAAGTCCCTTTGGAGCAAAAGAGGTAAGTCGTTCTGCCAACTCGATTGCAGGTGGATTGGCATAACCCCAGAGTGGAAAGAACGAGAGTTGTCGCATCTGTTTTGCAGCAGCTTCGACTAACTCTTCTCTGCCATGTCCAATCTGCACGGTGAAGAGTCCAGCAAGGCCATCAAAAATCT
>Ga0214917_10003123_pt1 | contig 19464 bp, 14 predicted proteins | sample LL_1208_BB_MetaG_FD_177983 | JGI IMG/M metagenome (GOLD analysis project Ga0214917, IMG submission 177983) | Freshwater microbial communities from Lake Lanier, Atlanta, Georgia, United States - LL_1208_BB | ecosystem: Environmental > Aquatic > Freshwater > Lake | place: USA: Georgia | collected...
GGGGCCGGAGGTCGAGCTCGGGGATGGCTGTGTGGTGGGGCCGAGGGCGGTCTTGGAGGGGCGGGTGAAGATGGGGGCCAAAAACCGTGTAGGAATCGGGGCGGTGATTGGAGGCGAACCCCAGGATCTGGCTTATCAGGGGGCCAAAAGCGGAGTGGTGGTCGGGGAGGGGAATGTTTTTCGGGAATACGTGACGATCCACCGTGGGACCAAGGAGGGAACGGATACGGTGATCGGAAACCACTGTTTCCTGATGGTCGGTGCCCATGTGGCCCATAATTGTCGGCTGGCCGATGGAGTGACCTTGGTCAACAACGTGCTTTTGGCGGGATATGTGGAGGTGGAGGAGAAGGCGTTTTTAGGCGGGGCGGTGGTGGTCCATCAGTTTGTGCGAATCGGGAAGCTGGCGATGGTGCGGGGTCAGACCCGGGTGGGAATGGATTTGCCGCCCTATTGTATGGCGGTGGCCACCAACGGGGTGTGTGGCCTGAATTCCGTCGGGTTAAGGCGGGCCGGGGTGAAGCCGGAGAATCGCAAGGCCTTACAAAGGGCTTACGAAGGGTTTTTCTTCAGCGGAAAGAACCGGACGCAGGCTTTGGGGGAGATCCGAAAAGGCAAGGATTTGGGGGTGGAAGAAGTGAAGGAGTTTTGTGACTTTATCGAAAAGACCAAACGGGGGATCTGCCACGGGTTAAAACCCGAAGACATTAGCCTGGAGGAGAACTAGAAGCGGGATTGGACCCCGACTTCAACGGAAAAGTTGTAGGAGTTCTCGAACTGGTAGTTGCCGATCACCGGCATGAAGGCGCTGAGCATCTTGAATGCGCCGTAGAAATCAAGGCCTGGCTCAACCGTATAGGTCAGTCCCGCTTGGGCATTCCAGCCGAATTGAAAGGCACTACGGCAGTAGTTTCCCTGAATGTCCAAGGGACCCACATAATAATTGTTAACATCGAGCTGTTGCCAGACAGCCCCGATTCCCCCGCCGACGAAAGGCCTGAACTTTACATTCCCTGGCCAGCGTAAAATTCCGTTAATCTGGATGGGGACTTGTACAAGCTCCCCGTCCGCAGGGCAATTTAAGCTCCCCGACCCGCTAATCGTTCCATAGTCATCCAAGGTAACCGAACCGTTTCCTGTGATTTGGTAATTTTGTAGTCCGTTATAAATAATCCCGGTTTGTAAACCCACGCCAAGCCATTCATAGAAGTTGTATCCAAACTCCACATCCAAACGAAATCCGGGCTGAAAAGTGAAATTTTCCCCGGTGAGGGTCCCGGTTGCGGGAACCCCTGCAACTTCGCCTGAGCCGGTGAAAGGATAAGCTTGCCGATTGGTCCCATTCCAGACTCTCCGGGAGGTAAGCTGCCCCTGCAGGGAACCGCCGATGCCGGCATTCAAAAAGAAACTATCCCAAGCCCCCAACTGGGTCATGGTGGTATCCCCCACAACGGGGGCGGGTTTTCCGGAGACCGTCTGGAGCGGGGGGGGCGCTTTGGAGGCTGCGCCAGACAACGGATCCACGGGAGCGGCAGAAGCTCCTCCTCCCATGGGATCGCCGCCCAAAGCCCCTCCTCCCCCCATCGGGTCGATGGCGGCAACCTGGGTGGCTCCGGCCAGTGGATCAGCCGAGCCAGGAAGGTTTGCAGTCACGCTTGTCGGGTCCGCAACGGTTCCAATCGGGGCCACACTTAAGCGTTCGGGAGAACTTTTGGAGAGGTTGGCGGGATTGGGAAACGGCTCAGAGTAGAGTGTTAAAGTCGGGGGACCTCCAAAGGCTTGTCCGTCATCCCGAAAATTGAGCGCTTCCAGGGGAACGATTTTTTTGGTCCCGTCCGGATAGGTTTTCAGGATCTGAGTTCCCGATTCCCGGGTCGTGGCCTGATGGGAAACTGTCTCAGACGGTTGCGGGAGGGGGGCAGGGAGAGGCGAGACTACCAAGCGCTGGGCAAAAGCTGATATGTTTACTAAAAATGAGATGCAAAAAATCAGAAACATTATTCTGAATTCGGAGAAAACGGATCGAGCCATACTGATTCGAATGACTCTGAATACCATATGTGGGGTGGGCAAAATAAAGCCCCCTATTTATAGTAAACTTATTCACAACCTTGCTGATAATAAAATATGTAAAAGTACATAAAAAATCCCCGCAAAAGCGGGGATTTTTTATGTATTTAAAATCTTAGAAACGGCAAGTTACACCGATGTTTGCTGATTGTGTGTAGAAGGAATCGGTTGGCCCTGCGCTTTGCAAATTAGGATTCACTGTTCCGAGTGCCTTATAGGACAAAGAGATATCGATTCCCTTTGCGACATTTATATCGATCCCTGCAAAGACCTGCCAGGCGCAATTCCAACTGCTTGAATATAAATTTTCGCCTGATCCATACACATTCTCATAGGACAGGCTCAACCAAGACGGACCAAACCCGCCTCCAAAACTTGGTCTAACCGGACAGTCGTCAATCGGCACCGTGAACGCAATCTGGGGAATAATTGGCACCTGATATCCGCCGCTTGAGGAAAATCCGAAACGATTATTTTCGTAATCACTAATGGTTTGGCCGCCCAGGTCGCCGCCAGATAAAGTTGCCCGATGTCCTTTGTTATAAATAAAGGCAGTCTCTACCTCGAAACGGACATATTCATTGAAGTTATAACCCGGGGAAACATCAAACCGGATTCCGGGGTCACCCACCATCGTTAACCTGTAGTTCACTCCGTTTCCTAAAGGGCTCAAGACTGTGGTTTTGATTGCACTAATCCAAGCCGGCCCTGCCGATGCTTTTAGGGAGAAACCCTCTTTTGGGGTGAAAAGATTATCCACATAGCTGTCGGGGTTGACCTTGGAATAATCCATTTTGGCCGGTTGTTCCGGGGAGACCACCGACGAGGAGGCAGGTATTGCCGGAGTGGTCGAGGCCGGGGCAGTTTTTTGGGCGGGTTCCCCGATCGGAACAACGCCATCCTTGGCCGGATCGTAAGCGACGATCCGGGGTGACCCGCCAAACTTCTCGCCATTGTCCACCTGTTTTCCGATCTCGCTCCATCGGACGATCACCTTCGTTCCATCGGGATAGATCTTCATGACGTAGGGGTCATTGTTGGACTTTGTCACCCCATCGGCCGCAAGGAGCGGCAAATTCAGGGCCAGCATCGAGAGTAGAATCCAAGTATATTTGTTTTGCATGATTAACCTCCATTTTGGTGAACACGACAAATTGTGGATTTTAGACAACCCTTTGTGGCTCACGGAGGTTTTTTGTCATACAGAATGTATTGGTCAACAAATATGTTAATAAAATGTTAATAAAATTTATGCAAAAATGCGTAATAAGTATAAAATCTTTTCGCAGGGGTTCCGGGCTAACTCCTGAGAAAAGGAGTGCGGGGAGAGGGTGGTTAGCGGGAAAGAAACGAACTGGAAAGCGGGGGCAGGCTCAGTTTCAAGGTTCCATTGATAACGGATGTTTCCCCGAGGTTCCCCAACTGATCTTCAAGGGGGCCGTCGGGAAGTTCCGGGCCGACCTCGACCTCCAACTTCGCGGGCTTGTCGGAGCGGTTGTAGAGAATGAGAATCCTGTCCTCGAGGTAGGCTCGCGCCACCACGTAAACGTCGCGATCCGCCAGGAGCGCCCGCCGGCTGCCATAACGGATGGCCGGGTGCTTGGCCCGGAGAGCGTTCAGCTTGGCCACGTGGCTTTGCACCCCTTTTTGGGCCGAGGTCAGCTTGGAAAGATCGGGAAACATCCGACGATTGTCGGGATCCTGGGCTCCGGTCATTCCAACTTCGTCCCCGTAATAAATGGTGGGAGCCCCGGAAGTGGTCAGCACAAAGGTGAAGGCCATCATAAGTTTTTTGTAGGAAGATTCCCTGTCGACCTTCGGGGGCTGTTTCCAGCCCACCTCGAATTCGTCCCGCCCCTGCGGGTCGGGCAGATCACCATCGGCGTAGGCCAGAAAGCGGGATTTGTCGTGGTTGCCAAGGAGAGGGGACATGACGGTTTCCGGTCCGAACACGCGGTCGGAGGCGGCCGCGGATTTTTCGAGGGCAGGAAAGTCCTCCCTGCCGGTGCCAAAAACCTCCAGAAGGGTGTCGTACAAAGGAAATTCGAACTGCCCATCCAAACGGTTGGGGCCGATGAAGGAGTTGATGCCGGGCCGATCCATGAAGGTTTCGCCGACCAGGTAAAAGGATGCTCCCGTGTTTTGCGGGAGGCTCCGGCGAAGGCCTTGGCGGAAGGATGTCCAAAATTTCGGCGGGATATGTTTTACGGCATCCAGGCGGAAACCATCCAGGTTGAAGCGTTTGACCCAATCCGCGGCGTTTTCGGTCAAAAATGAGGAAGCGGCGGGGATGTCGTAATTGAAACGGGGGAGAAAAGGCTCAAACCAGGTGGTGAACTGGGTTTCGTTATCCCATTTCCGGAGATTTTGGGTGCCATCCGGCAACATCAAGGAGCCAAACCAATCGGGATGCTGCCGGAAAGCCGGGTGTTCCTGGTGGACATGGGCGAGGACCAGATCCAGCAGCACGCCGATTTTTTTCTTTCCGGCGGATTCGGCGAGGGCGGCGAGGGCGGCATTGCCGCCGAAGCGGGGCTCCGCCTCGGTGGAACTGGTCGGCCAGTAGCCATGGTACCCGGTGTACCAGCGGCGGGGTTCCTTGTATTCCTGGTAGGGGGGCAGGGGGTTCTGGTTGACGGGGGAGAGCCAAAGGGTGTTGATGCCGAGCTTTTCGAAATATCCTTCATCGATCATTTTTTTGACGCCGATCAGGTCACCGCCAAGGTATTGGGCCGGTGGCTCGACCCTGGAGTCGGGCTTCGGGTTGTTGGAGGAATCCCCGTCCACAAAACGGTCGATGAACGCGAAGTAGATAATGTGATCGTGGCGGTCGGTGCCCACCGGAGGATCGTCCCCCACCCGGGCCCGGGCGGGGAAAGCAGGAGTGCCGTTGGCGTCGACGCCCATGATCCGGATCCAGGATTCGCCGGGCAGGCCGGAGGTTTTGACCAGCCATCCCCCTTCCGGGGAGGGCTCCGCCGGAAGCATCCGGGAAGTTCCGTCCGGCAGTTGGGCCACCGCGGAAATATGCGAGGGTTTCCAACCTTCCGGGTGGCTGCCGAACACGAGGGCGTCGGCGCAACGGGCGTGGGCAAAAAGAACCGGAGCGGAGCCGGAGGCCCCGGAGACCTGAACGAGCGAATTTTCCCGGCCGGCCCCATCGCCCGCGGTCTGCCGGTTGGCGGGGTCAAGGCGCCACCGGCCATCCACGACGAGCTTGTAGGTGTGGGAGCCGGGAGGCAGGGGGACGGAGACCTCCCATAGGTTTCCCCCGGTTTTTTTCATGGGATGGGATCCAGTGTTCCAGTCATTGAACGATCCCGCCACGGCGACCGTTTTTTCCGATCCGTTGCCAAAGTAGCGAAACTTGGTAGGGGGAACCGAAGAGACCGCGTACGTCAGAATTCCTTCCCGGGTCTCGCCCGAAGCCGATTGAATCCTGAGACGCAGATCTTCCATGCCTTGGGCTCCGGCGGCAGGAGTGATCCGAAGGACAAGATTCCTCGGATCCAGGTCCACTTTGCTTTTTCCGGCGAGGGCGGGTCGGGTTAGTTCCAACTTGTCTTCCGGAGAGAGGGCCAAAAAACGGGTCAGGTCGAATTCCGAACCTTGGGCTTCGGTCAAGGTCTGAACCGGAATCCAGCCTATAAAGGTTTTTTCCCCGCTCTCGGAGGCGGATCTTGCCGGGGCCGAAAAGAGCAAAAAGAACGGGATGTAAATCCGGATGGCAAGAACGGGGAATTTCAAGGCCTTAAAATAACGAAATAACAATAGTTTGCGTAAGAAAAAACCATTTGTTTTTACTTAAAAATATGTAAATTTTAGTTGTTGAAAAAGCCTGTTCTTATCTCCGCACGGAGGGCTACCTCTCGCCGCCGCCAAAGTTTAGCGGATAATGGAATTATGCCGCTTTGGGTGAACGGGTTTTTGTTTTTCACGGCCTGGGTCGTGCTGGGCGCCTTGCCGGGTCTGGCCCAGGAAAGCCAATGGCAATCCCTCGCGGGGGAGGCCAGTGCGATGAGCCGGAAAATTTCGCCCGAGAAAATGAATTATAATTTGGAGTTGGGGCCGGTTCTGCTGAACGTGGGGGCGGCGTTAACTGCCGGTTACAACTCCAACACCGGCCTGACGCAATCTGCCGCAACGGGAAGCGGATATGCAACCCCCTCCGCCAACCTTTCCTTCCTGTGGCCCCTCACGGATCTGAATACCCTGAATTTCTCCGTCGGCATCGGTTACTCGTATTATTTTGACGTGCCGGAGACGCAAAGTCCGGGCGGTTTTTTTGTCTCTCCCAACAGTGCGCTGCAGGGAACTTTTTACGTCGGGGATTTCCGCTTCACCCCTTACGACCAGTTCTCCCTGCAGAACGACCCCACCCAGGCGGGGGAGTTGAGCAATGTGTCCCGTTTTAACATTTTTCAAAACAGCGCCGGCACGAAGGTGGACTGGGACTTGGCGGATTTGGTGATCACCGCGGGCTTTGACTGGTTCAATCTTTGGTCCAACCAGACCTCAAATCAAAATCTGGACCGGCGGACGCTCACCCCCAGTCTGTCCATGACCTATTACATCACCAAAACCCTCATCACCGGCCTGGAGGGCGTGGCGGCGATCACCGCTTATTCCCAGGACCAGGCCCAATCGGTTCCCGACCCGAACAATCCGGACCAATTCACCACGGTCTACGGGCAAAACAACAACAACATCTACCAGGTCGGACCGTTTGTGAACTGGCAGCTTTCGGAATACATCACGATTACCGGGCGCGTGGGATGGGTATGGGGGGAGTTCACGGGGAGCAACACCCCGGAAAACGCCGCCGGCGGCAATCCCTCCACGTGGTACCTCAATCTGGGATGGAGCCACCGGCTCAACGAGTATCTGAATTATCAACTCACGGCCAGCCGGAGCACCCAGCTTTCCGCCATTGTGGGCAGCAATTTTGTGCAGGTGTGGAACTTTGGGGCCGGACTGAACTGGAACATCATCGACCAACTTTCGCTGAGCACGCCTTTCTCCGCCCAGTTGGGCCAGGTTTCGGGCAGTGTGGCGTCCCAGGATTACCAGCAATACTCGGCCGGCATCACCCTCGGATACCGGATCACGGAAAAACTGGGGAGCAGTCTGAACTTCATGTACATTCTCAAGGACAGCAACTCCTCCGCCTATCCGGGATACCAGCAGTGGAACGCCGCCGCCGGATTCAATTATGATTTCTAGCCGGGACTGGCGGCCGGGAAATCGGACGGTGCTTGTCCTCGTGGTTCTGGGGACCGTGCTGGGGGCTCCCTTTTCAGGTTGGAGCCAGGCCCGTCTTTCGATTCGCTCGGCGGAAGGGGAGGCCGGTGCCTCCGCAACGGTCCCGGTGCGACCCTCCGGGGATCCCGGCAAACCGAATCCCATGGATTCCTTGGATGACAAAAAAGCCATCGCCGTCGGCAATCTGCTGGAATTTCGGGTTCTGGAGGATCTGGATGAGGAGCCGGATTTCAAAGTCGATCCCAACGCCCCGAAAACCCTGCCCACGAATCTGCTCCAGGTTTCCGATAGCGGGGAGGTGGAGCACCCCTATTTCGGGCGGCTGATGGCCAAGGGGAAGACCCACCGCCAGCTGGCCGAGGAGATCAAAAAAATCCTGGAAAGGCCCGATGGGTACTATTATCAGGCCACGGTTCTGATCTCCCTGGCCACTTCGGGAGTCTCGCGGGGCAAGGTTTACATCAGCGGGGCCGTCACCAAGCCGGGGCCTTTTGAAATTCCCGTGAACGAAAACATGACCGTCAGCAAGGCCCTTTCCTCCGTGGGCGTCATGGAAGACCGGGCCGCCATCAACCAGATCAAGCTGATTCGCAAGGTGCCGGAGGGGGCCGCCCCTCCCGAGCCGATCGTCGTCAATCTGGACGACATCCGCAAAGGGATCACCGGATCCGACCGGGTGCTCGAGCCCGAGGATCAGATCATTGTGCCGGCGGTCACCAGCCGCGGGCAGGTCAGCATCGCGGGGAACGTGGTGCAGGTGGGCAATTATCCCATTCCGTTGGACCGGGAATTGACGGTTAAAGATGTCATCGTGCAGGCCAAATTTGGCGATTTCGCCGACAAACGGCGGGTGAAGCTCTTTCGGAAAGGTGAAAAAGGCGAGCCGGTAGAAATCGATATGGTCAAAATCCTCGAAACGGGCGAGGAGCAGATGAATCCGGTGCTGCAGGACGGGGACCATATCTTCGTGCCCAAGCGGCTGTTTAATTTCTAGGCTGAGCCATGGCAGAAATCGGACAGGAACTTGGGATGGGGGGTCCGCTCTCGCCCGCGGCCCTGCGGGCCCGGGTCTACCGGTACCATCTGCTCCTGCGGAAGTACTGGTGGCTTCCGTTGATGATTCTGTCGGGATCCCTGTTGGTGCAGGGGGTTCGCTACTTTCTGGGGGATCCCCTGTTCGTCAGCACCGGCCGGATGATGGTGGCTCCCCGGATCATGACCAAGGAGAGCGCCGTCTACACCGAGGAATTGACCAACTATTTTGGCACCCAGGTTTCCCTGATGCAAAGTGACGAGATCAAGCGGCGGGCGGGTCGGGCCGTGGAGGCCGCGCATCCCGAACTCAAGGGGATGACCGCGGAACTGGCGGTCCAGCAGGAGCCCAAGGCCTCGATCTTTATCCTCAAGGTGACCAGTGCCGATCCCAAATACTCGCAACTCTTTGCCGACGCCTGCATGAGCGAGTTTCTTGAATTCAAGCGTGAGATGCGCGGCGAAACCTCGCAAAAAACCGTGGACGCGGTGGCGAAGCAACTGAGCGAGCTGGAAAAGGCCATCGCCGACCTCGACACAAGAATCTTCGAGTTCAAACAGCAAAACAACGTCATCTTCCTGCAGGAGCAGGGGAACTATGTCGGTTCGTATCTGGTGGATCTGAACAAACAACTGGCGGAGCTGAAGAAGGAGGCGCAGTTGCTGGACCTGATGAACATCGACCAGACGTTGGAGCGGGAGGCGCAGGGTTCCGAGTCCCCGTCCGCGGCCAAGGATGGGTCGGGGACGGCGGCCCTGGTGGAGGGACCCCAATCCGAGTACATCCAGACCAAGCGCCAACTCCAGAGGTCGAAGGCGCGGTTGGAGCAGATGTCGAAGTACCTCCGCCCCAAGCATCCGAAGATTCTGGCCCTCAAGGATGATATCACCCGAAGCGAGCGGAAGCTGGAGATTGTCCGCCAGCAAAGCCGGGAATCCGTCCACGAAAAACGGCAGGCGATCCAATTGCAGATCTCCAACCTGGAAAAGATCGTGGCGGAATCCGAAACCAAGGCGTTGGAGGTCGGCCGAAAGATGGCGGAGTTCGATAAACTCAAGACGGAGCGCGACCGGCAGAAACAGCTTTACGATTCCCTCTTGGGCACGGTGCAAAACGTCAACGTCAGCCAGGATGTCAGCCAGTTCGACGTGAATATTTTGGAGCAGGCCACCCCCGCCGTTTCCATCAAGCCCGGGGCCGTCCGGACCCTGTTGCTGGGGTTGGGGGTTGGCCTGATCCTCTCCGGGGCCTTGCTTTTTCTTTTGGACCGTTTCAACGACCGCGTTTCCACCGTGGTGGAACTGACGGAACATTTCACGGAACCGATCTACGGGCAGGTTCCGGAGGAAATGCCGGATGCCGACGGGCGGCTGCCCCTCCTGAATCCCCAGGATACCCGGCACGTGTATGCGGAAAGTTTCCGGAACATACGTTCCAGCCTTCGTTTTGTGGGGGTGGAAGGGCAAAAACGGAACCGCATTATTCTGGTCACCAGTCCCACGCCGGGGGACGGCAAATCGACCGTCACCGCCAACCTCGCCCTGACCCTGTCGTTCGCCACGACCCAGAAGATTCTTCTCATTGACGGCGATATGAGGCGCGGAGGCCTTCACCGCCTTTTTGGCCTGGAGGGGGAACCGGGACTTGCGGAGGTGCTTGGTGGGCAGGCGGAGTGGCGCAAGGTGGTCCAGCCCACCCGCTACAAAAATCTTTTTTTCATGTCTGCCGGAGAACCCACGGGGCACCCCGGAGAGCTGATCTTCAGCGCCGCCTGCGAAAATCTCATGGAGGATTTGCGCCATGATTTCGAAGTGGTGATTTTCGACACGGCTCCCGTCCTGGCGGTGGATGACACACCGAGCCTCGCTCCCAAAGTGGACGGCACCTTGGTGCTGTATCGTGCCGGGAGAACTTCCTGCCGGTTGATGCGCAACACCCTCGAGGCGCTTTATTCCCGCAATGCCAAGGTGCTGGGAATCATTTTCAACGGGGTGGATCCCAAGCAACCGGAATACGGGTACTACAAGTACACGGAGTATTACTACAGCAAGACGGTCAGCCGCAAACGAACCTCCCCGTCCAACGGAACTTCCCCCGAAAATCCGGATCGTGCCGTTGAGACTGCCTCAGATGCACCCTCCGCCCCCCCCAACGGCAGCGCAGGCGGACCCCCGGCGGTCACGATCAAAAAGGTCTAAGTCGGGGGAATGCCTGCCTGCCGGAGAGCGGCGGCCAGATCGGTGCGGGGAGGAAGGTGGATGGTTTTCCATCCCATCCGTGCGGGGGTTTCGAGATTTTCGGGCAGATCATCGATGAACAACGAGCTTTCGGCCTTGGCTCCGGCCGCGGAAAGCGCCTTTTCATAAATTTCCGGATGCGGTTTGCGGGCGCCGACCTCATGGGAGTAGATCCTGGGGCGGAAAAGCGGGAAGAAGTCGTAGGCAGCCTCCAAATGCCGGATATGGGCGGTGCAGGTGTTGGAAATAAGCCCCAGGGGGTATCGGGCGGCAAGTTGCCGTGCGGTTTCCACCCGTTCGGGAAGGGGATGGAAAATGTCGCAGAAGGCCTCCCGGAGCTCCGGTTGGGCGTGCCCCAGATCGAGTTCTTCCGCCAGCAGGGTGAAATACTCCTCGCAGGTGTGACGTCCCCGCTCGTAATCGTGGGCCCGCTCGTGGGACCAGATCTTTTCGCAGAAAGCGGTCAGATCCTGGCCGGACGACTTTGCGAGGGCCCTGAGTTTTTCGCCCGCCCGCAGTCCCACCAGGATGTTGCCGAGATCGAAAAAGATGTGCGTGATGGCTTGGCTCAAGTGCGGACCTTGTTCCCCGAAGGGACTATTTGGAAGTCTGGATGTACTCGCCGGCCCAGCCGTCCGGAGGGGGGGTCCGGAGGAATCCCTCGCAGATTTTTTTGTAGGCCTTGGAGGGGCCGTCCTGGGGATCCAGGGCCAAGGCCTCGTCAAACTTGGCGATGGCCTCATGGAACTTCTTTTCGGCGTGGAGTTTCCAGGCCTCTTCAAAGAGGCGCACCACCCGGGCCTTGGCCTCTGGAAGTTCTCCCTTTTTGGCGAGGAGCTCGTAGCAGGGGACGGGTTCGGTCTTCCCCTTGACGATCATGTTGGCGAGGAACCGGGCCTCGATCTTATCCTTGGCCATCTCGTAGGTCTTGCCCCCGATCATGATGTGGGTGTCGAACGGCTTGTTGGCCGGCTCGAAACGGGCGGCCTGGTTCACGGCATCGCCCATCACGGTGTACTGGAATTTTTGTTCCGAGCCCATGTTGCCGGCCGCCACCTCGCCGGTGTTGATACCCATGCGGGCATCAATGTCGCAGCCGTACTCCGTTTTTAACTCCTGCCTCAGGGTCTGGAGGCGTTCCTGCTGTTCCAAGGCGGACCAGCACGCCTTCCAGGCATGGGAGTCGGGGTCGGCATCGGGCCAAACGGGCACACCAAAGTCCGCCATGATCGCGTCCCCCGCGTACTTGTCGATGTAGCCCCCGTATTTGGTGACAAGATTGCTCATCGGCGTGAGGTAGCGGTTAAGGATTTTGGCCAGATCCTCGGCCGTGACGGATTCGGAGATGGTGGTGAATCCGGCGAGATCGGAGAAAAACATCGTGGCCATTTTCTTTTCCCCGGTCAGGCGGAAGCGGTCGGGATCCGCCTGCATGTAGGCGAGGACCTCGGGGCTGACCATGGTGGAGAACATGCCGCGCACTCTCCGTTTTTCCCGTTGCTCCAGGACAAACTCGTAGCTGAGGCAGCCGATGCCTCCCAGCAGGAGGGTGAGGGCGGGATTGACCACCGGCAGGACCAGATCCAGGCGGTCCTGGACGAAGAAGGTCAGAACGGCGTAACCGAGGGCGGCGAACAGAAGCAAGGCGAGCCGCAGGACCGGTTGACTGGTGGCGAGAATCAGCAGCAGGGCCAGAAGGGCGCCGGCGGCCAGCAGGCCGGGATTGGCCCAGAACGGGGGAAGCTTGAGAAAACTGCCGGTGAGCGCAGCGCCCAGGGCGGCGAGATGAACTTCCGGTCCGGGCATGGGGTTCGGATAAGGGGTTTTGAGAAAATCCTTGGACCAGTTGCCGTAGGGGCCGACCATGACCAACTTGCCCCTCAGCATCTCGCCGTTTTGAAACACTTTCTCCCAGGTGGAGGGGACGAAGAGCTGGTAAATCGGAATGGTCTTATAGTTAAAGTTGGGCGGGCCGGCGTAACGGATGAGTCCGCTGGCTCCGGGCGGGATCCGTGCGCCGAGCCCCGCCTTCTCCAGCATCCGTCCGCTGAGGGAGATCGCGGAGGTTTCCTGAAAGGTGCGGCGGTAGTGGGCGGTCCGGATGATGCCGTCGGCATCGGGCCAAAGGTTGACGTAACCCACCCGGCCGGCGGAATTGTCGGAGGCGATTTCCGTGACGCCCCGGGCGGCGAGGGGGGCGGGCAGGGCCAGTTGCACGGAGGTCCGGCCCAGATTACTGACCTCCTCAAACGTTCCGCCCACCACGGCGCGATCTCCGAATTCATCCAAGGCGAGGAGGAGTTCGTCGTCTCCTTCCTTGGGCGTCGGGAACATCAGGTCGAGGGCGATGACCTTGGCCCCGGCTTCGGCCACCCGACGGATCACCTGGCCCCACACCGAGCGGCGCCACGGCCAGGAGCCGGTGGACATTTCCGCGAGGGCCGGGTGTGCGGCGATCTCCTCCTCCATCAAAACGTCGTTGTAGGACTGCTTGTCGATGGCCAGAAAGACGACCTCGGGAGAAATCGGGGCAGGCTTGCCAAAACGAATGCGCAAATCGCGTGTGTAGTACTCCGCCTCCAGGAGGGGCTTGAACTGAATCAGGGCAAGGAGCCCGAAGAGCAACGCGGTGCCGGCGCAAATGGAGGCCAAGATGATCCGACGGATGACGGCGTCCTTTTTGGCGGTTCGAGCCATAATGCTTTCTAGGGGGTGGGGGTTGGGCGCGCCAACGTGGATTCCTGGCGGGTGGCTTCCTGGTTCAGCTCGTTTTCCAGTTCGCGCATCAGGCGTCGTTCATGTTCGGCCACCTCACGCTCGACGGCGGCCACGGCTTGTCTCCGGGCAGCCTTTTCCTGCTCCACCTGTTTCTCGTGCTCGTGGTGGGCCACCAGGGCCCCGATGAGCATCCCGGCGAAGGCGCCGGCCCCTGCGCCAATGGCGGCCCCGTCCCCCCCTCCGGCCATGGCGCCGATCCCGGCACCGGTGGCCGCCCCGCCCAAGGCTCCCACGCCGGCTGCGGTGGGCACACCACTCCCGGCACCGAATCCTTTGTTCTTCATGGCGGCGGGGACGCCGGCCATGAGGTTTTGGCGGTACTGCTTCACGTCCGCCCGGATCGATGCGAGGCGGTCATCGAGGGACTGTGCGGCAGCACGGCGTTTGGCCTCTCCGTTTTCTAATTCTCCCCGCGACCGCAGCAGGGCGGGTGGAGGCGTGGTGGCTTCGCGGACGAAGATAGCCTCCAATGCGGGGATTCGCGTCACGGGAAGAAAATCGGCACTCAAGGCCATCCAGGTGCCGGAGGAAAGAATGGCTTGGCGGAGCGTCCAGCCGCCTTCCAGGGTGGTGCCGGCGGGAATCACGGTACGGGCCTGGGCCAGATCGAAAACCTTGCCCGGGGGAAGGTCGTAAGCGTAGACCACCCGGGGTAAGAGGCGCTGGTGGGTGGCGGAAAGACCCGGGGGGACCGCCACCGGAACGACCGGGGCCAGCAGAATGTCCTCCTTGGCCTTGATTCGGATCTGATAATCCACGGAGACGCCATCCTCGTTCTGGAGCATTCGCAGCGGCTTCAGTCCAGTCAGCTCGATCTGGGGAGGGAGACGACGGGCAAGGACGGACTTGGCGAGGCCTTCGGGCGGAAGATTTCGCCAGCGGTTCCACCAGCCCAGCGTGGAAGGATCGGGCGGGACGGCTGGGGGGAGGAGAGGAAGGGCCGGGGCGCTGGAATCCTGGGCCACCCGGGAGATTTGGCGCAGAGCCGAGCTCCAGCGGGCGTAGTCGGCCTGGAGAACCTGGGGGGTGCGCAGCTCATCGTCATTTTTGGAGTAGGACGGACCTCGGAGGAGAAGATAAAGGCCGATCAACAAGGCCAGTCCCAGCAACGAGGAGGCTCCGGCCAGCCCTGCCGTCGGCAGCCAAGAGGGAAGGGAAAGGGAACGTTTCTTGGGAAGCGCAGGGGGTTCCTCTCTTTTTTGCAGGGAAGGTTGGTTGCGCCGGGGAGGTCCGGACCGGAACATGATTCCAAATTACGGCGAGCGCTGACGGCGAGGAAGTGCCGCCTTCTGGCACGAAGGGCACCAGCAGGTGGTCCGCCCGCCCACGGGATGCCGGATAAGGGGAACCCGGCAGCGGGGGCATTTTCCCCCGTCCTCCCGGCGATGCAGGAAAAGCCAGGAACGGGGTGGATCCGACCAGTCGCGTCCGATCACCCGGACGGCGTCCCGTGCCACCTTCCGGATCCTGGCGTGGAGCCTGACGATGGCCGGTTGCGACAAAGTGCCGGCACGGATGCGGGGATGAAGCCGGGCCTGCCAAAGGATCTCATCGGCCATCCAATTTCCGATGCCGGGGAAAAAATCCTGCAGCAGAAGAAGGGGCTTGAGGGGCGTTCGTCCTCGCCTTTTTAGAACCGCCCCCAAACGCAGGATGGAAAACTCCCGGGAAAGGATTTCGGCAGGCAGCGAGGTCCACCAGCGGGGAGGGTGAGGGGAGAAGGCAAAGCGAATCCGGCCAAACAGACGCGGATCCTGAAACACCAAGGCACGGGTCGGGGTGTACAGCACCAGATGGTCATGTTTGCCGGGCAAGTGATCGGGAGATTCGGCGGAGAGTTTTCCCGTCATCCCGAGGTGTACTCCGAGCCAGCCCTCCCGGCCAAAACGGAACAGCATTTGCTTCCCGTGAGTCTCGGCGGAGACCATCTTCACGCCCGGCAGCCTCCGGCGGATCGCGTTTGTGGGGGCATCACGGAAAACCCGTTTGGCAGGATCGAGCCGGACGCGGACAATTTTCTCCCCCACTCCGGGGAGCCAACGCCGGCTGAAGTAGAGCACCTCGGCGAGTTCCGGCATGAGCCAAGGGTGTGTTCGACGGGTGAAAAATCCAAGCTTGGGTGGGGAATCGGTTCCGATATTTTAACCGGATGGCCGTGAAGATGACCGGACACCAAATCGAGGTCGTGCTTTCCACCTTGGACGGATGGAAACAAGCCGGAGGGAAAATCGTCCGGGAATACAAATTTCCGGATTTTGTGGCGGCCGCCATGTTCGTGACGGGAGTTCAGTTGGAGGCGGAAAAAATGAACCACCATCCCGACCTCCATCACTCCTTCGCCACCGTAAAAATCGAGCTGACGACCCATGACGTGGGGGGGGTGAGCGAATTGGATCTTCGGCTGGCGAAGAAACTGGACGGACGCGCCAACCCCCTCCTGGAAAAAAGCTAGGCCATGTCCCAACGCGCCCTGATCACGGGAATCACCGGCCAAGATGGGTCCTATCTGGCCGAGTTACTTTTGAACAAAGGGTACGAGGTCCACGGGATCATCCGCCGCTCCTCCAGCTTTAACACCGAACGGATCGATTCGATCTACAAGGATCGCCATGAGAAAGGCACGAAGATGTTCCTGCATTACGGGGATCTCAGCGACGCCAGTTCCCTGATCAAAATCCTTGGGGAGACCCAGCCGGACGAGATCTACAACCTGGCGGCGCAAAGCCATGTCCGTGTCAGCTTTGACATCCCGGAGTTCACGGGGGACGTCACCGCCATCGGGGCGGTCCGGATCCTGGATGCCATGAGACAAGTCGCCTCGAAGGCCCGTTTTTACCAGGCCTCCAGCTCCGAGATGTATGGGCTGGTCCAGGCCGTGCCCCAGAACGAAAAGACGCCTTTTTATCCCCGCAGTCCTTACGCCGCCGCCAAGGTTTATGCCCACTGGATCACCGTGAATTACCGGGAGAGCTACGGGCTCCACGCTTCCAGCGGGATCCTTTTTAACCATGAAAGCCCGCGGCGAGGGGAGACGTTTGTCACCCGCAAGATCACCCGGGCGATCGCCCGGATCAAGGCGGGTCTGCAGGACAAGGTGTATCTGGGGAATCTGGAAGCCAAACGGGACTGGGGGTACGCCCCGGAATATGTCGAGGCGATGTGGCGGATGCTGCAGCAGGAAAAACCGGATGACTACGTGGTGGCCACGGGGGAGACCCATACCGTGCAGGAGTTCCTGGATGTGGCTTTCGCCCACGCCGGTCTCGATCCGAAAAAGCACGTGGCCTTCGACAAGCGCTATCTCCGCCCGGCCGAGGTGGATCTGCTCATTGGGGACGCCCGCAAGGCGAAGAAGATCCTCGGTTGGGAACCGAAGGTGAAATTCAAGCAACTGGCCGAGATCATGGTCGATGCCGATATCCAGCTCCTGGCCGAGGAGCGGACCGGGCAGCGCATCCGCGAGTAGTATGAAAATCTTTGTGGCCGGGCACCGGGGCATGGTGGGCTCGGCTTTGGTCCGGGCCCTCGAACAAAAGACCGGGATCACGGTTTTGACCCGCACGCGGCAGCAACTGGATTTGACGGACCCGGTGGCCGTCGATCAATGGTTTTCCCGGGAAAATCCGGATCAGGTGGTGGATGCCGCCGCGCGGGTGGGGGGCATCCTGGAAAATTCGCGCAAGCCGGTGGAGTTTCTTTTGGACAACCTCCGGATCCAGAACAACCTGATGGAGTCCGCCTTCCGGCACGGTTGTAAAAAATTTCTTTTTCTCGGGAGTTCCTGCATCTACCCGAAGCACGCGCCCCAGCCGATTCCGGAGGAGTCCCTGATGACCGGACCGCTGGAGCCCACCAACGATGCCTATGCCTTGGCCAAAATTACCGGAATTCGCCTGGCCCAAGCTTTCCGGGATGAGTACGGAAAATGTGCGATTTCCGCGATGCCTACGAATTTGTACGGTCCCGGGGACAACTTTGACCCGGAGACCTCCCACGCCTTACCAGGGATGATCACCAAATTCCACCGGGCCAAGGTGCGGGGAGAAAAGGAGGTGGTCCTGTGGGGGACCGGGGCCCCCCGGCGGGAATGGCTCCATGTGGAGGATCTGGTCACCGGCCTGCTCGCCTTGCTGGAGAAATACGATGGCCGCGAGATCATTAACTTGGGGGTGGGGGAGGATCTGACGATCCGGGAACTGGCCGATAAGGTGAAAAAAGCCGTCGGGTTTTCCGGCGGTGTCCGGTGGGACTCCTCAAGGCCGGATGGCACGCCGCGCAAGTTGCTCGATGTGGCTCGGATCCGGAAGTTGGGATGGAAACCTGCCATTCCCATCGACGACGGCATCGTTGCCACCTACGCCTGGTTTCTTCAGCACGCGCCGGAAGCCCGGGCCTGAAACGGGCGGGGAAAAAGTCCTCACAAGAAGATTGCGCGATTTCCCCGATTTGCGGATTGTTTTTTGATGGCTGAGTTCCTCGTTCTGCAGCACGAGCCCATGGAGGGTCCGGGAACGATTGCCGAGGAAATCCGTGCGACCGGCCATTCGGTCCGCCTGGTTCGGATCGACCAGAAGGAGAAGGTTCCCGCGGATCCAGCCCCGTTTGCCGGCTTGGTGGTGATGGGTGGAACCATGGGGGTGGGCGACCAGGGGAAACTCCCCCATCTCCAGGAAGAGGTTGCCCTGCTGGGAAAAGCCGTGAAAACCGACAAGCCCGTTCTCGGGATTTGCCTGGGTGCCCAGTTGTTGGCCGTCTCGTTGGGGGCGGAAGTGAAGGCAGGGGACAAGGAAATCGGCTGGGTTCCCGTGCACAAGATGCCGGAGGCCTGCAAGGACCCGGTTTTGCGGCGGTTGCCGGAAAACTTCCCTGCTTTGATGTGGCATGGGGATCACTTTGCGCTGCCCCCGGGGTCGGTGCATCTGCTGGCGACCCAGAAATGTGCCTGTGCGGGCTTTCGGTTTGGCAAAAAAGCCTATGGTCTGGTTCCGCACCTGGAGATGACGGCGGCGATGGTGGACGAGATGGTCGCCGCCTCCCGCAAGGAGCTGGCCACCGCGCAGGTGGAGCCGGCGCAGATCCTGGAAGACAGCTCGGAGTATGCCGAACCGACGGAGGAACTGGCACGAGCGATGTGGAAAGCTTGGATTAGTTTAAGCGTTTAAGTTGAGGTTGAAGGAAGGCTTGGTGGCGGGTGGCTGGATCTTGCATTACGAGTAACCCGCAACCCCTTTTTTACCGCAGAGGCACAGCGGACGCGGAGATTTGGACCTGACCAGTTCGAAACCACTCTCCCTTATCGGAATTGGCCTACCCGTCCATCGACAAACAAAGATCGGCCAGCCGCAGGGAGGCATCGGGCTTGGCGGCGGCGGCCAGTTTGGCTTTCCACTCTTTCCAGCCTTTTCCGTTGTGCGCCAAAGCCTCGCGAATGACGCGGACGGCCGACTCACCGTCGGGTGTCAGTTGGGCCACACCGATTTCCTGGAGCAGGGAAAAGTTTCCCTCCTCCTGGCCCGGAACAACCTGAGTGACAAGAAAAGGGGTCCGGGAAGCGATGGTTTCCTGCGTGAGCGCCCCGCCGGCTTTGCCGACCACAAAATGATTCCGGGCCAAAATGGAGGGCATCTCGGAGGTCCATCCCAGCAAATGGACTTTGCCGCGCAGGGAGCCGAGGGCTTTCTCCACCTTTTGCATAACCTTCGGATCCCGGCCGGTGCCGATGGTGACTTCCCAACCGGATTGCGAGGCCAAGGCGGTGGAAAGCTCGGGACCTCCCCGCAGGCCGGAGTTAAGCAGGTGCAGGATTCTGGGCCGGTCGCCGGGAGGTTCATCGCCGGGGTGGGAATCGGGGGCGGCAAAACGGGGATCAACGGGAAATCCGATGCTTTGGATTTTTTCCCGCGGGATCCCCAGGGCGGCAAGGGAGCGAGCCGTGGGGTCGTTCGGCACAATCCATCGGGAGGCCGGGGCGGAGGACCACAGACGGTGAACCGAGATGGAATCCGTCACCACCGTGATGAGTTGAAAGCTTTCACGGAGATCGCGGGGAAGGCGGGCGATCAGGTGGGCGTAAACCGGGAAGGA
>Ga0214917_10003124_pt1 | contig 19462 bp, 11 predicted proteins | sample LL_1208_BB_MetaG_FD_177983 | JGI IMG/M metagenome (GOLD analysis project Ga0214917, IMG submission 177983) | Freshwater microbial communities from Lake Lanier, Atlanta, Georgia, United States - LL_1208_BB | ecosystem: Environmental > Aquatic > Freshwater > Lake | place: USA: Georgia | collected...
CGGCACGGCGCTAGCCGTTCCGTGGGGCAGCCGTTTCCCTTTTCCGTCAGCGCGCCCAATCCGGCGAGGGGTCACCCCGTACCGTCTCGCCGGACGTTCGCTGCGGGCCTCCAGCCCTCCGCTCACTCGACTCCGACTGCGCTTCGCCATCCTGGCTCCGCTTGTCTGCATACGCCGGCTCGACGGGAGGGGTGACCCCTCGCCTCCCGCCTCGTGCCGACTAGCGCATGCGGAGCAGGACAGGCTCGAGCCTGTCCTACTCCGCGCGTTCGAAGAACCGGCGGCTGCGACCGTCGAGGCGGGCGATGGAGGGGATCGTATAGCGGAGGCCGAAGGTGTCGGTGATCGCGGCGCCGCCGTCGGGGAGCCGGAGGATGTCGTCGGCGTGGCCGACGGTGAACCGGTGCGGGCCGCGATCGGTAAGCACGCTCCATTCGGCGGGCTCGCCGTCCGACACGGTCAGGATGCGTTCGATCGTCGGCAGGAACTCCCGCTTCCCGAGTTCCTCCTCGATGAGACGGCGGAGTTCCGGGGCGACGGCCTCGAGCGACTCGATCCACACCAGCTCCGCGTCGTTGTCCCCCACGACGGCCACGGGGCCGGCCGGGGCGGAGACCGGGAACGCACGCAGCACGTCCACGTCGGCGTGCACGGCACCGTCGGCGGCGATGAAGTCGAGCCGGCCGTGCGGGCGCCGCTCGAGCCGCCAGGCGGGGTGGGTCGCGGGGGGAACGGTCATGACGCAATCTCCTCGGCCGTCAGACGGCGGCGGCATCCTCGGCCGCCTTCATCTGGGCGTGGTACAGGCGGGCGTAGGCGCCTTCGGCGGCGAGCAGTTCGTCGTGCGTGCCGATCTCCACGATCCGGCCGGCTTCGAGCACGACCAGGCGATTGGCCCGCCGCAGCGTCGAGAGCCGATGGGCGATCGCGATCGTCGTCCGCCCCGCCACGAGCCGATCGATGGCCGCCTGGATCACGGCCTCGGTCTCCGGATCGACGCTCGACGTCGCCTCGTCGAGGACGAGGATCCGCGGATCGACCAACAGCGCCCGGGCGATCGAGAGCCGCTGCCGCTCGCCGCCGGACAGCGAGCCTCCGCGTTCCCCCACCCGCGAGTCGTAGGCCGCGGGCAGCCGGAGGATGAACTCGTGGGCCCCCGCGGCCCGGGCGGCGGCCACGATCCGTTCGCGGTCGGCGTCGGGCCGGCCGTAGGCGATGTTCTCGGCGACCGTGCCGAAGAACAGGAACGGCTCCTGGAGCACGCAGCCGAGGTTGCGACGATAGTCGCGGATCGAGAGCTGCCGCAGATCGACGCCGTCCACCGAGATCGAGCCGCTCGACGGGTCGTAGAACCGACAGACGAGATTCGCCAGCGTCGATTTGCCCGAACCACTCGCGCCGACGAGGCCGATCATCTCCCCCGGCTCGATCGTCAGGTCGATGCCGTGCAGGATCTCGCGTGAGCCGTAGCGAAAATGCACGCCCGCGATCACGATCCGTCCGTGCACGCGGCCCGGATCGATCGGTCGCGGGGCCTCGGCGACGGTCGGCTTGCAGTCGAGGATCTCGAAGATCCGCTGGGCGCTGGCGGCGGCACGCTGCGTCGCCGGCACCATGTGGATCATCGACTCGACGCGGCCGTAGAACCGCGCGATGTAGGTCAGGAACGCGGTCAACGTGCCTACGGTCACCGCGCCGCCGAATACGAGCCAGGCTCCTGCGGCCCACACCACGAGGATCCCCGCCTCGGAGCACAGGCTCACCAGCGGCCCGAAGAACGACCACACCACGTTGACGCGGTCGTTGGCTTCGAGGACGCGATCGTTGGCAGCCCGGAAGCGGGCGGTCTCGCGGTCCTCCTGCGCGAACGCCTTCACGACCCGCGTGCCCGGAATCGTGTCGGCGAGCACGCTCGTCATGTCGGCCCAGGCGACGCTCGCCCGCGCGAATCCGCGCCGCAGCCGAAACCTCACCGCGTAGGCCAGCCAAACGACGAACGGGAACGGGGCGAGCGTGATCAGGGCGAGGAGCGGGTTGATCCACACGAGCACCGCCGCCGTCAGCAGCACCAGCATGACGTTCGACGTGAACTCGATCAGGTTGACCGAGAGGAAGAGATTGAGCCGGTCGGTGTCGCTGCCGACGCGGGTGATCAGGTCGCCGGTGCGCTTGCCGGAGAAGAAGTCGAGCGACAGGGACTGCATGTGGGCGTAGGTGCGGACACGCAGATCGGCGGCGATCCGTTCGCTCACCCAGGCCAGCACCCACGACCTGGCCCACGACAGCAGCCAGGCGGCGATCGCCGCGAGCGCGAGGCCTCCCAGGTACCACCACACGATCGAGAAGGGCACCGCCGCCCCCGACTGCCGCGGGATGAGCACCCGGTCCACGAGCGGCATGGTGAGATAAGGCGGCACGAGGGCCGCCGCCGTTCCCACCAGCGACAGGACCGACCCCAGCACCGCCATGCCCGCGTGCGGCCGCGCGAAAAGCACCAGCCGCAGGAGGGCCCGCCACGACGCGGCCCCGGGCTGGGGCAGCCCGTCATCCTCGTCCGCCGCCCGGGCCGACGCCGGCCTCGGCTGCGACTCATCGTCGGCGGGGGACACGCTCGTGACGGCGACGCCGCCCGCCGACCCGCGCTCGTCGAACGCGTCTTCGAGCGCGTGCACTCCCTTGGCACGGGCCGGCGTGAACAGCCAGCGAGCCACGACGTCGCCCGCCTGGGAGAGTTCGATGCGACCGACGGCATTCCGCAGGCGCACGTCGAACCGCGTCGCGCCGTCGATCGGCCAGGCCCAGACACCGCTGGCCGCCGTCGCGCCGACGTGATCGGCCGATGCCGGGGCGTCGGCGAGCAACCGGCGGTCGGTGAGGACGATCCAGCCGTCGGCGAACGCGAGGTCGGCATCGAGATCGAACCGGCACGCGGCGACCACCCGCTCCCCCTCCCCGAGGACAAACCGGTCCGGCGGACGGTGGGGGGCGATGCCCGAATCCGATGGCGGCGGCGGATTGGAGGCGGTCATGACCGGGATCGACGACCTCCGAACACGGCGGGCCAGCCGGCCGAAGCGGAGAAAATACCGCCAAAAATCATCGTTTTGCGGTTTTTTTCAGGCATGTATGCCGTTTATTGCGGCCAGCAGTGGACCGGAAACAGAAAGTTGCGCGATTTGCCGAAGACCCCGAGGGCACCGAGCCCCCCTAGACTACCCGCCGTTCGCTGGCAAAATTTACCTGACGGTGAATCCCCGCCGGCGCGATATTGCACTCCGGATTGTCATCCCTTCCATGAATCCGTTCCAAGGCCCGCGTCGGCGGGCCTGTGTTGCGGCGGGTACCGAGGCTCGCGATTGTGCCGCGCCACGGCACGCCACGTGCATCTCGACTTCCGGCGGGAAAAAAAATTCGCAACCGTTGCACGGAAGCGTAAACTTTTTCTCGCGTGCTGCGAAGCCGGTTCCGTGGCGTCACGGACGGCTCGGCGGCACGACCGATTCGAACGGTTGGCCCCACAAGGAAAACCACTCGACCCATGGCCACTCTGGCCGGTCCGTTGTCCCTGCGACGTTCCCTTTCCGGGATGTCGCCCCCGCCGTCGCCTTCAGGCCCGTCTGCGAAGCCGTGCTTCCCCAGAGGCCCCTCCCCCTCGGCCCCGGACTGTGCGCCGCCCTGACGCCGCCGTCCGCTACCGTCGAACGGGCTTCCGCCCATGCAACCAGTGCCAGACGGGCGACGCGCCTGGCTGGCTCAGCGACGACACGTGCCGCCCTCGGCCCACGAGCGCACGCCGGAATGTCCGGCGGCCGGGCGAGGCGCACACCACCCCAGCCCACGCGCGCGTCCGCGATCGGGCACGAGAGCATGCACCCCTTCCATGGAGATCAAATCGCTCAAGGTTCTGCGCGGTCCGAACCAGTGGGCTTCGTTTCCCGTTCTTGAGGCCTGGGTCGACCTCGGCCACCTCGAGGACTATCCGTCGAACACGCTGCCGGGCTTCAACGACCGGCTGATGCGGTGGCTCCCCACGATGGTCGAGCACCGCTGCACGATCGGCGAGCGCGGCGGCTTCTTCGAACGGCTCCGTACGGGCACGTGGATGGGACACATCCTCGAGCACGTGACGCTGGAACTGCAATCGCTCGCCGGCACGACCGTGGGCTTCGGCCGGGCCCGGGAGACGAAGACCCGCGGCGTGTACAAGGTGGCGATCGAGTACAAGGAGGAGAAGTTCGCGATCGAGTGCCTGCACGCGGCCCACCGGCTGATCAAGGCGGCGATCGCGGGCGAGGCGTTCGATGTTCCGTGCGAGCTGCGGCGGCTGCGGAAGGCGCTGCTCGAGGAGCAGTTGGGGCCGAGCACGCGGTCGATCGTCGAGGCGGCCGCCGCCCGCGGGATTCCGGCCCGGCGGTTGACCGACGGCTCGCTCGTCCGGCTGGGACAGGGGGCGAAGCAACGGCGGATCGTGGCGGCCGAGACCGACCGCACGGGAGCCGTCGCCGAGTCGATCGCACAGGACAAGGAACTCACGCGCACCCTGCTCGCGGAGGCGGGCATCCCGGTGCCGGAGGGCCGTCCGGTGAGCGACCCCGCCGATGCCTGGACCGTGGCCGAGGAGATCGGTGCGCCGGTGGTGGTCAAGCCGCGCTACGGCAACCAGGGGCGCGGCGTGTCGGTCAACCTTGCGTCGCGCGGCGAGGTGGAGAAAGCGTGGCACGTGGCCCGCGAGCAGGACACGTCGGTGGTCGTCGAGCGATTCGTCACCGGCGGCGATTACCGGCTCCTCGTGGTCGGGGCGCAGGTTGTCGCCGCGGCCCGGCGCCGGCCGCCGACCGTCACCGGCGACGGCCTCTCGACCGTTTCCCGCCTCGTGGAGCGCGTCAACGAGGATCCCCGCCGCACCGGCGACCACGCCACCGCGCTCAGCCCGATGCTGATCGATGACGTGGCGCTCGCCGTCCTGGCCGAGCAGGGGCTCGCGCCCGAGAGCGTGCCGGAGGCCGGCCGTGTCGTCCTGCTGCGGCAGAACGCCAACCTGAGCACCGGCGGCTCCTCGGAGGACGTGACCGACCTCGTCCACCCCGAGGTCGCGGCCCGGGCGGTCGAGGCGGCCCGCATCATCGGGCTCGATGTGGCGGGCATCGACATCGTCACCGCCGACATCACGCGGCCGCTGGAATCGCAGCGCGGCGTGGTGATCGAGGTCAACGCCGGACCCGGGCTGCGGATGCACCTGGAGCCGACGGTCGGCGCGGCCCGGGACGTCGGTGCGGCGATCGTCGACACGCTGTTCGCCGCGGACGACGAAGGTCGGATCCCGGTGGCCGCCGTCACCGGCACCAACGGCAAGACCACCGTCGTCCGGCTCATCTCCCATCTCGCCACCACCGGCGGGGCGACGGTGGGCATGACCTGCACCGAAGGCGTCTGGGTCGGCGGCAGGCAGATCGATGCCGGCGACTGCAGCGGACCGGCGAGCGCACGCCGCATCCTCGCCAACCCCTCGGTGACCACGGCCGTGCTCGAGACCGCCCGCGGCGGCATCCTGCGCGAGGGCTGCGGCTTCGACCAGTGCGACGTGGCCGTCGTCACGAACATCGCCTCCGGCGATCATCTGGGGATCGGCGAGATCGACACGCCCGAGCAGATCGCCTGGGTGAAAGGCGCGATCGTCGCCGCCGTGAGCACCAAGGGCACGGCCGTACTCAACGCCGCCGACCCGCTCGTGGTGAACATGAAGCGCTGGTGCAAGGGGCAGATCGTGTACTTCGCCCTCGATCCGGCGAACCCGGTGCTCGTGGCCCACCTGGCGGCCGGCGGGCGGGCCGCCACGGTCCGCGACGGCTGGATCGTGCTCTGCGACGGTCCGCGCGAGACCCGGCTCGCGCATCTCGAGCGGGTGCCGCTGGTGCACAAGGGCCTCGTGGATTTCCAGGTGGAGAACGTGCTGGCGGGCGCCGCGGCGGCGTGGTGCCTCGGCGTGCCCTTGGAACTGGTGCGGCTGGGACTCGAAAGTTTTTCGTGCGGCACGACGGGTTCGCCGGGCCGCTTCAATCTCCTCGACCTCGACGGGGCGTCGGTCGTGGTGGACTACGGCCACAACGTCCCCTCGCTCGAGCAGATCTGCTCGACGGTGCGAAAGTTGCCGCACGAGCGGCGGATCGCGGTCTATTCGGCGGCGGGCGATCGCCGTGATGACGATCTGCTCGCCCAGGGCCGCCTGCTCGGGGCCACGTTCGACCGCGTCGTGATCTACGAGGACGCCTACATCCGCGGCCGGAAGCCGGGCGACATCACGCGACTCATCTCGCAGGGCATCGCCGAGGCGGTGGCGGCGGGGGCCCGCTGCGTCGTCGAATCGGGTGGCAACTGGGAGCAGTCGGCCGCACTCGTCCTCGACGTCGTGCAACCCGGCGACCTCGTCCTGCTCCAGCCCGACACGATCGAGCAGACGATGCCCTGGCTCGCCAACCGCTACGGGGTGCGGCTGCGCGACACCCAGTTCGACGAATTGGCCGGCATCATGGCCCACGACACGAGCCAACGGTCTCCGGCGGCGCACGAGCCGATCGAGGTGAAGACCGGCCGTCTCGGACGCACCGTGTGTGCCGCGCGGGCCATCGCCCAGGGCGAGACGATCCTCAAAACCTGGGGACCGCAGCAGCCCAGGCGGTCGCGGTACACGATGCAGGTCGAGACCGACGTCCATGTCCTGCCGGACGGCGTCGCGGTGCTCCTCAACCACTCCTGCGGGCCGAACTGCGGGGTGATCATCCGCACCGGCGTGAAGCAGATCGAGGTCCGGGCGTTGCGTCCCATCGCGGCGGGCGAGGAACTCCTCATCGACTACGACACGTTCGAGTACGAGGTGGAGCACATGCGAGGCCCCTGCCTGTGCGGTGCGGCGACGTGCCGCGGCCGGGTGGCCGGCTACAAGCACCTCGCGCCGGAAGTGAAACTGCGCTACGGCGAGTTCGTGGCCGACTATCTGCGGATCCTCGACGCCGACGTGCCTGCGCCGATCGGGGCCTGACCCGTAGCGCGGGAGTGTCACCCCGGGGCGACGCTGCCCCGGTTGCCCATGCTCCCACCACGGGACGGGCCGCTGGACTCGGTCCGTAAGATGGATCGGTTGCGACGGTCGCGCAGGCCGGACCCCCGTTTTTCTCGGGAAAAATCCCAAAAATAACTGAACAAACCGCTTGAAGCCTGCGTTCAGGGGATTAGTCTCGAAGGGTCTTTTTCAGGAGTTGAATCATGACCTCGCTTGGTCTCCTCTCGCCCCGCTCGACGCTCGGTCGGCACATGCACGCGGTCGTCTGCGGCCTGACGATCGTCGCCCTCGTGACGCCCGCGGCCGCACTCGCCCAGTGCTGCGGCGAGGCCGCCCCGGCGCCGCCGGTGGCCACCCAGACCTACCGCCTCGACTTCCAGACCGTCTACGACGAGCAGCAGGTCACCGCGTACCGCGTGTCGTACGAGACGGTCTACGACACGAAGACCTACACCGTGCAAAAGCCGGTGTGGGAAACCCAGACGACGGAACGCCGCTACACGGTGCAGAAGCCGGTGTGGGAGACCCAGACCCGCGAAGAGCGGGTCACCGTCATGAAGCCGGTGTACGAAACGCAGGTCGTCGATCGCAGCTACGACGTGACCCGCGACGTCGTCGAGACGGCCACCCGCGAGGAACGGTTCACCGTCATGAAGCCGGTGTACGAGACGGCGGTGCAGCAGCAGGTGAGCGTGGTGCGGCGGCCGGTGTACGAGACGAGTGAGCGGGACGAGGCGTACACCGTCGCCGAGCCCGTCACGACCGTCCGCACGGCCTACTCCGTCGGCACCCAGGCCGTGGACACGGTCACGCCGATGGTCGCCCCGGGCACGACGCAACTCGGCTGGGTGCCTGGCGGCTGGGCGGTGAATCCCGCCACCGGCCTGATGTCGTGGCAGCGCGGCGGTTACGCGTGGGCCACGACGCCCGGCGTGGTGATGAACCAGGTCAACCGCACCTACCAGCCGACCTACACGCCGGTGCAGGTTCCGGAAACGACGATGGTCAACCGCGTCGTGACCCGCAAGGTGCCCGTCCAGACCGTCCGCTACGTGGACGAGCAGGTGGTGCAGCAGGTGCCGGTCCAGACGGTGCGGATGGTGCCCGAGGAGCAGGTCCGCCAGGTGCCCGTCCAGACGGTGCGAAAGGTCGTCGAACGGGTCGAGAACAAGGTGCCGGTGCAGGTGATGAAGATGGTGGCCGAGGAGCAGGTCCGTCAGGTCCCCATGCAGGTGTGCAGGTACGTCGCCGAAGAGCGGGTCGAACCGGTGAGCGTGCAGGTCTGCAAGTACGTCACCGAGGAACGCACGATGCAGGTGCCGCGGGTCGTGGAGAAGAAGACCCCGTACACCTACACGGTGCGGTCCCCGCGGACCGTCGTGATGCGGGTGCCCCTCGACCCCTGTGGCAACCCGATCCCGATGGCCGCCCCCGTCGCCACCCCGGCCGCGGCCGCCCGTCCCACGATCGCGCCCACCGCGGTCGCCCCCACCGCGGCCACCACGCCGGCTCCCGCGCTGCAGGCCGCGCCCGCCGGTCCGGTGAAGACGTTCAGCGACAAGCCGGCCGACGCCCCCGCCAAACCGCTCGAGGGCTGGCAGGGTTCGAATCTCGACCATGTCGATCCCGCGTCCAAGGCGGGCACGGTCCGAGCCGAGAAGCCGGCGGACGATCACGCCGCGCTCAAGCCGATCGAGACGATCCCCGCCCCGGCCGCCACGCCCGAGCCGGCGGCCCCCAAGCCGCCCGCCGCGCCGGAGCCCACGGTCGCTCCGCTCGGTCCGGTCGTCGAACCGGCCCCGCCGGCCGCCGATACCCGCGACGTGCCCGCCGCCGAGACGGCGTCGGGGCTGCGGCGGATCGAGTTCGCCTCCGGCGACAGCACGACCTGATTGCCCGCCGGCCCCCGACGCGGTAGGTTCGCCGCCGGCGTCCGCGGCCGGAATCGCGGACCCGCACAGGAGGCACCCGTGGGCAGGATCAAGGTGGCTGGGCCCGTCGTCGATCTCGATGGCGACGAGATGACGCGGATCATCTGGCAGTTCATCAAGGACCAGCTGATCCTGCCCTACCTCGATCTCGAGATCCGGTACTTCGACCTCTCGATCCAGAATCGCGACGCCACCGCCGATCAGGTGACGGTCGATGCGGCGAACGCGATCAGGGACTGCGGCGTGGGCGTGAAGTGCGCCACCATCACACCGGACGAGGCCCGGGTGAAGGAGTTCGGCCTCAAGCAGATGTGGAAGAGCCCGAATGGCACGATCCGCAACATCCTGGGCGGCGTGATCTTCCGCGAGCCGATCATCATCGGAAACATTCCCCGACTCGTGCCGGGCTGGACGAAGCCGATCGTGGTCGGCCGCCACGCCTTCGGCGACCAGTACCGGGCGACCGACGTCCGGATTCCCGGCACAGGCGCGCTCACGCTCACGTTCGCGCCGGCCGACGGCTCGAAGCCGATCGAACTCAAGGTGTACGACTTCCCGTCGCCGGGCGTGGCGCTGGCGATGTACAACCTCGACGACTCGATCCGTGACTTCGCGCGGGCCAGCTTCCGCTACGGGCTCGCGCGGTGTTATCCGGTCTATCTGTCGACGAAGAATACGATCCTCAAGGCCTATGACGGACGGTTCAAGGACATCTTCCAGGAGGTGTTCGACGCCGAGTTCAAGGCGGAGTTCACCGCGAAGGGGCTGACCTACGAACACCGGTTGATCGACGACATGGTGGCCAGCGCCCTGAAGTGGGAGGGCGGATACGTCTGGGCCTGCAAGAACTACGACGGCGACGTGCAGAGCGACATCGTGGCCCAGGGGTTCGGCTCGCTCGGCCTGATGACCAGCGTGTTGATGACGCCCGACGGCAAGACGGTGGAGGCCGAGGCGGCGCACGGCACGGTCACGCGGCACTATCGCCAGCACCAGCAGGGCAGGCCGACGAGCACCAACCCGATCGCCTCGATCTTCGCCTGGACGCGGGGCCTCGCCCACCGCGGCAAACTCGACGGCACTCCGGCCGTGACACGGTTCGCCGACACGCTCGAGCAGGTGTGCATCGAGACGGTCGAGTCCGGCAGGATGACGAAGGACCTCGCGATCCTCATCGGCCCGAGCCAGCCACATCTCACCACGCAGGAGTTCCTGGCGGCGATCGACGCCAACCTGCGGGCGAGGATGGCCGCGGCGTGAGCCGGCCGGCCGGGACCCTCGTGCTCGGTGTCGATTTCACGTCGGCCCCCTGCGTTCGCAAGCCGATCACCGCGGCTGTGGGGAGGCTGTCGCGGGTTCGCGGAACACCCGTCTACCGGCTCGGGGAGGTGCGCGGCCTCGTCACGCTCGAGGATTTTTCCACGTTCCTCGTGGACGAAGCCCTCGGCGTCGATGGCTGGATTGGTGGCTTCGACCTGCCCTTCGGCCAGCCGCGACCGCTCATCGAGCACGAACGCTGGCCGACCGACTGGCCGGTGTTCGTGCGGCTCTACTGCGGCCTGCCGCGGGTGCGGCTCCGGGGCGTCTTCAAGCGCTGGTGCGACGCCCGGCCCGCGGGCGACAAGTTCGCGTGGCGCCGCGCCGACAGGCCGGCCGGATCGAGTCCCGCGATGCGGTGGACCAACCCGCCCGTCGCCTGGATGATGCACGCGGGCATCGGGCGGATGCTCGCCGCAGGGCTCGTGTTCCCCGCCCATCGCCATCCGCCCAGTCGCCGCACGCGGGCCGCTCGGATCGCCCTCGAGGCCTACCCGGCGTTCACGGCGCGGCGCGTGGTGTCGGGTTCGTACAAGAGCGACACGCCCGCGAAGCAGACGCGCGACCGTGCGGCCAACCGGGCCGCGATCCTCGCCGCGCTGGAATGCGGTGCGGCGGGGCTCGATCCCGTGCTCTCCCTCTCCGCCGCATGGCGCCGACGGATCGTCGGCGACGGGGCCGGCGATCTGCTCGACGCCGTGATCTGTGCGCTCCAGGCGGCCCACGCGGCCGCCCGGCCGCGGTTCGGTCTGCCGCGCGATCTCGATCCGCTCGAGGGCTGGATCGCGGCGGTTCCCGCAGGGTAGATTCTGCGACCATCCAGGAGACGCTCATGCCCGGCAAGGTCACGGATGACCGTTCAAGAACCCGCGGCCCGATGGCCGAGCAGGCCGCGGTTGCCGGCGGCCGTGGCGCGGGCCGCATGCCGTCGGGGTTCGATCCGGAGGCGGGCAGCACCACGGCCGGCGTCCGCCGGCTCTACACCGTGCCGATCATGGCGGACGTGCTCGGCGTGCCCGTCGCCGCGGTTCGGCACTGGTGCCGCAGCGGGCTCCTCGAGCCGACCCGCCGCGCCGGGTCCCTGGAATGGTTCGACTTCCAGCAACTCGTCGTCGGCCGCCGGCTGGCGCGGCTCCTTGCAGGTGGCATGGCGCTGCGGGAAATCGACGCCAAGTTGGCCGGGCTCGCGCCCGGCGGCGCGGCCGAGGCGGCCCGCGCGGACGGCCGGATCGTGGCCGACGGCACGCGCTTGAGCATCCGCCGCGGCAATCGGCTCGTGGGCGCGGGTGGTCAGCTGCAGCTCGGGTTCTACGCCGACGATCTGGCGACGGCGGACGAGGAGATCCTGATGCCGCTCGTCAGGCGATGCGACGCCCCGGAGGACGGGATCCCGTCGACGCCCATCGACATCGCGCTCGACGATGCGATCGGACCCGACTGTCTCGGTGAACTTCTCGATCTCGCCGCCGACCTCGAGGCCGCCGGAGAATATGCCGGTGCGGCCGAGGCGCTCCGCGCGGCGCTGCAGGCCGCGCCGCCCACCGCGCGCGTCGCCTTCATGCTCGCCGAGCTGCTCTATCGGTCCGGCGATCTGACGGCCGCGCGCGAACGCTACTATGCCGCGATCGAACTCGACGCCGATCACCTGGAGGCACGGGCGAATCTGGGCTGCGTGCTCGCGGAACTCGGCGAGCTCGAACTGTCCCTCGCGGCGCTCGAGGGAGTCGTCCGGCAGCAGCCCGACTACGCCGACGCCCACTGGCACATGGCGGGGGTCCTGCGCGACCTGGGGCGTGGGGCCGACGAGCAACGGCACCTGCGGCTGTTTCTGTCGCTCGCCCCGGCGAGCCCCTGGGCCAAACTCGCCAGAGCGCGGCTCGACGGGTAGTCGCCGGGGCGGCAGGATGCCGATGGCTGACTTTGCGCACCGGCTCGGCTGGATGCCGAGCCTTTCGGCAGGCGAGGGAAACCTCGGCTTTCCCTCCGCCTGCCCAAGCGAAAATCGGCAGGATGCCGATGTTTCGCGCGAGGGATCAGTACGCGCCCCACGGGCCGCGGACGGGGTGGACGCCGAATTGCACGGTGTCGCTCGGCTGGTTCGGCGTCGGCAGCATGGCGCCGCCGGAGCCGGGAACGGCGCCCGGGCCGGGATACGGCCGACGGAACTGGTGGTAGATCGGCATCACACGCGAACTCGGCACACCCCACGCGTACTCGCTCGTGAATTCCGCCGTGGGGGGCACGACGAGGGCCATGGGCCGGCCGATCGACGGGTCGTACCACACACTGTGCCAACTCTTCCCCTGGGCGCGGAGGAAATACCGCTTCTCGATCGTGTCGTGCTTGAGGCAGTGATGCCCGTGACCACAGTGGCCGCAGTGGCCACAGAGCCCGTCACGGCAGCAGTGATGCCCGCAGGCTTCACACTCCGTGCACCCGTGGCAATGGTGGTGGTGACGATGATGGCCGCCAGCCCGCGCGTGCGCGGCGAACACCATCGCCAGGCAGCCGGTGAAGGCCACGACACCGGCCATGAAACGCTTCCGTCCGCCCTCGTACCGCTTCATCGATTGCTCCTCGATCACCACCAGTAGCCGTGCACGTCGGTCCGCATGCCCATCGCGCCCGCCGGCCGGACGTAATGGCGGCGATGCTTGTAGAGAAACTCATGGGGCATGAAGGGCGGGTAGGTGTACCACGTGTGGCCCACGCGCGGCGGGACCGGCCGTGGCGCCACGTAGAGTTGGGCACCGAAGCCCGGGGCGGCTCCGGCCGGCACCGGCGGCACGTAAAAGTTGTAGAACACGTCGGGGGTCGGAGCATCGACGCCCCCGTTGATCGGCGTCGCCTCCGCCACGTTCGCCACGGCCATGATCAGGCCGGCCGCCACTGTCAGCATGCTCGATCGCGTCACTGGAAGACCTCCTGCACCGGATGGCGACCCCCGCACCCACGCAGTTGTTCGGCAGGCAACGATTGACCGAATGACTCCAGCCGCGCCGCCTCTGACGTCCCTGCCCAGCAGGCAAGGTCCACCGCGCGGCCGGTCGGCTCCGCGAGACTCTCGCGCCGCCGGCAGAGCCCCTGCAACCGTTATCTCTTGCCCCTCTTGCCACGGGGGCTTCGCGTTGTCACAGTTTTCGGCATGCCCACCAAGACCCGTCAAAAACAGCCGCCGCGGTCGAAACCGGCTCGAAAAACCCCCCCTGCCGGTCCGCCGGCCGACAGTCCCGACGACGATGCGGCGCCCGCCCCGTCGGCCAACGACAAGCCGAAGGTGATGAAACGGCGGGCCACGGCCCAGGCGCTCGCCGCGGGGCAGCGCGACATCTCCGTGAGCGAGTTCTTCGCCAAGAACCGCCACCTGTTGGGCTTCGACTCGCCGCGCAAGGCGCTGCTGACGAGCGTGAAGGAGGCGGTGGACAACTCGCTCGACGCCTGCGAGGAGGCCGGCATCCTGCCCGAGATCTGGGTGCACATCGAACAGGTGGGCGAGGCCGGGACCCGCTACCGGATGGGCGTGCAGGACAACGGGCCGGGCATCGTCCGCAAGCAGATCCCACTGATCTTCGGCAAGCTGCTCTACGGCTCGAAGTTTCACCGGCTGCGGATGAGCCGTGGCCAGCAGGGGATCGGCATCTCGGCCGCCGGCATGTACGGCGTGCTGACCACCGGCAAGCCGGTGAAAATCATCTCCAAGACCGGCCCCAAGGACCGGGCCCACTACTACGAACTGCGGATCGACACGAAGACCAACCAGCCCGAAATCTTGAATGGCAAGGGGGAGGGCGTCGAGATCCCCCCGGGCAAGGGTGGCGACGAACTCATGAAGAAGCACGCCATCGAGTGGGTGGCGGTCAACGACAGGGGCGACGCGATCGAGCACGGCACCCGTGTGACGATCGAGATGGAGGCGAAGTTCCAGCGCGGGCGCGGGAGTGTCGAGGAGTATCTCGAGCAGACGGCGATCGCCAACCCGCACGCCAGGATTCATTTCCTGGGGCCCGACGGCCAGGAACGGATCATCGATCGGGCCAACGACGACCTCCCGCCGGAGCCGAAGGAGATCAAGCCGCACCCCTACGGCGTGGAACTCGGCCGGCTCGTGACCATGCTCCAGGAGCAACCGAAACTCACGCTCGCCCAGTTCCTCACGCAGTCGTTTTCCCGGGTCTCGCACGGCACGGCCAGGAAGATCTGCGACACGGCCAAGCTCTCGTCGCGCGTGACCACGGGCAAGCTCGGCCGCGGCGAGGCTGACGCCCTGTTCAAGGCGATCCAAGAGACGAAGATTCCGCCGCCGGCCACCGACTGCATCGTGCCGATCGGCGAGCAGCGGCTGCTGGCCGGCCTCCGGCAGGTGGTGCCCGGCGAATTTTTCACCGCGGCCACACGGCCGCCCTCCGTGTATCGCGGCAATCCGTTCGTGATCGAGGCGGCGCTCGCCTACGGCGGCGGCGTGGCGGCCCAGAAGATCACCCGGGAGGGACTCGCCGAACTGGCGGGCGAGAGCGACGCCCGCAGCCTGCGGCAGTTCCTCACGACCACGTTCTCCGGCCTCGGCAGCGAGGCGGCCGACAAGATCCTCGCCGAGGCCCAGCTCGCGCCCCGGCAGAGTCCGTCGAAGCTCAAGAGGCAGCAACTCGACGCCCTGCACGCCGCCATGCAGAACGTGAGCGTGGACGAGGGTCAGAGCATGAACGTGCTGCGATACGCCAACCGCGTGCCGCTGCAGTTTCAGCCCGCCGCCTGCGCCGTCACGCAGACGATCACCTCGACCAACTGGCGCTCGTACGGGCTGTCGCAGTCGCGCGGTGGCCTTCCCAACGGTCCCGTGACGGCGATGGTGCACGTGGCGAGCGTGTGGGTGCCGTTCACGAGCGAGTCGAAGGAGGCGATCGCCTCCTATCCGGAAATCCAAAAGGAGATCCGCCTCGCCCTCCAGGCCGTGGGCCGCAAGCTCGGCATGTACATGCGACGGCGGCTGCGAGTGGCGCAGGAAGGCCAGCGCCGCAGCATCTTCCTGCGGTATCTGGGAGAAGTCGCCACGGCCGTCGCCGTGATCAACGGCGTCGATCGGGCCAAACTCTACGAGCAACTGCTGGCCGTGGCCAAGAAGAAGACGGCCGAGGCCGACGTGAAGCTCGACGACCGTGGTCGGCCGATCGAGGAGGAGGACGATCTCGACCTCGGCGACAACTGCATCATCGTACCGCAGAAGCTGCCGGGCGAGCCGGCGATGAACGATGAACCGGCCGACGCGACCGGCACGACCGACAAGAAAGCCAAGCGACGCGCGAAGTCCAAGGCAAAGAAGCCCGGGAAACGCTCCCGCCAAAAGTAGGCCGGCTTCAACCTGTCGCGGACAGCTATCGTACGCGCCGGCTTCGGGCTCCCCATATCCCGTCGCCGGACGGCAGGGCATGCGATTACGACCCACATTCGGAGCCGGCGGTAGGCATGCTCGACTCCGGTCGTGTTGAGAGTACAGGACTCGTGGGTTTTGATCAGGCGCCGATAGTCCTCAACGACTCCCTGCGTCTGCGCGTGCCCACCGACCGACTCCGCCGAAAGTTCCTGGCGCCTACGAGTTGAGGAGGCTGCGGGCTACCCGTGTCCCTTGAGCCGGCGTTTGCGACCAGCGGAGCCATGGATGGCGCAGCGCCAGTCGCTCCGAGTGAGCCGAAGCCTGGAGGGCGAAGGCGAACGTCCGGCGAGGGGGATCGGGTGGCACGCAGCCGGCGCGCAACCTCTCGTGAACGCCCAGCGACGGGATATGGGGAGCTCGAAGCCGGGGCTGCTCAGGCGAGCAAATCCTTCACCACGTTCCCGTGCACGTCAGTGAGCCGGAAGTCGCGGCCCTGGTAGGGGAAGGTGAGCCGCAGGTGGTCGATCCCCATGAGATGGAGGATCGTGGCGTTCAAGTCGTGCACGTGCACCTTCTGGTCGGGCGTCACGATGTTGTAGGAATAGTCGTCGGTCGCGCCGTAGGTCAGGCCGGGCTGGATGCCGGCACCGGCCAAGAGCATCGTGAAGCACCTCGGGTGGTGGTCGCGGCCGTAGTTGGTCTCGGTGAGGGCGCCCTGCGAGTAGATCGTGCGGCCGAATTCACCTCCCCACACGACCAGCGTGTCGTCGAGCATGCCGCGGGTGTGGAGGTCGTCGAGCAGCGCCGCCGTGGCCTGGTCGGTGTCCTGCACCTGCCCCTTGATCGCCGCCGGCAGGCCGCCGTGGTGGTCCCAGCCCATGTGGAAGAGCTGCACGAACCGCACCCCCTTCTCCGACAGCCGGCGGGCGAGCAGGCAGTTGAAGGCGTAACTGCCTGGCCGATGCACGTCGGGACCATAGGCGTCGAGCACGTGCTTGGGCTCGTCCTTGAAGTCGATGATCTCGGGCACGCTCGCCTGCATGCGGAAGGCCATCTCGTACTGCGCGGTGCGGGCGGCGATCTCCGGATCACCGATCACCGTGCTCCGGGCCGCGTTGAGCGCCGCGATCCGGTCGAGCGTGTCGCGGCGGGTCTGCCGATCGACGCCGGCGGGATCGGCGAGATAGAGCACCGGATCGCCCGTGTTGCGAAACCGCACGCCCTGGTGCTTCGTGGGCAGAAAGCCCGCGCCCCACAGGCGATCGTAGAGCGGCTGGTCGTCCTTGCGGCCGCTCCCGAAGCTCGTGAGCACGATGTAGGCCGGGAGGTCGGCATTCTCGCTGCCCAGGCCGTAGCTCACCCACGAGCCGATGCTGGGCCGGCCGGCGAGCTGGTGGCCCGTCTGGAAAAACGTGATCGCCGGATCGTGGTTGATCTGCTCGGTGTACATCGACCGCACCATGCACCACCGGTCGGCATGGCGGGCGATGTTCGGCACCAGGTCGCTGAACCACATGCCGCTGTCGCCATGCTGCGCGAACTTGAAGATCGAGGGAGCGACGGGAAAGCTCTTCTGACCACTCGTCATGGTGGTGAGCCGCTGCCCCTGCCGGATCGACTCGGGGAGATCCTCGCCCCGCCGCTTCGCCATCTCCGGCTTGGGATCGAACAGATCCATCTGCGACGGCGCACCCGACTGGAAGAGATAGATGATCCGCTTCGCTTTGGCCGCGTGATTGGGGAACACGGCCGGCGCCGGGCCCGTCACGGCCGCCGCGCGGGCCACCTGCGGCTGCATCAGGCTGGCGAGCGCGGCGTAGCCGAGCGCGCCGCCGCTGCCGCCCAGGAACACCCGCCGGTTGAGCACGTCTTGCAAAAAAAGGGGATGCAGTTCTTTTCCGCGCATGGTCACTCCCGCATCACGAATTCGTCGAGGTTGATGATCACGCTGGCGGCCAGCGAATAGGCGGTGAACTCGGCCGCCGGCACCTGCTCGGGCGGCTTCACGAGGCCGACGGCCGCATACCGGCTCGCCGCCTCGGGGGTGGCCGTGTACTTCGCCAGGTCCGCCTCGAAGCCGCTGACCAGCGTGGCCAGCTCGTCGGGCGTGGGACCGCGACCGATCGCCAGCCGGAAGCCGTGGGCGATCCGCGCATCCGGCGTCTGCCCCCCTTCGGCGATCATCCGCCCGGCGAGCCCGTGGGCCACCTCGATGAACGTCGTCTCGTTCAACAGCGCGAGTGCCTGCAGCGGCGTGTTGGTGCGCGACCGCTTCACCACGCAGGTCTCTCGGCCGGGTGCGTCAAAGAGCAGCATCGTCGGCGGGCCGGCGGTCCGCTTCCAGATCGTGTACATCGTGCGGCGGTAACGGCCCGGCCCGTTGTCCGGCTTGTAGCCCCGCAGGTCACCGTATTTGCTCGTCTCGTCCCACACGCCGTCCGGCATCCAGGGGCGGACGCTCGGCCCGCCGATCGTGGGCACGAGCAGCCCCGAGGCGGCGAGCGCCGCGTCACGGACCACCTCGCCCGGCAGCCTGATGCGCGGCGCGCGGGCCAGGAGACGATTGGCCGGATCCCGGGCGAGTTTTTCCGGCGTGACCACGGCCTGCTGCCGGTAGACCGCGCTCATCACCACGAGCTTGACGAACCGCTTCATGTCCCAGCCGGTCTCCATGAACTCCGCCGCCAGCCAGTCGAGGAGTTCGGGGTGGCTCGGATACTCGGCCTGGTTGCCGAGGTTCTCGCTCGTCTTCACGAGGCCCGTCCCGAAGAACCGCTCCCACATCCGGTTCACCCATACCCGCGCCGTGAGCGGATGGTCGCGCGAGACGAGCCACTTCGCGAGCGCGAGGCGATCGACCTTCGTGCCCTCGGGGAGTCTCGGCAGGAACGCGGGCAACCCCGCCTCCACCTTGTCTCCGCGCTTGTCGTACTCACCACGCAGGAGCACGAACGCGTCGCGCCGCGGCCCCTCCTGCATCACCATCACGCTCGCCAGCGTCCCGGTGAACGACTCGACGCTCTTCTTCGCAGCGTCACGCGCCGCCTCCGCCCGACGGATCGGCCCGTCCACGTTGGCTCGGTAGAACTTCGCGATCTCCGCCCGCTGCGCCGACGAGCGTTTGTCCCGCTCCACCGCGAGGGCATCCTTGACCGGCTGGGGGAGCTTCCAGCCCGCCACGCCGAGCATCCCCGGTTCGTCGGCCGAAAATGCGAGCCGAAATCGGCCGATCGAGTGGCCGTTGAACGCCTCCTGGCGAATCCTCACCACCAGCCGCGCGTTTTCCGGGAGCGTCACGGGCTTCGCAGGAAACAAGGCGATCTGCCGCGGCTCACGCTTCTCCGGGACATGGCCGTCGATCGCCCAGCCCTTGCCTTTCTCCCCCTTGAGCTGGAGGACGCTCGTCGCCGGCCAGCCCTGCTGTTCGTAGCTCGCCTCGGCCCGCACGAGCTCCACCGGGATCACCTTCGCGTCGCCGGGCGGCTCGATCTCGGCCTCGACCTTGGTGATCACGATGTTGCCGTTGCCGCTGCGACCGAAGCCGCCGTCGCCGGCGAGCGACGTGTCGGGCAGCACCTCGATCCGCAGTCCGCCCAGCCTGTCGGCCGGCACGAGCGTCTCGAATTCGTACGTGTCCTTCGGGGGCAGTTTGCCCTCGACGAACCACGTGCCGTCTTCGCTGCGTCGGAAGTTCGCGCCGCCGGCACTCCGCAACTCCAGCGGCTCGAACGGCTCCCAGGCCTCCTGCGGTGACGCGAGTGCGGGCTGGATCGACAGCTCCCAGTCGGC
>Ga0214917_10003125_pt1 | contig 19460 bp, 19 predicted proteins | sample LL_1208_BB_MetaG_FD_177983 | JGI IMG/M metagenome (GOLD analysis project Ga0214917, IMG submission 177983) | Freshwater microbial communities from Lake Lanier, Atlanta, Georgia, United States - LL_1208_BB | ecosystem: Environmental > Aquatic > Freshwater > Lake | place: USA: Georgia | collected...
CTACACCAAGCGCCAAGCCGTCGTGGTCTTTGAGCATGGCTATCACGGTCGTACCAATCTGACCATGGGAATGACCGCGAAGAACATTCCTTACAAAGATGGATTTGGACCTTTTACTCCAGAGATTTACCGGATGCCCATGGCCTATCCCTATCGTTGGCCAGGCGGCGCGCAGGCTTGCGAGAAAGAAGCGCTCGATTTCGTCCTTCATAAGATCGAGAAGGAAATTGGCGGCGCCAATGTCGCATGTATCGTGATCGAACCAATCCAAGGCGAAGGAGGATTTGTCGTCCCGCCTCGCGGATTCCTTCCCGGTCTCGCGAAATACTGCAAGGAGAACGGCATCGTCTTTATTGCAGATGAAGTTCAGACAGGCTTTGCTCGAACTGGTGCGATGTTTGCATGTGAAGACGAAGGCGTTATCCCAGATCTAATCACCACAGCAAAGGGAATTGCAGGTGGTTTGCCACTAGCTGGAGTCACAGGTCGCGCCGAGATCATGGATTCAATTCATCCCAGCGGACTTGGCGGTACTTATGGCGGCTCTCCGATTGCCTGTGCAGCTGCGCTCGGCGCTATTTCAACGATTGAAGAAGAGAATCTTGTTGAAAGATCCCGTGATCTCGGAGCGATTATGAGCGCTTCACTTCATGAGATGAAGAAGAAATATCCGATTATCGGTGAAGTCCGTGGCCGCGGCTCGATGCAGGCGATTGAACTTGTAATTGCCGGCAGCGACGAACCAAATCCAGCTGCTCAGAGCTCGATCATCAAGTACTGCCAACAAAAAGGCGTTCTTATTCTTTCGGCCGGCACTTACAACAACGTTATTCGCCTCTTGCCACCGTTGGTGATGCCTGAACATCTCCTACGTGAGGCGCTCACAATCCTCGATGAAGCGATTGGCTCTATTTAGCGATCAAGAAGATTCTGGGTAGGTGAGTATTTCGTTCCACTTTTCCGCTTAGCGATTGCGCTGAGCGCTTCCAAAACCACTCTGTTAGCAAGAATCGAAGTGATATCCGCGGTATCAAACGGTGGCGCAACTTCGACGACATCAATGCCCACAACGGGTAGTTCGAGACAGATCCGGCGAATCGATTCCAACAACTCTCGAGAAGTCATGCCGCCTGGCTCTGGAGTTCCTGTTCCTGGTGCCATTCCCGGATCGACGACATCAATATCGACAGAGAGAAATACTCCATCACAGCCATCAGTTAAGCGCGCAAAAGATTCATCTAGAACTGCAGTGAGACCACGATGGTGAATCTCAGTCATCTCATAAGAGCGCATTCCTTGGTCGCGCATCCAATTCAGCGTTGCATTATCTGGCCAATATCCGCGAAGTCCGAGTTGAAGAAAGCGATCACCTCGCACCGCGCCAGAATCGATCAAGCGACGCATTGGTGTTCCATGACCAACAAGGGCTCCAAATTGGAGATCGCCCGTATCAGCATGAGCGTCGAAATGAATCATCGAAATCTTTCCAGCTCCGCGATGAGATGCGATACCTGCAACATCTGCTGATGCGATGGAGTGATCGCCTCCGAGAACGACAGCGATGGCTCCGGCCCGAGAAATCTTCTCGGTCGCTGCCTTGAGAATCTCAAGAGATGCAACGAGATCACCAGGAGGCATCAAGAGATCTCCAGCATCAAACACTTTCAAATCCTTGAGGCCATCAACGCGTAGGGCTAGGTGCGGTCTCTCTCCATCGTGCGGCAAGTAATCGCCCATGCGAATTGCTTGAGGTCCAAATTTCGCTCCTGATCGATGTGAAGTTCCGCTGTCGATCGGCGCACCGACGATGATTACTTCGGCGCCTTTGTAAGTTTCAGGCTTATCTAAATCGCAGGACGGAATTCCAAGGAATGTGAAATCGGGTCCGTACATATTGCCGATGTAAGCCATCAGCGAAGTTTACTTTTATCGAGCGGATTGCCGTATTTGGCGAGAAGTTTGGCGAAGTTCTGATCATTACGCTCTTGATTTCCCGTCGACCAGAGCCCCAATTCCTGAGAGCCTTCAATGAAAGCCAAGGATCGTCGACCTGGGATTCGTCGAACGTTGGTTCCTTGGCGCCTTGCCTGGAAGTACCACCAGAGATCATCGGTGTGGAATGCGAGTTCTCGATACACCTGCTCATTGCTGACATCGGGATGAAGCGAGCCCTTGGGAAAGAGTGTTCCCGCACCCGAAGTTGCAAGGAGACGAGGTTCTGGATTCGAATTTGTATCGAACTCTAACTGCCAATCTCCAAACTTCTTTGGGGATCCTTGAGTATCAACCATAACGCGGTGCGTTCGTGAAGCGATGATGTCATTCGGATACCGTTGATGAAGCGACATCAATTGCAAAGTTAGATCAGGCGGTAGGACTAGATAATCATCGATACAGATAATTGGAAGGTTGGTGCGCGACAGAGTTGGAATCAATTTCTTTCTAGGACCTATGTCATTGACTTCAAAAACCTTGATTCCCGCTTTTCTCAGTGAAGTTCGTAACTCTTTCGACATCTGGCTGAGATCATTCTTGGCAATGTTGAGATGTATCTCTGCCGGCGTGAGGATCTGATTCGAAATCGAAGGGATTAACTCCTCTAAAGCAGAGAATCGAGCAGGGTACGAGGTAAGAGAGAGGACATACTTGAGTTTTGATCGATCTCTCTTTGTCGGATAGAGAGTCAAAATCGCCAAACTCTGAACATTTCCAATCAGATCCTGGATTTGTTTGGAGGTTTCCTTGTCGATTCGCTTGAGAGCAGCGTGGAGTTGGGAGATCTTGTTACTTACGATGCGAAGTGAGCGGACTGAATAGAGCGCCGCAAGAAGCAGCGCTGCTCCGAGAAACAAAGCAAGAGATTCATAAAGCGTCATCTTTTAGCGCTTCCGCTGCTTTGAGATGACCTGTCCAATAATCACGATAATCAGCGCGATGAAGAACATCGAACTTCCGATCACGTTCGCTTGCGCGGGGATTCCACGAGCTGCTGAGACATAAACAAACTTAGGGAAGGTCGTGACGATTCCTGAGTTGAAATTGGTGATGATGAAATCATCAAAAGAGAGCGAGAATGACAGAAGTGCAGCGCCGAAGATTCCTGGTGCGACGAGCGGAAGCGTCACATATCTAAATGTTTCTCGCTCGTTTGCGTAAAGGTCCATCGCTGCTTGTTCCAGGCGAGGGTCAAGGCTGGCGATTCGAGCTTTTACCGTCACCACGACAAAGGAGATACAGAACATCACATGTGCGATCACGATGGTCCAAAACCCAGGATTGATCCGCATATTCAAGAAGAGTGCAAGGAGTGAGGCGCCCAAGACCACTTCTGGGGTCGCCATTGGCAAGAAGATCAGAAGATTGGTTGTCGATCTTCCACGGAATTTATTTCTGCCGATTGCAAATGCAATCATCGTTCCAAGCGCAGTCGCAATCACAGTTGCGAGGATGCCGATTTTCAATGAATTGGCGACCGCCTGACAGACCTGAGGCGCGCCACAGGGGTTCTTCCAATTATTAAAAGTGAAGCCTTGCCAGACCAGATTGCTCTTGCCTGCATTGTTAAATGAGAAGGCGAAGGTGTAAGCAACAGGTATAAAGAGGTAGAAGAAGGCGAGCGCTGCATAGATTCGAATCAGATTCCGGGAGAACCAACGATTGAATCGATGCGAGAAAGAGGGCGAAGGAATCAGATCGGTCGTCGTCATACCAACTCATCCGTTCCCGAGCGGCGAATATACAAGGTGACAAGAATTAAGATTGTGGCCATTAATGTGAAGGAGAGAGCCGCAGCGGTTGGATAGTCAACGACGGCAAAGAAGCGCGACTCAATCACATTTCCAATCATCTTGGTGTTGGGATTACCAAGGATTGAGGCATTGACATAGTCACCGGCTGCCGGGATGAAAGTGAGAAGAGTTCCTGCAACAACGCCAGGCATCGAAAGTGGAACGGTGACCTTGCGAAAAGTAGTGAAGGCATTGGCATAGAGATCACCGGCTGCTTCGAGCGTACGTGGATCAATGCGCTCAAGACTTGCATAGAGAGGCAAGGTCATGAAGGGCAGGAAGTTATAAGTCAAGCCCGAAACTACGGCGAATGGAGTTGCAGTAAGTCGAAGTGAATCTGTCACAAAGGGAAGCGTCTTCAAAAATGAAACAACCGGGCCGTCATCTCCCAAGATCTGGGTCCACGCGATAGTACGAAGCAAGAATGAAGTGAAGAAAGGAGCCACAACCATCACCAAGAGAATGTTTCGATACCGACCTGATTTGAAAGCAATCATGTATGCCAACGGATATGCAATCGCCAACGCCAGCAAGGTTGCAATCCCGGCGTAGATAAAGGAGCGGAGATATTGAGCTTGATTCGCTTGAAAGGCATCGATGTAATTCTGGAATCGGAACTTTTGAACATATTGCCCAAGAGGCGCGCCATCTGGGCGAACCATTGTTGAAGTACTAGCCAGCGAAAAGATAGGAATGATGAAGAAAGTGATGAGCCAGAGCATTCCAGGAGCAAGGAGAAGGTAAGGCGTGAGACCTCGAGATCTCAACGCGTTTTTTGAATTGCTATGTGACGAAGTGGCCGCGTGTAGGAATGCCATCGACGTTACTTGCCCGACTTATTCATCGTCGCCGAGATCAGCGCCGGCATTAATATCTTGCGCGCCATCAAGTGCAAAGGTGTGCTCGGCATCCCATTCGATAGAGACCTTGTCGCCAACGCGAAGATCATGGAGCCCTTCGTCATTTTGCTCAAAGACGACAATCTCTTGATCCCACGGTGCGCGCACGAGATATTGGGTTGAAGTTCCGATGAAGGAGCGATCCATCACCACACATTCTTTAATGGAGTTAACTCCGCGATCATCGAGTCGCAATTTCTCCGGTCTTACTCCCAAGAGGACGGAGTCACTATCGGTCGAAACTCTTGATAGTGGAACTTCAAAGGTGTGGCTCTTCGCTGTGACAACAGCTTTTCCACCTGCGCGAGATTGCACCTTACCCTTGATCAGATTGCATTGACCGAGGAAATTAGCGACGAAAGCAGTCTTGGGTGATTCATAGAGATCTGTTGCAGATCCCATCTGCTCGATCTTTCCCTGGTTCATTACTGCGATGGTGTCAGCCATAGTCATGGCTTCTTCTTGATCATGTGTGACATGGATAAAGGTGATTCCAACTTCCATCTGGATTCGCTTCAACTCGATCTGCATCTGTCGGCGAAGCTTGAGATCTAGCGCTCCCAAAGGTTCATCGAGAAGCAGAACTTCGGGGCGATTAACGATTGCTCGAGCGACTGCAATGCGTTGTTGTTGGCCGCCGGAGAGTTGAGCGGGTTTCCGCTCGGCGAGGTGTCCTAACTCAACAAGATTGAGCGCCTTCTCAACTTCTTGCTTGACATCTTTGATGCCGCGGCGGCGAAGTCCGAAAGCAACATTTTCATAGATTGAAAGATGGGGAAACAGGGCGTAATTCTGAAAAACGGTATTTACATTGCGACGATATGGTTTTTCAGTCGTGATGTCAGTCGAACCAATATTGATGGTTCCTTGAGTTGGCTCCTCGAGACCTGCAATCATCCTCAAAGTCGTTGTTTTGCCACAACCGGATGGACCAAGAAGTGCGAAGAAAGAACCATCAGGCACTGTCAATGAGAGATCATCGACAGCACAAAAATCTCCGTAGTACTTGGAGACGCGATTGAGTACGAGATCACCTGCTGCTTGAGAGATCTTCGTTCCGGGCATTAGTCGACTATCACCCTTGACTAACTGCCGATAGCTTCGTCGAACGCAGCTTGATACTTCGTTGTCTCATCTGATGTGAGCGAACGGAATACCTTGACCTTTGCCAACGTTGCCGCATCCGGGAAGATAAATGGACTCTTGGCGAGCTCGGGATCGATCTTCTCTAACTCGGATTGGGCCGATTCAACCGGGCAGATGTAGTTGACGTATGCAGCTACCTGAGCCGCCACAGCTGGTTCGTAGTAGTAGTTGATCAGAGTTTCAGCATTTTTCTTATGGGTTGAAGTTGAAGGAATCAACAAGTTGTCAGACCAGAGAGTTCCACCTGATTCTGGAATAGCGAAGTCGAATTTGCCCTTGTTCTCAGTCTTGAGAATAAACATGTCGCCAGACCAACCGATGACAGCCACAGCATCGCCGTTGACCAGACTCTCGGAGTAGGAATTTCCTTTGACTTGGCGGATAAAGCCATCGGAGATCTTTCCTTTGAGGAAATCGATCGCATTCATAAATTGATCTTCGGTGAAGTTAGATGAGGGATCGACACCTTGGTATTGCATGATGATGCCGATGGTGTCGCGGAACTCTGAAAGGACCATGATGCGACCTTTATTCGCAGGAGCGAAGAGGTCTTCCATAGTTCTGACGCCCTTTGGCAATTTCTGAGTGTTCCAGCCAAAACCAGCGAAACCTGATTGCCAAGTGAGTGAATACTTGCGACCCTCATCGAATCCAACGTTGGCAAGAATTGATCGGATATTGCTCTTGTTTGGAATATTCGCTTCATCGAAAGCTTGGGCATAGCCCTGTTGAATCCAACGTGAAGCCATCCAATCCGTCGGCGTGACTACGTCATAGCCAATATCGGAACCAATCGCGAGCTGTCCTTGTACTTTTCCGTAGAAGGTGTTGTTATCGTCGATATCTTCCGTGTATGTAGCAGCAATTCCGGTCTTCTGTCGAAATGCTTCTAATGTCGGATACTTTTTTGTCTTGGAGTCATAATCCAAATAGAGCGGCCAGTTTGCCCATCGAACAATCTTCTCTTTATCGCTGACATCAACAACAGCTTTGCTTGATGTTGATGTACCAGTTCCACATGCAGCCAATGCGCTTGCGCCTGCAATAGCTCCTGCACCAACAAAAAGTGAGCGTCGTGAGAGTTGGGCGCGAATAAGTGCGCGAGTCTCTGGAGAAAGTGACATGGCTTTGCTGGATTCTCTCTTCATCAGGCTGCTTTCTCGCGAGTAGGGATAGAGAGGCGGGAGGGAAGCACGGGGAAATCTATCAAGCGTTGAGGTTGGTCATGACATGTTTGATGCGGGTGTATTCCTCAAATCCGTAGCCAGAGAGGTCTTTGCCGTAGCCAGAGTGCTTGAAACCACCGTGGGGCATCTCCGCGACCATCGGGATATGGGTATTGATCCACACACAACCAAAGTCAAAGGCCTTCGCCATTCTCATCGCGCGACCATGATCTTTCGTCCAGACGCTGGAAGCCAATCCATATTTCACGCCGTTGGCATGGCGAACAGCTTCTGCTTCATCTGAGAATTTCTGGATCGTGATGACAGGAGCGAAGATCTCACTTTGAATCATCTCGTCACTCTGCTTGAGATCGGCGACAATAGTCGGGCTCCAGAAATAACCAGGGCGATCTACCTTTGATCCACCTGCAGTGACGCGAGCGTGGGAAGGAACTCGGTCGAGGAAGCCTTGAACTCGAGCGAGTTGATTGGCGTTATTGACGGGGCCGACCAGAACATCTTCATGAGGAGCGCCAACTTTGATGACGTTCTTGGCTTGCTCAGTGAGAAGAGCAACCACATCGTCATAAGCGCTTGCTTCAACAATCACTCGAGTTGCAGCAGTGCAATCCTGTCCAGCGTTGAAGTAACCGGCGACTGCAATCCATTCGCATGCTGCTTCGATATTGGCATCATCAAAGATCACGACCGGAGCCTTGCCACCTAATTCCAGATGAACTCGCTTGAGATCTTTCGATGCTTCTCGCGCAACTTCCATACCTGCTCTTACCGAGCCAGTGATCGAGACAAATTGTGGGATTTCGTGATCAACGAGCAACCGCCCGGTCTCACGATTTCCAGTGATCACATTGATGACTCCCTCAGGTAAAAACTCCTGCATCAACTCAGCCATCCAAAGCGTTGAGACTGGAGTCGTGTCGCTCGGCTTGAGCACGACGGTGTTGCCGGCAGCGATTGCAGGCGCCCATTTCCAAACCGCCATCATCATCGGGTAATTCCATGGCGTAACTTGTGCGCAAACACCGATTGGTTCGCGGCGAATAAAGGATGTATGGCCCTTGAAATATTCAGCTGCCGAGCGACCTTCGAGGTGGCGTGCAGCACCAGCAAAGAATCGAATCTGGTCGAGCATGGGTCCGATTTCTTCAGCGCGAGTGACGGCAAAAGGTTTTCCGGTGTTTTCGCATTCGAGTGCGATCAATTCTTCAGAGCGCGCTTCAATCGCATCAGCGATCTTGTTGATTGCTTTTTGTCGTTCGCCAGGAGTGGATTCGCGCCAGATTTCAAAGGCATCTGCAGCAGACTTCATAGCTGCATCAACATCGCTTGCTCCCGAGACTGGCGACTTCGCGAAGACTTCTCCGGTAGCTGGGTTGATTAGATCTTGGGTCTCCCCCGATGATGAAGGAACTGATTTACCATTGATGAAATTTTGAAGCGTTTTCATAGCGCGCCTTCCGTTCGGTTTTTCAAGTCTAGTGAGCGAGAAGGTCGCTCTTCAAGAGTGAGATTTCTCAGCCGCTGCTAATTGGCCACAAGCGCCATCGATTTCGCGTCCTCGTGTATCGCGTACGGTCACAGGCACTCCATAATTTTCGAGAGTCCTGACAAATGCGATCTCATCCTCGCGGCGCGAAGCGGTCCACTTCGATCCCGGCGTTGGATTGAGTGGAATCAGATTGACATGCGCATTTCGGTTCTTCAACAGTCGACCAAGCAGATCTGCGCGCCAAGATTGATCGTTGATATCTCGAATCAAGGCATACTCGATCGAATATCGTCGTCCGGTCTTCTCAGCATATTTATCCGCCGCAGCGAGAACCTCTTTAACTTTCCAACGCGAGTTGATTGGAACCAAAGTGTCACGCAATTCATCATCAGGAGTATGAAGTGAGACTGCTAACGTAATCTGTAGATTCTCCTCAATTAATTTCTCTATAGCGCTGACAAGCCCAACTGTCGAAAGCGTCACAGACCTTGCGCCGATTCCAAGACCATCTGGTTGTGGTGAAACGATATTTCGAACCGTGCGCATCACTGCTTTGTAATTTGCAAGCGGCTCCCCCATACCCATAAAGACCACATTCGAAAGTCGAGTTGGCCCTCCAGGTAGTTCGCCTTCCGCACATGCACGCGCGGCAGCGACAACTTGTGCAGTGATTTCTCCCGCTGAAAGATTTCGAGTCAAACCAGATTGTCCAGTAGCGCAGAACGGACAGTTCATTCCGCAGCCTGCTTGTGATGAGATGCAGACAGTCGCACGATCGGGATATCGCATCAATACCGATTCGACGAGCACTCCATCATGAAGTCGCCAGAGATCCTTTCGAGTCCAGCCGTCATCACAGGAGATCGATCGGACCTTCGTTATCAATACCGGAAGAACTTTCTCGCGAACTAGTTGGCGCGATGCCGCAGGAAAATCGCTCCAACTCTCCGGGTCATCATTGAAATGGGTAAAGAAGTGGGTAGCGATCTGCTTGGCACGAAAACCAGGCAGGCCAAGCGATTCGATCTTTGCGCGTCTCTCTTCGGGAGACCAATCAGCGAAGTGTTCTGGAGCTCGTTTCTTCTGTGCCGGTTCGTCGAAGACTAATTTGATTTCGCTCATGCAAATCGCTTCAGAACTTCAATGACGCACCAGAGAACTGGTGCGGTGATCAAAGCAGAATCGATTCGGTCCAACATTCCACCATGACCAGGGAGAAGAGTTCCCATATCTTTGATGGAGAGGTCGCGCTTGATCGCGCTCTCGACAAGATCTCCCACAGTCGCAGCAAGCACGCCGAGACATCCGGCGAGTGCGCCGACATAAGGATGGTGATTGAGCAGATAGTAAAAAGCGAGTGCGCTTCCCAGAGAGGTGAAGACAAGTCCGCCGATGAAACCTTCCCATGATTTCTTCGGGGAGATTTTCGGCGCAAGCGGATGTTTGCCGAGAAGAACACCAGTCACATAAGCAAAAGTGTCATTACATCCGACCAAGATGACCAGGGTTGTGATGTATTCAAAGCCGCTCTCACTTCTTGCTAGAAGAAAGATGAATCCTGCGACAAATCCTGGATAAAGAAGTGCAAAGGTAGTTCCCGTTGCATTCTTCACAAATCCTTCGACTCCTTTGAGAAGTTGAAGGAACAACAATGTAATCATCGCTACAACGATGGAGATCGAGAGACCGCTCAGCCCTGCAAACCAAGCGCTCGCCAGAACCGCAGCGGTCGCAGTTCCGATTTGAGCAAAACGAACTTCGATTCCCCTAGCGTGAAAGGCAGCGACTAGTTCACGTGTTGCTAGAAGAACTGCGGCCCCCACAAAAATGGCGAAGAGGGATGGGATGAAGGCGATGGTTAGAAAAATAACAGCAAGAAGAAAGAGGCTTACCAAGATCGAAGGTATGAGTTTGCGGCCGGCTTTCTTGTTGATCGCCTCGTTGATGGAGTGAAGATCGCTCATGGGGCTCGGCGCTCGCAGGTCTGAGAAATCAGACTTCGAGGAGTTCTGTCTCCTTATGTTTCAAAAGTTCATCGATTTTGGCAACGTGATCCGAGGTAACTTTTTCCAACTCTTTTTCGCCGCGCGATAGGTCATCTTTTCCGATGACGCCATCCTTCTCTAGCTTCTCCATCGCTTCCTTCGAATTCCTTCGAATTGCGCGGATTGATACTCGTGAATCTTCGGCTTTCGCCTTTGCTACTTTGATAAATTCTTTACGTCGCTCTTCGGTTAGTTGAGGGAAATTAACGCGGATGACATTTCCATCTCCGCCTGGATTCACGCCAAGATCGGATTCACGAATCGCTTTTTCAATGGAAGCTGTCGCGCCTTTATCAAAGGGGGTAATAAGAGCCATACGCGCTTCTGGAACTTGAACAGTTGCAAGTTGCGAAAGCGGGGTTTGGGTTCCGTAGTAATCAACCATGATCTTGGCAAACATCGATGGATGTGCGCGACCAGTACGAATGGCTGCGAAATCTTCTTTGGCGACGTCAACTGCTTTATTCATCTTGGCATTGGTATCAGCCAGGATTGTTTGGATAGTCATCATTTCTCCTTAGTTGACGAGGGTGCCTATCTTCTCACCTCTGACGGCGCGAGCGATATTCCCCTTCTCCATCAGGTTGAAGACAATGATGGGAAGATGATTTTCCCGGCAGAGACTGAAGGCTGCCGCGTCGGCGACGGCAAGAGAATTTGAAAGAACATCGTCATAGGAGATGAAATCAAATTTCGTGGCTCCGGCATCTTTGCGCGGGTCGGCTGAGTAAACGCCATCCACGCCATTCTTAGCCAGGAGCAGCGCATCAACGCCAATTTCTAGTGCGCGCTGGGCAGCAACCGTATCCGTCGTGAAGAAAGGCATTCCTGCGCCTGCACCAAAGATGACAACGCGACCCTTTTCTAAATGTCGAATGGATCGGCGCGGAATATATGGCTCGGCCACTTGGCCCATCGCAATCGCAGTTTGTACTCGAGTATCGATTCCTTCTTTTTCGAGGAAATCTTGGAGCGCTAAGCAATTCATGACAGTGCCAAGCATTCCCATGTAATCGGCACGAGCGCGGTCCATGCCACGTTGTTGCAATTCAGCGCCGCGGAAGTAGTTTCCGCCACCAACAACGATCGCTACTTGGACGCCGCTGCGAACAACATCAGCGATCTGAAGGGCAACATCATGAACGACATCGGGATCGACGCCAATTCCTTGAGCGCCGCCGAAAACTTCGCCGGAGAGTTTGAGAAGGACTCTCTGATAGCTCTTTCGCTGATTGGCCATCTGAAGACTCCTTCTCTCTTACTTCTCTTTAGGTTACTGCCCTACTCGGAACCGATGGAAGGCTGACACGGCAGTGCCGGCCTCGGTGAGGATTTGTTGGACGCTCTTCTTCTGGTCCTTTGCGAAACCTTGCTCGAGAAGAGCGACTTCCTTGACGAAACCAGTGACTCGACCATCAGCGATCTTGGCAATGGCGGCTTCTGGCTTGCCTTCGTTACGTGCAGTCTCTTCAGCAAGTCGACGCTCGTTATCGAGCACATCGCTTGGGATAGCTTCGCGATTGAGATATTTCGGAGCGAAAGCGGCGATATGTTGTGCAACATCTTTGCCAACTTCTGCATTCTCTTTCGATAATGCAACGAGAACGCCAACTTGTGGTGGCAAATCTGGGCTAGTGCGGTGAAGATAAAGAGCATTAGCCGAGCCATCAATTACAGCGATGCGACGTAGTTCGATCTTCTCGCCCAACGTTGCATTGGCTTCATCGATGAGAGCTTGAACGCTCTTGCCGGAAGGTAGGTTGGAACCGACGAAAGCGGTGAGATCGCTCTGCTTGCTTGAGTAGAGATGACCTACTAATTCCTCAGCGACAGCTTGGAAGCGATCGCCTTTGGCAACGAAGTCTGTTTCGCAATTGAGCTCGAGCATGACGGCGGTTGAACCGGATGATTTCGCAGCAACTAATCCATTGGAGGTCGCGCGACCTTCTCGCTTCGTAACGCCTTTCAAGCCTTTGACTCGAATGATCTCGATGGCCTTATCAAAATCGCCACCTGATTCATCGAGGGCTTTCTTGCAATCAAGCATGCCTGCCGCTGTTACTTCACGGAGGCGCTTTACATCATCAGCGGTGTATGCCACTTACGAACCTGCGCTTTCATTTGATGCTGGAGCGGAATCTTGTGACGAGCCGAGCAATTCCTTCTCCCAATCAGCGAGCGGTTCGCCTGCTGCAACGCTCTCAGCGCCAGACTTCGCAGCCTCTGTTGCTTCCTTCGCAACATTGGCAGAACGGCTTTGGAGGCCAGCGGCAACCGCGTCTGCAATAACGCGAGTAAGAAGCGTGACAGATCGGATCGCATCATCATTTCCAGGAATCTTGAACTCGACTTCATCTGGATCGCAATTGGTATCCAAGATGGCGATAACTGGAATTCCGAGCTTATGAGCTTCAGCAACAGCGAGGTGTTCCTTCTTGGTATCGACTACCCAGATCGCTGCAGGGAGCTTGGTCATATTGCGAATACCGTCGAGGTTCTTGTGGAGCTTCTCTCGTTCACGACGGAGCAAGAGCAATTCTTTCTTGGTGAGAACTTGGTCATTGGATGCTTCGAGAGCTTCCAATTCCTTCAATCGCTGAATGCGCTTGTAGACGGTTGGGAAGTTGGTGAGCATTCCACCGAGCCAACGTTGAGTGACATACGGCATTCCAACGCGCATTGCTTGGGACTTGATGGGATCTTGTGCTTGCTTCTTTGTACCAACGAAAAGGATGTTGCCACTCTTGGCGACAGTGTCCTTCACGAAGTCATGTGCTTTATCGATGAGAGCAAGTGATTGCTGTATGTCGATGATGTAGATGCCGTTGCGCTCAGTGAAGATGAAGCGCTTCATCTTTGGATTCCATCGACGAGTCTGGTGTCCGAAGTGAACACCGCTGTCGAGAAGTTCTCGCATTGTTACTACCGCCATGGCGGCACGCTCCTTTGTGCAGACGTAACGTCCGCATCGGTTGTTGAACTGACGATTTGTCAGCTCCCTAGCGCCTGAGCACCGACCGATTCGGGAGAATCGGACCGACATGGTTTCTTCTTTTCTCTCGCGAGCGGCGAGAGTGAAGCAGACGCGTGAAGTCACAGAGGTTTATTTCTGTGCGGAGCAGACCCTACCTGACCGACCTTGAGCGGCCAAATTAGAGTGCCAATTCACCGCGAGAGGTAGATTCAAGACATGTCAGCTACCCCATCTTCGCGAAACCTCGCCCTTGAATTGGTTCGAGTTACCGAGACCGCCGCAATTGCAGCATCACATTTGATCGGACGCGGCGCGAAGAATGATGCAGACCAGCTAGCAGTCGATGGCATGCGCAAGATGATCAACACCGTTTCGATGCGCGGAGTTATCGTTATTGGCGAAGGCGAAAAGGATCAAGCGCCGATGCTTTACAACGGCGAGAGCGTTGGCGACGGAACCGGACCTTCCGTTGATGTCGCAGTCGATCCCATCGATGGCACCACGTTGACTGCCAAAGGAATGAATAACGCTATCAGCGTTATTGCACTGGCAGAGCGCGGAACTATGTTCGATCCATCAACTGTCTTCTATATGAGAAAACTCGTGGTCGGCCCAGAAGCTGCCGATGTCATCGATATCACCGCTCCGGTGAAAGAAAATCTACATCGTATCGCCAAAGCAAAACGTAGAGATGTTGAATCGTTAACTGTCGTTGTCCTTGATCGTCCACGTCATGATGAACTAGTCAAAGAGATCCGCGAGGCCGGCGCTCGAATCAAGTTCATCACCGATGGCGATGTCGCTGGCGCAGTCGAAGCAGCGCGAGAAGGAACCGGAATCGATGCGCTGATGGGAATCGGTGGAACTCCCGAAGGAATCATCGCAGCGTGCGCAATGAAGTGCCTGGGTGGAACTATTCAGGCGATCCTTCATCCGAGAGATGAGCACGAACGTGAACTTGCCGAGAAGAATGGGATGGACCTTTCTAAAGTCCTCACCACTCAAGATCTGGTTTCAGGCGAAGATGTCTTCTTTGCAGCAACGGGAATTACCGATGGTGAACTCTTGCAAGGAATTCGATATGGCGAGCGCTATATCAAATCAAATTCACTGGTGATGCGTTCTCGTTCCAAGACCATTCGAGTGATTGAAAGCGAACATCCGCTGGAGTAATTTCTTTAGGCTCGTGGATGAGCCTGTTCGTATGCTTTCTTAATCCGTTCTTGTGAGACATGGGTATAGATCTGAGTGGTCGCAAGCGAGGAATGTCCCAATAACTCTTGAACAGTGCGCAGATCTGCGCCGCCTTCCAATAGATGGGTAGCCGCGCTATGGCGAAGTCCATGTGGGCCAAATCGATCATGGGTACCGAGCGCGCCAATCGTTTTGTACACAATGGTGCGTACTACGCGTTGGTCGATTCGCTTGCCACGAGCGCCGAGAAATAGCGCAAGGCCAGATTCACCGCTAAGAAAACTAGGTCGCGCTTCATTAAGCCAACGTTCCACAGCTTTCATCGCCGGGATTCCAATCGGCACTACCCGTTCACGATTTCCTTTTCCTAAAACGCGAAGCGTCATGCGTGATTGGTCGAGATCGCTGAGATCAAGTCCAGTCAATTCTGAGACGCGAATTCCGCTGGCGTAAAGCACTTCGATAATTGCAAGGTCTCTGATTGATTCCGAGGAATTCTCCTCCGCAACTTTCTTTTGAAGAGATTCGATCGCTAACCGCGCGCTCTCCACGTCGAGAACTTCTGGAAGATGTCGTTCTGGTTTCGGAGCGACAAGATCTTTGCCGATATCGCTTTCAATCCAGCCATTCTTCGCTGCCCAATAGGTGAAAGCCCTGATTGAGACGACTCTGCGAGTAATCGAAGAGCGAGCAGCGCCGCGGGTATGCAGGTTTGATAGCCAGGATCGGATGTGACCGATATTGAGTTCGGCAAATGTCGAGATACCCAGCGCGTTGAGATGGCTCACCAGAGATTCCAAATCTGCCAAATAGGCCTTGATGGAATTCTCAGAAAGGTTGCGCTCCGTAGTCAGATGTTTGCTGTAGCTATCGGCGAGTTCTCGATCGAGCGACATATTCCGAAGATTATCTGGAGATTGGCCACTCACGCGTATACACAGCGTTGCTAATCCGCAATACTTAGAAGAGGAGGGCGCATGGCACTGACACTTATTCTCGTTGAAGAACCAATAACCCCAGAGGTCTTCTCTTCTCCAAGTGGAGTAAGCGTCAGAATTGGGCTGCATTGCTCCTACGACGAAATATTCGATCTCTGCCGAGACCAACTCTCCGAGGATGATTTAGTTGAGCTCTATCGACTCTGGGGAGATGATTACTTCCCACGCAACTTCGTGACTCTAGGTAACGAAATACACATAACTGCTCGACGTTAGTGGCGAGATCGACGCTCGATTGCCCCTAGGGCCATGAGAAGAGTTTCGGGCGAGACTTCTAGCGCGGTACATAACGGAGCAATCACTTCGATACTTGGTGATCGCTCCTGTCTGAAGTATCTCGAAAGAGAGCCTTTATCTATTCCCGTTCTCTCTTGAAGTTCTTGGAGGCCAGAGATGCCGAGGTATGCCATCCGTTCCTTGAGCCACTCTGCACTTTCAATGCTTGAGAAATGCGAACTTCGGCGAAGCGAGGAACGAGTAGTCATATCTTCTTGTCCTTACTAAAGCTTTTGATTTTGACGAAGTAGACCATAAGTCACAGCATCTTCGAGCGCCATTGCAGATGCCGCGATGACATTCTCATGCACTCCGACCGTGCTCCACTCCCCTTTTCCATCGCTTGTCTCAACGAGAACGCGTGTGACAGCTCCGGTGCCAAGACGACCTTCAAGAATTCTTACTTTGTAATCTGTGAGTTCGAGTTGATTGAGGGCTGGGTAGATACGTTCGAGGCCTTTGCGGAGGGCGTTATCGATAGCGTTAACTGGACCATTTCCGGAACCCTCAGCTTCAATCTTCTCGCCACGTGCGCGGATTGAAACAGTTGCGCGTGAAGTCACGGTGCCATCAGGATTTTGATCGACAGTAGTCTCCCAACTTTCCAAAGTGAAGAATTCTGGCTTCTTTCCATCTAATTCCTCACGGAGTAGCAGTTCAAATGAGGCATCAGCGGCCTCGAATGTATACCCGCGAGCTTCCATGCTCTTGACTCGCTCGACAATCCTCGAAATCACTTCCTTATCATCACCAAGATTGATGCCTAGTTCTTGGGACTTCAATTCAATAGAAGCACGTCCTGCCATCTCTGAAACCAACATCCGCATATCGTTTCCGACGCTTGCAGGATCTTCATGTTGATAGAGCGCGGGATCTACCTTGATTGCTGAGGCATGAAGCCCCGCTTTATGGGCGAAAGCTGACACGCCAACATATGGTTGACGCGCGCTCGGAGCCACATTGGTGACCTCTGCTACCGCGTGAGAGATTCGAAACGCCTCTTCCAATTTCCCTTTCGGGAGAACATCATGCTTCTTCTTCAATTGAAGATTGGCGATGATTGAAACGAGGTCGGCATTTCCGGTGCGCTCACCATAACCATTAAGCGTTCCTTGGACATGTGTGGCTCCTGCCGCAACGGCAGCGAGTGAATTGGCGATTGCGCAACCTGTGTCATTGTGACAATGAATTCCGAGTCGGGCGGAACTCTTCGTTAGGACTTCGTGGACGACATCCGAGAGTTCATCGGGCAACATTCCGCCATTGGTATCGCAGAGAGCAATCACGTCAGCCCCAGCTTCAGCAGCGGTACGTACGACTTCAAGTGCATACGATGGATTTGATTGATAGCCATCGAAGAAATGTTCCGCATCAAGAAAGACGCGACGACCTTGAGAACGGAGAAATTCAATGGAATCACGAATCATCGCTAAGTTCTCATCAAGGCTGGTTTTGAGAGCAAGATCAACATGGCGATCGTGAGACTTCGCGACCAAAGTGACGACAGGCGCACCCGATTCCGCAAGCGCGCGCAGAAGCGCGTCATCTGCAGCTTTGACGCCAGCCCGGCGCGTGGCGCCAAAAGCGACGAAAGTTGCATTTTTGAGTTTCAACTCGGTTTGAGCGAGACGGAAGAACTCGGTGTCTTTTGGATTGGCACCGGGCCAGCCACCTTCAATAAACCCAACGCCGAGATCATCAAGATGGCGAGCGATCGTCAATTTGTCGTGAACTGAAAGATTGAGCCCTTCTTGTTGCGCGCCATCACGAAGTGTCGTGTCGTAGATGTGAAATGCATCAGAGATCGCCATTAGATGACTTTCTTCATCCAACCATGCTTATCTGCGATTGTGCCATGTTGGATACCAAGCAAGTGATTGCGAATCTCCATTGTGATCGGGCCAGGAGCGCCGTCACCTGTCTGCCAAATTCCATGAACGCTCTTCGCGCTACCAACAGGAGCGATCACCGCGGCAGTGCCGCAAGCGAAAATCTCTGAGATCTTGCCGGATGCAACTCCATCGCGCCATTGATCAATGTTGATCATTCCCTCTTCAACGCGATAGCCAAGATCAGCGGCAACGGTCAGAATCGAATCACGTGTAATACCAGGAAGAAGAGTTCCAGTGAGTTTGGGTGTGAAGATCGTGGCATCTCTGCCGAGACCTTTCACAAAATAGAGATTCATCCCGCCCATTTCTTCCACCCAACGGCGCTCTTGTGCATCGAGCCAGACAACCTGATCGCATCCTTGTTGCGCCGCTTGCTGTTGCGCTAGAAGCGAGGCCGCGTAATTGCCACCACACTTTGCCTCACCGGTTCCACCCAAAGCAGCGCGAACATATTCGGTAGAGATCCAAACAGTGACCGCCTTCGCAGCGCTGAAATAAGCAGCTGCCGGCGTCGCGATAACGGAAAAGAGCGCTTTATTGCTTGGTCTGACTCCAAGACCAACTTCGGTGGCAATCATGAATGGTCGGATGTAAAGAGATTCACCAATCTTCTTCGGAACCCATTCTTTGTCTGCACGAACTAAGGCTTCGACGCAAGAAACAAAATCATTGACAGGCAACTCTGGAAGTGTGATGCGCGCTGCGCTTTTGGCAAAACGGAGTCCATTTGCATCGGGGCGAAAAAGTGCGATTGAGCCATCAGGTTGGGAATATGCCTTCATCCCCTCGAAAATTTCTTGGCCATAATGAAAGACCATCGCAGCGGGGTCAAGTGAGATATTTCCATATTCCTTGACCGTGGCATCTCCCCAACCTTCTGATTGGTTCCATTCAGCGATCACCATATGGTCAGAGAAGTACTTTCCAAATCCAGGTTCTGCGACCCGCTTCTCGCGTTCTGCGGATGCCACTGCGTTAGAGGCTGGGATTACATTGATCTTCATCGAACGGCCTTTACCAGCGCATCGCCGACTTCCTTCGTCGAGCGTTTACTTGCACCGCGAGAGAGTAAATCTGTTTCGACAGCTTGCTCCACATCGAGCGCTGCATCATCATGACCAAGATGGCGCAACATCATCGCTACCGACATGACGGTTGCCGTCGGATCAGCAATGCCTTTTCCAGCAATGTCAGGAGCAGAGCCATGGACGGGCTCGAACATCGAGGGGAACTTCTTTTCAGGATTGATATTGCCCGAAGCTGCGAGACCAATACCACCGCAAATTGCGGCGGCAATATCAGTCAAGATGTCACCGAAAAGATTATCCGTAACAACAACATCGAAGCGATCCGGATTGGTGACAAAGAACATCGAGGCAGCATCGACATGGAGATAATCGGTTTGAACATCGGAGAACTCGCGGGCAACTTCATTGAAAGTTCTGGTCCAGAGCCCTCCTGCGCGCACTAGAACATTGTTCTTGTGAACCAGAGTCAATTTCTTGCGAGGCCGTTTTTGGGCGCGAGCAAATGCATCTCTTATGACACGTTCTGCTCCGCGTCGCGTATTCA
>Ga0214917_10003126_pt1 | contig 19457 bp, 9 predicted proteins | sample LL_1208_BB_MetaG_FD_177983 | JGI IMG/M metagenome (GOLD analysis project Ga0214917, IMG submission 177983) | Freshwater microbial communities from Lake Lanier, Atlanta, Georgia, United States - LL_1208_BB | ecosystem: Environmental > Aquatic > Freshwater > Lake | place: USA: Georgia | collected...
CGAGAACGACGAGATGGCCCCGGAGAGCGTGCGGGCGGTGATGAAGCGGGAGGTCGACAGGCCCGAGAACCGCGGCTACGCCGACAACGGCATCGCGGTCTACAAGGAGGCGGTGGCCCGGTTCATGCAGCGCGAGTTCGGCGTCGTGCTCGATCCCGCGAAGGAGGTCAACCACTGCATCGGCTCGAAGACGGCCTACGCGATGCTGCCGGCCGCCTTCATCGACCCGGGCGACGTCACGCTCATGACCGTGCCCGGCTACCCCGTCGCCGGCACGGCCACCCGCTGGTTCGGCGGCGTCGTCCACCGGCTGCCGCTGGTCCCCGAACACGGCTTCCTGCCCGACCTCGACGGCATCCCCGGCGACGTGCTCGACCGCACGAAGCTGCTGGTGCTCTGTTACCCCAACAGCCCCACCGGTCGCACCGCCACGCGGACGTTCTATGAGAAGGTCGTCGACTTCGCGCACAGGCACCGGATCATCGTCGTGCAGGACGCGGCCCACATCATGCTCTCGTACGACGACAAGCCGCTGTCGTTCCTCTCGGTCGACGGCGCCAAGGAGGTGGGCGTCGAGGTGCACTCGATGTCGAAGGGCTTCCACATGATCGGCTGGCGGCTGGGCTGGGTCTGCGGCCACGAGAAGATCGTGCAGGCCTTCGCCGACGTGAAGGACAACTGCGATTCGGGGCAGTTCATGGCGATCCAGAAGGCGGCCGCCGCCGCGCTCGACGATCCGGAGATTCCCCGGCTCGTCCGCGAGAAGTACCGCCGGCGGCTGGAGAAGCTGGTGGGTGTGCTCCGTGCCGTCGGCTTCGACTGCGACATGCCCGGTGGCAGCTACTTTCTCTACACGCGGAGCCCCAAGGCCGCGGGCGACCGCGGCTTCGCCACCGCGCAGGACGCCAGCCAGTTCCTGATCCGCGACCTGTCGATCTCCACCGTGCCGTGGGACGACTGCGGCGCGTACCTGCGGTTCTCGGTCACGTACGAGGCTGCCGACGAGGCCGCCGAGGACGACCTGATGGCGGAGACGCACGCCCGGCTGTCGCGGGCGCGGCTCAAGTTCTGACCCGTCCGCGGCCCGCCGTCCTGCCGCCTGCTTTCGACCACCTCGCTTCCCGGAGTCGCCCATGCCGTCGACCGCGTCCTCCCGCTGGTTCCGCCTCGCCTCGGCCGCCGCCGTCGCCCTCCTGCTCGTGCCGCACGCGGGCGGCTGCGGCAAGAAGAAGACGGGGCTGACCATCAAGCAGCGGCTGGAGAAGGCCGAGAAGGAAGCGACTCCCGACCGCCAGGCCGCCGCGTTCCTCCGGGTGGCGAAGCTGCAGGCCGCCCAGAATCAGCGGGATGCCGCCAAGGAGACCGCCATCAAGGCGTTCGAGCGGCTGAAGGTGGACGGCGACGCCAGCCTCATCGCGCCACGGCTCGTCGAGTGCGGGGCGACCCTCGCGGAACTCGGCGATCGCAAGGCGGCCCGCGAGTCGCTCGCGCTGGCCATCGAACGGGCAGGTGGGATCGAGGATCCCGTGCGGAAGACGCAGCTGCTGGCCGACGCCGGCGCCGTCTACGGAGATCAGGCGAAGGGCACGGGCGATTCGCAGGCTGCGCGGGCCGCGCTCAAGCAGGCCGGCGAGGTCGCCGACGGCGTCGACGAGCGTTTCCGGGCCGACGCCCTCGCGGCGGTGGCGCTCGGCTACACCCGCAGCGGCCTGGCGGATGCCGCCAGCGACGTGGTGGCGAAGCTGCTCGAGGCCGCCCAGACGCTCAAGGAGCCGCGGGCCAAGGCGGAGGCGCTCGCCGCCGCGGCCAACGTGCAGGCTCGGACGGGCAAGAACGCCGAGGCGACGAAGCTGCTCGCCGACGCCGAAGCGGCCGCCAAGAGCGTGGACCGCTCCGAAAGCCGGGCCTACGCGCTGCTCGCCGTGGCCATGGCGACGAGCGCCAACGGCGACGCGAAGAAGGCGATGGCGCTGCTCAAGGAGGCGGACAAGGCCGCCGACAAGGTGCCGGAGCCCGCGTCGCAGAAGAAGATCGTCGACAAGGTCCGCGGGGCGATCGGCGACCTTTCGAAGAAGAAGTCGTGACGGCCGCCACCGGCGACCGACCGCCCGTCACTTTCCGCGTGACACGACCTTGAGCGCCTCGAGCGCCCGCTTCCGCGCCTCGGCGTGGTCGACGATCGGCTCCGGATAGCCCGCGCCGAGCCCGGCCCACCGCCGCACGTAGCCCTCGTCGGGGTCGAACTTCTCCGCCTGGCTCGTGGGATTGAAGATCCGGAAGTAGGGCGCGGCGTCGGCGCCACAGCCGGCCGCCCACTGCCAGCCGAGCGTGTTGGCGGCGAGATCGGCGTCGACGAGCGTGTCCCAGAACCACTTCGCCCCCTCCAGCCAGCTCACCCGCAGATCCTTCACCAGGAAGCTGGCCACGATCATCCGCACGCGGTTGTGCATCCAGCCGGTCGCCCACAGCTGCCGCATGCCGGCGTCGACGATCGGGAATCCCGTCCGCCCCCGCTGCCAGGCGCGGAGCCCGACGGGGTCGACGGCCCAGGGAAACCGCGCATAATCGGCCCGCAGCGGCGCGTCGGTCGTGTGCGGAAAGTGGTAGAGCAGGTGGCTGGCGAACTCGCGCCAGCCCAATTCCCGCAAAAACACCTCGGGGCTGCCGGCGATCTTCGCGGCCGGCCGGCCGCCGACGGCCTCGCGGACCGCGTGCCAGACGCGGCGGGGCGAGACCTCGCCGAAGTGGAGGTGCGGCGACAGGCTGCTCGTGCCGTCGTGGTCGGGCCGGTCGCGGGCCGTGCCGTACGAGGTGATTGCCTCGGCGAGAAAAGCGTCGAGCCGCTTCCGGCCGCCGGCCTCGCCCGGCGTCCAGGCCTTCCGCATCACACCAGCCCAATCGATCGCGGGCAACAGGCCGAGCGACTCCACCGTGAGGCTCTTCGCGGCACCGCGGGCCGCGGCCGCCGCGGTGAGCTTCTTCGGCGCCGCGGCCGGCTCAGCCGGCTCGTCGCGGGCCAGGAGCGACCGCCAGAACGGCGTGAACACCTGGTAGGGCTTGCCCTCCTTCGTCGCCACGTGCACCGGCTCGAAGAGCAGGCCTCCGTTGAAGCTCTCGACGGCGAGGCCGGCGGCGGTGAGCGCCTTCTTGATGCCGGTGTCGCGGCGAATCACGGCCGGCTCGTAGCGGCGGTTCCAGACGACGTGGGTGGCCGCGAACTCCTTGGCGAGTGCCTGGAGAGCCTCGAGCGAAGGCCCGCGGCGAATGACCAGCGGTGCCCCGGCTTTGTCCAACGCCGCGGCGAGCTTCTCGAGCGAGTGGTGCAGCCACCAGCGGCTGGCGGCGCCAGGCTCCCACGGCGCCTCCTCCTCGGGAGCCCAGATGAAGGCGGGCACGACGCTGCCGCGGGCGGCGGCGGCCAGCAGCGCGGGATTGTCGTCGAGCCGCAGGTCGTGACGAAACCAGACGATCGTCGTCGCGGCCATGGATGGGGTGCTCCTCGGGCCGCGATCCTACACGATCCGCCGCGTCGAGCGCTGAGCCGTCATCGGCCCGCAGGCACCGCCGCCGCCTGCCCGATCCGCGGGAACCGCGCCGCCAGCAGCCGTGCGGCGGCCTCCCGCTCAGGCAGAAGCGCGGCATCGTCCACGGCGTTCCGCTTTTCGGCGGGATCTGCCGCGTGGTCGTAGAGTTCGCGGGCGGTCGTGCCGCCCGTCTCCCAGTCCCGCCACTCCGTGTAGCGGACCCGGTCGGTGCGGACGCTCACCCCCATCGCGGCGGGCCGCTTCGCGGGCTCCCGCTCGTAGTAGGCCGGCCGCGGATGCTGCGTGAACGCGGCGGGCTTCACTGCCGCGGCCTCGCCGCGCAGCAGCGGCATGAGGCTCGCCCCCTCGAGTCCCGCCGGCACGGGCAGGCCGCAGGCCTCGACGAGCGTGGGGAAGAGGTCGACGAGTTCCACGAGGGCCGCGGTCGTCCCGCCGGCCCGGCCGGCCCCCGGCACCGAGACGACGAGCGGCACGCGGGCGTCGAGCTCGAAGTTCGAGGTCTTCGCCCAGAGACCGTGCTCGCCGAGGTGATAGCCGTGGTCGCTGACGAACACGATCACCGTGGTGGCGGCCTGGCCATTCTTGTCGAGGGCGTCGAGCACCTTGCCCACCTGGGCGTCCATGAAGCTCACCGCCGCGAAGTAGCCGTGACGCATCTCCGCGATCTGCGCGGGCGTCAGGGGCCGCTGCTGCTTCGGCGGACCGAGGATCTCCGTGCTGGCGTGCCCGGCGATCTCGGGGGCGGCCGTCGGCCACGCGGGATCGAGCGGCGGCAGCCGGTCGCGGTCGTAGAGATCCCAGTATCGCTTCGGCGCGTTGAACGGCGCGTGCGGCTTCCAGAAGCCGACGGCGAGGAAGAAGGGCCCGTCCTTCAGCTCGCCGAGCAGCCGCACCGCCTCCGCCGCCACCCGGCCGTCGTAGGTGGCCTCGTCGGGCACGTCGCGGCAGTCGTCGAGCGGCACGCGGCCGTAGTCGCGCGGGCTGTGGACCGCGAGGTTCGGTGGCACCGGCCCCTCGACCAGCGGCACGTCCTCGCCGTGGTTGGCGTAGTGGAGAAACTCCGGGGCCGACCAGGAGCCGCGATCGCCCTGCACGGCGGTGTGCCAGTTGTGGAAGATCTTGCCGGCGCAGCGGGCCTGGTAGCCGTGGGCCTTGAACCAGCCGGGCAGCGTGGCCACGTCGGGGTTCTTGTCGCGGAAGTGGGTCTCGTTGCTCCAGATGCCGAGCGTGTCGGGCCGGCGGCCGGTGAGCATCGAGCTTCGCGACGGATTGCAGACGGCCTGCTGGCAATAGGCCCGCTCGAACCGCATGCCGCGGCGGGCGAGCCGGTCGAGGTGCGGCGTCACGGCCGGCGACCCGTAGGCGGCCAGTTCGGGCCGCAGGTCGTCGGCCATGATGAACAGCACGTTCGGCGGCGCGGCCCCGGCCGCCCGCACGGCGGCCACGAACATCGCGAGGACGAGGCATGCGCGTTTCATGCCGGCATCATACCGCGACTTGCGTTGCAAAGCTGGTGCCAGGGCCGGGGTCGCCCGTGCCCCATCGCCGGACGTTCCCGGTATCACGTGAATGGGGAGTCAGAGGGGCGTTCTGATGCGGAGCGATCACCGCCGGGACGGCAGAAGTCTCCTCGCGGGATGATTTCGCGCGACCGCCTGTGTCGGCACACACGTCGTGGACATGCGAAATCCTCCAAGCTCGTCGAGCTTCCGCCGATCCCGGCTCGCCATTCCCGTCGCTTGCCGGGTCGACGCTCCAGCGAAGTCGATCCGCTTTCATGTCCGGGAGGGGCTGCCCATGCCCCAGGAGCCGGCGTAGCTGACAAGCGGAGCCAGGGATGGCGAAGCGTAGTCAGCTTCGAGAGAGCGAAGGGCAGGATGCCCGTAGCGAACGTCCGGCGATGGGGCATGGGCAGCCCCGGCCCACGCACACACGACCCGATCACGCGCCCGCCGCGTCAGGCGAGGAGTTCCCGCACGACACGCTGTTGCTCCACGCCCGTGAGCCGCTGGTCGAGGCCCTGGAACTTGAACGTGAACCGCTCGTGGTCGATCCCCATGAGGTGCAGGATCGTGGCGTTGAAGTCGTTCACGTGGACCGGATCCTGCACGACGTTGTAGCTGAAGTCGTCGGTCTCGCCGTGGGAGATGCCGGGCCTCACGCCGCCGCCGGCCAGCCACATGCAGTAGTTCCGCGGATGGTGGTCGCGGCCGTAGTTCTCCTTCGTGAGCGTGCCCTGCGAGTAGACCGTGCGGCCGAACTCGCCCCCCCACACCACGAGCGTCTCGTCGAGCATCCCGCGCTGCTTGAGGTCCTTGACGAGCGCGGCGGTGGCCTGGTCGGTGTCGAGGCACTGCGCGGCGAGGTCCTTCGGCAGGTTCCCGTGCTGGTCCCAGCCGCGGTGCAGGATCTGCACCACCCGCACGCCCCGCTCCACGAGCCGCCGGGCCAGGAGGAGGCTGTGCGTGAACGAGCCCGGCTTGTGCACGTCGTCGCCGTACATGGCGAGCGTCTGGGCCGTCTCGTCGGAGAGGTCGGCGAGCTCCGGCACGCTCGACTGCATGCGGAAGGCCATCTCGTACTGGGCGATCCGGGTCTGGATCTCGGGATCGCGGTAGCGGTCGTAGCCCATGGCGTTGAGCCGGCCGAGCCCGTCGAGCATCCGCCGCCGGTCGGCCGCGGTGACGCCGTCGGGATTGGGCAGATAGAGCACCGGGTCGCCCGAGCCGCGGAGGGCCACGCCCGAATACCGCGTCGGCAGGAAGCCGCTCGACCACATCCGGGTGAACAGCGCCTGCGAGGGATTGATGTCGGGCAGCGGCGTGAACACCACGAACGCCGGCAGGTCGTCGCTCTCGCTGCCCAGGCCGTAGGCCAGCCAGCTGCCGATGCTCGCCTTGCCCGGGATCTCGCTGCCGGTCATCACGAACGTGCAGGCCGGGTCGTGGTTGATGGCGTTGGTGTGCACGGTCTTCACCAGCGCGATGTCGTCGACGATGCCCGCGGTGTGCGGCAGCAGGTCGGCGCTGATCCAGCGGCCGCACTGGCCGCGCCGCTCGAAGCGGAACTTCGAGGGCGCCACCGGAAAGCGGGCCTGGCCGCTGGTCATCGTGGTGATCCGCTGGTCGCCGCGGACGCTCGGCGGGATGTCCTTGTCGAAGTATTCCTGCAGCTTCGGCTTGTAGTCCCAGAGGTCGATCTGCGACGGGCCGCCGTTGGTGTGGATGTAGATCACGCCCTTCGCCTGCGGGGCATGGTGCGGGAAGCCCGGCAGGGCGGGATGGATCCGGCCCGCGCCGGCGGCCGGCCGCGGGGCGGCGGGGTCGACGGCCGCGGCGCCGGCCCGGCCCTCGAGCCAGGAGAAAGCCGCGGCGCCGAGGCTCACGCCCGACGTGGCGAAAAACCCGCGGCGGGAGGCGGCCATCCGCGCCGCTGCGATCGCATCCGGAATTCGGGAAGCCATCGGTCAGTTCCTCGTCAGGGTCTCGTCCAGGTTGAGTATCATGCTGGCCACGAGCGTCCAGGCTGCGAGTTCATGCGCCGGCAGCACGTCCGGCGGCTTCGATTCGCCGAGGGCGACGAGCTTCCGGGCGGCGTCTGCATCCGACGCGTACCGCTTCCGGTGGCCGGCGAGCGCCTCCTCGACCACGGCCGCCTCCGCCGGCTGCGGCCGGCGGGCGAGCACCGTGCGGAAGAGCCACTCGATGCGGCCGGCGTCGTCGCCACTGGCCTCGCCCAGCAGCCGGGTGGCCAGACCGCGGGCCGCCTCGACGTGCTGCACGTCGTTCATCAGCTGCAGCGCCTGCAGCGGCGTGTTGCTGCGGTCGCGGCGGCCGCAGAATTGCTCCCGGTTGGGCGCGTCGAAATTCGCCATGAACGGCGGCGGGGCCGTCCGCTTGAGGAACGTGTAGAGGCTGCGGCGGTAGAGCGACTCTCCCGTATCGCGGGCATAGAAGCGGGTATTGGAGCTGTTGAAGCCGACCGGCTCCCAGATGTTGTCGGGCTGGTAGGGCTTCACGCCCCGGCCGCCGAGCCTGGGCACGAGCAGCCCCGACACCGCCAGCGCGTTGTCGCGGATCTGCTCCGCGTCGAGCCTGATCCGCGGGCCGCGGGCGAGGAGCCGGTTCTCCGGATCACGGGCCAGCTGCGGCTCGGCGGCGGCCGACGACCGGCGGAAGGCCCGGCTCGTCACGATCATCCGCACCAGCTTCCGCGTGTCCCACCCGCCGTCGCGGTACTCCGCGGCGAGCCAGTCGAGCAGTTCGGGATGGCTCGGCGGCTCCCCCTGCAACCCGAAATCCTCGCTCGTCTTCACGAGGCCCACGCCGAAGAGCTGCTGCCAGAGCCTGTTCGCCGCGACCCTCGCGGTGAGCGGGTGCTCCGCGGACACGAGCCACTTGGCGAGATCGAGCCGCGACGGGGCCGCGGCGTCGGCGGCGTCGAGCTTCGGCAGGAACGCCGGCGTGCCCCGCGTCACCTTCTCGCCCGGCTTGTCGTAGCTGCCCCGCTGCATGACGAAGCTGTCGCGCATCGTGGCCTGATCCTTGAAGACGAGCGTGTTGGGGATCGCCACCGCCAGATCGCGGGCGACCTTCTCCGCGGCCTCGGACCGGGCTGCGGCGTCGACCAGTCGCCGCGGCGGCTCCGCCCAGACCTTCGTCAGCCAGTGCCGCCGGACGCGATCCGTCTCGGCCGGATCGGTGGTCTTCTCCGGCCCCTGCTTGACGATCGTCCGCAGCGGCTCCGGCACGTCTTCGAGCTTGTCCTTGCCCGCCCGCTCCTTCCACCAGGCTGCGAACGACCTCGCCGGATTCTTCGCGGCGTCGTCGGCCACCGACAGGCCGCAGCGATCCCAGCGGACGTGGCCGTCGGCCTGCACGAACCCGACGCCCGTCACCTTCTGGCCGGCGAGGCCGACCTTTTCGACGGGCGTCGCCACGCGGACCCACGCGCCGGTCTCGGGAAGCGGACCGGCGTGGTGCAACTGCGGGCTGTCGGTCCGGCCGTCGACGACGTGCACGGCCGTCCAATCGCCCCACACCGCCCTGTGCTTCCAGTCGGTCGTGCGGAATTCGAGCATCACCGCCCGCGGCGGATTCGCCGGGTCGAGCCAGACGTGGGCGAAGAGCTCGGCGCCGGCGGGCACCGCCAGCGGCTCCGCGCCACCGGCATACAAATCCTGGCCGAGGCCGACGGCCGTCCGCTCCAGGCACCGCGTGCCGGCGAAGACCGCGCCAGGGATCTGCGACGTGAACCAGGCGGTCGCCGTCCCCAGCCCGCTTTGCACCGCGGCGCCGGCCGGGAAGTCGTCGTCGATCCAGACGACGTCGCGGCGGGTGGGCGGCGGCGTGAGCGAGGCCGGGTCGACGTAGACCGCGGCGGCGATGGCGGCGGTGAGCTCCGCCTCGGCCGCCTGCCGCCGGGACTCGAGTTCGGCCAGTTGCTGCTCCTGCTCGGGCGTGGCCATCCGGATCGCCGGAGCCGTCCGCAGGATGTTGCCGTCGAAGCCGGGATCGGCCGCGGAGTTGAAGAACGCGTAGAGCGAGTAGAACTCCCGCGCGGAGAGCGGATCGAACTTGTGGTCGTGGCAGACCGCGCACTGCCCCGTGAGGCCCATCCAGGCGTTGGTCATCGTCGCCGTCCGGTCCACGGCGTACCGGAAGAGCAGCTCGTCGTTGATCGAGCCCCCCTCGCTCGTCGTCACGTTGCAGCGGGAGAACCCGGTGGCCACCTGCTGGTCGCGGGTGGCGGCGGGGAGCAGGTCGCCGGCGATCTGCTCGATCGTGAAGCGGTCGAAGGGCAGATTGTCGTTGAAGGCCTTCACGACCCAGTCGCGGTAGCCCCACATCTCCCGCTCGTTGTCGAGGTGCAGCCCGTGCGTGTCGGCATAGCGGGCCACGTCGAGCCAGTGCCGCGCCATCTCCTCGCCGTGGTGTGGGCTGTTCATGAGCCGGTCGACGAGCCGCTCGTAGGCACCCGGCGCGGCATCGGCCAGGAAGGCGTCGACCTCCGCGGGCTTCGGTGGCAGGCCGGTGAGGGCGAACGCCGCCCGGCGGATGAGCGTCTCGCGATCGGCCTCGGCATTCACCGGTAGTGCCTCAGCCGCCAGCCGCGCCTCGAGGAACCGGTCGATCGGCCCGGCTTCGACCGGGCCGTCGGGCACGGCCGGCCTCGCGATCGGCCGGAACGACCAGTGCTGCTCGTAGTGCGCGCCCGACTCGATCCAGCTTCGCAGCGTGTCCCGCTGGGCGTCGGAGAGCGGCTTGTTGGTGTGCGGCGGCGGCATGAGCACGTCGGGATCGGTGGCGACGATCCGGGCCACCAGCTCGCTGGCCGCCGCATCGCCGGCGACGATCGCCCGGTGGCCGCTCTCCAGCGGGCGGCTCGCGGCGTCGAGCGAGTCGAGCCGCAGACCGGCCTCCTGCTTGCCGGGTCCGTGGCAGGCGAAGCAGTGCTCGGAGAGGATCGGCTCGACATCGCGGTCGAACCGGGGCGCGGCGGCGGGCGCGGCCAGTGCCTGCGCCGCGAGCAGGAGCGCGGGGGTCGCGAAGAGCGGAAGTCGGCGGCGGGCCAGGGGGTTCATGCCAGCAGCTCCTTGACGATGCTGCCGTGCACGTCGGTGAGCCGGAAGTCGCGGCCCTGAAAGCGGTACGTGAGCTTGGTATGGTCGAAGCCGAGCAGGTGGAGGATCGTCGCCTGCAGGTCGTGGATGTGCACCTTGTCGCGGGCCACCTTGAAGCCGAGTTCGTCGCTGTCGCCGTGGACGTATCCGGGCTTCACGCCGCCCCCCGCCATCCAGATCGAGTAGCAGTCGGGGTAGTGGTCGCGGCCGAGGATGGCGCCGGCCGCGGTACGGCCCTCGCGGAACGGCGTCCGGCCGAATTCCCCCGTGCAGAGGATGAGCGTGTCGTCGAGCAGGCCCCGCTGCTCGAGGTCCTCGATCAGGGCGGCGGCGGGCTTGTCGAACGTGGCGGCCTTCTTGGTGAGCCCGTCGCGGATGTCCTCGGCCGGCCCGGTGCCGTGGAAGTCCCAGCCCCAGTCGAAGAGGTGCACGAACCGCACCCCCTGCTCCACGAGCCGGCGGGCCAGCAGGCAGTTGTTGGCGAGGCTCGATTCACCCGGCGCGGCGCCGTAGGCCGCGAGCACCTCCGGCGGCTCCCGGGAGATGTCCATCACCTCCGGCACGCTCGCCTGCATGCGGAAGGCGAGTTCGTACTGCGCGATCCGCGTCACCGTCTCCGGGTTGCCGAGCTCCCGGGCCTGCAGTTCGTTCAGGTCCTTGAGCGCGTCGAGGCTCCTGCGCCGCATCGCCCGATCCATGCCGGGCGGGTCGGAGACGAAGAGCACGGGGTCGCCCTTCGAGCGGCACTGCACCCCCTGGTAGACGCTCGGCAGGAACCCCGAGCCGAAGCTGCTCGTGCCGCCGTTGGGCTGCACGCCCGAGGAGATGAGCGTGACGAAGCCGGGCAGGTTGGCGTTCTCGCTGCCCAGGCCGTAGGTCACCCAGCTGCCGAGGCTCGGCCGGCCCGCGCGGGGGCTGCCGGTGTAGACCATCAGCTCGGCCGGCGCATGGTTGAACTGGTCGGTGAACATGCTCTTCACGAGGCAGAGCCTGTCGGCGACGCGATGCAGGTTCGGGATCGCGTCGGAGAGCTCCATGCCGCTCTGGCCGCACCGCACCCAGGAGCGGGGCGTGCCGAGCAGCTTGGGAGTGCCGCTCGTGAAGGCGAACTTCTTGCCGGCGATCGTCTCGGCGGGGCAGTCCTCGCCCGAGTGCTTCACGAGCTGGGGCTTGTGGTCGTAGAGGTCGAGGTGCGGCGGCGAGCCGGTGAGGTGGATGACGATCATCCGCTTCGCCTTCGCCGGCAGCGGCGGCAGCCGCGGGGCCAACGGGTCGGAGGGCGACGGCGGCGTGAAGGCCGCCGCGCCGAGCAGCTCCCGCATCGCGACCGCGCCGATGCCGCCGGCCATGCTCCCGAGCAGGTGGCGGCGGGTGGCGAGCAGCTTCTGTTCGAACAGCGGATGCATGGCGGGTTCTCCGGCGATGGGCGGCCGCCCGATCACGGACACATGAAGGCTTCGTCGAGGTTCAGGATGACGTTGGCGACGACCGTCCACGCGGCGAGATCCGGCTCGTCGACGCCGAGGTCGGCGGGCACGGGCCCGAGCGGCTCGGTCGCCATCTGCTTCGCGTCGGCCGCGTCGGCCCGGAAGCCGGCCAGCGCGTCGGCCCGCAGCCGCAGCAGCCGGTCCGTCTCCGCCGGCGTCGGACGCCGCGCGAGCACGAGCCGGAAGCCGCGGGCCGCCCGATCGGCGTCGGCGGAGCCGCCCTCCCGCACCATCCGCCGGGCCAGGGCCTGCGCGGCCTCGACGTAGACGGGGTCGTTGAGCGTGACGAGCGCCTGCAGCGGCGTGTTGGTCCGCGGGCGGCGGATCGTGCAGACCTCGCGGGAGGGCGCGTCGAACGTGGCCATCGAGGGGTAGGGGTTGCTCCGCCGCCAGGTCGTGTAGAGGGCGCGGCGGTAGCGATCCTCACCGTCGCTGGTCTTCCAGTCGATGCCGCCGCCGAACGCGGCCTTGAGGCCGACGTCGGGCTGCGGCGGACGGACGCTCGGCCCCCCCTTCTTTCGCGAGAGCAGGCCCGCCGCGGACAGCGCCTGGTCGCGGATCACCTCGGCGGAGAGCCGCACCCGGGGACCGGAGCCGACGAGCCGGTTCTCCGGGTCGCGGGCCACGAGCTCCGGCGGGGCCTTCGAGGTCTGCCGGTAGGCCGCGCTCGTCACGATGAGCCGCTGGATCGCCTTCAGATCCCACCTCCGCGCCACCAGCTCCGTGGCCAGCCAATCGAGCAGCTCGGGGTGGCTGGGCAGTTCGCCCTGGCTGCCGAACTCCTCGCTCGTCGACACGATGCCGATGCCGAAGAGCCGCTCCCAGAGCCGGTTCACCACGACCCGGGCCGTGAGCGGGTTCCGAGGATCGACGAGCCATCGTGCCAGCGCCAGCCGGTCGAGCCGGCCGCCCGCGGAACCCTGCGGCTGCGGGAAGATCGCCGGCACGCCTTCGGCGACCTCGGGGCCGAGGTCCTGCCAGTTGCCGCGGTGCTGCAGCTTCGTGACCCGCCGCTTCTCGCCCGCGAGTTCCTCGAGCACCGGCACGGTGACGGCGGGCACGGCGTCGAGCTGCTTCCGCAGGCCGGCCACCAGCTCGCGGACCGGCCGGAACTCGGGCGGCTCGGTGACGTTCTTCGCGGCCGGCGGGACGTGCCGCTCGATCTCCGCGATCTCCGCCTCGAGCGTCGCCCGCCGGGAGTCGACCGGTTCCCAGGGGATCCGCACGACCGGCGTCTCGTCCTTGCGATCCTCGTCGGCGGTGTTGTTCAAGATCGCGTAGACGCCGAAGTATTCCTTCTGCGAGAGCGGGTCGTACTTGTGGTCGTGGCACTGGCAGCAGGCGATCGTCGTGCCCATCCAGGTGCTCATCGTGGTGTTCACCCGGTCGACCACGGCGACCGTGCGGAACTCCTCGTCGATCGTGCCCCCCTCGCTGTTGGTGAGGGTGTTGCGGTGGAAGCCGGTCGCGACCTTGTCGTCGAGCGAGGCCTCCGGCAGCAGGTCGCCGGCCAGCTGGCGGACCGTGAACTCGTCGAACGGCATGTTGGCGTCGAAGGCCCGCACCACCCAGTCGCGCCAGCCCCAGATCGTCCGGGGCGGGTCGTCGGCGTAGCCGGCGCTGTCGGCGTAGCGGGCCAGGTCGAGCCACTGCCGCGCCATGTGCTCGCCGTAGCCGGCATCGTCGAGCAGCCGGTCGACGACCCGCTCCACCGCGTCTGGATGAGCGTCGGCGACGAAGGCGTCGACCTGTTCCGGGCTCGGCGGCAGGCCCGTGAGGTCGAGCGCGAGCCGGCGGATGAGCGTGGCCCGGTCGGCCTCCGGCTGCGGCGCGAGCCCCTCGGAATCGAGCCGCGCCAGGATGAAGCGATCGATGTCGTTCCTCGGCCAGGAGCCGTTCCTGACGGCGGGCACGACCGGCCGCACCGGCGGCACGTAGGACCAGTGGGGCTCGTAGGCCCCACCGGCCGCGATCCAGCTCCTGAGCAGTTCGACCTGTCGCGCCGGCAGCGGATCGCCGGCGTCCGGCGGCGGCATGACGACGTCGGGATCGGTCGAGGTGATCCGCCGGTAGAGCTCGCTCGCATCCGGATTCCCGGGCACGATCGCCGCGTGTCCCCCCAGGTCGGCCGTGGCGCCCGCGAACGTATCGAGCCGCAGGCCGCCGTCGCCGCCGCCCTGCCGAGACGTCGGGTCGGGACCGTGGCACCGCGCGCAGCGGTTGGAGAGGACCCCCTTGATGTCGCGGGTGAACGAGGGGACGGGCTCGGCGGCCGTCGCCACCGGCGGCAGCACGAGCCACGCCACGCAGAGCGTGCGGCACAGCCAACGCGTGTGAGCCTGCGATCGCATCGTGGCGGGTGTCATTGGCAGACGCATCCGTGGCCGTCAGGCGAGGATGCCCTTCACAAGGTTGCCGTGCACGTCGGTGAGCCGGTAGTCGCGGCCCTGGAAGCGATACGTGAGCTTCGTGTGGTCGAAGCCGAGCAGGTGCAGGAGTGTGGCGTGCAGGTCGTGCACGTGCACCGGATCCTTGACGACGTTGAACCCGAAGTCGTCGGTCGTGCCGTGGACGTGGCCCGCCCTGATGCCGCCGCCGGCCAGCCACATCGAGAAGGCGCGGTTGTGGTGGTCGCGGCCGTCGTTGCCCCCCTGCACCATCGGCGTGCGGCCGAACTCGCCCCCCCAGACGACGATCGTGTCGTCCAAGAGTCCGCGCTCCTTGAGATCGCTCACCAGCGCCGCCGAGGCCTGCTGCGTGTCGACGCAGTTTTGCTTCACGCCCGCCTTGAGGTTGCCGTGCTGGTCCCAGGCCTCGTGGAAGAGCTGCACGAACCGCACGCCCCGCTCCAGGAGCCGCCGGGCGAGCAGGCAGTTGCGGGCGTAGCCGGGCTGGGCAGGGTCGGTGATCCCGTAGCGGGCGAGCGTTTCCTTGGGCTCGTTGGCGAGATTCATCAGTTCCGGCGCGCTTTGCTGGAGCTTGAAGGCCAGTTCGTAGGCCTGGATCCGCGCTGCGATCTCGGGGTCGCCGAACCGGCCGAGGGCCAGGTCGTTGAGCCGATGGATCGCGTCGAGCGAGGCCCGCTGCGCTTCGCGGTCGATGCCCTTGGGATTCGAAAGATAGAGCACCGGGTCGCCGCTGCCCCGCAGCGGAATGCCGCCGTACGACGTGGGCAGGAACCCCGGGCCGTAGTTGCTCGCGCCGCCGCTGGTGCCCTTGGCGCTCGTGAGCACGACGAACCCCGGCAGGTCCTCCGCTTCGCTCCCGAGCCCGTAGAGCGTCCAGCCGCCGAAGCTCGGCCGGCCAAACTGCTGCGAGCCGGTATTCATCAGCACCTGGGCGGGCGCGTGGTTCACGGCGTCGGTCTGCATCGAGCGGACGAGGCAGATGTCGTCGGCGATGCCGCCGATGTGCGGCACGAGTTCGCTCATCTCGATGCCGGCCTTGCCGTAGGGCTTGAACGTGTACTTGGGGCCAAGCAGCGCGGAATTCGGGTTGATGAAGGCGGCGCGGTAGCCCTGGAGCAACTCGGCCGGAGGCAGCTTGCCGTCGTGCGCAGCAAGCTCCGGCTTCCAGTCGAAGAGCTCGAGGTGGCTCGGGGCCCCGGCCTGGAACATGTACACGACCCGCTTCGCCTTGGGGGCGTAGTGCGGCTGCTTCACGGCCAACGGCGAGGGGGCGGCGAGGCCCGCCACCGACTCCCGGGCCGCGAGCGCCCCGGCGGCGATGCCCGCCAGGCCGACGCCGCAGTCTCCGAAGAACCAGCGGCGCGACAGGAGCCTCGCCCGGGCCTCGTGGATGTGGTGATCGCCGATCATGACGCAGCTCTCGTGCGGGGTCAGTTCTTGGTCAGTTCTTGGTCTTGGTCAGTTCTTGGTCACGGTTTCGTCGAGGTTGAGCAGCACCCGCGAGACGAGCGTCCACGCGGCCGCATCCTGCGGCGTCGTGCCGGCCGGCAGGACGGGGAGCTTGCCGGGGTCACCCGCGGCGATCTCACGGGGGTCGAGCCAGCCGTCGGCCAGCCGCTGTCGTTGGGCTTGGAGGAAGGCGAGCACATCCCGCTTCTCGTCGTCCGTGGGCATGCGGGCCGTGCAGAGGAAAAATGCCCGCTCCACCCTGGACCCGTCGTCGGCGCCGCCCTCCTTGAGCGTGCGCAGCGCGAGGCTCCGGGCGGCCTCCACGAAGATCGGCTCGTTGAGCCCGGTGAGCGCCGCCAGCGGCGTGTTGCTCCGCAGCCGGCGGGCGCAGGAGATGTCGCCCGTGGGAGCGTCGAAGTTGCCGAGCGCCGGATCGGGCATCGACCGGCGGCGAAACGTGTAGAGCGACCGGCGGTAGCGGTCGGCACCCGTGGCCTCCGGCCAGGCGATCTGCACGTAGTTGAAGTCGAGCACGTTCTGCGGCACGGGTGGATACACGCTCGGACCGCCCACCTTCTCCGCGAGCAGGCCCGACACGGCGAGCACGAGATCGCGAACCACTTCCGCGTCGGGCCGGAATCGCGGGCCGCGGGCGAGGAGCCGGTTGGCGGGATCGCGAGCGAGCGCATCGGCCGTAGCCGCGGATGAACGGCGATATGTGTCGCTCATCACGATCTGCCGGAGCGCCTCCTTCTGGCTCCAGCCCCTCTCCATGAAGTCGACGGCGAGCCAGTCGAGGAGGTTGCGATGCTCGGGCACGGGAGCCCGCGTGCCGAAGTCGTCGGGCGTCTCCACGAGGCCGGCCCCGAAGAGCGTCTGCCAGAGCCGGTTCACCGCCACGCGGGCCGAGAGCGGCGAGCGGGGATCGACGAGCCACTTCGCGAAGGCCAGCCGCGGCGGGTCGGCCGACGCCGTGAGCGGATGCAGGCCGGCAGGCACGTGCGGCTGCACCTCGTGCTTCGGCTGGTTCCACGAGCCACGATCGAGGAGGTGCGTGGGGCGACGCTGCGCCACCGACCGCGACGCGGCGTGCATGACCGTCGTGGCCGCCTGCGGGGCCTTCGCCCACGAGGCGGCAATCTTTTCGTTGAACGGCGCGAGCTCGGGGAGCGTCATTCGCCACGCGGAAAACAGCGCTCCACGGTCGGCGGCGGTCCGCTCGGCGGCCGGCTTCCTGGCGGCCAAGATCGCGGCGTGGTCGATCGGCGGCGCCGCGGGTGCCGGCGCCTTCGTGAGGCTGAACCGACAGCAGCCGAGCATCGATTCCGGGCTGTGCACGACCGCCCCGCTCGACCAGCGGAGCGAGATCCTGAGCGTCGTGCCTGCAGGATGGTCGAGCGGCTTTTCGAACTGCACGACCGCCGCCGACGGCTGATGCCGCAGCAGGAGACCGCGATCGGCCCGCCAGGCCGACTGCTCGTCGCCGTCGATCATGTTCGCGACCGGGCCGATCGACACGGTGGGCGACGGAGCGTCTTTGTTGCCCTCTGCCTTTTTGGGGTCGAAGCCCGGCCGCGGCACCGTCGACTCCGGCTCCGAGAAGTCGGCCGAGGCGTTCACGAGCGTGACCTCGTCCCAGTCCTGGGCGTCGGGCTTCTTGACGTGCACCTTCAGGCTGCCGATCGCCCACAGCCCGTCGCGGCCGGGGCCGTTCATGAACAGGTCGCCATCGGTGAGTGCCTCGAGCTGGAGGCCCGTGGCCCCGGCGAGGTCGGGCACGGCCTCGAAGAAGTGCTCCCGGTCGCGGTGGCCGATCAAGATGATCGAGCCGTCGGCCCGCTGCACGGGATGGGTGAGCAACGCGTGGCTGTGCATCTGCTCCATCGCCACGGGCGTCCAGGCCGGCAGCTTCGCCGCCGCGTCGGCGGCCCAGGCCTCGATCTCGGCCTGCCACTGCGGCCGCATCCGGCGGATCTCCTCCTCGGCGGCGGCGACGTCGGCCCGGATCGCGGCGAGGGCCTGCAGCTGCTCGGGCGTGTAGACGTAGGACCGGGCCTCGTAGGTGTCGTTCAAAAAGGCGAAGAGGCCGAAGTATTCGTCGTGGGTGAGCGGATCGAACTTGTGGGAATGACACTGCGCGCACTGCGTGGTGAGCCCGAGCACCGTCTTGCCCACGCAGTCGATCCGGTCGAACATCTCCGCCATCCGGAACTCCTCCGGGATGATCGCGCCCTCCTCGTTGAGCATGCTGTTGCGGAGGAAACCCGTGGCCACGACCTGATCCTGCGTGGCGTTCGGCAGGAGGTCGCCGGCGATCTGCTCGATCACGAACTCGTCGTAGGGCAGGTCGCGGTTGCAGGCGTTGATCACCCAGTCGCGCCAGGCCCACATCTCGCGGGGCAGGTCTTTCTCGTAGCCGTTGGAATCGGAGTAGCGGGCGAGGTCGAGCCAATGCCGCGCCCACTTCTCGCCGTAGCGGGGGCTGGCGAGCAGTTTTTCGACGGTCTTCTCGTAGCCGTCGCGGTCGCAGGCGGCGAGGTCGGCGGGCGACGGCGGCAGGCCGACGAGATCGAGATACACTCGGCGGCAGAGCGTGGCGGGGTCGGCTGGCGGCGCGGGCTCGATCCGCTCGGCGACGAGCCGCGCGTCCACGAAGGCGTCGATCGGGTTCGCGGCCCCGGCCGGCACCACCGCCTTCCGCGGCGGCACGAACGACCAGTGGGGGTGGTAGCCGGCCCCGTCGGCGATCCAGGCCTCGAGCAACGCCTTCTGCTTCTCCGCGAGCGGCTTCTTCTCGTGCGGCGGCGGCATGATCACGTCGGGGTCGGTGGCCCGGATCCGGGCCACCATCTCGCTCTCGTCCGGCTTGCCCGGCACGATCGCCGGCCTCCCCGAATCGCCCCCTTCGACAGCGTTTTGCCGGATGTCGAGCCGCAGCCCGCCCTGCCGCGTCGATTCGTCGATGCCGTGGCAGTGGGCGCAGTGCTCGGCCAGGATCGGCTGGATGTCGCGATCGAACGCGACCGTCGGCTGGCTCGCCGCCGCCACGGCGGCCGCCACAAGCACCGCTCCCGCGGCCCACAGGCCATGGCAACGCCGGGTCGCAAAGCTGTGCACCATTGGATCGCTCCACTGGAAAACACCCGCTTCGCCGTCGGGCGTGCCGGAGCACCTGCCCAACGCGGACCCCGCGGCCGCAGCTGCCGGGGGTCGATCGGCGGATCCATCAACCGTAACTATACACCTCGAAGTCACCCCCGCCTCGCGGCGGGCGAAAACCCGTCTCGCGGCCGCAAAACCATGGTGTGGAACCGGACACACCGCCACCCCCCACCGGTCCGCAGACGAATTGGGAGCCGCTTCGGCGTCACACCCGCGGGATCTCGTAGCCCTTCCGGGGCTGTCTCGCGAAGAACGCGGCCGCCTGTTCGTCGCCCACGATCTTCTCGGCCGCCGGGTCCCACTTGATCGTCCGGCCCAGCCGGGCGGCGATGCTCGCCAGGTGGCAGGTATTCATCGTCACGACGTGGCTGAAGACGTCTGACACCGGCAGGCCGCCCTCGCGGATGCACCGGTAGAAGTTCTGCTTGTGCCCCTCGAACGGCTTCCCCTTGTAGAGGGCCTTGAGGTCGTCGTCGCCGAACGTCTCCTTGTCCCAGCCCTCCTCGATCGGCGTGCCGGTGATCTTGCTGCGATTGACGAACAGGCGGCCCTTCGTGCCTTCGAAGAGGATGCCGTTGTCGCCGCGGCTGGTGATCACCAATTCCACGCCGCCGGGGAACCTGCAGGGCACCGAGAAATCGTGCGCGGTGTTGTAGCAGTCGTCGACGGTCGGGTAGCCGTCCTTGAACGGCACGGGATGCTTGGCGTCGGTGCCGTCGATCTCGATCGGCCCCTTCCCCTTCGCGTCCTGCTTCAGGGCCCACTGGGCGATGTCGACGTGGTG
>Ga0214917_10003127_pt1 | contig 19451 bp, 9 predicted proteins | sample LL_1208_BB_MetaG_FD_177983 | JGI IMG/M metagenome (GOLD analysis project Ga0214917, IMG submission 177983) | Freshwater microbial communities from Lake Lanier, Atlanta, Georgia, United States - LL_1208_BB | ecosystem: Environmental > Aquatic > Freshwater > Lake | place: USA: Georgia | collected...
CAGGCATGGCGGCAGTAGGCCATCGGCCAGACGGCACTCGCGACGAGGCTCCCGCCGAAGATCACGAGGGCCGCGATCCCCGCGACGGTCGGCAGATACGCGTCGAATGGTTCGAGGTCAACGAGATTGAGCGGCAGGTGGAGCACGGCCGTGACGATCGCGAGCGCGAGCAGGGCCCAGGGCAGGGCGGTGAGCCACGGCCGCGCTGCGGCGGGAATGCTGCGCCGCGGCTTCGCGAACCGTACGAGCAGCTGTTGCGCGGCGCCGTGGGCGCAAAGGTGCGAGCAGTAGACGTTTTTTCGGGTCGTCGCCGGCAGGACGGCTGCGGCCGCCGCGAGGGCGGCGAGCACGACGGCACCGCGGGGCACGCCCGCCTGGGCCCAGCCCCAGAGTTGCGCCTGCGAGAGGAGGGCCCCGGCGCCGAATCCGAGATACGCGAGCACGGCGAGCGGCAGGGCGATCCGACCGAACCACACGCCGCGGAGCCTCGTGAACGCGGTGATGATTCCCACGGCGATCGCGCCGAGGGCGCCGAGCCGCGGACCATCCAGATCTCGCACGATCGTGCCGAGCGAGGAGTGGTTCTTGCCCGCAGTGCCAGCCTCGCGTCGGGCCTGCGCCGCGAGGACGATCCCCCGCGCCACGGCCTGGCTCGTCATCGTGGCGCCGCTCACGCCCTCGACGCCCGTGTTGCCGGGGTCGATGCCGGCGAGCTCCTCGAACGTCATCCCGCGGTAAACGCGGCGGAAGGCACGGTCGTCGCGCACGTAGCCGACGTAGGGCTCGTTGTCGTAGGTCGCGAGGACCGCGACGCCGGCGACTTTTCCCTGGGCATCGAAGCCGATCACGGCGTCGGTGGGCCCCTGGTAGCCGATCGTGCGGTCGGCCGCGGGGCTCGTGCGAAGCGCCCAGCCGAGCGGGATCCGGTCGGCCGCGAGGACACGGATCACGGCAGGGTCGCCGGCGTCGGGCTCGATCGCGACGGCATTCGGAAAGATTTTTCTTAGGTCGGCGAGCGTGGGAGAGGCGTCGAATCGGCTCGTGCTGGCCGAGCCGCCGAGCCGCAGCGACAGTCCCTCGGCCATCGCGAGGCAGGTGAGCGTGGAGCCACCGACAGCGTCGATGCGACCGGCTGCAAGGCTGGCGAGATCGTCAAGCGATTTTCCGCGGAGCGACGCGAGGAAGCGTGGGTCGCGTTCGATCGCCGCGACGTGGTCGCGGGTGTCGCGGCTCGAAAGAATCTCCACGCCCGCCACGTGGAGGTCGGCATCGCAAACGACGAGCAGATCGGTCGGCCCGGAGAAGCCGATCGCGGCGTCACCGGCCGGGGAGGTCTTGAAGATGGTGCCGACGCGTTCGCCCGAGTCGGCGAGGACGTCGCGGCCCCCCGCCACGGCATTCGAGTCGCCACCGATCGCCGCGGCGTCGGGCAGGTACGAGCGGATGCGGTCGATCGGGAGAGATGTGAGGTCGGCTCCCTGCTGGCGGCCGAGGAAGGAGACGTGCTCGACATGGACCAGCCACACGATCGCGGCGACGACGGCGAGGCGTGCCGCGTGGGCCAGGAGGAGACGGGGTTTCATGACCGGCAGTGTAGGACAGATTGCCCTACTTCGCGGGCACGAGCAGGACGGCGTCGGCGTGGGCGTTGCCCTTGGCACCGTCGGTCGAGATCACGACCACGCACTCATCGCCCTTGCCGAGCACGACCCTGCCGGCCGAGGCGAAGCCGTCGAGCGGCGCCGGCTTCTGCATGTCGAACCGCACGCTCGTCCGGCCCGACGCCGTCTCCACGAGCACCGGCACCGCCGAGCCGCGGTTTTCGTGCGGCTGCCAGGAGACGAGCACGTCGTACGTGCCAGCCGCTGGAGCCTGCAGTTCGTACTTGGCCGTGGCCCCGGAATCCGGGCCTGCGTAGTGGTAGCCCACGCCGACGTAGCCCTTGAGTCCATGCCCCGACTGCCAGTTGCCCTCCCGCACCGCCTCGATGTCGTCGCACACGACCGCTCGCTTCTCGCGGGCGAGTTTCCGGGGATCGATGCCCGTCGGCGGGCCTTCGGGGGCCGCCAGCGGCAGGGCGTCGGGCGGGATGTCGATTGCCGACTGGAGCGTCGCCCGTCGGGCCTTGCCGGGGAGCTGCAGCAGTTCGTGCATCTCGTCCCAATGTTTCTCGTAGACGCCGCGGGGCGTGGTGCCGTGCTTCACGGCCACACTCGCGGCCTTGCCGACCACCTCCCCCATCATCCCGCAGGTCTTCATCACCCGCACGGTGCCGAGCGCCTCGTGCGTGACGGACACGCAGCGGCCGGCCATGAACAGGTTGTCCAGGTCCTTCGAGTAGAAGCAGCGATAGGGCACGGGATAGCCGTAGGTGCGATCCACCCGCTGATCGTGCACGGCGATCGAGATAAACGGATTGTCGGGAAACTTCGCTGCGTATTCCTTCTTGGGGTAGTGCAGGTCGATCGACCAGGTGCTGGGCACGCAGCCGTCGGGGAACTCACGCTTGGTCACGATGTCGTCCTGCGTGAGCACCACGTCTCCCGTGATGCGGCGGCTCTCGCGCGGACCGCCCACGTATGCGACCCAGGTGAGCACGGCGTTCTTGTGGTCGGCGGCGCCGTCACCGTTTTTCATGGCGTTGAACGCACCGAACACGGCCCGCAGGTTCCAGTCGCGGATCCCCTCCGCGTCGGCCAGCGGATCCTTGTCGAATCCGCTCTCCCAAAACCACTGCCCGTGGTGGTCGCGCGGGTAGGGAAAGTCGTCCATCGTGAGCGGCAGCGCCCAGGGTGTCGTGGGGAATGTCTGCGGGCTGTCCAGTTCATCCCACGCCCACATGTTACTCATCCCCATCCGGCCCTTCGGCTCCATCACGGTCTCGGCCCCGGCGAGGTGGCCGATCGTGGCGTGGCCGGTGGCATCGCAGAAAAACGTGCCGGTGAAGCGCAGTTCGCGGCCGGTCTTCACGTCGAGGCAGGTGACGCTCTTGATGCGGCTCCCCTGCTTCTCGACCGCGAACGCGTGCGTGTTCAGAAACAGGTCGATGTTCGCCTCGTCGCGGACGATCTTTTCCTTCTTCGCGTCGCCGAACTCCTCGAACGTGCCGGGGCTCTTCTTGGCGTGATCGCAAAACTCCTCGATGATCTCGCCGATTCGCGGATACTTGCCGCGGCGGATCAAGCCCATCGCCCACACGCGGACCTCGCTCGAGCCGTTGCCGCCGAGTACGCCCCGATCCTGGATGAGCGCCACCTTGAGGCCCATGCGGGCCGCGGAGATCGCGGCGCCCATGCCGGCATAGCCGCCGCCGACCACGACGAGATCGTAGGGGCCCACCTCCTTGGGCGTTGCGGGCAACCCCAGAGCTGACCGCCGCCACGCAGCGAGGATTGCCGAATCATTCGGCGGTGGTGAGGCATCAGTCGTGAGCACGATGCAGTCGCAGCGGCCGTCGAAGCCGGTGAGATCGTGGAGCGCGATCGTCGCCTCGCCCGCGGGCAGCGTGACGCTGCCGCCGTCGTGCCAGTCCCAGGCCGCGCCCTTCGTGCCGAACGTCTCGCTGAGGGCCTTGCCGTTCACGAGCACCTGAAATTTTCCGGGCGTGCCGGGAGCATTCCACCGGGCCACCCAATCCTTTGTGCGCACGAACACTCTATAGGTACCGGCCGCGGGAATCGCGACCTTCGTGGTCGCGTCGGCGACGGGTTTGCCGAGACCGTGGGCGATGAGATATGGCGAGCCCATCTCGCGGATGAACTGTGTGTCGAGGCCCCAGCCGCCATGGTCGGCGAAACTCTCGGCCTCGACGAGGACGGTCGCGGCGGAAGCCGTCTGAACGAGGGCCAGCAAGGCGATGAAAGCTTTCACGATGCGGATCATGGGTTCGCGTCCTCAACGCTTGGGGGGTGTGGTCGGTCCGGCAGTTTTCTTGGGCTTCTCCGCCGTGCGTGGCACCTCGAAATCGATGGTGGCCGCCTTGGCCGGCAGTTCAACGGTCGTCGTGTACTCGGGGAACAACGGTTTGCCTTCGACGAATTCACCCACCGGGATGCCGTCGAATCCCGTGATGCGCACGACCTGCGGGCCGCCCACGGCGCCCATGCGGGCAAACGTCGCGAAGCGGCCAGCGACGATGTTGCCATAGCCACCGGGGCCGCCGTTGCCCGCCGCCGCATCGGGCTCGAACACGATCCGACCGGCCGGAACGGGTTTGCCGTCGAACGTCACCTGTCCGCTGACCGCGAACCGTGGCGGCCCATCCTGCCGCGACGAGCAACCGAAGGACGACGACAGCAGGCTCGTGAGGAGGATCGCCCACGACGTCATGCACGAGCAAACCCGCCGTGTCACAGCCCACCCTTGTCGGTCTTGGCGCTCGCCCGCGCCCCGAAATTCCGATACAGGGAGAGCGAGATCGATTCGCTCACGAACGTGGTCGCACCGTCGGCGGTGGCGAACTGCGCGCCTCCGGTGTGATTGCTGCCGAACGTGGATTGCGGCGTGGTGAGATACTCACCCGAAAAATTGTTGGAAACCGCCGGATCGAACTGCGACGAGTTGATCCCGTTCATCGTCGCGCACAGGCCCACGGCGACGGAGTAGCCGGTGTAGACGCGGAGCGATGAGTCCCACGACTGCGAAGGAAATCCCGTCGGCGGGCTCGCCAAGACGGTGGCTGCCGAGTAGTCCTGATGGGGCATGTATTTCGTCTCGCCGATCAGGGCGACGTGCGACGTGCCGTCGAGAATATCCTTGACGCGAATCTTGGAGTTGTTGAAGAAAATGCCGTTGTCGAAGAATACGCGTGGAGCGATCGACATGCATGCGTAGCCCAGGGCCGAGGCCGACTGGGCGGAATACGGGCCGCCTCCCTGGCAGGCCGCATAGTTGGAGTTGCAGGCGTCGGCGCGGGAGTTCTTGTCTGACGGGCACTGGAAGTTGGCGTTGGGCTTGAACTGCTTGGCCACGTTCGGGCTCGTGCCCGTGGTGAGTTCCCACGTCGTCGGGATGAATGGGGCGTTGATCGAGTAGGCATCGTAGCGGGGCTGGTCGCCCATGAACGGCAGGATGAGCACCGACCAGGGCGGGCCACCGTCCTTCGTCACGCCGCCGCCCGGAGTATTGGCGAGGCACGAACCGCTGACGAGCGGATCGGTGACCTTCGTGATCCCACCAGCCGGAAACGCCCCGCGCGCGTCGTGATGCGAGTGCATCGCGAGGGCGATTTGCCGCAGCTTGTTGCTGCACGCCGAGCGACGGGACGATTCACGGGCGCTTTGCACCGCCGGCAGGAGCAGGCCCACGAGCACTCCGATGATCGCGATCACGACCAGGAGCTCGACGAGGGTGAAGCCGCGGCGAATCCTCACGGTCCGACGCCTCCGCTTCATTTTCTCCGGCGACCTCTCAGAGCCCAGCCGGCGAGGGCGATGCCGACACCGGCAAGAGCGATGGCACCCGGCTCGGGGACGACCACCATCTGCATCACCTGCCCGCCGTTGGCGGCGACTGTGGTGACCGAGACGGTCTTCGCCGAGTCATATTGGGCGAGCGTCTTGTAGGCCGAGCCATTGTAGAGCGTGGACCCAGCCGCGTCCTGCACGAAGTATTGGTACGTCGCACTGGAGATGCTGTTCAGGAAGTCGGATTGGAGCGACGTGAAGAAGCCGCCCGTCAGGGTGCCGAGTTCGACGGCCGACTGCGTGAAGTAGATGTTCACGGTGTTGGCCGAGGTGAGCGCCGTCGTGAACGGCGTGCCTCCGGTGAGGCTGAGCAGATCGTTGCCACTGGCCGAAGCGCTCGCATAGTTGGGGGCAGCCTGCGTGAACTCGAACGCGAACGACAGGCCACCCGTAGGATCGACGCTCGGGGCGGTGAGAATGCCGGGCGAGTTGCCGGGGCCCACGAGGCCGGCACCGCTGATCGCCCCCACGCTGCCGCTTCCGCCGAGCGAGGTGCTGCCCGAGAGGGCCACGGACGAGAGGATCGAGCCATTGACCACGAGCGAGCCGGCTGCGACGGAGGTGGCGCCGGTGTACGTGCTCGAGCCCCCGAGGACGAGCGTGCCGACGCCCGCCTTCGTGAGGCCGTAGCCGTTGCCACCGTCGCCGATCGCGCCTGTGAAGTTGATCGCCGGGCTGCCGGTGCCGCTCGTGTCGACGGTGAACGTGCGGCTGCCGCCGGAGAGCGTGACCGGGCCGGTGACCGTGAGGCTCTTGTCGTCGTTCCCGCCGTTGGAGAAGAACGTCGTGTTGGCGGTCACGTTCACGGCATTGCCGATGGTGCGGGCGGCCCCGGTCGTGGACCGCAGGCTCCCGCCGGCGAGCGTGAGCACGCCGGTGCCGAACGCGCCGCTCGTCGGTGCTCCCGCCGGGCCTGTCGAGTTATTGGCCACGACCACCTGTGATCCGGCCTGGAGCGCGACACCACCGGAGTTCGTGTTCGCACCCTGCAGCACCAGGAGCGAGGAACCGGAGGCGACGGTCAGTGCTCCCGTTCCGGAGATCTGGCCACCCAAGAACCAGAACGCGGCCCCTGGATTCACCAACGTGCCTCCGGAGGAGCCGAGCAATATCGGCCGGGAGAGGATCTGGTTGACCGCGTTGGTACCCGTATACGCGAGTGTCGCGCCGTTCAGGGCCACGGTGCCGGAGAGGCCGGCCCAGACCGAATCGGTCGTGAAGGCGAGCGTGCCGGCGTTGACGGTCGTGTTGCCCCCGTAGGCATTTGAGCCGGAGAGCGTGAGCGTGCCGGCGCCGCTCTTCACGAGGCCCGCCGAGTTTGTGTTGTTGATGACACCAGCGAACGTCACGTCCTGGCCGTTCGTGTCGACCTGGATCGCGGACGAACTGCCGCGGATCATGCCGGAGACGTCGGTCGAGACCCCTGCGCCATACTGCAGCGTGCCGCCTGTGAACGACACCGTGCCGGTGCCCGCCAGGGCGTTGCCGCCGCCGAGAGCGAGCACGCCGGCACCGATCGTCGTGGAGCCGGTGTAGCCATTCGACCCCGAGAGCGTGAGCGTGCCGGAGCCGCTCTTCACGAGGCTGCCGGCCCCGGAGAGGCCGCCCGAGTACGTGGTCGACCCGCCATTGGCACCGACCGTGAGGGCCACGGCCTGGCTCGAGACGTTTTGCAGTGCGAGGTCGCCGGCGCCCTTGAGGCCGCCGAATGTGGCGGCCGTCATCGAACCGAACGACAGCGTGCCGGCGCCGTTCGAATCGAACGTGCTGCCGGCGAGGGCGAGCGACGTGCTCGTGGTGGCGCTCGAGAGCGTGAGCATGCCGGCGGAGACGAGCGTGTCACCCGTGTACGTGTTCGTGCCGTTCACGAAGGCATTCGAGCCCGGAGTCGTGACGAAGACAGGCATCAGCGTGAGGTTTCCGGCCCCGGTCTTCGTGAAGGCGAGGTTGCCGGTGATCAGGCCGCCGAACGTGCCGCTCGTGGCCTGGTTCACGGTCAGCGTCTTCACAGTCGCGCCGGTGTTCGTGACGTAGCCGTTGGCGTAGCCGGTCTTCCCGTTGTTGCCGCTGCTGGTGAGCCCCGCGACGGTCTGATTGAAGCCGTTCAGGTCAAACGTGGCTGCCTGTGCCGCCGCAGAGTTGTTGCCGATCGAAAAGACGTTCAGCGTCGTGCCGACGGGCAGCGTGTCGTCGGCTCCGATCTTGAGCCAGCCGCGGATGATCTGCGTGCTGCCCGTGTAGCCGGCCGGCCCGGCGAGCGTGACGGAGTAGCCGGCGACGTTGGTGTTCGTGTCACCGCCCATGCCGGAGATGATCAGGCCGGCGCCGCCGACGGAGCCGGTGACGACGAGGCTGCCGGACGAGTCGTAGCCCAGTCGCCCGCCGCCCATGGTCACGTTGCCGGCCCAGGTGCCGGTGCCGTTGTTGCCCTGCAGGCCTCCAGAACCGGCATTCGAGTTCACCGTCACGGTCTTTCCCTGGCCGGCTGTGATGCCGTTGTTGAGCGTCATTGCAGCGAGGCCGTTCACCGTGATGGCCGTGCTCGCACCCAGGGCCCCGGCGTCCGTCAATGCCAGACTGCCGACGTCGACGGTCGTGACGCCCGAGTAGGCGTTGGACGCCGAGAGCGTGAGCGTGCCGGTGCCCGACTTCGCGAGGCCACCCACGTTGCTCGCCACGAGGCTGGTGGCGAACGTGACGTTCTGGGAGTTCGTGTCGATCGCGATCGCCCCGGAGCTGCTAGCGATCCGGCCAGACAGGTCGGGCTTGTACGAGGCAGAATACTGCAGCGTTCCACCCGTGAACGAGACCGTGCCGCTCGCAGGCAGGCCGTTGGCGTTGGCCACGGCAAGGACTCCGCCGCCGAGTGTGACCGGGCCGGTCAGGGAGTTCGCGACCGAGAGTGCGAGCGTTCCTGACCCAAGCTTCGTGAGGCCGCCAATATTGGTTGCGGCGAGGCTGCTCGCGAACGAGATGGTTTGGCCGTTGGTGTCGATCGCGACAGCACCCGAACTGTTGACGATTCGGCTCGAGAGGTCGGTCGCGTAAGCGCCCGAATACTGGAAAGCGCCACCGGTGAAGATGACGTTTCCGCTCGCGGTCAGCGCATTGGCGTTGGCGATCCCGAGCGTGCCGCCGGCGAGCGTCGTGTCGCCGGCATAGCTGTTCGAACCGGAGAGCGTGAGCAGTCCGGCACCCGATTTCGTGACGCCGCCCGAGCCACTGATGCCGCCGGCGTACGTGGACGCGTCGGAGCGATTGAAAATAAGAGCAGCGTTGTTGACGAGGTTGCCAGTAAGCGCCCCGCCCGTGCCACCGCCGCCGACTTGCAGCGTGCCCCCCGTCACTGTAGTCGTGCCTGCGAACGTACTGGAACCCGAGAGGATCAGCGTGCCAGTGCCCACCTTTTCGAGCGAGCCGGCCCCGGTGAGCGAGCCGGCATAGGTCGTGCTCGCGTTGTTGCCGCCGACAGTGAGAGCGATTGCAGTTGTGGAGGAGTTTTGGAGGGCAAGCGTGGCGGCGGTGCTCGACGCTGAAAGCCCGGCGATCGTGAACGCGTTACCCGAGACGGCCGCATCGAGCAACACGCTGCCCGTACCCGAAAGCGCAAGCGTCGAGTTTTGCAAGGCGAATTGGTTGGCCAGCCGGAGCGTGCCGGCGTTGAGCGTGGTCGTGCCGGAGTAGGCGTTCGCCCCGCCGAGCGTGAGGATGCCGGCACCCGACTTCGTGATGCCGAAGCCATTCCCGTTGTCGCCGATCGCGCCCATCAGACCAGCGCCTGTGCCGCCTGCGACCGTGTTGAAATCGACCTGCAAGGTGCGAGATCCGCCGACGAGCGTCGTGGATCCGGTGAAGATGAGATCGTTGTCCGGGTTGGCGGCGGTGCCGAAGAGCGTATTCCCGGAAATGACGAGTTGATTGGCGAGCGTTCGCACCGCGGTATTACGGGTGCGGATCCCGGCGCCGGCGAGCTCGAGCGTGCCGGTGCCGAATGCGTTGTTGTTGTCCACCACCAACAGAACACCCGACTCGAGCTTCGTGCCGCCCGCATAGGTATTGTTGCCGCTGATGACCATCACCACGTTGCTGACGGTGCCGCTGGCCGCCCCATAGGTCAGCGACGCGGTAGGCGACGTGCCGGAAATGAGGCCGCTGATGTCATTGCGGGCGTCGGACCGAATCGTGCCCCCGCCCGGTCCGATGGCGACCGTCGAGATGCCACCCGCTCTTCCGAAACCGCTTACCCCCGTCGCATTGACGATCGTGCCGCCGTCGAGCGCGATCGAGCCGGAGGCCAGCGCCGTCGTGGACGAAATCGCGAGCGAGCCCCCGGCGATGGTGGTCGAGCCGACGTAGGTGTTATTCCCGGAGAGTGTCAAGGTGCCGGGGCCCGACTTCGTGAATGAGCCGGTGCCGCTGATCGCATTCGAGTAGGTGAGATTGTCAGAGCGGTTGAACACGACCGCCGCCGTGTTCGACAGGGCGATGTTGCCGGTGATCGAGCCCGTCGCGCCGCCGTTGCCGACCTGGAGCGTGCCGCCGGAGACCGTGGTCAGGCCCGTGTAGGCGTTGTTCGCGGTCAGCGTGAGCGTGCCCGAGCCGCTCTTCGCGAGGCCGCCCGCGTTGCCCGCGGCGAGAGCAGAGGCGAACGTCACGCTCTGGCCGTTGGTGTCGATCGCGATCGCGCCGCTGCTGCCCACGATCCGCGCCGCGTAGTCGGCCGTGTTGGAGCCCGTGTATTGGAGCGTCCCGCCGGTGAACGTCAGGCTGCCGCCGCCGGCGAGTGCGTCGGCGTTGGCGAGCCGCAGCGTGCCCGCGTTGAGCGTCGTCGTGCCGGAATAGGTGTTGGAGCCGCCGAGAACGAGGGTGCCGACGCCCGTCTTCGTGAGCCCGAGCCCCGACCCACCGTCGCCGATCGAGCCGTTGTAGGAGGCGATGGAGGTGGTGTCGGTGACCGTGATCGTTCGCGTAGTCCCCTGGATCGTCGCGGGGCCGTTAAATGTCAGATCCTTGTATTGGGTATTGAACGTGGCGTTACCGGCCAACACCACGGCATTCGACAACGTTCGCGCACCGCCGCTGGTCGTGCGCACAGCGCTATCGATAAATGTGACAGTGCCCGTGCCCAAGGGGGAGTCCGCCCCAAACGCGACGTTGGCACCCGACAGCACCGACCCGCCGGTGTAGGACGATGATGCCCAGACAATGGTCTCGCCGATCGAGCCAGAGAACGTGAGAGCCCCGGTGCCTGCCGCGCCCGTGATTGGCGCATAGATCCACCACTGCCCCTGATTGGGTGTGTTGAGGCTGTTGAGCAGAGTGCCGCCGGAGGCGCCGAGCGAGATCGTCGCGCCGGAAGGAACGAAACCACTATTGTTAAGCGCCGAGGTTGCCGTCGCCTGGAGCACGCCGCCGTTGAGGGAAACGCCGGTGACACCCGTGGGGAAGGCCGTCGTGCTGCCCACGGCCAGCGTGCCGCTGGCGATCGAGATCACCCCGGTGAATGCATTGGAACCGGAGAGAGTGAGCAGGCCTGAGCCCGTCTTCGTGAGGCCGGCGGTGTTGGTGTTTGCCAGGTTGCCGGACCAGGTGACGGATTGTCCGTTGGTGTCGATCGCGATCGCGGCGGTGCTGCTCACGATCCGGGAGGCGAGATCGGACGTGTTGCTCGCTGAATACTGCAGCGTGCCGCCGGTGAACGTGACGTTGCCACTTGTGGGCAGGCTGTTGGCATTGCCGAGGGCGAGGACGCCGCCGGCGAGCGTGGTGGCACCGGAATAGCCGCTCGACCCGGAGAGCGTGAGCGTGCCGGCGCCAAGCTTCCTCAAGCCGCCGGTGTTCGTCGCGTCGATGCCGCCGGTGAACGTCACAGCCTGGCCGTTGGTGTCGATGGCCACGGCCGAGCCGCTGTTTGCGATCCGGGCCGTGTAGTCGGACGTGTTGCTGGCGGTGTATTGCAGGGCACCGCCGCTGAACGTGATCGTGCCGCTGGCGGGGATCGCATTGGCGCCGCCGAGGGCGAAGACACCGCCGGCGAGCGTCGTCACGCCCGAGTAGCCGCTCGAGCCCGTCATCGTGAACGTGCCGGCGCCCACCTTCGTGAGGCCGCCGAGGCCGTTGAGCGTACCGGCGAAGGTGCTTGACGCGCCGTTGCCGCCCACGGAGAGCGCGAAGGCAGAACCCGAGTTGGTGAGCGCGAACGTGCCCGTGCCCTTCAAGCCGCCGAACGTGGCGGCCGACAGCGTGCCGAGCGAAAGGGTGCCCGTGCTCGCGGTGTCGAACGTGCTGCCGAAGAGGGCGTTGGCATTGCCGAGCGTGAGCGTGCCGGCGGAGACGAACGTGTCGCCGGAGAACGTGCTTGTGCCCGTGGTGCCGGTGTTCGCAGCCGTCACCAGCGTCGGCGTCAGCGTGAGATTGCCGGCTCCGCTCTTGGTGAACGCCAGGTTGCCCGTGATGATGCCACCGAACGTGCCGCTCGACGCCATGTTGACGGTGAGCGTCTTCACCGTGGGGCCGGTGTTCGTCAGAAACGCGGAAGACGTGGTGGCGACGGTGCCGTTGGTGAGAACGTTGCTGCTGAGACCGGCGACGGTCTGATTGAAGCCGTTGAGATCAAACGTGGCACTGTTGCTCGAATTGGCGACGGTTTGGACTTGGAGGGTCGTTGCGGTCGGCAACGCGTTGTCCGCGCCGATCTTGAGCACGCCCCGGAGAATCCCGGTGGTGCCGGTGTAGTTGTTATTCGTGCCGGAGATCGTCACCGCGAACTGCGTCGAACCGCTTGTCTGCGTGTCGCCGCCAAAGCCGCTGATCGTGATGCCACTGGCGCCGCTGAGCGAACCACTGAGGACGAGATTGCTGAACTGGTAGCCAATCCGTGCCCCGCCCGTCGCGACCGAACCGGCCCATGTGCCGGTGCCACCCGAGATCGCAGTGAGAGCGCCATCGCTGCCCACGCCTGACCCCGCCAGCGAGACCGATCTGCCGGCCCCGATCGTGATTCCGGTGCCGATCGCAAGTCCGGCGCCGCTGGCCACGTTCACACCGGACGTGCTGCCGATGGCCCCCGCGTTGTTGAGCACGAGGTAGCCACCGTTGACCGTCGTCGTGCCGGAGTAGGTGTTGGCGGCCGAGAGGACGAGGGCACTTGTGCCGGATTTATTCAGCCCATTCGCACCGGCGATGACACTGGAGATCGTGACGTTTTGGTTGCCAAAATTGTAGGAGTTCCCCAGCCCCGTCACGCTGATCGTGGGCACGCCAGATACGGTCGCGAGCGTGAGCGTGCTGCTCGTGAGCGTCCAGCCACCGTTACCGCCCGTGGTGTCGCCGAACAGAAGCGTGCCGCTCGTGACCGGAGCATTGAGCGTGACGGTCTTCACGCCCGTGATGTCGAGCGTGCTGAAGTCGGCGACCGCTCCCGTGCCGCCGGCGATGACACTGCCAGACCAGTTGGCCGAGTCACCCCACGTGCCGCCGGCCGTGTTCGACCACGTGCCGCTCGTCTGGGCGATCGCGGTCGCCGGCACAGCGCAGAGAGCAACCGCGCAGACCAACGCGCGAAGCGTTGCCTGCGCGAGGTGCGTTGATTGTGCTTGAGAAGCGCTTGCTGCTCTGAACATGCGACGACCTGCGAAGGGAATCCGCCTCCCGAAAAGACCCTTGAAACTTAATGCGAAAAAACGAGGGTCTCTACGGCCCTGTTGCGTATTTTTTCTTTCCAAAAACGGCAGCAAGGACGTAAAAAAACCAGCCCCCTTGGGCCCGTTCCGATCCTGCGCAAAAGCGAGAAAAAACTTTTCTGATGCGCCACGCCGACGCTCGGCGCGGTATGCTGGAGCCGGCGTGGAAAACGTGTTGAATTGACCAGGGCAGAGGCCGGCATGGGTCGCGGCAGCGATGGTCGGGACGAGCGGGCCAGGAAAGGGGCGGTGGCATCGTTTCCGCGAGTCACGGTGCTCGTGTCCACCGCCACAGGCTGGGGCCGTGGCATCATCAAGGGGATCTCGGCGTTTGCCCACCAACACGGGCCCTGGCTCCTCCAGGTGGAGCCCGAGGGGGAGCGTTGCCTTCTGCCGTCGGGCTGGAGGGGGGATGGCGTGATCGCCCGGCTTTCCACCCCCAAGACCGCCGAGTCGCTGCTGCGGGCGGGCGTGCCGATCGTCAACGTGTCGAGCATCGCATTGACGGGCCGGGCGGCCGGAGTGCCGCGGGTGTGCAGCGATGTGGCGGCCGGCGGGACGCTCGCGGCGAGGCATTTCCTTGACCGGGGCTTCAAGCACTTCGGTTACGTTGGGCTGCAGAAGATGTCGTACGTCCGCGAGCACCGCGAGGCATTCGCGAAGCTGCTCGGCGAGAAGGGATGCTCCTGCCAAGTTCTGGCCCTCGGCGACCGGCCGGAGGTCGCCGATATTCCTGCGGCGCTCATCGACTGGCTGCGGAAGCTGCCGAAACCGGTCGGCGTGCTCACCTGGAACAACTCGCAGGGCAGGGCCGTGATCCATGCCTGCCGGCTCGCGGGCCTGCTCGTGCCGGAGGATGTGGCCGTGCTCTCGGGCAACGACGACCCACTGCTCTGCGAGTGCTGCCTCCCGCAGCTTTCAGCCATCGCCGTGGCCACTGAAAAGATCGGCGAGACGGCCGCCGAACTGCTCGAACGCCTGATGCAGGGCAAATCCATTCCGTCGACGCCCGTGCTCGTGCCACCGATCGGGATCATCGCGCGGCAGAGCACCGACGCACTCCTGATCCAAAACCCCGCGCTCCTGCAGGCGCTCGGCTTCATCCGCGAGCACGCCACCGAGCCGATCCAAGTGGACGACATCCTGCGGGCGGTGCCGATCGCCCGGCGCAGTCTGGAGCGTTTTTTTCAGGAATCGCTCGGCCGCTCACCAGCCGACGAGATCCGGCGCGTGCGGCTCGAGCGGGCCAAGCATCTCTTGGCCACGACCGACCTGCCGATTCCGAAGGTGGCTCAGGCGAGCGGATTCGGCACCGGTGAATATCTCGCCACGCTCATGCGCCGCACCATCGGCATGACGCCGCTCAAGTATCGCGCCGCTGCCCGAGGGCATTGATCAATCCCGGAGAAGGAGTGCGATTGCGGCAAAATTCTTGCCAAACCCGCCGTCTCCGAAATGTCTGGTATCGTCCGTTTTATGCCATCCGCCAAACCCGCTCTGATCGGTCTCGACTGGGGAACGTCGTCTCTGCGGGCGTATCTGCTCGCTGGCGACGGAAATGTGGTCGAACGCCGTGCGCGTCCCTGGGGCATTCAGCACCTGCCTGCCGGTGGGTACCCAGGGGCCTTTCGGACCATCGTTGGTGACTGGCGCGAGCGCTGGCCTGATGCGCCCGTGCTGGCCGCAGGCATGGTGGGCAGCCGTACCGGCTGGCGCGAGGTGCCCTACGTCGAGTGCGCCGCAGATGCGGCCGCGATCGCGGCTGGCATCGTGCCATTCGAGTCGGAGTGCGGCGCGATCCATCTCGTGCCCGGGTTGCTCCAGAGCGGCTCGGCGCCCGATGTGATGCGCGGTGAGGAAACCCAGATCATCGGCGCTCTGGCGCGGGAGCCAGATCTCGCCGCTGCCTCACTCGTCGTGCTGCCGGGCACGCATTGCAAATGGGCGCGCATCGAGGATGCCAAAGTGACGGGATTCACGACCTACCTCACCGGCGAACTGTTCGCCATGCTCCGCGACCACTCGATCGTCGGCCGGCCGGCCCGCGACGCCACGGGCGGCACCGCCGCGTCTCGCGCGGCCGCCTTTCGGCGCGGGCTCGACGCGGCCCGGGCGAGCGGTGAAGCCGGCATCGCCGGAAAACTGTTTACGACCCGCAGCCTGTTTCTCTGCGGCGATCTCGCCGCGGCCGACTCGCTCGACTATCTCTCCGGGCTGCTTGTCGGGGAGGAGTTGCGCAGCGCTCTCGCGACGCTCGAAGGGGCATGCCCGCCGTGTGTGCTCGTGGGCGATCCGGCCCTCTGCGGCCGCTATCGCGAGGCGTTCGCCGCATTCGGCATCGATGACGTGCGGTCGCTCGACGAGACGGGGCCGCTGGGCCTCTGCCGGATCGCCTGCGCGGCGGGCCTCGTCGCCGACGTGCGCTCGCCCCTCGAGGAGTCTGCGTGCCGTGGCTGACCGAGAAGCGTCGCTCGCACACCTCGCTGCGCTCCCGCTGATCGCGATCCTCCGCGGCGTCGAGCCCGACGAGGTCGTGGAGATCGGGACGGCGCTCTGCGATGCCGGGTTTCGGGTCATCGAGATTCCGCTCAACTCGCCGCAGCCGCTCGAGAGCATCCGTCGGCTCGCCGCTGCGATTGGCGACTGCGCTGCGATCGGCGCTGGAACGGTGCTCACCGTCGCGGATGTGGATGCGGTCGCGAAAGCCGGCGGCACGCTCATCGTGTCGCCCAACGCCGACCCGGCCGTGATCCGCGCCACGAGATCGGCCGGCCTCGTGAGTTGCCCCGGCGTGGCCACGCCCACCGAGGGGTTCGCCACGCTCGCTGCCGGCGCCGACGTCCTCAAACTCTTTCCCGCCGAGCAGATCGCGCCACCAGTCGTCAAAGCCTGGCGGGCCGTGTTTCCGGCTAAAGTGCAGCTCGTGCCGGTGGGCGGAATCACGCCGGCGACCATGGCGGCCTACCGCGCGGCCGGTGCCAGCGGCTTCGGGCTCGGCTCGGCGATCTACAAGCCCGGCATGACGGCCGAGGCCGTGCGACGGGCGGCTGACGCATTCGTGGCGGCGTGGCACGCGGATGCTTCGCCTGCCGTTCGTTCCGGATCCTCGACACCTTCCTCAACGACACGGTGACACCCCTCATGTCTGCACCGCTCTCCGGCGTCTATCCGATCGCCAACACGCCGTTCCATGCCGATGGCTCGATCGATTTTGAGAGCCAGGACAGGCTCGTCGATCACCTGCTCGAGCAGGGGGCGCACGGCCTCGGTCTCTTCGGCAACGCGAGCGAGGGCTACACGCTCGAGGCGACTGAACGCGTGGCCCTCATGCGCCGGATCGCGAAGCGCGTGAACGGCCGCGTGCCGCTCGTGGCGTCGAGCGGCCACACGGGCACCGATGCCGCCGTGGCGCTGAGCAAGGAACTCGAGGATCTCGGCGCCGCGTGCCTGATGGTGCTGCCTCCCTACTTTCTCAAGACGGACGGCGACGGCCTGATGCACTACTTCGAGGCGATCTCGAAGGCGGTGAAGATCCCGATCATGGTGCAGGACGCGCCGCTCATGACACAGGTGATGATGCCGCCGGCGCTCCTCGCCCGGATGGGCCGCGAGATCGAGCGCGTGCGCTACGTGAAGGTGGAGGCCCCCCCCACGCCCGCAAAGTGCTCGGCGATTGCGAAGCTCGCGGGCGATTCGCTCACTCTCTTCGGTGGACTCAACTGCCAGTTTTTCATCGAGGAGTGGCAGCGTGGCGTGCGCGGCCAGATGCCGGGCAGCGACCGGACGCGCGACCTGGTCGAGATCTGGAACCACCTCGAGGCGGGGCGGACCAACGAAGCGTGGAAGGTGTTCGCGCGGATCCTGCCGCTCCTGCGGTTTGAGCTGCAGCCGGGACTTGGCGTGTCGGCCCAGAAGCACAACCTCATGGCCGCGGGCGTGATTGCCTCGGCCCACGTGCGGCACCCGACGGCGTCGCTCGACGAAGCGAGCGTCGCCGAACTGGCCGTGCTGCGCGGCCTTGCCGACCGCATCTGAGGCGCACCCCGACGGGCGGTATCGATGCGCATCCCACATCTTCGCTGGTGGATCGCCGGGCTCCTGTTCCTCTCGACGGTGATCAACTACGTCGATCGGCAGACGCTGTCGGTGCTCGCGCCCGTGCTCCGAGAGGAGCTTGGGATCACCGACTCGCAATACGCCAACATCCTCACGGCCTTCCTCGCCGCCTACACCGTGATGTACGTCGGATCCGGGTTCCTCGTGGACCGATTCGGCACCCGCCGGTCGCTCGCCGGATTCATGGTGTGGTGGTCGGCGGCGAACATGGCCCATGCGTTCGCGAGGGGGCCCTGGTCGCTCGGCGGGCTGCGGTTCCTGCTCGGACTCGGGGAATCCGGCAACTTCATGGCCGCCTTCAAGGCGGTGAGCGAATGGTATCCGGCGAAGGAGCGGGCGTTCGTTCACGGGCTCGTGCAGAGCGGCGCGGCCATTGGGGCGATCGTGGCGCCGCCGGTGATCACGGCCCTCAATGCCGCCTACGGCTGGCAGCCCGCGTTTCTCGTCACGGGCGCCCTCGGCTTCGTGTGGCTCGTGCTCTGGCTCCTGCTCTACCACGCACCCGAGACGCATCCCTTCGTCACGCCCGAGGAGCGGGAGTGCGTGCTCGAAGACGAGCTGAAGGCCCACGCGGCCGGAATGCCGAAGATGCCGTGGCGAAGCCTGTTTGGGCATCCGCAGACGTGGGGCCTGCTCGTCGCACGGTTCCTTTCCGACCCGGTGTGGTGGTTCTACCTTTTCTGGCTCCCCAAGTACCTCGTCGAGAAGCGCGGCTTTTCCATGACCGAGATGGGGATGATCGCGTGGATGCCCTATCTGGCGGCCGATGTGGGGGCCATCGGGGGTGGCTGGCTCAGCGGCCGGCTCGTCGCACGTGGATGGGACCCGATCCGGGCCCGGCTGGCCGTGATGCTGCCCTTCGCCTGCCTGATGCCGCTCTCTCTGTTCGTTGACCGCGCGGAGTCGTGGGTCACGATCGCGCTGATCTGCGTCGTCACGTTTTCACACATGGCATGGAAGACCAATCAGAACACGCTCACGAACGACGTCTATCCCAAGGCGCTCATCGGTACGGCGTCAGGGATGCTCGCCTTCGGAACGGGCCTCGGCGGCACGCTCTTCACATGGCTCACGGGCTGGATCGTGGAGTCGTTCGGCTACGGTGCCGTGTTCGTGCTGATGAGCGTGCTTCATCCGATCTCCTACGTGGTCACGCGGTGGCTCGTCCGCCGTCCGCTCACGCCCTGAGGCTTCTGCCATGCACATCGCATCCCTGAAGGCGATCCCGGTGCGGCTGCCGCGCGACGCGACTGCTGCAAAAGGCACGGCCGGATCACCGACGACGCTCGCAGGCTCGGGCGGCTACCGCTGGTCCACCGCGTATCCGGTGCTCTACTCCGTGAACTTCGAGACGGCGCTCGTCCGCGTGGAACTCTCGAATGGCTTGGTCGGCTGGGGTGAGGCTCAGGCGCCGCTCGCGCCGGAGGTGGCCTGCACGATCGCCGAGCATCTTTTACGTCCGGCCGTCGTAGGCGAGGAGTTCGACGGCTCGGCGGGCCGGATCGCCGAACTCTGGGAGCGGATGTATGCCACGATGCGGGTCCGCGGGCACTCGGGCGGCTTCATGCTCGACGCGATGAGCGGCGTGGACATCGCGCTCTGGGACCTTGCCGGAAAACTCGCCGACAAGCCCGTGGCGAGCCTGCTGGCCGCGGCGCCGAAGCAGACGGTGCCGGCGTATCTGAGCGGCACTTCGGGCGCGACCATCGCGGAGCGGACCGCCTTCGCTGCGCGCCATGCAGCCGAGGGCTTTTCGCTCGTCAAGCTCTACTACGAGACGGAGTGGCGCGAGTTGCTCGCCGTGGCCGACGCCCTGCCGCAGGGCATGCAGTTCGCCGTGGACGCGCTCTGGCATCTGCCGCCGGCCGACGCCGTCGCGATGGCTCGGGAACTCGATGCCCGCAACGCGCGCTGGCTCGAATGCCCGCTCTACCCCGAAGACGTGGCCGGCCACGCGGCGCTCGCCGCGGCGATCACGACGCCGCTCGCCCTTGGCGAGAGTTACCGCACGCTCGCCGAACTGCAGCCGTTTCTTGCGATCGCAAAAGTCCTCCAGCCTGATCTCGGCCGCGTGGGGATCACCGGCTTCATGAAGATCGCCGCCGCGTTCCCCGGGCCGGTCGTGCCCCATCTGAGCATCGCCATGGGGCCACAGGTGGCCGCCGCGATCCACGTGGCCGCGGCCGCG
>Ga0214917_10003128_pt1 | contig 19448 bp, 16 predicted proteins | sample LL_1208_BB_MetaG_FD_177983 | JGI IMG/M metagenome (GOLD analysis project Ga0214917, IMG submission 177983) | Freshwater microbial communities from Lake Lanier, Atlanta, Georgia, United States - LL_1208_BB | ecosystem: Environmental > Aquatic > Freshwater > Lake | place: USA: Georgia | collected...
CGGAGGGCCGGGTTCTTGCCAGCCGGCGGATGCCGGCCAAGGGAATTTCGGCAGGACGCCGAGAATTCCCGTGAACTCAGTCCAGCCAGTCCTGCTCCTCGAGGCGTTCCGGCGTGTAGGTGTCGGTCACGTAGCTGATGTCCTTGGAGATCAGCGACTCGACCTCGAGCTTGAAGCCATTGGTGAGCATCGTCTCGATCTCTTTCTGCCAGGCCTTCTTGCCCGCGAACCACGGGTAGGCGGCGATCTGCTTCGCCCGCTTGATGTCGGTGTCGTTGAGCGTGATCTGCACGCTCTGCGAGAGCTTGCACCGCTGGTAATCGCGGGAGCGGATGCCGAGGAAGCGGGCCTCCGGGATCGCCATCCGCTTCGATTCGTAGGCCAGGTTGATCGACCCCTGCTTGAGCACCGAGTAGATGTAGTAGCCCCAGGGGTCGTTGTCGAGCAGGCAGTAGACGGGAAGTTTGAGCTCGTGGTGCAGCCGGTAGAGCATGCGGCGCACGCCCCGGGGGGGCTGGCCGCCGCCGTGCGTGAGCAGGCAGTTGTGCTTCCGCCAGAACTTGTCCTCGTTGAACCGGCGCCAGACGGTGTCCTTCTCGACGTGGAGGATGAACTTGGCGTCGCACGACTTGAACTTCACGATGTCGGCCTCGACGATCGACGGGATCGAGTAGCCGCCGGAGCCCATCCGGGAGCAGTCGATCTCGTCGCCGGAATCGACGAGCGTGATCGGCCCCACCATGCCGCCACGGTTGCTGGCGTAGACGTGGAGTTCCTCGCGGAGGCTCTCGAGGGTGACCTCGAGGTCCTCGATGATCGGGTCGCACTCCTCCTGGGTGGCGAACGTCTCCTCGCGGGTGCCTTCGATCGTGTGCTTGAGCAGGTAGTAGAGACCTCGGATGCTGGTGGTCTTCTGCTGGTCGATGAGCTGCTTGCAGCCCGTGGCGACCAGGAGCGTCTGCATGTAGCTCTTGGCCTGCGAAAGGTTGAAGAGCTGGCGGCGGTTGGTCTGGCCGCCCATCTCGATGATCTTCCGCGCCTTGTTGAAACGGACGTTCGACAGGCTGCGGGTGGGGATGTCGAGGTGCGGGTCGCGACGCTTCTCCGCCGCGGACGCGACCTCGTCCGCCAGATCCACGATCAGCCCGAGGGTCTTTTCGTCGATGGGCGGGAGCTTCGTCTTCGCCGCCTTGGGGGCCCGCTTCGTCTTCGTCGCCATGGAACGCCTGCCGAGGGTGGGGGTGCCGTGAATGTCGGCATCCTACCCTCGAACGGCGTCAGCATCGAACGTCGTCGGCGCGGCCCACGGCCTTCATCCGCCGCAGGAAGTGCGGGCCCTCGAGGGGCGGGGAGGTCGTCGCGGCGGCCGAGCCGCCCGCCCGCCGTCGCTCCGGCACGTCGAAGAATTCCGCGATCCGGCCCACGACGGTGCGCTGCTCGGCCGGCTCGAGTTCCGGGAAGATCGGGAGGGCGAGCGTCTCTTCGGCGGCACGCTCGGTGTGGGGCAGGTCGCCCTTGGCCCAGCCGAGGGAGGCGAAGCACTGCTGCAGGTGGAGCGGCACGGGGTAGTAGATCTCGGTGCCCACCTTGCAGGCCGTGAGGTGGGCCCGGAGGGCGTCCCGCTGCCCGTCGGCGACCCGGATCACGAACTGGTTCCAGACATGCCGGCCCCGCGGCTCGTCGGTGGGCACCGTCACCCGTGGTTCGAGATCGTAGCGGCTGAAGAGTTCCATGTAGCGGGCGGCGTTCGACTGCCGGGCGGTCGTCCAGGCGTCGAGGTGCGGCAGCTTCACCCGCAGGACGGCCGCCTGGATCGTGTCGAGCCGGCTGTTGATGCCGACGACCTGGTGGTAGTAGCGGGGCTCCATGCCGTGGACCCGCAGCAGCTTGAGCCGGGCGGCAAGGTCGTCGCGGGTGGTGGTGAGGAAGCCTCCGTCACCCGCGCCGCCGAGATTCTTCGTGGGATAGAAGCTGAAGCAGCCGACGTCGCCGAGACCGCCCGAGCAGCGACCGTGCCACGTCGAGAGGATCGACTGGGCGGCGTCCTCGACCACGGGGATCCCGGCCTCCTTCGCGACGGGGAGGATCGCGTCCATGTCGGCGGTGCGGCCGAACAGATGGACCGGCACGATCGCCTTGGTGCGACGGCTGATCTTCCGCCGGATGTCCGCCGGATCGACGAGATAGGTCGCAGGGTCGATATCGGCGAAGATCGGCACCGCGCCGAGCCGCGTGACGGCGCTGGCGGTGGCGAAGAAGGTGTAGCTCGGCAGGATCACCTCGTCGCCCGGAGCGATGTCGAGGGCCATCAACGCCAGCAGGAGCGCGTCACTGCCGGAGGCGCAGGAGATCGCATGCGGCACTCCGAGCGCGCGGGCGAGCTCGTTCTCGAGTTCGACCACGTCCGGACCGAGGACGAACCGGCCGCTGTCGCAGACCCTGTCGATGGCGGCCCGAATGTCTTCCCGCAGCACGGCATACTGGCGGTCGAGTGCCAGCAGGCCCACCGTGGGCAGGAACGCACCCGCCTCGGGACCGTCGTCGGCGGCGTTGGTGTGCTTGTCGGTGGTGGCGGCGGGCGAGGTGGCGCTGGCGTGTCGGATCATGATGGCCGGGTCTCCGGAGCGTGGGCGACGTGGCGGTGCCGCGCAGTCGAGGCTGCGTCGCGAACCGCCACCGCTGACCAAATCGTCACGACCGTCGCATCCGCTCCAGTCATTTGTGACCGTTCTCCTCGATCGCCCGCGCCGGGCGGTTTTCGCCACGGATGGGGCCAAAGCGGGGGAATAGGCGAGGCCTGCCGGGGCCGTCAATGCCAAGGGAGAAGGGGCGGAATTCCTGGCGAAACCGCCCGGTCCCAGGGGCCTCGGGGGGGCCTGGCACGGTGCATGGCGGCATGGTCAGGGTCCGCCGATCCCACCCCGTTTGACAGCCTGATGCCGCGCACCCTAGATTCCGTGGTCAATCGAGTCCCCGGACGGAGGCCCCCCCGGGTTTCGGCCGGCGGGCGGGAGAAAGGTGGAGTTGGGCGTTTCGCCGTCGGCCTTGCGGCCTCGGGAGCGCCAGTCGGATGGCATCCACAGCGGTCATCGATCTGGGGCAGATCGCCCAGCGTCTGGGGCTTCCCTCGGCGGGCGTCGCCGCTGCCGTGCAGCTTCTCGACGAAGGGAACACGGTCCCCTTCATCACGCGGTATCGACGTGACCAGACCGGCGGGCTCGACGAGGTCGACATCCGTCGCATCGCCGACGCCATCGCCCGCGCCCGGCAGCTCGCCGATCGCAAGCAGACCATCCTGCGGACCATCCAGGGGCAGGGCGGGCTCACGCCCGAGCTCGCGGCCCGGATCGAATCGGCCGACAGCCCGAAGCAGCTCGAGGACATCTACCTGCCCTTCAAGCCACGGAAGCTCTCGCTCGCCGAGATCGCCCGCCAGCGGCGGCTCGAGCCGCTGGCGCGCGAGATCATCGCCGCCGAACCGCTCGCCGCCGACCTCGATCGCCGGGCCGCCGACTTCGTGGACGTCGATGGTCAGGTGACGGCGGCCGCCGACGCCCTGCTCGGCGTGGGCCACATCATCGCCCACGACTTCAGCGAGCGGGCCGACCTGCGGCAGCGGCTGCGGGGACTCCTCTGGCGGAAGGCGCACCTCAAGAGCCAGCGGGTGGAGAGCGACGGCAAGGCGCTGTCCAAGGACGAGAAACACTTCCGCGACTACTTCGACTACGCCGAGCACATCCAGCGGGTGCCGCCGCACCGCGTGCTGGCGATCAACCGTGGCGAGCGGGCGAAACTCCTGAAGGTGAGGATCGAGGGACCGGCCGACGAGATCCAGGCCATGGCCGAGGAGCTGCTCGTCCCTTCAGGGCATCCGCACGGTGATTTCCTGCGGGGCTGCGTCCGCGACGCGCTCGGCCGGCTGGTTCTGCCGAGCCTCGAACGCGAGATGCGCCGGGAGATCACTGAGGCCTGCGAGGCCCATGCGGTCGAGGTGTTCGCCCGCAACCTGCGGAACCTCCTGCTCCAGTCGCCCGTGGCCGGTCGCCGTGTGTTGGCGCTCGATCCGGGCTTCAAGAGCGGGTGCAAGGCCGTGGCGATCGACGAGTGCGGGAACCCGCTCGAGCATGCCGTCCTGCACATCATCGGCAAGCAGGAGAAGCGGGACGCGGCGGCGCAGAGGATCGTGGAACTCGTCAAGGCCCACGGGTGCACGGTGATCGCCGTCGGCAATGGCACGGCCGGCCGGGAGACCGAGTCGCTCGTGGCGGAACTCGTCGGCGGCGATCTGCGGGAACTCGACGTCGGCTACGTGATCGTCAACGAGGCCGGGGCGAGCGTCTACTCGACGAGCGGCTATGCCCGCGAGGAACTGCCGGCCCACGAGGCGGCGGTGCGCGGCGCGATCTCGATCGGCCGCCGGCTCCAGGACCCGTTGTCGGAACTGGTGAAGATCGAGCCGGCGAACATCGGGGTCGGTCTCTACCAGCACGACGTGAAGGCCCGGCACCTCCACACGTCGCTCGATGCCGTCGTCGAGAGTTGCGTGAACTACGTCGGGGTGGACGTGAACACGGCCAGTCCGGCGCTCCTGCGGTACGTGTCGGGCCTCAATCAGACCACCGCCCGCGGCTTCCACGAGTGGCGGGCCAAGAACGGCCCGTTCACGTCGCGACGCCAGTTCCTGGAGGTGCCCGGATTCGGCGAGGCGGCCTACGTGCAGGCCGTGGGCTTCCTCAAGATCACGGGCGGCGTCGACCCGCTCGACTCGACCTGGATCCACCCCGAGAGCTACTCCGTCGCCGCGCAGGTGCTCGAGCGGCTCGGTGGCACCCCCGCGGACCTGACGAGTCGCCAGCAGGCCGAGGCGCTGGCGGGAAAGGCGGCGGCGCTCGATCTGCCAGCACTCGCCGCCGAACTCGGCGTGGGGCGACTGCTGCTCGCGGACATCATCGAACAGATCTCCCGCCCGGGACGTGACCCGCGTGAGGACCTGCCTCGGCCGTTCTTCAAGAAGGGCGTCCTCAAGCTGGAGGATCTCGAGGTGGGGATGGAACTCATGGGGTCGGTGCTCAACGTCGTGGACTTCGGGGCGTTCGTGGACATCGGACTCCACGACAGCGGCATGGTCCACATCAGCCAGCTCTCGAGCCGGTACGTGCGCGATCCGCACGACGTCGTGACGGTGGGCCAGATCGTCAAGGTGTGGGTGCTGGAACTCGACAAGGCGCGCCGACGGGTCGCGCTGACGATGATCGAGCCGGGCACTCCGCGGCAACAGCCACCGCGGCGCGAGGGCCGGCAGGAGCAGCGAAAGCCGGAGGGCCGGCCTGAGCGTGCCCGCCCGCCGAAGCCGCCGCGGCAGCGGGAGCAGCAGCCGCGACGCCAGGCTCAGCCGCAACGTGAGGCTCAGCCGCGCACGCGGAGCTACACGGCGAAGCCTGCCAAGAAGCCGACCAAGCCCCTCACGCAGGCAATGCGCGAGGGCAAGGAGCCGCTGCGGACGTTCGGCGACCTGAAGCAGTTTTTCGAGAAACGCGAGTCAGCCGAAGGCGGCGACGCCTAGCGCCTCCTCGCGCCAGTCGTCGAGGGCCTGGCCAGGCACGGTCGGCAGGGCACGGTCGGCAAGATGCCGAGCCGTCCGGGAGTTGCCTACCGTTCGCGAAACGTGATCCGGCCCTTGGTGAGGTCGTAGGGGGACAGTTCGACCTTCACCTTGTCGCCCGGGACGATGCGGATGAAGTTCTTCCGCATTTTGCCGGCGACGTGGGCGTTGACGATGTGGCCGCCGGCGATCTGGACGCGAAACCGCGTGTTCGCGAGGGCCTGCGTCACGACCCCCTCCACTTCGAGTGCCTGTTCTTTTTCCGCCATGGGTGTCCAGTTGGGTGCTGTCGAGACCCCGGATCGTATCGCCCGGACGGCGCACCGTCCAGCAGGGCTCAGTCGTCGCCGCCGGCCTGGGGCGTCGAGCCGGAGGCCTTCCACTTGAGGTAGGCGTCGAGGAAGCCGTCGAGATTCCCGTCCAGCACGCTCTGAAAATTGCCGACATAGTGGCCGGTGCGTTGATCCTTGACCCGCTGGTCGGGATGGAGGAAGTAGTTGCGGATCTGAGAACCGAAGCCCGTCTTGGGCTGCTGCTTGTAGCGGGCGAGCTGCTCGGCCTCGCGCTTCTCCTCCTCCAGTCGTGCGATCCGGGCGCGGAGCATCTTGATCGCCGTGGCCCGGTTCTTGTGCTGGCTGCGCTCGCTCTGGCACTGCACGACGATCCCCGTGGGGAAGTGCGTCAGCCGGATCGCGCTCGACGTCTTGTTGACGTGCTGGCCGCCGGCGCCGCTCGCGCGAAACACGTCCTCGCGGATGTCCTCGTCGCGGATCTCGACCTCGGAGTCGTCGTCGGCGATCTCGGGCGACACGTCAACGGCCGCGAAACTCGTCTGCCGCTTGCCTTCGGCGTTGAAGGGGCTGATCCGCACGAGCCGATGGATGCCCGTCTCGCCCTTGAGATACCCGTAGGCCCAGGGCCCGCGGATGGCCACCGTCGCGCTCTGGATGCCGGCCACCGCGTCGTCCTGCCGGTCGAGCAGCTCGACCGCATGGTCGTGCTTCGATGCCCAGGCGGAATACATCCGCAGGAGCATCTCCGCCCAGTCGTTGGCATCGGTGCCGCCGTCGCGGGCGTTGATCGAGACGATGGCGTCGGAGCCGTCGTGCGGGCCGGAGAGCAGCGAGGTCAGCTCGAGGGCATCGACCAGCTTCTCGAGCCGGTCGGCCTCCTGTGCCAATTCCCCTTCCAGCGACAGGTCTTCCCGGGCCAGTTCCTCCAGCGCCTCCAGATCGGAGGCGACCGCGAGCGCCTCGTCGAGCGGCTTGAGGACGGAGTTGACGCTCTTCAGCTCGGCGACCGTAGCCTGGGCCTTCTCGTTGTCGTCCCAGAATCCGGCCCGCCCCATGGCCTCCTCGATCCGCATGGCCGACTGCTTGCGTCCGTCCCAGTCAAAGAGAGTCTCGTAGCTGGAGGAGTCGGGCGCGGATGGCATCGGCACGGTTGAAGAGGGCGGTATCCATACCGCTGATTCTACGGCCCCCGGTCGCCGCCGTGAAGCCGGGACATCGCTCGAGGCATCACGCCGCCATCATCTCCGTCGCGCGTTGAACGCATCGACCGAGGCGAAGGCGGCGGCGAGGGCCGCACGGGAGAGGCCGTCGTCGTTGAAGATCAACCCCGCGGCCCGGCGCGCCGTCGCCGAGAGCGTCGCACTCGTGACCCCCGAGAGGCCGACGAAGAACTGCTCGTTGGCCTCGCGCACCCGGTCGGCGATGATCCACACGCCGACCGTCGCGGCGCGCTGCCCGGCGGGAATCGTGACCACGCCACGGGCCGCGACGTAGTCGCGACCGGCCGTCGCCGTCCCGTTGGCGGTGGCCCAGCGGACGGTGACGGGCTGCGAGGAGGCGGCGGACACCGAGATCGTGAACGTGAGGAGCGTCCGGCCCGCGTTGCCCTCGATCGCGGCGGCCGAGGCGATCGACACGACCGGAGGCGTTGGAGCGGGTGCAGGTGCGGGGGGCGGGGGTGCAGGTGTCGGAGACGGTTCAGGGACGGGGGCCGGCGAGGGCGAGGGGGCCGGCGTTGGTGTGGGCGTGGGCGTCGGCGTGCCCCACAGGGCGCCGGTCGCGGCGTCCACCACCGCACGATAGCGATGGGCGGTCGCGAGCGGCTCATCCATGCGGTGCAGTTTCGCGAAATCGCCCCAGGCCGACGCCCCCGGCTGACCGGTGAACTGGAAGTCGAGAAACAGGTCCATGCCGGCGGCGTCGAGCCCCTTCAGGTAGTCGCGATAGATGTCTCCCATCCGCGGGTCGTTGGCCGCCCGGTAGAAGGCATCCTGGTAGGGCGCGTTGCGGCCGTCCATGTGCGGACCACCCTCGTAGGCGACGAGCAGGATGTCGCGGCCGAGTCGTGCGCCCCAGGAGTCGGCGAGCGCCTGATGGGACCGCGTCCATCCCACCGACGTGCCGACGGCCGCGCGCGAATCGGCGAGGATCGTGTCCACCGACGTGCCCGTCGTGTAGGAGTCACGCTGCGCGTCGTCGGGATTGAAGTAGGGGGCGATGGCGATCGCGTCGAACGATCCCCCCATGCTCTCGGCCACCCGGTTGGTCACCCAGTCGTTGGCCGCCCAGCCACCCGCCACCCGCACGAGCCTGCCGGTCTGGCCGGCGAATACGTCGCTCCAGATGTCGAGATCGCGCTTGGCCTCGCGGCCGGCCACCTGCCAGTTGTCGAGGCCGGCGTTCTGCGGGAGCCGCGTCTGATCCATGACCCACTGCGATGCCTCGAAGCCCCAGCCGAAGTTCCAGATTTCGTTCGACCATTCGACGTACACCTTCCGGCCCGGCTCGAGGTTGTCGCGCACGTAGGTGGCGAAGTTCCGCACGAACGTGTCGTCGGCCATGTGGGGCATGTTGAACCACGGATCGGCGTGGAGGTCGTTCGCAAGCCGCACCATGTATTCGACCGACATCCCGTTGGCGAGCGGCTCGCTCGGGGAACCGGCTGCGCCGGAGCCCTGACGGACGTCATGGGCGTCGCGGCGGTCCGCCCAGAAGCGGATATCGGAGGAGTTGGTCTCCTGCATGCCCATGAAGCGGATCGTGCCGAACGGGGCGAGCCGCTCGCGGAACAGCGGATGAAACGGCGAGAAGGCGGCTCCGGGCTGCCACCGCTGGCCGGCGAAACGCTGCCCCCCGTAGTCGGGCATCCAGAGGTTGAAGTCGCGCACCGGGTCGGAAGGGCTCGTCTCCTCGACACGCATCAGGATGCCGCTGTCGCTCGGCGTCACCTCGAGGTCGGCGTAGCTGCGGCCGCCGGCGGTGCGGCCGGCGGCGATCGCGCGGGCATCGAATCCGAACGTCACGGTGCCGGTGCCATCCCACTCGGCGCGGTACGTGCCCGCGGGGTGGGCGCCGCCGGTGTCACGAAACATGAGCGTTGCGGCCATCTGGCGGATCGTCTGGCCGGCCCCGTTGACGCGGGTGGCGAGGAGGGCGGGGTTGCCGTTGGCATCCACGCGGATGGGGTTCGTCGCACCGACGTCCCAGGCCGTTTCCCAGGTGGCGGTGTTGAACTCCTGGGCGATCCAGCCCCGGGACGCTTTGAACGCGTCGGTGAACGTCCACGCCGGCGACCAGTCGACGACGCTCTCGAGGTTCATGCCGATTCGCATGTGACCGCCATCGGCGGCCATCAGCGCGCGCGGCTCCAGCCGCTCGATCCCGAAATGCGGGCCCTTCATGGGAGAAAATCCTGCCACGCCCCTGGCGGCGGGATTATAAACGCTCGATCCGGCTGCCGGGCAAGCGACGCACCAGCCGCCGCACTTCGAGTACGCTGATCGCGGACAGTGCCCGCGAGGCGGGCAATTCCGTCGCCTCGACGATGGCGTCGATCGTCGCACCGGCGTCGCCCACGGCGTCCAGAACCCGGCGTTCGAGGTCGCCGAGCCGCAGTTCGGCCGGATGGGTCACGGCCCGCCCGGCGGCGGTCGTCGCGGTCTCGAACAGCGGGCCGAATTCGGCGAGGATGTCGTCGATGCCGCCCACGAGCGCCGCGCCGTCGCGGATCAGGGCGTGGCAGCCCCGTGACATCCGCGAGTCGATCGGGCCGGGCACCGCGAACACCTCGCGGCCCTGCTCCCCGGCGAGCCGGGCCGTGATGAGCGCCCCCGAGCGATCCGACGCCTCGACCACCACCGTGCCGAGCGACAGCCCTGAGACGATCCGGTTGCGCTGCGGGAACGCCCCCGCGTGGGCGGAGTCGAGGGGCGGCGCCTCGCTCACGAGGGCGCCGCTCCTGATCACGTCGAGCGCGAGATCGGCGTGCTCCGGCGGGTACACGTTGAGCACGCCCGTGCCGAGCACGGCGATCGTGCGTCCGCCGGCGGCGAGGGCTCCCCGATGGGCCGCCGCGTCGATGCCGCGGGCCAGGCCGCTGACGACCGTGTAGCCCGCGCGGGCGAGGCTGCCGCCGAGCTGCTCGGCGACCTTGAGGCCGTAGGGAGTCGCATGGCGGGCGCCCACGACGGCGACGGCGAGGGCGTCGGCAGGCAGGATGGCCCCGCGCACGAACAGCAGCCCCGGCGGGTCGTCGATGCGGGCGAGGAGTCCGGGGTAGGCGGGCCCGCCTTCGAGCACGATGTCGATCGCGTGCTTCGCGCACAGTTCGAGCGTCTCGTCGGCCGTGCGGTCATGGGCCAGGGCGGGGATCGCGTCGGCGAGCTTCTTGCCGATCTTCGCGATCGCGCGGAGTTCGTCGGGGCGGGCCGCGAAGACCCCGGCCGGCGAGCCGAACCGCTCGAGCAGGAGCTTGCGATAGCGGGAGCCGACGCCCGGCAGGCAGGCGAGCCGCACGTGGTCGCGCAGGTGGTCGTAGTCGGATGACGTGAACATTTGTCACGTTGTACCGCACGCGCCGCGCGCCGTCAAACTGGGTCAGCCGGCTGCTGCTTTCAGCTCGGCGAGGTGCTGGGCCGTGTTCACGAGCCGGTCCCAGTTTTTCTCGACGTATTCCGGCGGGCCGCCGATCTGGGCCACGACCTGGGCCACCTGCTCGGTCGGCACCATCTCGATGGCGTCCCACGGGCAGACCTTGAGGTCGTAGGGGTTCGACTTCTTGCCCGGGATGTGCACGCACACCTCGCAGCCCACGCACCGCTCGATGTCGATCTCGCACCAACTCTGCAGATTGTGGAACTGGTCGTACTGCTGCACCTTCACGATGCAGTCCACGGGGCAGACCTCGAGGCAACTCTCGCAGCCCGTGCAGTTGTCGGCGTTGATGACCGCCAGTTCCTTGGGCAGTTTCTTGCGGGGGCCGGCTTTTGCCATGGTGGGAAGATCGGTTGGGAGGCGGGAGGTTCTTCAGCACCGACATCGTAGCCCGGCGGGCCGACCCAGCAAAACGCCGACCGGCGGCGGCCAAAACGCCCTACACCGTCTCACCGCGGACCAGATCCTCCGGCGTCTGCCGCCGCCGGACGAGCCGGGCCGTGCCGCCGTCCACCAGCACCTCGGCCGGCAGCGGCTTCGAGTTGTAGTTGCTCGCCATCACGAAGCCGTAGGCCCCGGCGATCTCGATCACGAGCAGGTCGCCCACCCGGGCGACCGGCAGGGATCGCGTGGCGACGAAGCCCCCGTCGGTCTGCGTGAAGATGTCGCCCGACTCGCACAGGGGGCCGCCCACCGCCACCTCTTCCGTCGCGTCGGCGGCCGCCAGCGCGTCGGCGGGGCAGAGGCTCATCGGATGGTAGGAGCCGTAGAGCACCGGGCGGGCGAGCGTGTTGAAGCCGGCATCGACGAGCAGGTATTTCCGCTCCCCCTGCTTCTTCACGGCCCGCACCTCCGTGACCACGTATCCACTCTCGGCCGTGAGGTAGCGGCCGGGCTCGATCTCGAGCCGCAGGCGGTGGCCGAAGCGGTCCTCGAGCCGCCGGCGGGTGGCGTCCCAGAGCGCGAAGTATCCGGAGAGGTCGGCGTGCACTTCGCCGGGCTTGTAGGGCACCGGCAGGCCGCCGCCGGCGGAGATCGTCGTCAGCGAGCGGCCGATCTCGCCGGCCACGCGCTCGAGCGCGCCGGCCACCTCGGCGAGGTGCGCGAGATCGGTGCCGCTGCCGATGTGCATGTGCAGCCCCGTCACCGAAAGCCCGGCCCATTCGGCGCGGCGCAGGACCTCGGGGATGTCCCCGTGCCAGATGCCGTGCTTCGAGCCCTCGCCGCCGGTGTTCGTCTTCTGGCTATGGCCGTGGCCGAAACCGGGGTTCACCCGGAGCGTGATCGCGGCGCCGGGCACGCGGTCGGCGAGCTGCTCGATCATGTCGGCCGAGCCGCAATTCACGTGGATGCCGAGCCGCGCCACCGCATCGAGGCTGTCGCGGTCGAAGATGTCGGCCGTGTAGACGATCGGATGCGCGGGGGGCAGGCCGTCGGCGGCCGTCCCGGGCGCGGCGTGCGGGGCGTATCCGGCGGCGAGGGCCCGGTGGATCTCGCCGGTGCTCACCGCATCGACCACCACGCCTTCGCTGCGCATGAGTGAGAGCACGGCCAGATTCGAGCAGGCCTTCTGGGCGAACCGGACGGTGTCCCACGCGGCGAGGTCGCGGCAGCGCCGTCGGATCGTTTCGGCGTCGTAGACGTAGAGCGGCGTGCCGTGCTCGCGGGCGAGGTCGGCCACGCGCACGCCGGCGATCGTGTCGCAGATCAGCGGCCGGTCGGTCGTGGAGTGGTCGGTCCGGGATCGGTCGGTGGGGGTGGAGGTCGTGGTCATCGGCGGGGTGGAGGTCGTGGTGCGGGACGTCAGCGGGGCAGGGGGATCGGAAACCCGGGGGGCACCTCGGGAAGCGGCACGCCGCCCGGGCCGACGGGCCGCTCGGGCGCGGCGAGCGCCGCCGCGGCCTTGAGCACGCCGGCGTCGATCGAGAGCCGCGTCGCGAAGCCCCGCTCGATCGGCCGCACCCGCAGGTCCACGAGGGCCGACGTGGCCGCGCGGGCCGCCGCGGCGCCGTTCGTGGCGGGCGCGATGGCGGCGACACTGCCGGCGTATTCGAGCAAAGGCGCGGCGGCCGCCTCGAGTCCGGCGATCGGGGCGGCGTCGGCGACGGGGCGGCCGCTGGCCGCGAGCGCGGCCTCCGTCCGCTTCGCGACATCGCCGCCGGCGAGCACGAGCGCGTAGTTCGGGGCCACCGCGAGCGTGAGATCGAGCGCGTCGCCGATGCGCTCGGCCAGGGCGTCGTCGGCGACATCGATGGAGACGCGGTGCAGTGTCGCGGCCCCCGCCTTGCCGACGTCGAACGACGTCTTCACGCCCGGGATCGCCGCGTTCGTGCCGAACGCCTGCTTCACCTGCCGTTCGAGCGCGGCGCCGTCCTGGACGCGCACGCCCGCGGTGACCGCCGGCAGTGGACGCTCCTTGGTGGCCGCGGTCGTATCGACCGCCAGCGCGGCATCGATGCCGCCCGCGGAGAGGGCCGCCGCGAGCAGGTCGCGCACCAGTCGCGAGACCGTGCGGGTGATCGGGTCGTCGGCGTCGCGCGGCAGCGTCTGGTCGAGCGCCGCGAGGAACTCCGCGCGGGCCGCCTCCGGAATCGACTGGGCGACGTAGCCGCGGATCGCGGGTGGCTCGTCGGCGGCGGATGCGGGCATGCCGACCGTGAGCGTGCCGGTGGCCGCAGCCGCGCTCGCGGCGGCCGACGTCGAGCCGGGGACCGCCACGGAGCGGTTTTCGACGAACACCTCCCCGGCCGCGTCGTCGATGCCGAGGCCGAGCGCGAGCGACTCGGTCTGACCGAGACTCCGCAGCACCGCCTTGAAGGCGGCCGGGTCCATCGGCTGCCCCTGGGCCGCCGACGCGGCGGCCGCCTGGTCGAGCGCGGCCTCGAGTTTCCGGAGCACCTCGGCCGACATCCGGCTCGGATACGCCTCGATGCCGAGCGTGTAGTCCGCGGCCACCTTCGTCACGAGCGGCGTCGGGTCGCCGGCGGACGGGGCAGGGCTGTCGTCACGGGCGGCCTGGCCGATCACGGCCCAGCCATCGTGCTCGGTGATCGCGAGCGCGAGGCCGCTCGGCAGGGCGATCCGCCGTGCATCGCCGTCGCGCTTGGTCGGTCCGATCACGCCCTGCAGCGACGTGAGCAACTTGTCGAGATCCTTGACCGGCACGAAGCCGTGGGCCGCGAGGTCGGAGCCGTCGCTCGTGACCACGATCCCCAGCGGCCGCTTCACGTCGAGCCCGGCGAGCCCGCGGCCCTGCGTGGAGAGCATGAGCAGCGACTCGAACATCGCCGCAAGGCCGGGGTTGTCGATCTGGGGACCGATCCAGGACAGCTGCCGCTTGAGGTCGGCGTAGCTGTCGGCCGCGGCCACGAGCAGCACCTGCCGCTCCGCGGCGCGGGCGATCGCCGTTGGAGCGAGGCTGCACGCGAGGGCGAGGCCGCACAGCAGCCGTGTCGAGAGCGGGGTGCGGGAGGACGGCGCGAGGCTGGGCATCGGGGATTCTCCGTGCGGAAGGACGGGGCCACGCAGTTTACCAGTGCGGCGGGAAAACCTGTATTCTGCCTGCGGTATGGAGCCTTTGCCGCCGCGTTTCACCACCGAACGACAGCCTGTGTGGCGTGGCCTGCGGCTGCACGCGATCCTCTATCTGACGACCGCCGCCACGACGTTCGCCGCCGGGGTGGCGGGCTGGGAGCCGGTGGTGCTCGGGATCGACGACGATCTCGCGGGGCAACTCGGCGTCCACTGGCAGCGCGGGCTGCTGTATATGGTGGCCGTCATGGGAGTGCTCACGGCGCACGAGGCGGGGCACTTCGTCGCCGCGGCCGTACACCGCATCCCGGCCACGCTGCCGTTCTTCATCCCCGTGCCGGTGTTGCTCACGGGCACGCTCGGCGCGGTGATCGGCATGGAAGGGGCGCGGGCCAGTCGCCGCGAACTGTTCGACATCGCGATCGCGGGACCGATCGCCGGGCTGGTCGTGATCCTGCCGGTGCTCGCGGCGGGGATGATCGTGGGGACCGCGACCGATGCGAGTCCGTTCGCGACGCCGCCGGTGGCGGGCTGGATGCAGTCGCTCCTGCGGCCCGATCTCGGCGCCGCCCAGAGCATCGCCCCGAACCCGCTGTTCATGGCCGGCTGGGTGGGGCTGCTGGTGACGGGACTGAACATGATCCCCGTCAGCCAACTCGACGGTGGCCACGTGAGCTACGCCCTCTTCGGCCGGCGCGCCCACTGGATCGCGAGGGGCATTCTCCTGGCCGCGATCGCGGCGATCGTCGTGCTCGGCCGGTACAACTGGATCGCGATGGTGGTGATCGTGGCCTTCATGGGAACCGATCACCCGCCGATCCGTGACGACGGCCGGCCGCTCGGCCTCGGCCGCACGCTGCTCGGCCTCGTCTCACTCCTGATCCCGATCGTGACGTTCATGCCCGAGCCCTTGCTCTTCGAGTGAGCCGGCACGGGCCAGGTACGGCGGTGTGCCGCCGGGGTTGACCCGCATGATCGCGATGTCACGATGGTTCGGGTCGAGCTAGACATGTGAAGCACATGTGTTTATGCTTCAAGCATGAGCAAGATGATCCAGATCCGAAACGTGCCTGACGCCGTGCATGCGACGCTGAAGGCCCGGGCGGCGCTCGCGGGCCGGCCGCTCACCGACTACCTCCTCGCGGAGATCCGCAAAGTCGCTGAGCATCCCACCGCTGCGGAACTGGTCGAGCGGCTCGCCCAGCGTCGGCCGGCCCGGCTGCGCACGGCGCCCGCGAAGGCCGTGCGGGCTGAGCGCGATCGCCGATGATCGTGCTCGACGCGTCGGCCGCGCTCGAGGTGTTGCTCCGGGCAGGCAGTTTCGAGTCGCTCGTCGAGCGTGTGCTTGGCGGTGACGAACCGATCGCGGCGCCGCATTTGATCGACCTCGAGATCGCGCAGGTGCTTCGTCGATACGTCGCCGGGCGGGAGATGGACGCGTCGCGGGCCGAAGATGCGCTCGCCGATTACCAGGCTATGCAGGTCGCACGCTACCCGCACGATGCGCTGCTTGGCCGGGTGTGGGAGTTGCGGGCCAACTGTACGGCGTACGATGCGAGTTACATCGCGCTTGCAGAGGCACTCCACTGCCCGCTTGTCACGTGTGACGCCGCTCTCGCGAAGATTCCAGGGCACGTCGCGACAATCGAAGTCTTCGCCTGACGTTTCGGCGTTGGAACGGATGCGGGCGGCTGCCGGGCATGCGCCGCACTCGATGCCTGACCGTGGGTCGCGGGGAAACCCGCTTTCGTTGACGGGGGGCGCCGGGAGGCCATAATTCATGGTTCAGACGCCTCGCCCCGCCCGGCCGCACCAAGGAGGATTCCCGTGAGCATCGCAGCCAACTCGGCAGCCCAGACCGCGGTCCCCAACTTCGTCGAACTCGACGACCCCGACGTGTGGGCTGCGATCGCCGCGGAGCAGACCCGGCAGGCGGAGGGCCTGGAGATGATCGCCAGCGAGAACTTCACGAGCCCCGCCGTGATGCAGGCGGTGGGCAGCGTGCTCACCAATAAATACGCCGAGGGCTACCCCGGCCACCGCTACTACGGCGGCTGCGAGTTCGTGGACAAGGTCGAAGACCTCGCCCGCGAGCGGCTGAAGGCTCTCTTCGGCGCCGAGCACGCGAACGTGCAGCCTCACTCCGGCAGCCAGGCCAACGCGGCCGTCTACATGACCGCCATCCAGACCGGCGACACGGTGCTCGCGTTCGACCTCGCCCACGGCGGCCACCTCACGCACGGCATGAAGCTCAACGCCTCGGGCGTGCTCTACCGCTTCGTGCACTACGGCGTGCGGCGCGACGACCACCTCCTCGATTTCGACCAGGTGGCGAAGCTCGCCCGAGAGCATAAGCCGAAGCTGATCGTGGCCGGGGCGAGCGCCTATCCGCGGGAAATCCCCCATGGGAAGTTCGCGGAGATCGCCCGCGAGGTCGGTGCGAAGCTGATGGTCGACATGGCGCACTATGCCGGCCTCGTCGCAGCCGGCATCCACGACAACCCCGTGCCCGTCGCCGACTTCGTCACGAGCACCACGCACAAGACGCTCCGCGGCCCGCGCGGCGGCATCGCGATGTGCCGTGCCGAGAACGCGAAGCTGCTCGACCGCTCCGTGTTTCCCGGCCAGCAGGGCGGCCCGCTGATGCACGTGATCGCCGGCAAGGCCATCGCGTTCGGCGAGGCCCTGCGGCCCGAGTTCAAGGCGTATGCGAAGAAGGTCGTCGAGAACGCCCGCACGCTGGCCGCGGAACTCGCCCGCGGCGGCGTAAAGCTCGTGAGCGGCGGCACCGACAACCATCTGATGCTCGTGGACGTGACGCCGCTCGGCATCGGCGGCAAGCTCGCCGAGGAGACGCTCGACCGCTGCGGCATCACCTGCAACAAGAACATGATCCCGTTCGACGAACGCAAGCCGATGGATCCCTCCGGGATCCGGCTCGGCACGCCGGCGCTGACCACCCGCGGCATGGGCGGCGACGAGATGCGGCAGATCGCCGCCTGGATCCTGCAGGTGCTCAAGAGCCCCGCGGACGAGAAGCTGGTCGCGACGACGAAGGCCGAGGTGGCCGATCTCGCCGAGCAGTTCCCCGTGCCGGCCGCGAAGCTCGAGGCGGGCGACCGCTGAGCCGACCGGGTGCGGGCGCGAGGAGGACCGGGCCGATGAGCAGGATCGTGCGGATCGGCCTCGTGCAGTCGGCCTGCACGCCCGCGCGCGAGCACAACGTCGCGCAGGCGATGGCCGGCATCGCCGAGGCGGCAGCGGCGGGCGCCGACGTCGTCTGCCTTCAGGAACTCTTCGCCGGTGAGTATCCCTGCCAGGCCGAAGAGCATGACAGGTTTCGGGAGGCCGAGTCGGTGCCCGGTCCGCTCACGGACCTGCTCGCGGCCACGGCGAAGCGGCAGGGTGTCGTGCTCGTGGGGAGCGTGTTCGAGCGGCGCTCGGCCGGCCTCTTCCACAACACTGCCGTGATCTTCGACCGGGACGGCTCGACGGCGGGCGTGTATCGCAAGATGCACATCCCCGACGACCCGCACTACTACGAGAAGTTTTATTTCGCCCCCGGCGACACCGGATTCATGAGCGTGCCCACGAGCCGGCTGAACGTCGGCCCGCTCGTGTGCTGGGACCAGTGGTATCCCGAGGCGGCCCGGCTCACCGCCATGGCCGGTGCCGAGGTGCTCTTCTATCCCACAGCCATCGGCTGGCTCGACGGCGAGGAGAAACTCCACCACGAGCAGTACGAGTCGTGGGACACGATGCTCCGGAGCCACGCGATCGCCAACGGCGTGTTCGTGGTGGCCGTGAATCGCACCGGCCGCGAGGGAGCCTTGCGATTCTGGGGGGCGAGCGTGGTCTATGCGCCCAATGGACAGCGGCTCGTGAAGGCGGGTCACGACACGCCCGAGACGGTCGTCGTGGAGTGCGATCTCGACAGGATCGAGTGGTCGCGGACGCGCTGGCCGTTTTTCCGTGACCGGCGGATCGACGCCTACGGCGGGCTGCTTTCCCGGTGGGGCGGCGCGTGATGGCCGCCCGCATATCGGACTATCGGCTGCCGGCCGAGTGGGAGCCGCACGCGGCCACGTGGCTCGCCTGGCCGCACCGCAAGGCCACCTGGCTCGGTGACTTCGCCGTGATCCCCGGCGTGTTCGAGAAGGTGGCCCGGCTCATCGCCCGCTATGAGCCGGTGCGGATCGTGGCCACCGGCACCGTGCTCGCCGACGCCCGCGCACGGCTCGACGGCGCCGCGACCGTGGAGTTCGTCGATCTCCCCACGAACGATTCCTGGCTGCGCGACACCGGGCCCGTGTTCGTGGTGCCGCGCACGGCGGCGGCGGGCGTGAAACCGGCCGCCGTGTGCTGGGGATGGAACGCCTGGGGCGGCAAGTATCCGCCGTGGGACCACGACGCCGCGCTGGGGCGGGCGATCGCCGGGCGGCTGGGCCTGGCCGTGATCGACGGACCGCTCGTCCTCGAAGGGGGCGGGCTCGAGACCGACGGCGACGGCACGCTCCTCGTGAACCATCGCTGCATCGACGATCCGAAGCGCAATCCGGGAGTTTCGCGGCCGCAGTTGGAGGCGATCCTCCGCGACCGCCTGGGAATCGACAGCGTGCTCTGGGTCGGCGGCGAGCTCGCCGGCGACGATACCGACGGCCACATCGATCAGCTGGCCCGGTTCGTCGCCCCCGGCCGGGTGGTCGCGGCCCGGCAGCCCGACCCACTCGATCCGAATCACGCCGCGCTCGAGGCCAACCTGGAGCGGCTGCGGAGCCTCGTCGATGCCCGCGGCCGGCGGCTCGAGGTGATTCCGATCGATATTCCGCCGCGGTTTGCCTTCGAGGGGACGCAGCTGCCGGCGAGCCACTTGAACTACGTCGTCGGCAATGGCTTCGTGGCGGTGCCGGCGTTTCTTGCGAGCACCGACGACGCAGCGCTCCGCACGCTGGAGGAGTGCTTTCCAGGACGCACGATCGAGCCGGTCGTGTGCAGCGAGCTCGTGCGCGGCCGTGGGGCGTTGCACTGCATCACGCGGGACGAGCCGGCGTAGCGACAGGACTCCAGGCAATCCTGTTCGGCACGGCGAGTGCCTTCCGGTGAGGCAGGCATCCCGCTTGCCGTGAGACAGGCTGGCAGCCTGTCATGCCTTGCCATCAACGCGCCCAATCCGGCTCTCGTGCCGACTGCACGGGGGCGAACCCAGCGAGGGGCTGCCGGTGCCCCGGAGCCGGGCTCTGGGAGCAAGCGCAGCCAGGATGGCGAAGCGCAGCGGACATGCAGAGAGCGGTGGCCACGATGGCCACCGCGAACGTCCGGCGATGGGGCATTGGCGGCCCCGAGCCACGCACGACGCCGATTCATCCGTC
>Ga0214917_10003129_pt1 | contig 19446 bp, 30 predicted proteins | sample LL_1208_BB_MetaG_FD_177983 | JGI IMG/M metagenome (GOLD analysis project Ga0214917, IMG submission 177983) | Freshwater microbial communities from Lake Lanier, Atlanta, Georgia, United States - LL_1208_BB | ecosystem: Environmental > Aquatic > Freshwater > Lake | place: USA: Georgia | collected...
TTGCAAAAAATGGCGAAGGCGAAGCCCCTGTTAGAAGCATCCCAACGTACAGACCTGAACTGTTTACCTACGATGATGATGCCCCCGAGCCTTATTTTGCGCCTAAGATTGCCTTTCAGCCTTCGGAAAAGCACTCTGATATCATGCCATTCTAAAAAATAGTAGGCTGAAAATGAGTGAGTTATGAAAATTTGAAAAATATATCTTGATTGGTAAATTAGAGATTTGTACTTTTGGGCATGGAACAAAAAGATTTTAAGGAAGGGCAGATATTATTGTGCCATTATAAGGATGGCGATTCTGCTATGTGTGTGTTTGACAAAAAAGCAGATGATGGTATTTTTCGTGGCACAAATTTTACTTGGTTTGTTCCAAGTGGAGGTTTTTTGCGCAAAAAGAAATCGGGCTACTCTTATTACATGCATTATACTCTTGACATCCAATGGCAATTAGCCACAATGGAGCAAATCAAACAGTACGGTTACAGGGAGCATCTTGACCATTCGGTACAATTCCCTGACGCTAAGCCAGAAAAGGAGGCGGTTGCAGAACCAAAACCATTCACCATAACAGAAGCCATGTGGGAAGCAACTCAGCAAAACATAGCAGGGCTTTACATACAGATAGCTAAACTAAACGACAAACTCGAAGGGAAACAATAATGAAAATATCGGTAAAATTAGAAGTGTCAGAATGTAGTGGGCACCGCTCTTTTGATTTAGAGGACTTGAGCGTAACTGAGCAAGAATGGAATGAAATGAGCGAATCAGAAAAGCATGATACGATTGAAAAAACGGTATTCGATTTGCCAGAACAACCTTATTGGATGGTAGAATCTTTTAGAGAGGAATAATTAAGGACAAGCCCAAAACGTGAACATAAACGGGTATTATCAGTGGAAGGGGAGAGCAATCTCCCCTTAGCCTTTTATACGCTCACCACAATATGTCGTACATTATCAGTTGTAATATCACTTAGCACGGTGTATTGCAAGGTGTTTAATCCATCCTGATAATTGATAGGGCTTTTGAACTTGGAAACATTTACCTCATAGGATTGCGGTTCTAAATTGTGAGCATGCTTAAGGCTTCTGAATCGGCAATTCCTGCGGGATACCCTAATCTTAGCCTCTTTCACCCTTCTGAGTAGTTCATCATCCTCAGCACCCCAGCCCCAGAACTCATTAGGGAAGCCATTGCACTTTAGGAAATCTTGCTTGTTCATAATGGTAACCCCTCCGAAGTAATCCCTATACGGCATTCTATAATTGAACTGCTCGCACATGGTGGCTATGTGTATTGCCCCTGAGCCCGGTCTGTAATCAGTCGTGACTGGAATCATGTCCACATCATGGAATATGAAAAAATCATAAGCTAAGGACTGAGCAAATCCAATATTGAGCAACTTGCCACGATTGAATAATTTGCCCTGTTCCTGCTCTACGATAATAATATGCCTATCCTGTTGCTTCTGCAGGAATACGGCTAAGTGTTCAGCCCTATCCCTATAAGGCACTACGATAATCCCTTGTGGAACCATAGCATTTTAGCTTCAATGTATCTTTGTTCAATCCTTTCAGCGTGCCTTGCATCCCGTGCGTACCATGTATGAATCATGCAGTCATTGAGAATCGTGCTGATTCCATCCTCATGCGTTACCCCTTTCATAGATACCCTGCCGTGATTATAGAGTGCTTCAAAAAAGCCATCAAAAGGCTCATCGTTACAGTTTCTTAATTGCTCCTGAGTGAGAGCGTTTATGATTTCCTGACATTCTTTTCGCTTGAACACATTAAAGAAGGGGTTGGTATGGCAATTCATAATGAACCTGTGAGGGCTATTGTCATAGGTGTCTGGCATTCCTGCGAACACATTATCGGTATTGTCCAATAGGGCAATAATATTCTCCACCTCTGACCAGTCATAGATGAAGCAGTCAATATCAACATTGACCACATAATCAGCATCAGCATCCAGAATATCAATCAGGTAATACAATGCACCTCTCCAATGGTCATATCCTGTAACTCGGACACATTCAATATCTGAGGGGATGAAGTCTTTCATCTTATCCCAGATGTCGCCTTCTTTCGAACGGCTGAATACTTTTATCTTCATATAATTACGTGCCTATTATCCCCGATGTGCTTAACATATCCCTGATTGCCAATGGTGGCAACATATTTAAGCCTACGATACACATCTCCAATCTTGGCCTCACTTCGCCAGCCGTTCAGTCTATCAAAAGTGGTGTAGTTGCCATAACTCCCAATCTTACGGTAATCACTCATCCGCTTCAATGTGGGATTGAACGTGAACCCGTGCCATGTTCCCTTATGATTCAGCCGTAAGATGCCCTGTCTGTGCGGATGCCCATTGGTGTCGTTCGGTCTTCTTATCCAGTGATTAATGCAATTCGGTCTACGTTCGAGCATAGCCTTTGATTCCTCAATGAAGCCGGATGCAAAGAACTCCCAATCGTCCTCAAGGTGGAAAACATAGTCGGTGTCAACCATTGCATAGGCCTTGTCTATGCTAAGAATTTGACCTAAATTGATTTCGTTCTCGACACAAACAAACAAATCATTGACCCCTTTTAATTTTTCAAGTACATTAGGCACTCCCGAATCGTCAATAATGATAATCTTCTGAACGGGATAGGTATTAAATTCAATAAAGGATGCTAAAGTACGATAAAGCAAGTCCAGCCGATTGCAGGAGGTGATAACAACAGTTACATCTGACATAAACTATTTATGTGGTAAAAATAAGTAATTTTGTTGTATGGCTGATATCCAAAACATTGTAATCAAGTACACCTCAGACACTCAGGGGATAACTGATGCCGAGAAAGCATACGATGCCTTAACGGTTGCTGAGAAGAAAGCGACTGACCAAGTTAAGAAGTTGGAGGAACAACAGACCGAACTGGGCAAGGCACGGAAGCAAGTTGCAGAACTGTCTGCCTCCCATGAACGACTGGCGCAATCGATTAAGAAAGCACAGGACGCAAACAATCCCACAGCCGTAAAATCAGCAACCCAAGCCTATCAGGAATTAGGCAAAAAACTGGAAACAGCGAAACAGAAATATGACGAATTAGCCAATAAAGCGAACGAAACAAAGAATAAAACGAATGAGGTCACCCAATCGACCTCAGAACTGAGTAGCACTTTAGCAAGCCTTGCAAGCTACGTAACGGCAGCCTTTTCTGTTGGGGCTGTTATCAATTTCGGGAAGCAGATTTACGACAATACCCTGAAAATGGAGGGGCTGAATAAGCGGTTGGGCATGTTGGGAGATGCCTCAACAGAGTTTCAGTACTTGGTGGATTTGTCCAATCGTTTTGGACTTGACCTTGAGAGTACAGCCGATGCGTTCAGTTCCTTTGCTATCGCGTCAACTGCTTCTGGCCTGTCATTGGCAGAAACAAAGAAAATGTTTGAAGGCGTTTCGACAGCCATTACAGCGATGCAATTGCCAGCGGAACAATCCTCAAGGGTGTTCTATGCGTTGCAACAGATGCTGAGTAAGGGCAAGGTTTCAGCCGAAGAATTGCGCCAGCAAATGGGAGAAGCCCTTCCCGGCAGTTTTGCCTTAGCAGTTCAGGCAAGCGGTAAAACAGAGCAGGAATTCAATAAGTTACTTGAAACGGGGCAAATTATGGCAAAGGATTTTGTGCCAAAGTTTGCAGAAATGTTAGGGGCTAAGTACGAAGGAAGCCTTGCATCCTCCTTAGATACGGCTACGGCATCGACAAACAGGCTTAGTACAGCGTGGACATTGCTATTGACCAATTTAGGCAGTACGGGGCTAATTAAAGGGGCTACCGATGGCATTACACAGTTAATAACCACAATAGACAACTTCTTACAATCGTGGCAGGAAACGCCTCTTCTCGGCCCGATTGGTATCTGGGTAAATGGCATTAAGGCAGCGCAAAAGCAGATTGATGACATTAAGGACAATGCCCGTAAGCAAGCCCGTAAATCAGCAAAAACAGCGGACGAGGCTATGTATAAGGAAGAGGCGCAGTTGATGATAAAAAATGCCCTTGAGAACGGGAAGGATGAAAAAGAAATTGCAAAAATTACTGATGCCGAGCGGTTAGAAAACAAAAAAAGAATGAATGCCATTGCAATCAGGGAGCAGGAAGCACACGCTAAGGTATTGTCTGACTTACAGAAGAAAATAGGTCAGCAAATGACTGCTGAGGAAGCGAAGACCTTAAGCAATCAAATCAAGATTGAAAAAGAAAAGGTTGCTATTTATGCAAATATAGCAGAACTGACTACTATAATAACCGAGAAAAAAACACAGGCTCAAATAGATGCAGAAAGAAGAGCATTTGAGGAGCAGAAAAGAATTATCCTTGAAAAGAACAAGCTAATAGAGGAACAGTTCCTTAGAAAATTCCAGATGGAACTGGAAAGGCTGGAATATATCAGAAGAGAAAGAGCCTATGCCCAAGCCGGACTAGACATTAACAACCCTGCAACTCCAATAGATGCAAAAGCTGTAGACCTGACTATTCAAACGAATGATTTAAAACTGGATGCAGAAAAGGCGTATTACGATTCGCTCAATTCTCTTAAGGATGAACAATCTGAAAAGGACAAAGAAAGAATGGATGCCGAAATAGAAGCCCACAGGCAAGCCATTGAAGCCTCTAAGGATATGCTGATTGGGCTGTCTATTCAATCTGTTGGGTTTATCAATGAACTATTTGCCAATGCCTCCAATGCTGAGATAAAGCACATTGAGGAATTGAACGCTAAGAAGGTGATTTCTGACCAAGAGGCGAACAGGCGCATATTGGCTGAGAAGCGCAAAATGTTTATTGCAGATAAAATTGCCTCAGCCTCACAGGTCGCAATCAATACCCTTGTGGCTATTTCTAAGGTAGGCGCAGATTTGGGAGTATTTGGCATTCCTTTAGCAGCACTCGTTGCAGCACAAGGGGCATTGGCAGTCGCTTCCATTTTAGCCAAACCAATGCCATTTGCCAAAGGAACGAAGTCCGTGCCAGACATAAACGGTCAACCGCATAAGGATTCTGTTCCTGCATTGTTACAGCCGAGAGAAAAGGTGTTCCCTGTGTCAACTTCTACTCTGTATGAGCCTGCATTAGATGCCATATTTGACCGCAGGGTAAGCCCTGATGTTGCCAATGCCATAGCAAGTGGTGATAATGGTAAGAAGATTGTGGTGGTAAATGACAATAAGGAGATTGTGAGGGCAATTAAGAATAAGGAAACGGTAATTATCAATGACCGAGCCTTACAGCGTGCAGTAGCTTACGAAAATCAGAACACCATCAGCCGAAACAAAAGGCGGTTTCATGTTGCAAGGTAAAATTTATTCTTTTGGCACTCAGCACCTTGTAAATAATACTTGTAAATAAGTTAGTGCATTCTTAGCTTTAGGGCGTAATACCAATGATTAACCCATTCAAAAAGAAAGCACCCGAACCTGTTAAGCAGGCAATCCCGATAAGCAATAAGCCTATCGTGGAGGAGGGCAATATCGTGTGGTCTGGCGAAAAATCCAATTACCCACTGCCGTATGCCTTTACGCTGAACGGTACAAGGTACTTCAATTACACCAGCTTATCCTCTATCCCTACCTATCGGGCATTAGCCATTCAGACCTATTTCAAAGAGGCTCAGGAGGGCTTAGACCTTGTGAAGATTAAGGCATTCAATTCAGCCATTAAGGCATCTGCCAATAAGGGCAACCTTGAGGACGTGTTCAAGTACGCTTCGTGGATTGAGGAGTCGGTCCGGCACATTTATCACCCCGATATTTATTACAAGTTAGCCAGCATTTGGTATCTGGATGAATCTGAGAATCCAGTCTATTACGATTATGAGTACAACCGCAGGAAAATAGCTTCATGGATGAAAGGGGGCATAAGTGCGGAACTTGATTTTTTTTACAGCACGGCTATCAAGGAGTGGATACCGGACTTACCATCCTCAACCGAAGATTTAGAAGTTTATCTGAAGACCTTAAGAGCAATCCAACTGAATCAAATCCAAGATATTTTGGCGAAGCCGTACAGGAATCAGTTGACGAAGGATTCGTTAAATTACTTGAACTCTCAGAAGGAAATTTTGGAGAATTGGAACGAATCCAACGACTTGCGTTTTATGAATATCACCTCTTTATCGAATCTCGGATTATAGCCAATTCTAAGCAAACGGAGGAATAATCAATCAATAATTGTCCACTCATTGCTCTCAATCTGAGGTGTGCTAAACCAAAATTTAACAGTTTCATACGAATCCGCTTCGGCATCGCCACATACATTTGGCACTATGCCATTGAAGCAGTAAACTGAGTTAAGGATTCTAAGCAGATACACCCCTGTCTGGCTCATGAAGTTCTCAGGCGCATCAGCAAGCGAAAACTCAACGGTATAATTAGGACTTGTTGCAGTTACTGAAATAGGATTAATGATACACTGATTGCCATGCCTATCCTGCAATTGAATTAATACGGTTTCAGGGTCAGTATCAGCCGGAACGTAAAAGGTAGTTATAATCCCTTCGCAGGCCGAAACCGGGAACGGCCTTACATCGTGTATCTCAGTGCAAATCATAGTCAAAATTACAAATAATCTGTATATTTGTTGCGGTTTGGGCTAAACCAAAATAAGATATGAGCAATTACATTTATAGTTGTAATGATCCGGGCGTATTGGTGTATAACCCATGCGTTAAGGAGTTAGGGCGCATCAGGGCGTTTTTCTATATCCGCTCTTCATATACCTTCGCTGACATAACTGACCCGGCTGAATGGACTTCTGCCATAGCATCGGGGGATGTTATCTTGGTACAGAACACAAGAGGCAACAAGGACAAGTCTGGACGCATTGGCGCACCGGGATTCGGCAACCAGAAGGAGATTACGGTTACCCGTGACTTCACAATCAATTACATGCACCGTGAGGTGATAGAAGACACGAATATTGACTTCTACAATGACATGAATTACTCAGATGGGTATTACTGTGGATTCGTTACACAAACGAAGCTATGGGTATATGAGCCTGAGAATATTGTGACTGTGGATTCTGATATCGTGGTTGAGGAAGGTATTGACACGATGGTGTTGTTCAATGTTGCAGTGACCTTCATTGCTGACAACTTGGCTTTACCTTATGAAATCCCTGCCGGAATATTTGTTAACTTAGGTTAATGAATGGCATTGTAGTCTTTGCGTTGGGTCACCCCAACTATGCAAAGATGGCTGTTAACTTAGCACTTACTTTGAAAGCAACTGGTGAAAATGTGCCAGTTGCTTTTTTATATTCAAAGGCGCACGGCAAATACAAACAGAGTGCTGAGTACATCAGGCCTCAGCATAAAAACCTGTTCAGCCATTATATCGAAGTCCCAAAGGCATATTATACCTACAAAGGCAAATACATTTATCAAAAAGCTAAGACCTATGCGTATGATTTAAGCCCGTTTGAGCAGACCTTAGTATTAGATGCCGATAGTTTGTGGTCGCACCAATTCAGGGGCATGAATGAAAGCAATAAGCATAGTCCTACTGCCTTATTGAATAGCTTGTCAGGCATTGAGCTGACCTATACCTTATACAACAGCCATAAGAACCTTCTGTCATGGTTAGGCGATAAAACTACCATTGCAGACCTCCGGCAAGCATTTAGCATCCCAAACGAGAATGACTTCTACAATATCCAGAGTTCAGTGATGTACTTTGAAAAGGGTATTAAGGCAGAACGTTATTATAGTGTTGCTCAGCGGTTGTATGATACCTTCGATTTACCGTGTGTGGAGTGGGGTGGGGCTTTGCCGGATGAACTGATATACAATATTGTTTCAGCAATGATGGGAATTGTTCCTCACAATGTGGAATGGAATATTTTAGCTCAGCCTGTATCGGTTAAGTTCAATAATTCTACTTTAAATAAAATATTTGAACAATACCCAATTATGAGTATGTCAGGTTCTAAAGTTCCTCCGGCCTATGTCAGGGCATACAATACCCTGATAAGCCAAGCCCACAACGTGCTTAAGGACAATGCACCACCGAATCACTACCAAGACAAAAAGGAATATCTCTCAGATAGGAGAAAAATGTAAATTTGTGCCATGAACATGAACTGCTTAGATAACTGGATAGGACTACGAGGGTGTGGGATGGATGTTCCCGGTTCAGGCTATTACATAAACGACCAGCCGGGATTCACCCTTGACAGCATAGATGCTCAGGCAACAGATGAGCAGATGACTTACAAGGGAGCATGGGAGGCAATCCAGACCTCTGGTAAGTTGACCTTTCATAATGAACTTAAAACACTGATGAAAAGGCGTTACCTATTCAGGGATGCTCCTATGATTGGCAAGTTCGGCAAACTGAATGGAGGAAACTTTACCTCAATCGTTGATGGGCAAAGCTATGGGGTACGGCTGTTTTTCGGCTTAGGATATGGGCTGTACACCGGATTCAGGATTGACCGCTTACTCATTCAGGCAGAATTCGAATACATTGCTGAGGACAATATAACGGTCAACATTTATGATATTAATGATGGTACGCTGTTATTCACCAAAGAGTACACTGGCACGAATGGCATTAATAGCCTCTTGGTAGGGCAGTTCTTTATCCCCTCCGACCCTGTTCAGGGCATTGCCGTGCAGGTGGTTTATTCTCAGGCTGTGCAATTCACTCAAACGACTTCTTACTTCTGGAACAATTGCATTTGTCCAGTCACCTCTGGCAGTTATGACGATTCAACCCTGACATTCACCTCTGACAATAATGGCAGTAATGGCCTTGTGATTGACTTCTCAATCGGTTGTTCAATTGATGCCTTTATCTGCCATAACCTCTCATCCCTGACCTCAGCATGGCTGTACCACTGCTGCATTACGGCATTGGAATACAGGTTACATTCAAGGGAATTGAACAAGTGGAGTATCTCAACAAACGAAGTTGAAACACTCACAAAGCAGTACGAAAGCAAACGGTACGATGAATTCATGAACTTTTTGCAACAGTACCGATTTGAGGAAAGTTTCTGCTTTAAGTGTAACGAACAAACAAGGTTAACCTACTTCTTACCGTAATGGCATACGTTCTCACCTTTCCGGCTAATTCATTTACGCATTTCGTCTATGATAAAAGCACGAATGCTATTAAATATTTGGCAGGGTATAATAACATTCCAGAAGACCAATTCTGGGAGGATGCCATCCCGTGTGGTTATTTCGGAGCAAGCCAATTTTGTCAGCCGTTAGATTGTAATGATGAATTGACACTGGTGTTCCAATGGGATAGAACAGGCGCAGAATATCCGGTTATCAATATCAGGGATTTGGAAAACAACCTTATCGGCATCCTTGACCATCCAACTGAGATTCCAAGTTTATCAGGATGGTACACCTTAACCTTTTCCGTTAATGATTTGTGCGATGGTACGGACTGCTTCGACCCTTACAGCGGTTGCTTTAGGTTCTCAATCGAATCTGTGGTCAACGTTCTGACTGATGGGGATAACGGCACATTCGAGAGTGGAACGTTGGATGGGTTTGGTACAGGAACGGGTAACAGCGTGGCAATTAGTACAGTTCGGGCAAGGACTGGCACGCACTCAGCACTTGTTACGGCTGCAACATCAGGAACAGGGAACAGGGTATGGTTGCAGTCCACTCAGCTAATTGAATTTCAGCCGTGTGATACCTACACCTTCACCGCTTGGATTTGGCAACCAACGGGGAATCAGGTATTAACGGGAGCATGTTATTCTGGTGGGTGTTCTCCGGCAATTAATATCAATGTAACCGATGCTACTATTGGAGTTGATTATACTCTGGATGCCATCACTGGATGGACGTATGGGGATGTGACTAATGCATGGTTTCAAATATCCATTACCATTACAGCTATCAATGCATTCAATTCAAGGGTATCCATCCGCTCCGGCAATAATGACTTTAGGCGCGTTGGTGGCATTATGTATGTAGATGACATAACCGTTATACCAGAAAACACAGGCATCATTGAAGCACGTTCTGAAAAGTTCTGCTTTGCAAGTTCTTCTACTTCCTGCACCAGCAAAGCCATTTATTCCAATACTGTACCTGCTTATGGTCAACCAGATGCCTTTAGCACCGAGATAAGACTTCCGGCACAATTGGCGCAGGATTACCGCAAGAGCAAGCGCGAACCTTTCCGGTATAGTGATGGGGTGGTCGAAAATGTGTATTCCGATATCCAGACTGGCAGAGCGTTTGAAACAGGCTACATGCCGAAGTACATGCACGATATATTGGTCATGGCTTTGCATTCCAATTCGTTTGTATTGGTAAATGAAAGCACGAATGATGAGGTACAATATAGCCCTGTGTCCGATTATGACCAGAACAAGCCGGATAGATTCATTCTATCCACTGCCAATATTGACCTCGTATTGACGGACCAATTGAATAGGCTCTCCCTATGTGCTTTAGGAGCATGCCAAGCCCCTGAGGATATCTTTGCCTCAGCAATCACCACTACAACCTTAACCGTTAATTGGGATAACATAACCGGTGTAACTGGATGGGAGGTCAGATACAGGAACTATGCAACAGGTGGAACATGGACTGTTGTTACAACGGCAACGAATTCCAAAGGACTGACAGGCTTAACTTCTGGCATAACGTATGAGATTCAAGTCCGTACCGAATGCGATACCGATGTATTCAGCATGTGGACAATAAGTTATTTAGTACGCACGGACTAAAATTTATTCGCCTGAGTTTCAATCAGTTGAATTTTTACCTAAAAAAAGCCTTGTTCTAAAAAACAGGGCTTTGTACTTTTGGGAACAATTGAAAAAGAAATGCAAGAAAAAACAAGCACATTTTTTGAGGACGCATTTTGGCAATTGAAGGATTGTCACGAAGCCCTTCAAAAGAATCCATTAACAATTATCAAAGGGATGTCCGACCGTGAACGGATGTTTGCCATTGGCATAGCCGACCTTTGGGAATTGTACTCAAAAGACGTTCGCAGTCAACTATTGCATGACCTTAATAAGATAGCAGGGAAATGAAAGCAACATTTGACGACCTACGCATTGATGACAGGGGCTATTTAACCTCTCTCAAGGCAATGACCCCCCACGAATGGAACATCATATTAGGCGAACTGTTTTTGGCCTACAATAAACTTAAACTGGCAAATGAACTTATGTCCGAGGTAATTGCTGAGGAACTATTTCCCGGTACTCTGGATGCATTGGGAGATATAGAAATACGAGATGCTAAATAACCAACGAGAAAAAAAGATTAGCATCGAATTGGCCAAGTACATCAACTTGCAATACCCTGATGTTATATTCTTTCCAGATGCGTCTGGGGTACGGCTGACAATGGGTCAGGCTAAACAATTGAGGGCGCAAAGGTGCAACAGGTATAAGATACCTGACTTCTTTATCCTCGAACCTAAAGGGGATTACAAGGGGCTTGTTCTGGAATTGAAACGGGAGGATAAATCCCCTTATCTCAAGGATGGTAATCTGAGCAATAGTAAGCATATTCAGGAACAAAACAAAAGCCTGATGAAACTTCGCTCCGTTGGGTACTTCGCATGTTTTGCCGTCGGTCTGGATGAGGCCATTCAGACAGTTGAAGCGTACATGAATCTGTAAACAAGTAAATCAAAATATGTCAAGTGAAATTAAGGGGAGTTTTGTCTTAATCAGACCAACCCAAAAAGTAAGCGACAAATTTCAGAAAAGGGAGTTTGTCATTGTAACGGATGAAAAATATCCTCAACACCTGCAATTCCAATGTGTGAATGACAAGTGTAGCATACTGGAATCCTTCGCAGAAGGTCAATCTTGCATTGTCCATTACAATCTGAGAGGCAATAAGTACACCCCTAAGGCAGGCGAAGATAAATACTTCGTTTCTCTGGAAGCATGGAAAATAGAGGCACATTTTGACAGCACGAAGAAGGATGCAACACCTTCTGACTTTGACAGCAATCAGGACGATTTACCATTCTGAGGGCTTTGTTCGCTCATATTCTTAAAATTAATCTCTTTGAAAATCAATGAGTTACGAGATTATAAAAAATATCTCTTGACTTGCATATCTTGCCTTTTGTAGTTTTGGGAACATTTAAAAACAAACAGAAAATGAAAGTTCAAACAACGCTCCAAAGCACAAGAATTAAAATCAGCGAACCAATGGTTGCAGATGTTTATTACATTGAGCAAGCAGACGACAACGGAAGATTTTACATCACTTCTGAAAGCAGAAATACACCCTGAAAAATGGCAACAAACCCTCCTAAAGAAGTGGTGAATTGCGGAATGAGGGTAATCAATACCGATGGCTTTATCTATGAATATGTAGGCATAGGCTGGAAGCAGTGCAATAAAACAGAAAGAAAGGACTATTTAGAAATCCCTCAGATAACTGACTAATGGGGGGGTATTTAATTGACATCATTGACACAAGTAACGAACCTAACATTTTAAAAACAATGAAACTAAACACCACCAACGGAGCGCACTTGTCAGAAGATTCTAAAACGGTAGTTGAAACGATATTCACTGCATTGGAGGCACTGCTTAAATCCAGTGGATCAGAGTTTGACCGAATCACGATTTCATTCAGCAAGGACAAACCAGCCGAAGAGGAACTACCTGAGGCAATTGACCACATACTTGCAACCTTAAGCATAGTGAGCGATATACCTGTGGCAAAGATTATCGAAAAGCGCAAGTTTCAAAACAATACTGAGGTCAGATACTTGCTATTTGAAGCCGTGCATAAATGCCTGAATACTAAGGATGGCAAGATTGGGAGTTACTTTGGCTTTGACAGAAGTACGGTGCTATCTGCCAGAAGGAAGCTAAACGACATCCTAAGAGGTGCTGACCCTGATTCAAAGAGCCTTCAAAACTTGCGAAAGAAATTCATTGCGGAACTGGAAAATAAATACGGGTATTGGTATCAATAACGTTTTGCGGCTTTGTGATGGCCGCCAAAGTAGGAGCTTAATTATTAACCGAGAATTGTCAGGCGGCTATTGCAAAACCGCTGTTAGCCGCTGGCCTTTCTCATAACAACAATAAAATGAACGCAAAAGAAAAAGCAGAACAAATGGTAAGAAAATTTTCTATCTTACTGAACTACGATTTTGTAACCGATTTAAGATGGCACGACCCTAATTCAGAAGATAGGAATAGGCGTGTAAAGAAAGATGCCAAAAAATGTGCTTTGGCGGCACTTGATTTAATTATTGAACAAAATAATGTTTGGATAATGCAAACGGGCAAAGGCACAAACAATTATTGGGATGAAGTCAAAAAAGAGATTAAACGTCTTTAGGCTTGCGGCTAATGTATCAAGTGTATGAGTAGTAAAATTTGCGAACACTAACTTAACTATGAAAGACAAAACAGGGCATTTGAATTTAAAACCAGCAGCGGGGGATTTAATTTCCGAAACTTATCTCATGGACTGTATGACCGGAATGAAAGAATATCCAGACGGTTACTTTGACCTTGCAATAGTTGACCCGCCTTATGGGATTGGGGAGGCAAGTGCTAAAATACACACAAGACATCATTCCCAAAAGAAATACACTATTAAAGATTGGGATAATGAGCCACCAAGCGAAGAGTATTTTAGCGAACTAAAAAGAGTATCTAAAAATCAAATCGTTTGGGGAGCAAACCATTTTATTGAAAGGATAAATAAAAATAGTAGCTGTTGGATTGTGTGGGATAAAGACGCATTTGGAGACCAAGCCGATTGTGAAATTGCTTGGACATCATTTAAAACCGCAGTAAGAAAGTTTAAATATACTTGGAATGGTTTTAGACAACAGGATATGAAAAATAAAGAAGTGCGATTCCATCCCACACAAAAGCCTGTTTCCTTATATGATTGGCTTTTATCAAACTATGCCAAAGAAGGCAATTTGATTTTAGATACCCATTTAGGAAGTGGAAGCAGTAGGATTGCAGCGTATAAAGGCGGGTTCAACTTTGTAGGATTTGAAATAGACCAAGAATATTATGAAAAACAAGAAAAGCGTTTTAATGACTTTAAATCACAACTGCGGTTGTTTTAGCGGTGTCGGTGGCATTGCTGGTAACGTTTTGCGGCTTGGCGAAGGCTGCCTAACGGATGCTCAAATTTCGCACAAAACTTTATGGCAGCTTTTGCCAAACCGCTGTTACCTGCTGGGCGGATTATCAGTAGGAACTTAAATAAAAACGAAATGAGTTTAGATGTTTATTTGATTACTAAAGAGCCACAAATTAAAAAGGCTTCATCTGGTATTTTTGTTCGTGAAAATGGACAAACAAAAGAAATTACACAAGAAGAATGGAACGCAAAAAATCCAAATAGCGAACCTGTAAAGTTTGAACAAGAAGAAACTGAAACAAACGAAGTTTATTCTGCAAACATTACCCACAACTTAAATACTATGGCAAATGAAGCTGGTATTTATGAACATTTGTGGCGACCTGATGAAATTAAAATAACAAAGGCAAAAGAATTGATTGAGCCATTAAGACAAGGTTTGCATAATTTAAAAAGCGAACCTGAAAGATACAAAAAGTTTAATCCTGAAAACGGATGGGGTTCTTATGATGGGCTTGTCAAATTTGTAGAAAACTACTTAAATGCTTGTTATGAATATCCTGATGCTGATGTGGAAGTGTCAAGGTAGCCTTGCTGGTAACGGTTTGCGGCTTGGCGCAGTGCCGCATATAACAAACTTAATTATTAACCACTGCACATTCAACGGCATTGCGCTAAACCGTTGTTGGGCGCAGTTAATTTTCAAACGAAATGGATAACAAAGAACAAGAATTACAAGAAATTGCAGAACAATTAATGCAAAGCGAAAATTTAGCGGCAAGTGTAGAAATACTTCGTCAGTTTGCTGAAAAATGTTGGCAGGAAGGTGCTTGTGAAGCGCAGAATGATGCCGCTAAATACATCAATGAACACACGGTAAACTATCGTGATATTCCGAATGTTCTATTTACTGGTCGCTTTTAATTGCGCCCAACGAAAAAGTATTGAAGCAGTTGGGGTAATAGTATTCCGTCTGCCGAATAGCAAAATGTACAAATGATGAATAATAAACTAATAGTTGATAGCGGATTGTCAAGCCCCAATTGCTGCAATACAAATGTTGTAAGCAGCCCTTTTAGGGTGTTAAATTGCTATGCTGGAATTGGTGGTAATCGAAAACTTTGGAACGCTGATAATATGCAAATAACAGCTATTGAATACGATGCAACTATTGCAGCAGTTTACAAAGATTTGTACCCAAATGATAATGTGATTGTAGCAGATGCCCACGAATATTTATTGAACAATTATGAAAACTTTGATTTTATTTGGTGTTCTCCACCTTGCCCAACACATTCAGTTACTAACCACTTTTTAAATGCACAAGGAATAAAGCGTTATCCTGATATGAAGTTGTATCAAGAAATAATTTTGCTGCAAACATTTTTTAAAGGAAAATACATTATTGAGAATGTTAAAAGCTATTATGAACCATTGATACAACCACAAGTAAGTGGTAGGCATTATTTCTGGGCAAATTTTAAAATACCAATGCTAAAATGGGAAAAGCAAATAGGTAGAATGAATGGAAAAAAATCTGATTTAGGTGGTAAAATACAAGCTGAATTGAGAAGCAACAATCATAAAAAGTTAGGTTTTGATTTGTCAAAATACAATGGCATAGATAAAGAAAAAGTTTTGAATAATTGTGTTGCTCCTGAAATTGGGCTTGCAATATTTGAAAGTGCTTTAAATATTTATAACCATTCAAAAATTAACAATGTCGGATTATTTAGTGAGCTTCCATAGGGTTGCTTACAACGTATGGTGCTTGGCGAAGGCTGGGATTAGAATTACTAAAGTTTAAATTATGAACAGAAGCTCAATAGAATTACAGAACTTGATTAAACCACAGAAGCCCAGCTTTTGCCAAGCACGTGTTATAGGCAGTAGGGATTTTTATCACAAATATTTAATCGAAGCACTAAAGAAAAAAAAAGAAAAAAAGAGGGATGGAAAAAACAAGACACATAATACCGATAAGCGGAAAAGATAGTTTAGCAACTGCATTAACACAGATTGCCAAAGAACCAAATATTGACTATGAATTTATGTTTAATCCGACTGGCGAGGAATTGCCCGAAGTATTTGTTTGGATTGAAAAGGTAGAAAAGTATTTAGGCAAACCGATTATTCAAGTTGGTGAAAGTTTGGGGGATATTATTGAATATGAAATGAATTGGTTTTTACCGAGCAGAGATAGAAGATATTGCACCAGAATGAGTAAGATTGAACCAATGGAAAAATTTATAGGTAAAGAACCCGCTTTAGTTTATTATGGGATAAGAGCAGATGAAAACAGAGGCGGTTATAATAATTTGAGGTATAAAAATATCACTCCTGTTTATCCATTGAAAGAAGCTGGGATAAACTTGGCAATGGTTTACAAAATGAACCACAATGCAGGATTAAAACCGCCTACATTCTTTTGGCAAAGGCTTTGGGATGAAGTTGTAAAAAGAGTTGATGAAGCATACATAAAAGCGACTTTTAAGGAATGGGATATTGATGCCTTATTTGCTTGGAGAACAAGAACAAACTGCTCAATGTGTTTTAATCAAAGAAGATATGAATGGATTGGATTATTAGAACACCACCCAGACTTATTTTGGAAATATGAAGGCTGGGAGCATAATATAAGCGAATACTTTTTTAATGGCAAAGGAAGCCCTTTAAAAGACTTAGCCGAAAATGCTGAAAAGATATTCCAAAGGAGAGTAAATGCAGTTGTAAAATTCATTGAAAGCACAAGACAGATGAAACTAAATTTTCAATTATTAAATTCAGATGATGACAAAGATTTTATTGATATGCTACAAGTTACAAGCTGTGGCTTATTATGTGGAAAATAATGTGTTTAAAAGTGCGGTGGGCTTTTTTTCTTTTTTTTCTTCCACAAATGTTGAAACGAAGAACGTCTGCCCTATTGCCTATAACACGCAGATATACGCAAGTGCCATTTAGTCTTAAAACGAAATTAGAATGAGTAAAATAATTGAAATAGCAAAAGGGGAGATTGGCGTAACGGAATTTCCGGCCAACACGAACAAGACCAAGTACGGGAAATGGTTCGGCTGGGATGGTCAAAAATGGTGCGGTATGTTCGTTTCTTGGGTCTATGACCAAGCAAAAGTTCGGATGCCTAAGATTGGATTTTCAAAACCTGGATTTGCCGGATGCCAGAGTGCAGTTGCATACTTCAAGATGGAGGGCAGGTTATGATGCGAACCCGTAAGCATGGCAAAGGGGTTCTGTTTGTCCATATTCCCAATAACTCCTAAAATTAATCTCGTTGATTTTCAGCAAGTTACGGGATTTAGAAAAAAAAGTCTTGCAAGTTCAAAATGCGCACCGTACATTTGATTCAACATTTAAAACAACAGAAAATGACAGAGAGAAAATTCGAAACCGTACAACTTAATCAAACAGTAACCTTTGAAGATAAAGGAATGGTTGAAACTGGTGTAGTTTGTGAGGTAAAAGAAAACACATTCATTTTAAGAGCATTGAGGGGTTGGGATAAAAATGGAGTAATGTGTTATAATGATTCGTTTTTTAATTTCCTCAAAACAGGCACAAAGAGCCATTCTCATTATACTTATGGGAATGCAATTCAGATAACAGGAACAATCTAACAACCAACGGGAGGGGCAACCCTCCCATTTTTAAAACATCATGGAAATAAAAGAATTTTACTCAGAACTATTCAAGCGTGGCGCAATTAAGCCAGAGGACTTGGAAGAAGATAGCAATTGCCTCAAGGATTGCGAAGTTGCACCTCTCAGACCGATTTACATCAGTCGTGGGGAGTTGTGCGAGAAGGTGACTAAGATTTATGCCTACATAAGCGAAATCCACAGCAATATGTCACCAGACCCTGAAACAATTGAAGTCTTCATGGCAGGCGTAACAGTTGGAACAGGAACATACCCAGATGGATTCATTGACCATGAGAACGTGCACGAGTTCCTTTCGGCTAAAGAAGCACTGGAATGGAATATGCACACAAGGCACGCCATTGAACGCAACGGGCTTTCACATTCTGAATGGATTGAAGTGTTCGGCAGGGAGTTCTTTTGCTCTTGGAACACACTCCCTAAGTCACAATCGGATATGTTCTATTCAGCATCATTTAAGGTGATTGAGTTCTACAATGGAGAAATCATTGAACACGTCTCCAAGATTCTAAAGGGCTGTTCTTTTGATGAGGTTTCAGACAGACAGTATATTTCGGAATGCTTCACGGCTGAGATTGATGCGAACATTCAGGATAAATTGCCTAAATGGGTAATCCCACACGAAATAAAGATTTAGTTTTCTGTTTTAGTTTTCATGTAGTTAGTTTTATGTTAGCCCCTTCTGTTTCGATAGGAGGGGTTTTTTATTGTATCTTTGCCTGTCTGTTTTCTCTTTTTCACGGCAACCTCCCCTTCGGGGGAGGGCTTATTATGACAGAACAAAAGCTAATTGATAAACTGGAGCGCATAAACAGCAAGACCATTGCCACGATTGAGCGCATTGCCAAGAATCAGGAAAAAATTGCCGTTGACAACCTGATTCAATCCCTGAACAGGTTACAATTAAATCCATCGGGCACAATTTCCTCCACCTCCGGCAACATTGATTCCATTAGCGGATTAATCGAAAGTTACAGGGCATCTATATTCAGCCCTCAATTTGTTGCAAGCATATCAGCCCCTCTCTATGCTCATTATGTTGAGGTAGCCAAGTTGCAGGAGCAGTACTTTTTATTAGCTGAGCAAACGTTTGGCAATACTGCATTGCTGAGGTCATTACAGGCAAATGCATTAACCCAGACCATCACAGGGCTACAATACGCAGGAATTGATATAACAGGGCTTAACAGGGTGCTGAGTACAATTATCTCTGACAACCTGACCATTCCTCAGGCCGGAGTATTGATTAAGGCGAACGTGCCAGAGGAACTGACACGATATGCGAATGAGATAGTTACAGACTCTCTATATCAGTATGAGCGCAATGTAACGAAGACCTTAACGAATGACCTCCAATTAGAGCATTATTACTATTCAGGTACAACACGGGAAACTACCAGACCATTTTGCAGAACAAGAGCTGGAAATGTTTACACTGAGGCTGAGGTAAGGTCGTGGGGCAAGATGGGAGATTGGGCAGGTAAGATTAAGGGTACGAATGAAAAAACAATCTTTACCTTCTTAGGTGGCTACAATTGCAGACACAGGTTACTCCCTATCACTGAGGAAAGGTACAAGGAACTAAAAGGGAGAGGGTTGATGTACCCTAAATTATCGGAATCGGTTACAAGGTAAGGCATC